>Ga0209712_10001520_pt1 | contig 19710 bp, 17 predicted proteins | sample ArcOceMetagenome_FD_187443 | JGI IMG/M metagenome (GOLD analysis project Ga0209712, IMG submission 187443) | Marine eukaryotic phytoplankton communities from Arctic Ocean - Arctic Ocean - Greenland ARC118M Metagenome (SPAdes) (version 2) | ecosystem: Environmental > Aquatic > Marine > Oceanic...
TGTGTTCTGCACACAACTGCAAAAAGCGTTCTAAACGAGCGGAGGAATGTTCTGGACCTTGACCTTCATAGCCATGGGGTAACAGCATGGTTAAACCACACATGCGGCCCCACTTATGCTCACCACTGGTGATGAATTGGTCAATAACCACTTGCGCACCATTAGCAAAATCACCAAATTGTGCTTCCCATATCACCAGACCTTCTGGTGCCGTTGAGGCGTAACCATACTCGAAAGCCAACACCGCTTCTTCTGATAATAAAGAATCAAAAATGGTGAATTCTGGCTGGCTGGCTGATAAATTCCTTAACGGAACATAGGCCCCAGTGCCCTTCTGATCGTGCAATACTGCATGACGATGGGAGAAGGTACCACGGCCCACGTCTTGCCCTGTGAGGCGAATGGGGTAACCTTCTTCCAGTAAAGAGGCATAGGCCATCACTTCGGCAAAACCCCAGTTAATTTCTGCAGCACCGGCTGCCATTTTCAAGCGATCATCAAGAATTTTTTTAACTTGGCGCTGCACCACAAAACCCTGCGGCACCTGATCCAAACGTTGACCTAAATCCTTGAGCACGGCCGACGAAACACGGGTGTCTCCTAGGGCCGTCCACTCATGGTTTAAATAAGGTTTCCAGTCTACAAACGAGCTTGAGTCTGGCGTTGAAACCAATGACTTGGCAACATGTTCACCATTATCCAGGGCATTGCGATAGTCGTTTTGATAAGTGGCAATGTCTTCAGTAGTAATCACACCTTCGTTTACTAGCTGTTGGCCATATAAAGTGGCGACCGTTTTTTTAGCTTTAATGGCGTTATACATCAACGGTTGCGTACCGGAGGGCTCATCAGCTTCATTGTGTCCACGGCGGCGATAGCAGACCAGATCGATCACCACATCACGTTTAAACTCGTTGCGATAATCTAAGGCTAGTTCTGACACAAAAGCCACGGCATCAGGGTCGTCCCCATTGACGTGAAAAATGGGCGCATCGATGAATTTTGCAACATCAGTACAGTATGGTGTAGTGCGGGCATCTTCTTTTTTACTGGTGGTAAAACCCACCTGATTATTGATGACAATATGCACCGTACCGCCGGTTTTAAAGGCGCGAGTTTGGGACATTTGTAAGGTTTCCATAACCACGCCCTGACCTGCAAAGGCGGCGTCGCCATGCAAACAAATAGGCAGTACCGTATCGCCTGCCGTGTCTTTACGGCGATCTTGGCGGGCTCTTACTGAACCTTCAACCACTGGATTAGCAATTTCTAAGTGCGAGGGGTTAAACGCTAACGCCATATGCACCTCGCCACCAGGTGTATTCACATTGGTAGAAAAGCCTTGATGGTACTTAACGTCACCAGAGGTATTTAAAGGCCGCTTGCCTTCAAACTCTTCAAACAAATCCACTGGATTTTTGCCAAATATATTAATCAATACATTGAGCCGACCACGATGGGCCATGCCGATAACAATTTCTTTGGCTTTATTACTGCCCGAGCGTTGGATAATGTTATCCAACATGGGAATAAGGGTTTCACCCCCTTCAAGGCCAAAGCGTTTAGCTCCAGAGAAGCGCGACGCTAGGTATTTTTCTAGACCTTCTGCAGCGGTTAAACGCTCGAACATATGGCGGCGTTTTTCTGGGGTATGTTTAGGGTGACTGCGGACTGATTCCACCCGCTGCCTGATCCATAGTTTTTCTTCGGTATTAACAATGTGGCTGTATTCACACCCCACCGTTGAGCAGTAAGTCTGCTCAAGCCCAGCAATAATTTCTGACAAAGGCATTTCGTCTTTGCCTAGGTAGGAAGCACCCACTTGGAATACGGTGTCTAAATCGGCCGCAGACAACTCATGAAAATGCAAATCTAGCGTCGGCACCACTTCTTTCGGTTGCAGCTCTAAAGGGTCTAAACTAGCCACCTGGTGGCCATGTAAACGATAAGCATTAATTAAACGCATGACCCTAACTTGTTTGCGCTCGTGGTCGCTACTTAAGGTTGCAGTTTGAATGGGACGGGATTTGCTTTGGTTTTTACCTAAAAGGACAAAGTGTTCTTTTATTATCGAATGAGGTAGATCACCACTAATCGAGTCTGGTACTCGAGGAAGTTGATCAAACTCTTGCCGCCACTGCTCTGGAACAGCATTGGGGTCACGTAAATAAGTTTCGTACATTTCTTCAATGTACGCAAAGTTGCCGCCAGAGAAATGAGACTCACGCCTCTGTTGCTCCATTACGCTGTCATGCATTCAGTATCACCGATTTCTGATTGTGGTTAAACTTAACTCAACAGCGCCAGTATACCTGTAATGCGTTATAGGGTTAAGTGTCATAGTTAAACTGCACTAAACAAGTTAGTACCCAAGGTCATTATGCAATGCCCTTGGGCTTAGTGCTCTTAAAGCTAGGTGGCCCTAGTCAATAACATGTTACGAATATGCCCAATCGCTTTGGTGGGATTGAGTCCCTTAGGACACACAGTGACACAATTCATAATACCATGACAACGAAATACACTAAATGGATCATCTAAATCAGCTAAGCGCTCTTCTGTGGCTGTGTCCCGACTATCAGCCAAGAAACGATAAGCCTGCAGCAAGCCTGCTGGCCCAATAAATCGATCTGGGTTCCACCAGAATGAAGGACAGGCAGTTGAACAACAGGCACACAGAATACATTCATATAAACCATCCAGCTTGGCACGATCTTCAGGCGACTGAAGACGTTCAATGCCAGGAGCTGGGGTATTGTTTAACAGGAACGGCTTAACCTTTTCATACTGCTTGTAGAACTGATCCATATCGATCACCAAATCACGAATGACTGGTAAAGCCGGTAAAGGTCGTAAGATCAACTTGTTGTTTTTGACGCATGAAGATAATGGGGTAATGCAGGCTAAGCCATTCTTACCATTAATATTCATTCCGTCGGAGCCACAAACCCCTTCGCGACACGACCGTCTATAAGCCAAGCCGCGCTCTTGAATTTTCAACAAATTCAAGACGTCTAACACCATTAAGTCTTTACCCTCAGTATCAACCTGAAAGTCTTGCATATAAGGCTTGGCATCCAGTTCTGGATGGTAGCGATAAATACTCACTGTTAACATGTCACTACTCCTTAGTAAGTACGAATTTTAGGTGGGAAAGATTCCACAGTTTTGGGTGAAAAGTTCACATCTCGTTTACCAAGGCGCTCTTCCAATGGGTAATACACAGAGTGCTTTAACCAGTTTTCGTCGTCACGTTCCGTGAAGTCGTTACGCGCATGAGCACCCCGACTTTCCTTACGCTGCTCTGCAGAAATCGCCGTAGCAAAAGCCACTTCAAACAAATTCTGTAACTCTAGAGCTTCTATCCGATCGGTATTAAAGGCACCGGTTTTGTCTTGCACATAAAGGTTAGACACCTTAACTCGCAAATCACGCAGCAGTTCTAGGCCTTTGAGCATGCTCTCACCTTCGCGGAACACTCCAAAGTATAGTTGCATAGTCGTTTGAAGGTCAGCTCGAACTTGAGCGATACTTTCGCCTGATTGCGAATCATTTAGCGTGTTCAAACGCACCATCGCTGCATCTAAGTTAGCCTGATTTGCCGATTCAGCATGGTAGCCTTCACGCATCGATTTCTCAATTTGTATACCAGCTGCCCTGCCAAATACCACTAGGTCTAACAATGAGTTACCGCCTAAGCGGTTGGCACCGTGCACCGATACGCAAGCCACTTCACCACAGGCATATAAGCCTTCAACAATGCGCGTTTCTGACTCTGATTCTGGGTACAGTACTTGGCCACCAATATTAGTCGGTATGCCACCCATCATATAGTGGCATGTAGGCACTACAGGTACCGGTTCAAACACTGGATCTACGTGAGCAAAAGTCTTGGATAATTCACACACTCCTGGCAAACGGCTTTCCAAGACTTCTTCACCTAAGTGATCGAGCTTGAGTAGCACATGGTCACCATTAACACCACAACCACGGCCTTCTAATATCTCCATCACCATGGAACGGGCCACCACATCACGGCCTGCTAGATCTTTAGCGTTGGGCGCATAACGCTCCATAAAGCGCTCACCATCTTTATTGATCAGGTAACCACCTTCACCACGGCAGCCTTCGGTTACCAAAGTACCCGCACCAGCAATACCTGTTGGATGGAATTGCCACATTTCCATATCTTGTAAAGGCAAGCCCATACGTAACGCCATACCGATGCCATCACCGGTGTTAATTAAGGCGTTGGTGGTAGACTGATAGATACGGCCTGCGCCGCCCGTAGCCAACACAGTGGCCTTGGCTTCAATGTACACAGTTTCGCCTGACTCAATGCAAATGGCAATCACACCAACCACAGCGCCATCGTCATTTTGCACCATATCGACGGCAAACCATTCGTTCAAAAAGGTAGTACCACCTTTTAAGTTGCCTTGATACAGCGCATGCAACAACGCATGACCCGTTCGGTCTGCAGCTGCACAGGTTCGAGCGGCTTGGCCACCCTCACCAAAATTCTTCGACTGGCCACCAAAAGGACGTTGATAGATGCGACCCTCTTCAGTTCGAGAAAAAGGCAGACCCATGTGATCTAGTTCAAATATGGCCTGTGGCCCAACACTACACATGTATTCAATGGCGTCTTGGTCGCCGATATAATCAGAGCCCTTGACGGTGTCATACATATGCCAGCGCCAATCATCGTTTGGATCATTACTGGCAATGGCGCAGGTAATACCACCTTGAGCCGATACCGTGTGCGAACGAGTAGGGAATACTTTAGTAATACAGGCGGTCTTTAAACCCGACTCAGTCAGCTGCAACGCAGCCCGCATGCCGGCACCACCACCACCAATAACGATGGCTTCATAGGACATTTTACGTAACATATTCGACATAACTTATAGGCCCCACAACAACTGAACACCCCAAATGGTGTAGATGAACATTAATAAACCAACTACCATTTGGAATACAAAGCGCAAAGCAAAGTGCTTTAGGTAATCAGTAGAAATAGACCAGAGGCCAATCCAACAATGTGCGCCCAATGACAACAGCGCCATTAAACTAAAGATACGCATACTGGTGTTATTAAATAAGGCCTGCCACTGGGCAAACTCAATGTCTGGATTTAGCAGCAAATAAGCCACCATAAATAAGCTGTAGACGCCTAATATCACAGCGCTCACACGCTGCACTAACCAATCAGACAGTCCACTTCGACCAAAACTTGTTACTGCAGTTACCATACCCAAACCCCTGCTAATACGGCTAATATAACGGTTAAACCAATCACAAATTTGGCTGCTCTATTGGCAGCGTCTAGCTCTTCGCCATGACCTAGGTCCATAACGAGGTGTTTAACACCTGCACTAAAGTGAAACCCTAGGGCAGACAGAAGGCCCCAAGTTATAAACTGGGCAAAAACGTTTTCTTGCAATAACGTTTGCGCAGTGGCAAAGCCTACGGCGCCTTCTAACGAGGTATCAAATAGATTAAATAGAAATACCAGGCCCACAAACAAAATAACGCCAGAAACTCGGTGGCTAATAGAAACCACAGAAATTAAAGGGTGCTTGAATGTGCCTAGGTCGAGATTAACGGGTCTTTTATCGCTCACGGTTACCTGCTCTTTGGCTAAAAAAATAGTTAAACTTAAGGCTTGAAACAATGCGCTAGATCGACACTCACATATCCACAAGCGTCACGCAGGCCGTCATTATAGTGACTTGGCGAACAGAAAACAACGCCACTTTTGTCGTATAAGCGTTCTTTTAAACTGCAATGCCTTCGATTTAGAAATAGTCACTTTTGAGGGCCAGAAGTGGCGCTTTTACTTTACAAATGGCCGCGACTGGAGGATCATAGAGGGCTTAATTTATAGCAACACCCCTCCATATCACCCGTAGTTATAGCTACAATCTATACACCGAATCATTTCTATGACGTATCTAAGGTAAGATAGACGCCAGTTTTTTGGAGGCATGCGACTTATGCCCGCTGTTTTAATGGGTGTGCTGGTGTTATTTAACCACTTTACCAGCCACCTCTCCCATCACAATTTTTAGGAGCCAACCCATGTCCGAAAGAAAAGCCACTCTTCACATAGAAGGTATGGACCCAATAGAACTGCCAATATACTCAGGCACTACGGGACCAGACGTTGTTGACGTGCGCCAACTAGTGAGCAAAGGCCTTTTTACCTACGACCCTGGCTTTGTATCAACGGCTTCATGTGAATCCAAAATTACCTACATTGATGGCGATAATGGCATCTTATTACATCGTGGTTATGCCATTGAAGATTTAGCAGCTAACTCATCGTATCTAGAAACCTGTTACCTGTTAATTCACGGCGAACTACCTAATGCCGAACAGATGCATGAATTCGAAGGTCATATCACCAACAACACCATGGTGCATGAACAACTCATCAAGTTTTTTAGTGGGTTTCGCCGTGACGCCCACCCAATGGCCATTATGTGTGGCGTCGTTGGTGCACTTTCTGCGTTCTATCACGATAAACTCGATAACGACAATGCTGATCACCGAGAAAAAGCCATTCACCGCTTAATTGCTAAAATGCCTACCATTGCCGCCATGTGTTTCAAGTACTCTATTGGCCAACCCTTTATGTTTCCGCGTGATGACCTTAATTACGCCGAAAACTTTTTACACATGATGTTTAGCAAACCTACCGCAGAAGCTAAAATAGACCCCGTGCTATCTCGCGCCATGGATAAAATCTTCATGTTGCATGCAGATCATGAGCAAAATGCATCTACCTCTACCGTGCGCCTAGCTGGATCTTCTGGCGCTAACCCCTTTGCCTGCATCGCTTCTGGCATAGCCGCCCTATGGGGCCCAGCACACGGTGGTGCCAATGAAGCTGTACTTGATATGCTTGAAGAAATTGGTGACGTGTCTAATATTGACGCCTTTGTTGCCAAAGCCAAAGACAAGGATGACCCATTTCGTCTTATGGGCTTTGGACACCGCGTCTATAAAAACTTTGATCCCCGTGCCATTGTCATGCGCGAGACCTGTGATGAGGTATTAGCTCTGCTCGGCGTAGAGAACGACCCACTGTTACAAATTGCTAAACGTTTAGAGCAAATCGCCCTCGAAGATGAATACTTCATCGAGCGTAAGTTATATCCAAATGTGGACTTTTACTCTGGCATCATCCTTAAAGCCATTGGTATTCCAACTTCCATGTTTACGGTGATTTTTGCCTTAGCACGCACTGTAGGCTGGATTTCTCACTGGAATGAAATGCTCAATCACTCCTATCGCATTGGCCGCCCTCGTCAGTTGTATACCGGCGCAACGAAACGTCCTTACCCAAGCAAATAAAGCCCCGCTTTAATCTTTAAAAAACCACCCCAGGGTGGTTTTTTTATGGCCTTAAACTAAACAGTGGCATGGTCTTTGCTTGATAACACCTAGCTGAATCATAATGGCCTATTTTGTGGCGCCTGCACTCAGGATGCACCACTATCGACCAAGGCCACTACTGATTCGCACCAACACAGTGCAATTATCTAAGGAGTTATCGTGGAAACCACAATGAGCGCAGTCGCCACCTTGGTGCAAAGTTCTAATACCTTGTTCATCCTTATGGGTGCCATTATGGTGCTTGCTATGCATGCAGGTTTTGCTTTTTTAGAGGTGGGAACCGTGCGGCATAAAAACCAGGTCAACGCCTTGGTTAAAATCATGACCGATTTTGGATTTTCCTGTCTGGCCTATTTTTTCGTGGGTTACTGGATTGCCTACGATCAACACTTTTTTGCCAGCGCTGAAGCCTTGAGCGCAAATAACGGCTACCAACTGGTAAAGTTCTTCTTTTTAATGACCTTTGCTGCCGCTATTCCAGCCATTATTTCTGGTGGCATTGCTGAACGGGCGCGCTTTTGGCCCTTACTGCTAGCTGCAGGTTTAACAGTAGGTATTGTCTACCCTTTATTTGAAGGTATTGCTTGGAACGGTAACTATGGCTTCCAAGCATGGTTAGAACAGCGCTTTGGAGCAGGCTTCCATGACTTTGCAGGCTCTGTGGTAGTGCATGGCGTTGGAGGCTGGCTAGCGCTTGCTGCTGTGTTGCTACTAGGCACTCGCCAAGGCCGTTACCGCAAAGGGCAACTCGTGGCCTTTGCGCCGTCTAGCATTCCCTTTTTGGCCTTAGGTTCATGGATTCTAACCATTGGCTGGTTTGGTTTTAACGTCATGTCAGCCCAAACCTTAGACGGCATTAGCGGGCTAGTGGCGGTTAATACCCTCATGGCTATGGCTGGCGGCACCGTAGCCGCCTTGATCATAGGTAAAAACGACCCAGGCTTCGTGCACAACGGCCCCCTAGCAGGCTTAGTAGCCGTGTGCGCTGGTTCTGATCTAATGCACCCTATTGGTGCTCTGGCCGTGGGTCTGATTGCTGGAGGCTTGTTTGTGTATGCCTTTATTCTAACTCAGAATCGTTGGAAGATTGATGACGTTCTAGGGGTTTGGCCACTGCATGGCTTATGTGGTGCATGGGGCGGTATCGCTGCGGGCATCTTTGGCTTAGAGGCTTTGGGTGGTTTGGGTGGTGTTAGCTTTATGTCGCAGTTGCTTGGCACTTTACTGGGCCTAAGTATCGCCATTATTGGTGGTTTCATCGTCTATGGCGGTGTTAAGAAGTTTATTGGCCTAAGACTCACCGAAGAAGAAGAGTTTAACGGCGCCGATCTCAGTATTCATAAAATCGGCGCAACGTCGTTCGATTAATACGGGCTAATCGTTTTTCAACCAAGGGTTAAAGTTTGTTTTTCCCTTGGTCGCTGGCTTATCTACTTCAGATGTAGCTTGAGAGATCGATTCAGAGGCCGACTGAGCCACTGATTTCAAAGCCGCCTTAGCAGCCGGCGCAGAGGTTGCATAATCTGCGTCATAAAACTCTGAGGTACTGGCCACTTCAGGCTTGTACTTACGAATTTCCCAACAACGGTGAATCTTCTTATTACGACTAAAATCTTTGTCTAAGGTCTCATCACTGATGTCTACGGCATGATTATGCTGCGTCACCTTGTCGTCTAATTCAAAGCGACGATAGTTAGTAGAGAAGATTAATAAGCCATCCTCTGTTAATAAATCCATCACTTTATGAATCATCCACGCATGATCACGTTGCACATCTAACACACCAATCATCTTCTTTGAGTTAGAAAATGTAGGCGGATCTAGAAAGATTAGATCATATTCGCCTTTGTGGTGCTTAATGAATTCCATGCAGTCGTGTTGTTCAAATTTATGCAGCTGGTCACTAAATCCATTTAATGCAAGGTTCTTTTTACCCCATGACAAATAAGTCGCCGACATGTCTACGCTCAAGGATTTGTGGGCGCCTCCTTGTACTGCATGCATAGTGGCTGTGCCGGTATAGCAGAACAGGTTTAAGAAGCGCTTACCGTGGGCTAGGTGTTGAATTTTTTGACGCACGGGACGGTGATCTAAAAACAACCCAGTGTCTAAATAATCGTTGAGGTTAACCAGTAGCTTGCAACCCCCCTCTTGCACCTGAATGTACTCACCCTTTTCATCGTGGGTCTGATACTGGTCCTTGCCTGTTTGTTGGCGACGCTGCTTTAATACAATACGTTCGGCTGGAATTTGCATCGCTTGAGGCAATGCGAGCATCACCTCTTCGAGGCGGCGCTGAGCTTTCTCAGCGTCAACGGTTTTAGGTGCCGCATACTCTTGCACGTGCAGCCAATCATGATAAATGTCGATGGCCACAGCGTATTCAGGCATGTCCGCATCATAGATACGGTAACATTCGATATTTTCTTGCTTCACCCACTTGCTTAACTGCTTACGGTTTTTCACCACGCGGTTAGCAAACATCTGCGCGCCTTCACTGAGGGCCTCTAATGGAATTTCACCACTGGCTTGGCGGCGATCAGCAAAGCGGTTGCTGGCTTCTAAAGTGTACATTAACAACTGGCTCTTAATGGCACCGTTATAAAAAGCGTACTGTTTGTGGGACCGTAAACCTACTGCCTTACCTAATTCAGTGTTGCCAGTAAACACGCCTAATTCCCAACCAATAAAGTCTTGGCTTAAGCGCTCACCCAAATGTTGATACAGATACTGAATGTCTGCTACTTCACTTAAGCGTTCACCATAAGGCGGGTTAGTGATCACCAAGCCCAATTGCTGCTCGGCTTTGTGTGTGAGTGGTTTGAGGTCTTTAAGTTCTCTATGACTGACACGGATTCGGTCGGTCATGCCGGCTTGTTTTAGGTTTTCGCGACATTTAGATACGGCTTTTGGCTGGCCATCATAGCCATGAATTTCACTGGTAGCAGCAGCCTCACCCACTTCTCTGCGCAACTCGGCTGCGTCCCATACTTCACGCCACAGGTCTACATTGTGCTGCTTCCACATTTGTAGTCCAAAACGCCAGCGTAATAATCCAGGCGCCGTATCTGACGCCATCATTGCGGCTTCAATGAGAAAGGTACCTGAACCACACATAGGGTCCATGAGGGGTTTGCCTGCGGCCGCCATTGCCGGCCAACCTGCACGAATCAACAGGGCTGCCGCTAGGTTTTCTTTTAATGGCGCCATGCCACCTTCACGACGGTAACCACGCTTATGCAAGCTCTCACCCGACAAGTCTAAACTAATACGTACCCGACCTTTAGTGATGAATACATTAATGCGGACGTCGGGCTCTTGTTTGGCAATATTAGGACGTAATTCACCCTTACTGCGAAATTGGTCAACTATGGCATCTTTGACTTTAAGCGCACCAAAGTGGGTGTTGTCGATGCCACGCATACGACCAGCGTAATCCACCAAAAAGGTTTGGTCACTATCAAAGTGCTCAGTCCACTCAACTTTACTGACAGCATCATAAAGTTCGTCAACGCTATCAACCGCTTCGCTGTGCAACAGCAATAAAACACGGTTGGCTAATCGACTCCACAAACAGGCATTGTAGCCAACTTTTAAGTCACCATTAAAGTAAACCCCACCTTGGGTTAGCTTAATGTCTTCCGCCCCTAAAGGGCCAAGTTCATCGGCCAGTATAGGCTCCATCGCTTTGGGACAAGTGGCAAAAAAGGCGTAGGTCATAGGTAGATACTGCAGCAATCAAACGGGCGCGCAGTATAGCACTATTGATAATGCAGAGGGAAAATGCTTGCTACAGAAAGGTAAAGGTTGTTGGGCAGCGCAGTGCATACTAGTGCAGACATCAACCGTAACGATGACTACAGGTCTGCGCAACACCCAATCAACCAGCACATGGCGTTAAGCCATGACTAGTAGGGGAAATAGTGATCGACTAACAACAACACGAACAATAACATGAGGTAGATAATGGAATACCAAAACGTCTTCATAGCGGCTTTTTCGTAGGCACCACGGTATAAACGCAGGGCCCAGTAGAGAAAGCGAAGGTTCAACAAGGTGACGCCAACCAGGTAAATAAGGCCACTCATGCCTACAATATAGGGCAACATGGTAGAAATGATCATCAACACTGTATACAAAAGAATTTGTAAGCCAGTGAATTCTAAACCATGAGTTACGGGCAACATGGGAATTTCAACTTTAGCATATTCATCGCGTCGATGAATGGCTAAAGCCCAGAAATGAGGTGGCGTCCAGGCGTAAATAATAAGCACTAGTAACAGCGCATTGGGGTCTACGGTGCCGGTTACCGCAACCCAGCCCAATAGAGGTGGCATGGCCCCTGCCAAACCTCCAATGACAATATTTTGCGGCGTGGCGCGCTTAAGGTACCCAGTGTAAATAAAAGCGTACCCTATTGAAGAAGCTAAAGTTAACCAGGCCGTCAGGGGGTTTACAAACATAAACAAGATGCCAAGACCCACACTGGTTAACAGCCCTGCAAAAATCAGCGCATGTAATGGTTTGACCTTACCCTTAGCCACTGGGCGGTTATGGGTGCGGCCCATTTGACCGTCAATACGACGGTCAATGACATGATTAATGACAGCCGCAGCGCCAGACACCATAGCAATACCTAAGTTACCCCAAATAATGATCGGCCATGGCACCATGCCCGGTACGGACATAAACATGCCGACTAAGGACGTCAATAACATGAGCAAAACCACATTCGGTTTACACATTTCGTAATAATCACGCCAATTGATATTAAGTGGCGTCGCTGTGGCTTCAACGTTCATCGAGGCGACCTCGTTTTGAATAGGCGATATAAATAAGGCTAAGGGTCAGAGCAAATAAACTGGCCCCACCAAAGTTATGAGCAACGGCAACCGGCAGTGGTAGGAAGTAGTAAATATTGGCCACTCCCAAACAAAACTGCACCGTAAACAAGATCAAAAAGCCTACGCCAAATTGACGTAAGCGGCTATCCTGCTGGGCGATCAATCGATAACTCATGATCAGCAAAAACACACCCAAGATCAGTGCACCATAACGGTGTAACACATGAATGGCTTGACGGGCCTCACTGTTCATTAGGCCTCCCAAATAGTTGGGACCAATGGATTGTGTCAGGTTAAAACCCTGAGAAAAGTCCATTTCAGGCCACCAAGAACCATTGCAATTAGGCAAGTCAGAACAGGCCAAAGCGGCATAGTTGGAACTCATCCAGCCACCTAAGAAGACTTGAATCACAATTAACACAGCGGCCGAAATAGCCCACATACGCAAACGGCTATGGCTCATATTGGTCAAGGAAAGGGGTTTGATCTGCTGCCCCATGCGTCTTAACTTTATCAGCAACACCGTAAGCAAGCTAGCAGTAATAAAGCCCCCCAACAAATGCGAAGTGACCACTTGTGGCCATAGCTTCCATGTCACTGTCCAGGCGCCAAAGGTGCCTTGCAAAATCACCATGGCCAATAAACACTGCGTTAACACAAAGGGATAGAAAAGGCGTTTGCGCTGAGACCAAGACGCTACCGCTAAAACCAAAATCACAAAGCCAAGGGCAGTTGCAAAATAGCGGTGAATCATTTCTAGCCAGCCTTTATGCACCTCTACCGGGGTGTCAGGGTATAGCGCTTCTGCATTGGCTATCTCAGCGGCAGTTTGGGGCACCCCAATGGTGCCATAGCAGCCCGGCCAGTCGGGACACCCTAAGCCCGCATCAGCCAGACGTGTCCAAGACCCTAGAACAATGACACAAGTCACGATAGCTAGGGATAAATAGGTTAGTAACAAACTCCACTTAGGCGCAGCAGTACTAGTATTCATAATTCTCGTTACCCTATATTTGAGTTTTTAAGTAATTTCTTCAGATCTTTCAACAGCTGTTTGCCAACAAAATCATAACTGTAATACATCATAATGTTACCTAAAGGGTCGACTAGATAGATGCCTTGACCCAATTCAAAAAATTCTGGTGATTGGCTTGTGAGCTGCACCAGTGCCGGATATTGCTCTGCCAGCGATTGGTTCAATGGGCCCTTTTGGTTAACTAACAGGCGTGTAACTCGGTGTGCTTCTTTACCTAAAGCAATATTAATTTGACGCAATAAATGGGCTGCTTCTTGGCATGACTGATCACACTTCTGTGGCGTTAAATAAACCACCAACCAGCGTTTATTAGCCTCTTCTTGAGACCAAGGTAAGTCTTTTTGGTCGACTAATTGAGTTTGTTGTAGTTGGTTAGGTGGCAACAACAACTGGCCAAAATTAGTGCGCCCATCTGGCACCGCCCATAAATTAAAATACATCACGATAGCCACCATTAGCGGCACAGCGGTTACCCCAAACACGGCGTACAAGGTCAAACGGTTGGTTTTTTTCGCGCTCATTGATTTACCTTTTTAGTGTCCATAGGTGAATAAAATACTCGATATATGTATAACATAATTAAGGTCAACGCCAGACCAAACCATTGCCACGCATAAGCTAAATGCTTTTCGTCAGTAATGCTGCTGGCCCGCCAATGGGGGGTCAAGGTGGCATCACCTGGTGCATCAAGCATTAACACCCATGGCAAAAGCGTTCCATCGACCGACGTCTTAATGTGAACGGCTAATTCAAGCGGATCAATGGCCTGCACTAACTGCGGGTATTGGCTAGTATAAACATCCGCAGCCAGCTGATAAGGATTAGCTTGAGCTAACACAAGACGCCCCGTAAGAGACACCTCACCGTCCACCCATTCTACCATGGGCAAAGGATTTCTTTGACCATAAGACGCAAACCAACCCCGATTAACCAATAATAATTGGCTACCCAACTGGATTAGCCCAACAGCATCGTACCCCACTTTACCCTTGACGACCTGATTGTCCTTTAACCAAATAAAGGGCTTGATAAAGCGACTATTCAGTGTCACTCTTTGAAAGTTCTTTAGCCCAGTCAACTCTAGTGCCTGCCCTTGAGGTAGAGTGATGGGTTGTTCTAGGGCTGCCAAACTCACCTGTAACTGTCGCTTTTGATCGGCTCTATCTAATTGCCAAAATCCCAAGCTCACAGTTAACGGCAAAAAGAACACTGTGAAAACCGTGATTGCCCAATAATGCTGCAGTCGTTTTATCATTAGTCTAGCTACACCTAATTAACGTATTTAATGAGACCCTTTTTATGATCAAAATTGTCATCGTCATCGTGTTACTGTTAGCCCTTATTAGCTTAGCCAGTGGATTCTTTTTCTTAATGAAAGATGGGACAAAATCAACCCGATTACTAACTTCGTTAAAGTACCGCATTACCCTAACTGTGGTACTCATATTACTAGTGACTTATGGTTTTTGGAGTGGGCAGTTGGTAACTGACTCGCCTTGGGCCAATATCCATTAAAGCCAAACACCAACCCCAAAAATAGAAAAGGCAGCAATTAAGCTGCCTTTTTTTGAGTCTTAAAAAAGGCTTACATAATATATACGAATAGAAACAATCCTACCCATACCATGTCTACAAAATGCCAATACCAAGCCGCTGCTTCAAATCCAAAGTGCTGATCTGGCGTAAAGTGACCTTTGCAAATCCGAATCCACATAATGAATAAGATAAACGCACCGATAGTCACGTGCACCCCGTGGAAACCCGTCAACATAAAGAACGTCGAGCCATAAATACCTGACTCTAGGGTTAGACCCAATTCAGTGTAAGCTTCGATGTATTCCAATATTTGGTAATACACAAACACCGCACCTAAAACTACTGTCACACCTAACCAAAAAATTGTGCGCCCACGCTGCATTGCCCTAAGGGCATGGTGAGCAATGGTCAAAGTGACACTAGAAGACATCAGTAAAACCGTGTTCAACAACGGAATATGCCAAGGGTCAATCACGCCTTTAGGGCCAGGAAGGTCTGCACCTGCTGGGTTCTGGAACATAGGCCAAGAGTAGTCAAAGTCAGGCCACAACATGTGAGTTGAACCTTTGTCACCCTGGCCATCTAACCAAGGTCCTGCCCACTGACGCACGTATAACAATACGCCAAAAAAGGCAGCAAAGAACATGACTTCTGAAAAGATGAACCAACTCATGCCCCAACGGAAAGACTGATCCATTTGAGGGCTATACATACCCGCTCGGCTTTCTACTATGACTTTGCTAAACCAGTTAAAGAGTACGAAGGCTAACAATAAAGTGCCCACTAAAAATACCAAATGAGGGAAAGCATAACCTACCCCACCTGAACTCATGTGATTCATCATACCACCGCCACCAGCGGCCATACCGATTAAGCCAAAGCTTGCCACAATTGGAAAATAACTACTATCTGGTACGTAATAACTCGATGTTGCCATGTATCGCTCCTTGGTCGAAGACTTATCATTTGGCCGTAATTTACGGCTTTAATTTTATTTATGCGATCTTACTATTCAGCAAAATCGCCTGCGTCAAATAACGTGTAGGACATAGTCACAGTGCGAACATGATCAGGAAGGTCTGGATCTAAGGAGAAAATCAACGGCATATTACGCCCTTCTCCCGCCTTTAACTTTTGCTGATCAAAGCAAAAACACTCTGTCTTTTGCACGTACTGGGCCGCCTCAGAAGGTGATACGCTCGGCACTGCCTGCCCCACCATGTCTTCTTGCGTTGGATTGAACGCCCAAAACCCTACTTGCGTCCATGCCCCTGGGTGCACCTCTACTTCTTCTTGTAGAGTCTCAAATTCCCACGGCATGCCATCGTTATTGGTCGTTATAAACTGCACTTTAATCGTGCGGCTGGTATCAACCCACTGTTCAACTTTTTCCACCGGACCTGCAGTCTTGCCATTAATGCCGGCGTACTCACAAAACACATCGTATAAAGGTACCAAGGCAAAACCAAAGCCAAACATCGCTATGGCTGCCAAGATTAACTTTAACGTGGTGTTCCTAGGCTTAGGTCCGGACTGGGTACCGGACTCTGGTGATTTTGAGGTCATTTAAGTTAATGTATTTCACCTTACTTAACGTGTGGTGGTTCAGCGAAAGTATGATACGGAGCTGGCGAAGGTATAGTCCATTCTAAGCCCTCTGCGCCTTCCCATACTTGATCCGTGGCTTTTTCGCCGCCACGAATCGTCTTGATCAATAAGAACAAGAAGATAAGCTGAGACAAACCAAAGATAAACGCGCCGACCGTAGCAATGGCATTAAAGTCTGCAAACTGCAATGCATAGTCGGGGATACGACGCGGCATACCTGCTAGACCAATAAAGTGCATGGGGAAGAAGGTCACGTTAACACCGATAAATGACATCCAAAAATGAAATTTACCTAGCTTTTCGCTAAAGTAGTTACCAGTCCATTTTGGTAACCAGTAGTAGACGCCTGCAATAATACCAAACAGAGCACCTGGCACCAGCACATAGTGGAAGTGAGCCACTACAAAGTAGGTGTCATGATATTGGAAGTCTGCAGGGGCAATGGCAAGCATCAAGCCTGAAAAGCCACCAATAGTGAATAGCACCACAAAGGCCAAAGCAAAGAGCATAGGCGTTTCAAAGGTCATTGAACCCCTGAACATGGTCGATACCCAGTTAAATACTTTCACACCAGTAGGAATAGCGATCAGCATCGTGGCATACATAAAGAAGAGTTCAGCTTGCAGCGGCATGCCCACGGTAAACATATGGTGAGCCCATACGATAAAGGACAAGAATGCAATTGAAGACGTCGCATAGACCATTGATGCATAGCCAAACAAAGGCTTACGGGCAAAGGTAGGAATGATCTGTGAGACGATGCCAAAAGCTGGCAGGATCATAATGTACACTTCTGGGTGCCCAAAGAACCAAAATACGTGTTGGAACAACACCGGATCACCACCACCAGCAGCGTCGAAGAAGCTGGTACCAAAATGGATATCCATCAGCATCATGGTAACCACACCAGCCAACACGGGCATAACTGCCACCAGTAAGTAAGCCGTAATGAACCAGGTCCATACAAATAATGGCATCTTCATCAACGTCATACCCGGCGCCCGCAGGTTTAGGATCGTGACGATGATGTTAATGGCTCCCATGATGGAGGAAATACCCATCATATGTACGCCAAAAATGAAGTAAGTCACACTACTTGGAGCATAGGTTGTAGACAGTGGTGCGTAGAAAGTCCAACCAAAGTTGGGTGCGCCAGCGTCGGTAAACAAGGTGAACAGTAGCATGCCAAAAGCAAATGGTAAGATCCAAAAGCTCCAGTTGTTCATGCGTGGCAGGGCCATGTCTGGGGCGCCAATCATTAGTGGCACCATCCAGTTAGCCAAGCCAACAAAGGCTGGCATAATGGCACCAAACACCATGATTAAACCGTGCATGGTTGTCATTTGGTTATAAAACTCAGGCTCTATAAGCTGCATGCCCGGTTGAAAAAGTTCAGTCCGGACAATAAGCGCCATAGCGCCACCAATAAACAACATGGTGAAAGAAAACCAAAGGTACATGGTACCAATGTCTTTGTGGTTAGTTGTCAGTACCCAGCGCATGATGCCCTTAGCAGGCCCATGATGGCCATGATCATCGTGACTAGCAGTCGCAGTTGTCATATTTCAGCGTCCTATTTTTTCGCGTCAATTATCATTTGTGGGGTTGCCATTTCGCCCGTGTCGTTACCCCAAGCATTTCGCTCGTAAGTGATCACAGCAGCGATCTCAACGTCAGTCAGTTGGGCGCTGAAGGATTGCATGGCGGTGCCAGGCTTACCATTGAGAACAATGTCGATGTGACCAGCCATGTCGTTAAGCGCCATTGGGCTACCAGCTAGAGCTGGGAATACACTGCCCATGCCCTGACCTTCGCTACCATGACAACCAGCACAACTGCGGGCATAAACTTTAGCACCCTCAGCCATCAAGTCGTCATAACTAAAGTCGCCTAAAGCTGCGGCAGCTTCTGCCTCAACACCAGCACGCTGTTCATCTAACCAAACTTGATACTGGTCCGAAGTCACTACTTCTAGCACGATCGGCATGAAGCCGTGTTGGATACCACACAGTTCTGCACACTGACCACGGTATATGCCTTCCTCACCTTCAGGAACGATGGCCCAAGACTCGTTGATATAACCCGGAATCGCATCTTTCTTAACAGCAATTTCAGGCACCCACCAAGCATGGATAACATCGTTTGAAGTGATTAGAAAACGCAGTTTCTGACCAGAAGGCACGACTAGATGCTTATCCACTTCAAGCAGATAGTTTTCACCCTTTTCAGCACGGTCATAAATCTCGTCTTGACTGGTAGTGAGGTTACTAAAGAAACCAACATCTTCACCTAGGTAATCGTATTGCCACTTCCATTGATGACCGGTGATTTTAATATCTACATCGGCATTGGTGGTGTCATACATTTTGATCAAGGTCGTCGTAGCGGGCACTGCCATGGCAATCAAAATGACTGCGGGTATGGCGGTCCATAACACTTCTAAACCAAGACTCTCGTGAAATTGTGAAGCAACCGCTCCTTTTGACTTACGATGTTTGAAAATGGAATAAAACATGACGCCAAAAACAGCGACACCGATCCAAACGCAAATCCAAAAAATAAGCATGTGTAACTCGTAAATAGACTGACTTACTTCTGTGACGCCTCGAGTCATATTCAACTCCCAATCTGCCATTGCAGCGGGTGCCGATAATAAACCCAAAACTACAGAACTCAGGCGTTGCCAAGTTCTAGAAAACATACTTGTCCTCCGAATTGATTTTTACATCATAGATATGATTGATAGTGAAAATTTTACTGATTTTGAACAGCGCTAATTATCGTCAATTAAGGGGGTATTTAGCAAGTGTTATTTTGGTATTATGTTGACTATTTACCCACCTTTTCAATCGGGCAGCGCACTATTCACGGCGCTAATGACAATGATTAAAAATACCGCTAACGTGCCCAGTCCAACATAGATCATACGCTCTAAACCACCTTCATTGAGGTCGTCTTCACGCTTTTGATTTGACTGAATGCCGACTAAGCTTGCAAGCACACTTTGGGCATAACTTAACACGGTACGTAGAAATGATTTTTTTTCGCTCATAGCTCGATCCATAGGTGATGGTTTTAAATTTTAATGACGCTTCGACAGGCATCCACACACTGCTTGACCAAACCTGGACCTTGGTAAATTAAACCGCTATAAACCTGCACTAGCTTGGCCCCTGCTGCCAACTTTTCTAAGGCATCTGCTCCACTACTAACGCCGCCCACGCCAATAATAGGCACTTGTTCACCCAAGATAGCGAATAAATCAGCGATGGTTTGGGTTGA
>Ga0209712_10001521_pt1 | contig 19701 bp, 13 predicted proteins | sample ArcOceMetagenome_FD_187443 | JGI IMG/M metagenome (GOLD analysis project Ga0209712, IMG submission 187443) | Marine eukaryotic phytoplankton communities from Arctic Ocean - Arctic Ocean - Greenland ARC118M Metagenome (SPAdes) (version 2) | ecosystem: Environmental > Aquatic > Marine > Oceanic...
TCTTTGATCACCTTGTATTAAGGTTTGCTCCTGTTTCATCTTAGCGAAAGTGGCAGATGCTACGTCTTTAACAAACACATAAGGATCGTCTGATTGCATCCCTGAAGCATTAAAACTAATAGTCAGAACTAAGATGGTTAGTGTTATCGATTTCATCATTGAGTGAATCTCCAAGGGTATTCCCTAGTATTTATATTGTACGATATTGTACTATTGGTTCCTCCTGACTTGTATCTATTAGAGAAAACAATTGCCCTTAAATTATTGAGAAGTTTATTTGCCTGTAATTAATCTGAGTACAAAAAAAACTACAGTAGCCTTGTGTATTGGGCTTTGGCGTTTGTGTGTTTTGCATTAGGCTTGTATTTAGGCAAGATTGCTTGGCTACAAACCGAGTTGTTTTCTCGTTCTGAATGTCTTGTTGTAGTTCTCGGTGTATGGTCAAGTATAGGTGTTGTTTTTCATGAAAAGCTCATATCTCGTCGAGCAAACTGGATTCGCAATAAAGAACTAAGACAACTGAAAGCTAAACTATTGGAGGATTCAGAAATAGCGCTAGGTATTGACCAGCTTAATGCTGATCACGATCAACGCTTCAGCTTAGCTATACAGGATTTAAGGATGTCTGTGGGTGTGCTAGAAATGTCACTGTTAGTAAGCGGTACTTTAGTTTGGGGATTGGGTGACTTAGTCATGTCTGTATTTACGCTTATATAGTTAGTCCCCATGACTACATCGTCGCTTCAAGCTTGAATTCGATGACCCTTTAGCTAGTATTCGAATTTCAAGCCAAAGTTACACGAGTAGTGCCAATTGGCGACACTGTTGCTTGCAAAATTAGTGAATTATACATCGTTATCAACAACTTAGTTTTAGCCGAGCACTATGCTTTTGCCGATAAAATTGAATTGCAGTACGCCTACTACAAGACTATTCGCCGCAATAACTGATCTGATTACACCTGAACTGCATACTAGATCTATGAATTCTAATATAACAACTGGGTTGTATTGGTTTAGACACGATCTGCGTTTAAACGATAACCCCACTTTTAATCAATTGTGTTCACAAGTGGATTGGCTTATTTGCGTCTATGTTAATGACCAAGACAAAGAGCTTAGCAGTCAGCTTTGTGAGGGCAATACTGGCAAATTTAAAAATATCTTTGAGCAACAAAGTGCAGCGGCATTAGACACATCGCTGAGGCAAAAAAATCAATACTTATTGTTTGTAGATACACCTGCTCATGAGAGCTTAGTTGAATTGGTTGAGCGGTATACAGTCACCCACATTGGCGCTGATTGTGACTCAGGTGTTTACGAAAAACGTACCTTAGAAGGGTTACAAAAAGCTTGTCCGCAAGTTGAGTTCGTTATTGATAGTGGCCGCAATCTGTTTTCAATAAATGATCTACCTTTTGAACTTGAAGATTTACCAGAAACTTTCACTCCTTTTAGAAAAAAAGTGGAGCCCATAACTGTTAATGCCCCCGTTTCTGCACTTTTACAGCTTCCAAACGCAATAGAACCTTCACCACAATCACCAGAAGCGTTAAAATCACAAGGCAATATCAAAGGTGGCGAAATTGCAGGTATTCAACAGTTAAACAATTACTTGTTCGGTACTGACCACATTAAACAATACAAACAAACCCGCAACGCACTTGATGACTGGGATAGCTCGAGTAAGTTGTCACTTTGGTTAGCGAATGGTTGTTTGTCAGCTAGAACAGTTTATCAAACTATTAAGCAATATGAAGCCGAGCGTGGTGAGAATGATTCTACCTATTGGCTTTATTTTGAATTGCTGTGGCGTGAATATTTTCAGTGGTACCTAGCTAAGCACCAAGACAAGTTATTCCACTTTTCGGGTGTAAAACAAGTGGCACCCTTAACTAATTTTGATCAGCAAACGTTTACTCGCTGGTGTGAAGGCATGACCGAATATCCCATAGTAAACGCGTGTATGCGTCAGTTAATCCAAACAGGTTATATGTCAAATCGCGGCAGGCAATTAGTCGCCAGTTGTCTGGTACATGAGTTATGTTTGGATTGGCGTTATGGTGCGGCATACTTTGAAAAAAAATTAATTGATTATGATGTGGCAAGTAATTGGGGTAATTGGCAATATTTGGCAGGTGTTGGCGCTGATCCGCGAGGACACAGACGTTTTGATTTAGCGAAGCAAACTGCTATCTATGATCCAGACGCTGCGTTTAGAAATAAATGGTTAGCGAGTGACTTTTAATAAGATTGACCAGTTGCTGCCCGATAAGGTTAATCTAGTATGGTTAAAGCGAGACTTACGGCTTAGAGATCATGAAGCTCTTTTTAATGCTTCAGCTGATGGCAACCCAGTGCTGCTTGTATACATAATTGAACCTATCTTATTAGAAGACCCGCATTACGACATTCGTCATTGGCGCTTTATTTGGCAATCTTTACAAGATATTAATCAACAGCTTAGCCCGTATAATTGTCAGTTACTGATTATGCAGGGTGAAGTCACTGCTGTTTTTTCGCGATTACTAGAAACCCTTACAATTCAACATATCTATAGTCATCAGGAAATTGGTTTAAGCAATACTTTTGAGCGGGATAAAGCCGTGCGCTTATGGTCTGATTCAAAAGCTATTCAATGGACGGAATTTGGTTATGGGGCAGTAATACGAGGCTTAACTCAGCGCCAAGATTGGGACACAAACTGGCAAAAGCGAATGCGTCATGCTTGTTTTGACCGACCATTGCAAGAAATTAACTTTGTTGCTTCAGCGCACCCAATTTTTCAACTGCAACAGCTTGATATACCCAAACAATGGCAAATACCCAACCCACAGTTTCAGGCGGGCGGTGAGAAGCGTGCATGGTATACCCTGCATCACTTTTTTACTGAACGGGGTAAGGATTATGCTTATTCGATTTCTAGCCCCACAGCCAGTCGTAAAGCATGTTCTAGGTTATCTCCCTATTTGGCTTGGGGTAATATTAGCCTTAAGCAGGTGTATCAGTTTACTCTTATCAATTGGCAAAAAAAGGGCTGGCGTAGATCACTGGTTGCTTTCACTTCAAGGTTACATTGGCATTGTCACTTTGTACAAAAATTTGAGAGTGAAATTGAGATGCAATTTCGCCCTGTTAATAGAGCGTACGAAAAATATCAATACGATGAAAGTGAATCCGCCAAAGCCAATATCGAGGCATGGAAACAAGGTCAAACCGGGTTTCCATTAATCGATGCTTGTATGCGCTGTTTACATCAAACGGGTTACATAAACTTTCGGATGCGTTCGATGTTAGTGAGTTTTTTATGTCACCAGCTTGACGTCGATTGGCGTAATGGAGTGACACACTTAGCCAAATTATTTTTGGACTTTGAACCGGGTATTCATTACCCGCAATTTCATATGCAAGCGGGTATCACAGGAATTAATTTAATTCGGTTGTACAATCCGATTAAACAATCCCAAGAAAAAGACCCTAAAGGTGACTTTATTCGAAAGTGGTGCCCGGAATTAACTGAACTTCCAACCGAGCTCATTCATCAGCCCTGGCAACTGACACAAATGGAACAGCAAATGTACGATGTTCAAATAGGCGTTGATTATCCAATGCCTATTATTGATTTTGAAACAAGTGCTAAAGCAGCCAGAGATAAGTTATGGGCGTTCCAAAAACGTGATGATGTGCAAGCTGAGGGACGACGTATATTACACCGTCATACTTTACCAAATCGTCCAAAGAACATGTGAATTGTCTGCGACTTAGCAATCATTAATATGCTATTAATGATTTGTCTTTATTATAAAACATCTAGATACGGAGAAACCTTTTGAATATTGATTTGTCTTTGCCACCACAATTTCCTAAGCCAACTTTATTTGATATTTTGCGTGAGGTTAGGGCGCCATTTGAGTTTGCTTCAATTGCCTTGTATGTTAATGCATTAAGTAAAGCACCTAAAGGTAATGGGCAAGCTGTAATGTTGGTGCCCGGTTATTTAGCCGACGACTACTCGATGCAACCACTTGGTGCCTACCTTAAGTATCTTGGTTACGATGTTTATTACACCGAGTTGGGTCGAAATATGGGCAAGGTCAACACTGATATGATGCGATTGGGAGAGCGAGTCGAATCAATATCTCAAGGCTTAGACTCAGAAAAAGTGACATTAATTGGTTGGAGCTTAGGTGGCGTTCTCACGCGTGAAGTTGCACGTTTATTCCCTGACGTAGTGCAACAGGTATTAACTTTAGGCACACCAATAGTTGGCGGTCCCAAATTTACTTCAGTGGGTAAAAGGTATGCCAAACTAAACAACATTGATTTAGAAAAATTCGAATTAGACGTACATCAACGCAATTCTATTGGTTTGACTCAGCCTGTCACCTCAATTTATAGCAAATCAGATGGTGTAGTTGGATGGCAAGCTTCTGTGGATATATATAATCATCAGGCTAGTAATATAGAAGTGAGTGGTTCTCATCTGGGCCTGGGCGTTAACCCAAAAGTATGGTTGATTATTGCCGATATTATTGCGAACAAAACATTTTCTGAGTAGTTCTGTAGATAGCAGGGGTTTTATTGATTGAGTGGAGCACTACTTGTGCTATAGCATATCCATAGTACTTTCTGTGCGAGTGTGTGATCGTCATGACTAACGTTAACAAAATGTTACAAAGCCGTATTTAAAAATTCAGTTCCAAAAGTGATCAATTTTACGTTATTTACTGTTTAAGCCCGTCTCCAGATAACAAGACTAGGAAATCCTACTGACATGCCACATCGTTTACTCACCTTTATCAGAGTATTTGTATCCTTAGGAGCATTTTCTCTCGCTATTCCCGTTTTAGCTCAATACCGAGGAGCAGATCTTCCGCGCATTGTTGTGGTTGAACACTTAAGTTTTGAATATGAAACTTCTCAGGTAGAGGCTGTTGGTACAGCCCAGGCAAAACGTTCAGTGAGTCTTTTTGGCAGTGTCTCAGACGAGGTGACAGCGTTACATTTTGCGCCAGGGCAAGCAGTTAAAAAAGGCACGGTGTTACTTGAGTTAGATAGCAGGTTGCAAGATGTCAATATGCAGCGTGCGGAAATTGAGTTAGAAGACGCACAGCGAAATCTAGATAGAGTCAAAAATAGCTTAAAAAAAGGCGCTGTCACCGAACGCGAGGTTGATGATGCCAGCACTGTATTTAGGTTGGCCAAAGTGGACTTATTAGAAGCTCAAAAAAATAAAGAAGACCGATCAGTGCGCGCACCTTTTGACGGCATAGTTGGGTTTACCGATGTAGAGGTAGGTGATCGCATCACGCCACAAACTGAAATAACTACATTAGATGATAGAACCGGTCTTTTTGTAAATTTTGTTGCGCCTGAACTGGCGGTATCATATTTAATGGAAAAACCTTTAGTGCAACTCCAGCCTTGGACTAACAGAATGATGTCACTATCAGCTAAAGTTGCTGAGCTTGATTCTAGAGTCAACATCCAAGACAGAACAATACGTGCTAGAGCATTGCTCGACAATCAAAACGATCAATATCGCCCTGGTATGAGTTTTCGTGTGACCTTAGAAGTACGCGGTGAATTATATGTCGCCATTCCCGAGGCAGCATTATCCTGGGGTGCAAATGGTGCCTTTGTATGGTTAGCAGAAAACCAAACTGCGAAGCGGGTTGACGTGCAGATAGCGCAACGTTTAAGGGGCAGGATTTTGGTAACTGGTGCGCTCAGTGATGGCGAAACATTGATTGTAGAAGGTATTCAAGGCTTACGTGATGGCCAAGCATTAAAAATTCAAAATGCTGCAAACAGCGATGTTAACGTCAGTCAGAAACAACCTGAACAAAAGGTTGAAGGTTAATGTTCAAAAACTCGCTTTTTAAAGACGACTTACCCTCATTATCGATCCGTAGGCCGGTGTTGATTCTAGTCCTGAACTTGCTCATTGTGACAGCGGGAATTGCTGCTCTTTATGCGCTAGAAGTCAGGGAACTACCTGACGTCGACAGACCCATCATTACGGTTACTGCTAACTATCCTGGCGCTGCTCCTGAAACGGTCGACACAGAAGTAACCAGTCGACTGGAAGGTGCTGTAGCAAGAGTCAGCGGTGTGAAAGCGATTCGCGCCCAAAGTGAAGAGGGAAATAGCCGTATTCGCGTAGAGTTTCGCCCCGGTATTAATATTGAAGATGCGGCTAACGAAACACGTGAATCGGTAGCGCGTATTCAACGAAGACTACCTAGTGAAGTTGAACAAGTTGCTATTGTAAAGGCTGATAACGACGCACAAAGTGTTGTTAATATTGCTATTTCTAGTGACAAACATGACTTAGAAACCCTCACCGATATAGTTGAAACCGATTTAGCGCCATTATTTCTAAATGTGCCGGGTGTGGCTGATGTGCGTCTTGACGGTGATCGTCAGCGAGTCTTACGGGTGAGTGTTGATAATTTGCGCTTAACCAGCTTTCAGCTGTCTATATCAGATGTAGCAAGAGCATTGGGTACTGCACCTTTTGATGTGCCTGCAGGAAGCATTCGGTCTACTGACCATCAACTTATCGTGCGCGCAGATGCCACATCGGTTAGCGAACAAGACGTGCGCGACATTGTGATTGCAGGAGACGTTAAAGTAGGTGATGTAGCCAATGTTTATTTTGGTCCGGCTGACTTACGCAGCATAGTACGTTTAGATGGTAAACCGGTCATAGGACTGGGCGTAATTAGACAAGCTCGCTCTAACACCATCGAAATTTCAGATGAAGTGTTATCAATGTTGGATGGCTTGCGTCAACGTTTTCCAGATTTAAAGATGACGGTGACCTCAGACGATGCGGAATTTATTCGCGACTCTGTGGATGAAGTACTGAAATCATTAGTGTTAACGATAGGCCTAGTGATAGTGACGTTGTGGGTATTTATTGGCAAGTTTAGAGCGACCTTGATACCCGCATTGGCTATTCCGGTTTCTCTGATCGGATCCTTGGCCATTCTTTGGATGTTTGGATTTTCGATCAATATTCTAACGCTGCTCGCTTTGGTTTTAGCCACGGGGTTAATAGTCGACGATGCCATAGTGGTGTCAGAAAATATCCAGCGTCGCCGTGCTATGGGGATGGGAGCTAGAGCGGCAGCTGTAATAGGCACACGCGAAGTGTTCTTTGCAGTAGTGGCAACGACCGCTGTATTAGTAGCAGTATTTGTACCCATTGCGTTTTTACCCTCTACAGCAGGGCGATTATTTAGAGAGTTTGGCGGCGTATTAGCCGGAAGTGTGATTATTTCATCCTTTGTGGCGCTGTCGTTGGTGCCTGCACTTACCGCAAAAATTCCTGCTATTGATGTTTCAAAACAAAAGAAACCGGGTTTACTCATTCGATTTGGAACGGCGTGTGTGAATGGTTATGAACGTGCTTTGCATTTTGTTCTAAAGTTCTCAGTGGCCGTTGTTATTTTTTGTACCCTAATCGGTACTGGCGCTTATTATGTGTTTAATCAATTGGATAATGAATTATTGCCACCTGAAGATAGAGGCGTGATAAGAATTTTTGCTCGAGGTCCTGATGGCACGGGCGTTAATTTTATGGACAGACAGGCACTTAAAACAGAAGAGCTCTTACTGCCGAGCCTTGCTCAAGGCGAAATAGAATCGATGTATACAGTAGTAGGCAGGTGGGATCCGAATATCTTATTTATCACAGTGCCCTTAGCTAAATGGGAAGATAGAGAGCGTTCACAACAACAGATTATTGACGAGTTACGTCCGATGTTATCGCAAGTGGCAGGTGCACCGGGGCGGGCGTTTGGTAGCAATAGCTTGAATTTGAGGGGGTTCGGTGGAGGTTTTGAGATGGCCTTGACCGGTGATAATTACTTAGAAATTTACCAAGCGGCCCTGGACTTTTCCAAACAAATTGAAGAGACCCTGCCTGAGCTAGGCATAGTTGATATTTCATACGAGCCGACACAACCACAATTAAGGGTGAGCATCGATAGACGTCGAGCAGAAGAGTTAGGTGTTGCCTTTGATGATGTCTCACGTACTTTACGTGCGGCCATTAACGGCGATGATATTGTTGATTTAAATGTAGGTGATCAGGCTGTACCCATAATATTACAGGCAAGCAACCGTAACTCCTTAGATCCCGCGAGTATTCTTAACCTATATGTTAGCTCCACCAAAGGCGGTTTAGTGCCACTTTCAAGTGTGGCTTATGTCACGGAAGAGGGGGTTGCTGCAGAACTCGAACGCCACGCTCAACGCCGTGCAATAGAATTAGAAATGGACTTACCCGCTGAAATTACTATTGAACAAGCGGTTACTTCAATACGAGAGTTAGCCAACAACACTTTACCGGCCGGTATTGGCGTGGTGTTCCTAGGTGAAGCGCAAACTTACCAAGAAACTAATCAACAAGTCATGTTGACTTATTTACTGGCATTTTTGATTGTACTGTTAGTTTTAGCAGCACAGTTCGAAAGTTTTAACAGTGCATTTGTAGTGATGTTGACCGTACCTTTTGGTATTGCCGCAGCGATTTATGCACTCTATTTTACAGGCACATCTGTCAATATTTATTCGCAAATTGGCTTAGTGATGTTGATAGGATTATTAGCTAAAAACTCAATTTTGTTGGTGGAGTTTGCTAATCAAATGCGTGATGCTGGCATGGAAGTAAAAGAGTCCATAATTGAAGCCGGTAAAGTAAGATTACGGCCGATCATGATGACCTTGGTATCCACAATTTTAGGTGGCCTGCCGCTTATCCTTTCCTCTGGCGCAGGTGCTGAAGCACGTAACGCCATAGGTTGGGTAGTATTTGGCGGTCTAGGTTTAGCAGTCGTTTTTACGTTATTTTTGACACCCGTGTTTTATTACGCTTTTGCTCGTTTTACTAAACCCAAAATGGATGAAGAGAATCGCTTAAATATCGAGTTAGAGGCAGCCCAGAAGCAACTTTGATGCTAGTTTAGTGGCGTTATGTTAGCAATATGTTTGCGGTCAATATTCGCCATTGGCTATAAGTTAGGCCTTTGAATCGATAATATGGAGAGCGAAAATATCTTCAAGACAATAGTTTTTGCATCCGCGCTTTGTTTTTTTTTCGGCTTGTCAACCTACGCTAGAGTACGTTGCAGACGGACCAACAGTCAGTGCCAAGGACTTCTCCACTGTATCAATTAACCTACACAGATTATGGTAGCAGCAAGCTGAGGGAAATTGCGGCCAAAGCCGCTGTGACTTGTATTTCTGATAGCAAAATTGAATACACGATCTTCTACCCAAATGAGCCGTGGGAAGACAGTAAGTCGAATATTAAAACTTCAAAGGATGGACGTTTATTAGAAGGGCAGGTGATTACTAAGCGTATGCTTAGTGATGATGGGAAATTGGTTATAACAACGCAACATCGGGGCGAAGACGATAATCGCGCTGCAGATATTCTTCTGACCTATGGACTAAGTCGAACCCGTTTCTATATTCGTAAAGATGCCAGATTTGACGACAGCAAAAGCTACCTGCTTCGCAATAATTACGCATTTACGGGATTATTCAAATAACCTGAATCCTGAATAAGGCGCGCCGTCATCCTAAAAATAATGGTAACAAAAACAGTATGTTCGATAGTTACAATTGACTGACTAATGCTTTTAACGAGTCTAGAGCTCAGGTTAATAGGCACTGCCCTTGAGTATCAGTCCAAAAATCGCCTCGATGTAGTTTAACAGTGAAGGGCACTGATCCATGTTTAGCGACAAATGTATCAATAGTTTACTCAATGCGATCAAGATCCAACTTCTCTAACAATGTGTGAATCGAATGTTTTGGGAATACAAAGGATTATCCACTGAAGATCCTATCTCAGTTAAGCTTAGTGTTGATTTTTAGATTCATATCAATAAAGGCAAAATGGTGCTCACTATTAACTTTTTTATGCTGTTGAAGCACATTCAGACTTTATTGGTTTAATACTTGCTATTACTTCATTTAATAGTGCACCTAGTTTTTTAAGTTGAGGTATTTATGGTATTTAAAAGTAGATTATTGGCGCGATATGTTGCGATCAAGAGGCAAGTCGTCGCCGTCTTTCTAACAGTTTTGTCTTTATTAGTGTTTTCTTTGCCTGCACAAGCCTTAGAAATGGGTGTCAGTGGTCACATAGGTACTGAGAATGACACGCAAGGGTATTCGATATTCGTTGCCGATAATTTTTCACGTAGAAGCCCATTTTACTGGAGCCTAGGTGTCAGCCGTTATGATGACGTATATGTCGAATGGAATAATAGCGATTTAACGTTTCCATTAAATAGTGCAGAAGCAGCGTTATCTTATCGGCATCAATTCACCTCACGAAATCTCACAATGAGACGTTTCAGTATGGAATACCAAATAGGTGCCGCCGTTTCATTAACAGAAAATAAGTTTACTTTTTCTGAACTTAATGAAGAAAGGCTGTTTTCAGAAAGCGGTGATATCAACGGATTTTTGGCTGTTTCTGCCCACTACAAAATATCTTCGAATGTCTCTGCAAACGTCGGAGTAAAACATTTTCCGAATTTATCTGAATTTGGCAGTGTAAGTTCGGTATTTTTGGGGTTTAAGTTTAGCTTCGACTCCACTTAAAGTTACCATGGTAACTAACTCTCTTAGATGGATCTCCGATATAGTAACGTCAGTGAATGAGATAATAATGAGTATTGCTTATGTTTAGAATAAAACCGCAAAGCGCCTCAGTACAATGGCGTAGCTGGCTAAGAATATATCTCTTTAGTTTTACCTTGATTGTAATGATTGGTTTGGCTTGGCCACAACCTAGCTATGCTCAGGCTGTCACCTGTCCTGGCCCGCCCCCTTTAACTACCACTGACTCAGATGGTGATGGTTACGACGACAGCATTGATGTATTTCCAACAGATCCTATTCGCCACTACGACTTTGACCTAGATGGGATCAGTAATTTTGACGAAAATGATGATGATGCCGATGGTGTATTGGACGTAAATGATAACAACCGAGATGCCGATTCTGTTATTAATTTCTATGATCCGTTCCCCGATGACCCTCTTGAATGGCTTGATACCGATGGCGATTGCCTTGGCAATAACTCAGATTTAGATGACGATAATGATGGGGTTGCTGACACCGTTGATCCTTTTCCTTTGGATGGATCAGAATTTGAAGACACTGACAGCGATCTGATAGGTAACAACACTGACTCTGATGACGATAACGACGGTGTGATTGATTTATATGATGACCTGCCTACCGACCCAAATGAACAAATCGACACTGATAACGATGGCGTAGGCAATAATACCGATGAAGACGATGATAACGATGGTATTGACGACATAGACGATGCCTTTCCGTTGCTTGCCTCTGAAACCTTAGATACAGATAGTGATGGCATAGGAGACAATGCTGATCCTGACAATGATGGCGATGGGGTAGTTGATGCCAATGATATCTGGCCAAATGATCCAGATGAATGGTTCGATAATGATGGCGACATGATTGGTGACAATGAAGACACTGATGATGACAACGACGGCTTTGCAGATGGGGTTGATGCGTTTAGAACAGATGCAGCTGAAAACTTAGATACTGATGGTGATGGGGTTGGCAACAATGCCGACAGTGATGATGACGGTGATGGGGTAGTTGATAGTACTGACACATTTTCACTCGACTCAACTGAGTTCATCGATACTGATAGTGACGGTACGGGCAACAATGCCGATACTGACGATGATGGTGATGGTGTTGAGGATGGTATAGATGAATTTCCTCTCGACAGCACAGAATTTATAGATACAGATGGCGATGGGATTGGCAATAATGCTGACACGGATGACGATGGTGATGGGGTAGCTGATGGGATTGACCCTGATCCTCTAAGTATGGCTGAAGATACTGACACCGACGGCGATGGTATTGGCAACATAACCGACACCGATGATGATGGGGACGGTGTAGCCGATGGCCTTGATGCTTTCCCATTAAATAGTGACGAGTGGGACGACACCGATGGTGATGGTTTAGGTAACAATCTCGGTGATGCCGATGATGATAACGATGGCATAGTTGATTCTGATGACGCCTTTTCATTAGATAGCGCCGAATGGCTTGATACCGATAATGACGGTATAGGTAATAACGCAGACATCGATGATGATGGAGACGGCACCATCGATAGCGAAGATGCCTTCTTACTTAACCCCGCCGAATCTAAAGACACCGACGGTGACGGTGTTGGTAACAACGCAGATAGTGACGACGACAATGACTCCTTTATTGATTCAGAAGATGACTTCCCTCTAGACCAGCTAGAGTGGTTAGACACAGATAGTGACACCATTGGTAACAATGCTGATGACGATGATGATAATGACGGCGTTAAAGATTCATTAGATATATTCCCTTTAAACAGTGCCGAATCAGTCGACACAGATGTTGATGGCGTGGGTAATAACGCAGACAGTGATGATGATAATGATGGTTCAATCGATACTGACGATATTTTTCCTCTGGATATATCGGAATGGCTAGACACAGACCTAGATGGCATTGGAAACAATTTAGACACCGACGATGATAATGACGAGGTATTAGATAACCTCGATTTATTCCCATTAAACAGTGCTGAATGGGAAGACACTGACGTTGATGGCATAGGTAACAATGCTGACAGTGACGACGATAATGATGGAGTAAGCGACACCGACGATGCTTTTCCACTTGATATTGTTGAGATTAAAGACACCGATTTAGACGGTATAGGTAATGTATTCGATACCGATGATGACGGTGATGGTGTACTGGATTTCTTAGATGCAATGCCCCTAGATGCTACAGAATCAGTGGATACCGACAACGATGGCGTAGGCAATAACGCTGATCTTGATGACGACAACGACGGTATGAGTGACGAATTTGAAAGCACTTTTGGTTTTAATGCTTTTGATCCAGATGACGCCTTACTCGATAGCGATTTAGACGGTGTGATCAATGTTGATGAAGCTCAAGACAATAACAACCCTTTAATTGATGATTACCCTCCAGAGATTGATATTCCACAATCGTTACATTTGAACGCTGAGCATATTTTCACCCATCTCACTGAAGCAACATTGGTAGCGGCGACAAATATTTCTGCTAATGATGGCTTAGATGGTGATAATTGTTGCAGCCTAACGCCAGTTGGTTTTGAGCGTGGTGTGCAAGTGTTGAAGTCTGGTAAATATCCCATTACGTGGAGGGCTATCGATAATGCAGGCAACATTGCCTTTATAGAGCAAACAATAAATCTTTATCCCTTAGTTAATTTTGGACCAAACCAGACAGTTGCAGAAGGTGGCAGTACCACTGTGAAGATTGTTTTATCAGGTACGGCCCCAAGTTATCCATTTAAAGTCCCTGTGGCGGTAATAGGTGATGTAGATGCCTTTGACTACAGTATTGATGATGAATTTGTAGTGATTGAAAGTGGCACTATTGGTTACATCAATATTGATTTGAACGAAGATTTTCAAGAAGAAGGTGATGAACAGCTTATTCTAGAATTTGGCGGTGGATTAAATATAGGCTCACAGCCCACACATACCATTACCGTAAGTGAAAAAAATCTAGCGCCTAAATTGAATGTATTGGTAACACAGCAAGGCATTGTGTTGTCGAATGTTGCTAAAGACGATGGTGATATTCAGCTTACTTTACAAATTGATGATTCCAATCCAAATGATACACATATTATTGAATGGACTATCCCAGCGGATTACCAAGCACAAATTAGTGCCAACCAGCTGGTGGCAGTGATCGACCCAGATAACTTAACGTTGCCAAACACCAACAGTGATATTTTATCTATGTCGGTAGAAGTGACCGACAGTGGTGAAGGCACATTAGTGACCACAGAAGTTGTGCATATTGCGGTTTTAGCTACGCAACCTGCATTAACTAGTAGTGATGTTGATCGCGACGGATTAACCGATGCGCAAGAAGGTTTTGTGGATGAAGACTTTGATGGCTTGCCAGCATTTATGGATACATCAGACGTTGCCTATATTCAGCCAATACATGTTAATTCTGCGATCACTAGGTTTGTCGAGACTGAACCTGGGTTGGCATTAGCATTGGGTAAATATGCAAGGCTACAGCAGTCAGACGGTGTTATGTTGTCGCAACAAGAAATTGACGCTACAAACTTGATTGCTGCAGATGGTATTAGTCATCAAGACGAGTATTACGATTTTGAAATTAGTGACATTTTACCAGTAGGCAGCTCGGTGGATATCGTTCTGCCGTTGCAAGATAGTATTCCCGAGTTTGCCACTTATAGAAAATATACCACTGAACAGGGCTGGCAAGACTTTGTGGAGAATGCGGATAACCGCTTAGCGTCAACTCAGTCTGTTAACGATGTATGCCCAGCACCAGATAGTAATGTTTACTCAACAGGGCTGACTGAAGGTGACGACTGTGTGCGTTTAACGATTAAAGACGGTGGTCCCAATGATGCCGATGGTATAGAAAACGGCACTATTGATGATCCCGGTGGCATAGCGGTGCAATCAGTAAGCGACATCGTTAAAACCCTTGATCCAGTAACAAGCACTAGTGGTGGCGGGGTGTTGACATTACACCTTGGCCTGCTTCTAATGTTATTAGGATGGCGCGGCTTCAATATCCGTTCCAAGGGCAACAAATAATATGTTTATGGAGCATATCAAAAAGGGGCATAGTTCACCTTTTTGATGTGCTCAGTAACACCTGCCAGGTTGTTGAAAATAAGATTGTGGGATAAATTATGGGAAGGGAATAACGTTTAGCTTATTTACGCTGCTGACTGCAGCGTTTCGAACAATATTTTACTTCATCCCAACATCTTTCCCATTTCTTACGCCAATTAAAAGGTCGATTGCATACCGGACACATTTTACTTGGCAGCTCAGACTTCTTCATTATTCTCTAAAGCTTTAAAGAATATTTGGCCGTCGCGCTGAATAGTTTGACGTTTTTCATCGGTCATTTTACTGAGGGTACGGTAGGGCATACCTAAACGTGGGTTATTGCCTAGTTTCTCTTTATTTCTGTCTAAAAAATCCCAGTATAAATAATTGAAAGGGCAGGCTTGTGCACCATTTTTTTCTTTAACGCTGTAATGGCAACTTTTGCAATAGTTAGACATTTTGTTGATATAGCTGCCGCTGGCTGCGTAGGGTTTACTCGCAAGCAAACCGCCGTCGGCAAACAGTATCATGCCAGTGACATTGGGCATTTCTACCCATTCATAGGCGTCTGCATAAACAATTAAATACCATTCGTTGACTTCATCAGGGTGCAGACCCGCTAATAACGCAAAATTACCGAGTATCATCAATCGCTGAATATGATGCGCATAAGCATTTTCTGATGTTTCTTTAATGCACTGATGCAAACAGTTCATTTTGGTTTTAGTGTCCCAAAAAAACTTGGGTAGCGAACGTGTTGCTTCGAGAAAGTTTTCACTTTTATAATCAGGCATTTTTAGCCAGTACAGGCCGCGCACATATTCGCGCCAGCCTAATACTTGGCGAATAAATCCCTCTACTGCATTCAGTGGTGCATCACCATTTCGATAGGCACTTTCTGCTTGTTCAATGACTTCTCTGGGCGTTAACAATCCACAGTTTAGGTAAAAACTGATGTGGGAGTGATACATCCAAGGTTCGCCCTGCACCATGGCATCTTGGTAATCGCCAAAATGTATCAAACGTTGTGCTACAAATTCTTCTAAAACAACCAATGCTTGTTCACGTGTCACGGCAAAGTGAAAATTTTCTAACTCTCCAAAGTGATCACTAAAATTTTCTGCTACTAATTCTAATACTTCTTGAGTAATGGGATTCGGATCAAATTTGGAAGGAAGTGGCGGCGACATACCTTTGGGTAATGCTTTGCGGTTTGAGCTATCAAAGTTCCATTTGTCACCTACTGGCTGATCACCATCCATCAAAATATGCCATGTCCTGCGCATTTCACGGTAGAAAAACTCCATGCGCAACTGCTTGCGCCCGTCTGCCCAAGTAGCGAATTCTTCAAGACTTGATAAAAAACGATTATCCTGACGAATTTCGACAGGAATTTTTAACTTTTCTTGCCAGCTTTGCATCTCTGCTAAAACGCGATATTCGCCTGGGTAAGTCAGTACAACCTTATCGATATTCTTTTGTTTACACAGCCGCTCGACTTCGCAAAATAAACTGCCTTGATTTAGCGGGTCGTTGTAATATGTGTAGTGAAGATTATGCCCTTTAGAGACCAATTCTTGTGCAAAATGACGCATAGCTGAAAATAGAAATGCGATTTTTTTCTTGTGATGTTTAACATAACTGGCTTCTTCGCGGACTTCTGCGATTAACACCCAGTCATTACTTACGTCACAATCTTGTAGGCTAGCCAAAGAATGACTCAGTTGGTCAGCTAAAATTAGTCTTAGGGTTGTCATACTTAAACAGGTTCTTCTTCTGGTTGTTGTTTAGATTGCGCTAAGGCATCCAGAGCACGTTGACGTGAGACTTTTAAATCGACCAAGGGTTTAGGATAGTTTACACCTAGTTTAACACCCGCATAATCTAAAATATTTTGTGGTGCATCCCACGGATTATGGATAAATTTATCAGGCATTTTGCTCAGTTCAGGGCAAAAACGTTTCACGTAATACCCTTGAGGATCAAAACGTTGCCCCTGAGTGACAGGGTTGAAAATTCTGAAGTAGGGTGCAGCATCAGCACCTGTGCCTGCTATCCATTGCCAACTTGCGCTATTGGCCGCTAAGTCTGCGTCTAATAAACAATCCCAGAACCAACGCTCGCCTTCGTGCCAGTGGATCAGTAGATTTTTAACCAAGAACGACCCTACTACCATACGTACACGATTATGCATGGTTCCGGTTTGCCTGAGTTCGCGCATACCTGCATCAACAATCGGAATGCCTGTTTGACCACGTTGCCAAGCTTTTAGTGCATTTTCATCGCTACGCCAAGGGAAGTGTTCGAACTTAGCGCTAAAGTTTTTTTGTGGAATGTGCGGGAAATGAAACAATAAAGAATGCGAAAACTCGCGCCAGCCAAGTTCACTTAAATAGCAATCTAAACCTACATCTTCAGTATTGCCATTTAAGGCATCAATGGCTGCATACCAAATTTGGTTGGGAGAAATCTCACCAAAATGTAAGTGTGGTGATAATTTGGATGTAGCACCTAGGTCTGGGATATCTCGTTTATTTTTGTAATTTTTGGCGCCGTTGGGTAAAAAATCACTAAGGTGTTTTGCTGCGCCTTGTTCTCCGGGCGTCCACATTGTTTCTATTGTTGCATGCCAGTTGATATCTGGCATTAGTTCAAGTGAAACCAGGCCTTTGTCAACCTGAGGTATATATTTAACCTTTAGATCTTTTGGCGCTTCGACAGGCATTCTCGGTGGGGCTTTGGATAAACACCCACGCCTGTAATAAGGAGTAAATACCTTGTAAGGTGTTTCGTCTTTTTTTAATACCTGCCATGGTTCCCACAACAAATGGCTGTTAAAGCTTTGCACATCTATGCCAGCTTCAATCAATGCATGTTTAAGCTGAGTATCTCGCTTTATCTGCCATGGCTCGTAACATCTATTCCAGACGACTCTTTTAATGTCGTGATGTTGAATTAACTCAATTAATATCTTGCTTGCATCACCTTTAATGCAATGAAGTTGATTGTTCAATGAATCATTTAATGAGTTTAGAGAGTTATGTAGCCACCACTTACTTGCACCTCCGGGTATAAAATGTTCCGGGCAATCAGTGTCAAATATGTACACGGGGATAACTGTTCCAAGTTCGCTAGCATAGGTTAGCGCAGGGTTATCTCGTAAACGTAAATCTTGACGAAACCAAACTAATGTAAATGCGGTGATAACAAATAATCCAAAAATTATAATCGACATATATAATACTTATTTTGAACGTTTCTAGATCGAAAATTTTTAAATTAAGTGAACCAGATATTTCTTTTGTGCGTACTTTGAGAATGAAAAAAAATGATCACACTTTTAATACTGAAGAAAAATCGCGCATTATCGAAATGGCTTGGGAAGACAGAACCCCTTTTGAGGCCATTGAGGGCTTATTTGGTGTTAATTCCAACCAATTAATTGACTTAATGCGTAGTGAATTAAAAATTGGCTCTTTTAAGGTATGGCGGAAACGTATGCGAGGCAGGCAAACCAAACACCTTAGTTTACGTCCTGAAGGTATTTTGCGCGGTTATTGCAAAACACAATATAAACACAGCCGCGGAAAATAACATTGATTGTTATTTTTTGAGCCTTACACTAAACATAATTTCTCTCCAAAAAAAGCGTTTAATAATTTCCTTATGCTGATCCAAGATGTTATCCAACATTTATTGAATACTCTTGAGACAAAAGGGTTTAAAACCTTAGTGCACTTTGAGTTAGAAGGCGTGTGTGAATTACGTGCCAATCAACATAAACTCGACTACCTAGGTATCAATAAAAAACTACTTGAGCTAGGTATCGACGGTGAGTTGAAGTCTGAGTATTGGAAGAACCAATGGGAACTTGTTTCATTATTTAATGGTCAGTCGCCCTTAAAAGAAGCACAAAACTTATCCCGAGCTATGCAGGTATTACCCAAGCTCATGTGCCAGCATGGTGCCAGTAAAGTCATGATGATACCCGTTGCTTGGGGAGCTGATAAAGGTCGATATGTAGACGGCTCTGGTGCAATATTTTCACTGGATACTCGGTATGTACATATTCCCAATGCTATTCAAATGAATGTTAGTGTTGAAAACAAACAAGGTGAAAACCTATTTGCTCAACAAGGATTAGGCGAATGGATACAATATGAGTTGTTGGTCAACAGTTATGCTTGTTGTCTTTTGTTTTTACCCGAAGAAGACGCCTTTAAACGTTTAGCATTACGTCAGGACTATGGATTGGACGCAGAACTAAGTTCACCTGTAGTCTTATCTGGCGGGCATCAGGGCAGTATTGCTTTGTATAAAGAAAAGGGTAAGCATAATCAGGCGATGGGTTTAGAACCGCTATTTTTTGCTAGCGACAATTCTGTGCTGCACTATGCTGGTGACTGGCGCAAAACTGCGCGGGTAGAGCATAGAATCGGTGCAACGAGTAAAAACTATGATCCTTATTTGAATATGTTGTTTATTCTAATAAACGTTCTCGAAGGTATTTCCAAGTGGCAAGCAGAAGAACCGTTGCCAATATTTGAAGACAAAGCGTTACCTGTGTCGTTGTTTGATCAACCGAACAAACACGCTGAGAGTCAACCAAATGGTAGTAAAAAAGACAGGCAACAAACACTAGGTGCGCTATCTTTATTTAAAAATGATAATTGGTTAGTAGACAGGATAAATTTTTACTGTCAGGACATGCCTTATATTAATGCGATTAATTTAGGCGATAAAATTAAACAAATGATGCTGAATAAATACCAAAGTTCGGTTATTAGGTTAGAGTCATAGAATGCATCATAAAGGTTTAATCAGCAGTATTTAGGCTGACAAAAATAGATATAAAGAGATTAGGAAAGCACCTTTTGCTAAAACAAAAATTAATTACATTAGATAAGCCCCCATTGTTAACCGGCAATGACGTTGAAAAAAAACGAGCCGAGCTTAAAGCTTACTTT
>Ga0209712_10001527_pt1 | contig 19672 bp, 11 predicted proteins | sample ArcOceMetagenome_FD_187443 | JGI IMG/M metagenome (GOLD analysis project Ga0209712, IMG submission 187443) | Marine eukaryotic phytoplankton communities from Arctic Ocean - Arctic Ocean - Greenland ARC118M Metagenome (SPAdes) (version 2) | ecosystem: Environmental > Aquatic > Marine > Oceanic...
CTTTTACGAAAAAAAAGATTGCTTTATAAAACAGAAGATTTGGTACTTTCTCACCTTAAAAAGGTGATGAGTACAATTGATAAATCAAAGCAAAAAGAACTTTGGACGATTTTTAATACGAAAATTGTGGAATTGAAAAAGGATAAGCAAGAACAACGTGTTTTTAATTATTTTGATTTTGAAAATTGGAGAACACTTTGATGTGATAGATTCGCCGAAAACGCCGATTACACCGAAATACACCGACTTTTAATTATCAGTAATCAATTGGAATTGAAACCCTTTCTTATGAAAATGTTTTAAAATTTTTGGTAGGACGAATCGTAAATGTTTTTCGGCTTTTAAACTATCGTGAAAAACGATAATCGAACCATTCTTAGTATTATTTAAGACATTTTCTAAACATCGTTCGGACGAAATATTTTTATCAAAATCTCCGCTTAAAATTTCCCATAATATAATTTTATATTGCTTTCGCAAATACTTCGCTTGACTCGGTTTTAATTTGCCGTAAGGCGGACGAAATAATTTGGTATCAATCGTTTCTGCACATTTTTGGACATTCTCAAAATACGTTTCATTATCCGTTTTCCATCCGTTTAGATGATTAAAAGTATGATTTCCAATTGCATGGTTTCCATCAATAACTTGCTGATAAACTTCGGGATATTTCCGAACATTATCCCCAATCATAAAAAAAGTCGCTTTGGCATTATAAGCCGCTAACTGTTCCAAAACCCACGGCGTAACTTCGGGAATTGGCCCATCGTCAAAGGTGAGATAAATTACTTTTTCAGTGGTTGGAATACTAAAAAAGTAACTTGGAAAAAGCCGTTGAATGAATTTTGGAATTTTGGCTGGATACATTTTTATTTATATTGCAAAGATAAATTTAATAACAGAATAACTAAAAAGCAACATATTTCATGAGATACCTAATATTTCTAATGATTATCAGCACAAATGTTCTATTTGCACAAACAGGTTTTGAGATAAAATATGATGAAACTCAGTTTTTTGAAGATAGTGTTTCATTAGAAACATATTTGATACCTTTTAAAAAACGCCGTATGGTGTATGCTTATGAAAAAATAAACTCAAAAACGTTAATTGAGAAAGACATATATCATATAATTTATGAGGACAGTTTAGCCAAGAAAAAAAACTTTCGTATGGGTTATGGGTTTAAAATAGATACAAGTTATTTTTTTAGCGAAACATTTTTTTACTTTCAAAAAGAGGATACGATATTTGTACGTTACTTAGAAAGAGGTGAGCAAAAATGTCATATTCAATATAATTTGAAGTCAACAACAAAGGCTAAATCTTCACCTACTTGGCTTGTTCATAATATTTCATACTTCCATTCTGAAGATTATATTGACATATCCAATATTAGATATGAATGCTACGTATTTGAAGAAATAAATGATAACTACAGAGAATTAGTTTATATAGATAAAGAAAATGGATTTTTGTTAAAAAAAATGACTTTTTATAACAATTCAACGGATGTTGTGGAAGCATATGAAATAAATAAAATTAATACTCAAAAATAACTTATTGTAATATCAGATTACCCAATTATCATAATATCTTAATTTCCTTATCTATACTTGTGTAGGTGTAAATAAGTGATTTTTCAAAATCAAATTTGATGTAGTTTAAAGAACATCTAAAATGCTGAAAATCAGTTGATATATTATTTGATTGATGTAATTTTAATCAAAATGTTAAAATCACTTTTTTATCCCTTAATGAGTATATTTCAAATTTAAACCAAATTTCACACATTTTTGATAAACGGAAACTATCCAAACTATAAAATCATTGTACCTTTGCGAATCTAATTTTAAAAAATATTACGGTAATAGATTTTTTACAAAAAATAATTTGTGAAATCTGCGATAATCCGTGTCCAAACAAATAAAAAATAATGAGTGTAAGAGTTCGTTTTGCTCCAAGTCCAACGGGACCGCTTCATATCGGTGGTGTTCGTACAGCGTTGTATAATTATTTATTCGCCCGCAAACATGGCGGAACATTTATCTTGAGAGTCGAAGATACGGACCAGGGTCGTTATGTAAAAGGTGCGGAAAATTATGTCTTGAAAGCATTGGAATGGCTGGGAATGGAACTGGACGAAAGTGTGGTGAACGGTGGAGATTTTGGTCCTTATCGTCAGTCGGAGCGAAAAGAATTATATTTGGAATATGCTCAAAAACTGATTGATAGTGGCGATGCTTATTACGCTTTTGATACGTCGGAAGAATTGACGAAAGTCAGAGAAGAAAATCCGACATTCAAATATAATTTTGAGATTCGGGAACAAATGAAAACTTCTTTGGCAATGTCAGCGGAGGAAGTTCAGGCAAAAATTACTGCTGGGGAACCGTATGTGATTCGTATCAAAATTCCTCGCGATGAAATGATTGTTTTTGATGATTTGGTTCGTGGTCGAGTTTCTTTTCATTCGGATGAATTGGATGATAAAGTGATGATGAAAGGGGACGGAATGCCGACTTATCACCTGGCGAATATTGTGGATGATCATTTGATGAAAATCACGCATGTAATTCGTGGAGAGGAATGGTTGCCGAGTACGCCGTTGCATGTTATACTGTATCGTGCATTCGGTTGGGAAGATACGATGCCGCAATTTTCGCATTTGCCATTGATATTAAAACCTTCTCCGGAATCATATATTACGAAGAAAAATATCAATGAATTGGCGACAAAATTCGCTGCTGAATTTGTGAAAAAGTATCCTGAAATGGCGGCTGGAGAGCAAAAAGCAATTGAATTCACTCGCATGGTTTTGCAAGATAAAGCGGACTTAGCCGCACGTTTGAAAATTAAAAAGAAAGATAAAGAAGATAAGATTCTTCTGAAAGAATTTTTAAAAAGTACGATGTTCGGGAAGTTGAGTAAGCGTGATGGCGACCGTTTAGGTTTCCCCGTTTTTCCACTTTCTTGGAATAGTGGAAATGGAGTGGATGCGTTTAGAGGTTTTGATGCATTTGGATTTTTGCCAGATGCCTTGATTAATTTCTTAGCATTCTTGGGTTGGAATCCGGGAACGGAAAGAGAGATTTTTAGTATCAATGAATTAATTGAAGAATTTGAGATTAGCCGAGTAAGCAAAAGCGGAGCAAGGTTTAATTTTGATAAAGCTCGTTGGTATAATCAACAGTATATTATGTCAAAATCAGGTACAGAGTTGGCGACTTTAGTGAAGTCATCAATCGCTGCGAAAGGTTATGAAGTCAGTGATGATTTCTTGGCGAGTTACTGTTTGATGATGAAAGAACGTGCGGAAACGTTGTCTGACTTTGTAGCGAATGGAGCGTATTGTTTTGATTCTGTAGCGACTTATGATGAAAAAATGATAAAAAAACGTTGGAAAATCGAAAGCAGGGAACTTTTTAACAGTTTATCGGCTTTAATAAATCGTGCGGAATCTTATGATGTAGCAATATTAGAAAAAACAGTTAAAGCATTTATGGAAGAAAAAGAATTAGGTTTTGGTCAAGTATTTCCGATTTTGCGTTTAGCACTTTCAGGAATAAATCAAGGTCCTTCTATCTTCGAAATCATGGCACTTTTGGGTAGAGATGAAGTAAATAATCGCTTCACAAAAGCCTATGATTATTTTGATGAATTAGTTAAAGATTAAAGGTTGGTTGTTTACGTCTTGCTTTTAGTTTTTAATTTACAAACGAAAATGAAGCAATGGCAAAAAAACGTACGCAACCAAAAGTTCACGAAGCATTAAGCGGCTTCAATATTAGAATCAATACATTCGGTGAAATTATTACGAATCTGAATATTGATGTCTTAAACGAGTTCTTAAATGAAAATGTAGCGGACAAAAAACTGAAAGAGAAATACGAAAAAGAAGCAGCTTAGAAGTAATGATTGATAAATTATCAATCATTTTTCGTTCTGACGTAAAAATATGACGGTTAATTTCTGTAATGGAAATTAGCCGTTTTTTTGTTTGAAACTTTAAGCACGGAAGTACTCATAGGAAATTGAAAAGAACGTAGAAAAAATTATGGCCTTTTGATGAATTCCATAAAGATTAAATAAAAGGGCCTAAAATATAGGAAAAGTTGCTTTTGTATAATGGAAATAAGTTGCATGAAGTTCTATTAGTGCATTCGTTCAGAAATCCTTGACAGTTAAACCGTGTCGGTTTTTAAAACCGACACGGTTTCTACGAGAATAAACTATCAATAACTTTTGAGCAGTTGCATTAGGCTCCCGTATTTAGTAACTGATATTATGGAAAATAAATCAAAAAATCCGACAGGACTTATTACGCTTAGTTATTGAATCTAAGTCTCCGCCTGCTGTATGAATGGCTGATAAATCATAAATTCTATTTTTAAGGCTTTTTCAATGGTTTCAACCTAAAATCAAAAATGCCAATCCTAAAATAATCTAAAATCAGAATAAGGTTTTTATGACCAAGGCTTTATAGGTTTCTCAAACTAAGAACGGTCCTGCAAATCCAAAAAATTAGATTCACACGACCGTTTTTAATTCTTAATTACTAACTTTTAATTTTTAATTATTTCTTAATTATCCGTTTTGTTACCAAACCTTTTTCCGTTCTTACTTTCAAAATATACATTCCTGAAAGTAATTTATTCGTATTAATCGTCAAGGTATTTGTACCACGATTAACAATTTGATTTTGTTCTGAAATAATTAATTTTCCAGATAAATCAAATATTTCGATACCAATATTTTGGCTATTTATAGCATCAATGACCAATTGAATTGACTCATCGAATGGATTTGGATACACGTTTAAGCGTTCTAAGTCTGTTGGTAAATTATTCGTTCCTACAGTCCAATCCGTATAGAATGTCACTACATTTGATGGCGTTGAAATCTCATTTCCTGTACACGTAATCTCTATACGAGCTTCGTAAGTTGTTGCAGGTTGTAGGTTTGTTAACTGATATGTTGTGCCTGTAATCATTGGTGTTATTGCCCACTGCGTTGTTCCTATCGTTCTATATTGTAGCGTATAAGAAACATTATTCGTAGTCGCAGACCAAGAGAAAGAAGCATCTAATTCATTAATAGATGTTGTATCTAAATCCGTAATAGGATTACAGATACAAGTCGTTGTGAAATTCGTGGTCGTACTATAAGTACTTGTGTTATTCAGGCCACAATTAGTACGAACTTCAAATTCATAATCTGTACAATCGGTTAAACCAGAAACTATTAATGCGGTATTAACGGTATTAAGCGGTATCCAAGTTGTTGCTCCAGTTGCACGATATTGTATATCATAACTTGTCGCAAATGGCATCGTATCCCAATTTAAAGTTGCCGTAGAAGTTGTGATATTTGCACTTGAAACATTTGTTGGAATATCACAAACAGGTGGGGCTCCTTGCTGTATATTGATACAATAATCTTCTACTTCTCCGTAAGGGAAAACTTCACAAGGTGTGGACGCTGTATTATATTTCATCGAAATACGCATACGAGTTGGTCCTAAAAGTGCCGTAGTTGGAATACTGATATTTCCAGTATTTGGGAAAGTTGTTGTTCCGCCAGAAGTATAGGCTTGCTCAGAAGCATCAAAAGTTCCATTCTGATTATAATCTATCCAAACGGTGAAAAATTCACTATAAGTAGAGCTAGTGTACCCTTGTGTTAAGGATATTGGATAAGTTTGACTGGTTGAAACATCGGTTGAAATACTTGTAAAATCTGTATAGCCGGATATTCCTACACCTGAATTATTACTAATCGTACCAAATATAACTTCTTCAATAAATTCATCAGCCACAGAATTTCCTTGTGAGGCACAATATGGTAAAGATGAACAAGCACCACAACCACAACTAAAATTGAAAGTCATTCCATAGGCCGTTGTATCATTTTGGCAAATCGTTCGTATTTCTACTTCATAGGATGCACAAGCGGTCAAACCTGTAAATTGATAATTAATGTTTGTCAATCCAGTAACGTTTATCCAAGTCGGAGAACCAACTTCTCGAGAACGAATGTCATAAGATTGAGCCGATAAAACGCTATTCCAAGTTAAATCCGCAGTTGTATCTGTGACACTCGTTAAAGCTAAACCGTCTGGTGCCGTACAACAACCATCTGTTTGGAAAATAGAAGGATTAGAATAACCACTTAGCGAAGTATCACAATCCATTTCTACTTGGAATTCGTAATTAGAACAAGGCATTAAGCCTGTTAAGTTATAAACCAAATTCGTATCAGAAACGATTACAGTTGTCCAGTTTGCCGTTCCGATTGCTCGATATTGAAGACTAAAATCAGTAATTGTATCAATAAATGCTCCCCAACCTAAAGTCACAGAAGTATCTGAAATATTAGAAGCAGATAAGCTGTAAGGTGTTACACAAACATCACTTGAAGGGCAATTATTCAACATTTCTTGAATCGAACCATTCATATTCAAACGTCCGCCCGAAACCGTAATTCCGTTTAGAGAAGCATTCGGATCTGTTCCATTCATCAAAAATTGTTTCATTAACAATGCCGCACTATCAGGGTTCGTCTTAGATAAAGTCGCAAACGAAATACAAGGTACGGAATATAATAAACCAATCATTCCTGCAACATGAGGGGTTGCTCCCGAAGTTCCACCAAAAGCGGCATATCCGCCACCGCCATCAAGCGTCCAGGTTCCTGCTCCAAAAGCACCCATATCAATCGTCGTTGCACCATAACCTGCTTGTGTTACTTTTTGATCATTATGATTTATATTTGTTACGGAAAGCATATAATCGCTTGGACAAGCCGTGGGTAAATCTCCAGTTACGTCTATATCAAAGTTAGCATTTGCAGTTGCTCCGGCATTTAAAATTCCGTGAACGCCTAATGTATCATAAAATGCACACCAAAGCGGAGCTTGTGACGGCTGACCATTATTAATTCCCCAAGAAGCATTTGTCGCCACGACAAAAGCACCGGCTGTTCCATTTGATTGGTTATATAACATTCTGTTTTGTAACGTGTAATCATACGCTATTAAAACGTCCGACTCGACAGTAGTTGTGAGACGGATGGTCATTATTTTTACGTTCCAATTCATTCCGGTTACACCAGTTCCATTATCACCTTGAGCGCCTACGATTCCGGCTACAGCGGTTCCGTGCCATCCGCCATTCGTCACATCATCATTATTTTGCTGAACATTCCAACCCCGGAAATCATCAATAAATCCATTGTTATCATCATCAATTCCGTTATTTGGAATTTCATTATAATTACGCCAAAGATTGTCACCAAAATCTGGATGCGTAATATCAAATCCCTCATCAATTACAGCGACAACAATCGTATCTCCAAGCGGCGTCAAACCACCAGTTGTTACGTCCCAAGCTAATTCTGCATCCATATCAGCGCCGGCAGTTCCGCCACTTTGACCGGTATTAATATATTGCCATTGTGATGAAAAATCAATATCGTTTGGTGTTGTATTTCTAAGTTCTACGGTGTGATTTAGTTGTATTTCCATCACGTTTGCATCCATGTACAGTGCATTCATTAATCGTTGATGAGAAATGGTTTCATCAAATTTCAATAACCAAATTTTCAAATGTTTGGAAACTTGTTTGCTAATTTTCAAATCGGTGGCTTGTCCCTCAAATGTCTGAAAGTTATTCACGACATTTTTTAAATGACCATCATTTTCAAGTCGAATTAGAACTTCGCCCTGTACGTAATTCATGCTACTTTGTCCTATTGCTATAATAGAAAGTAATAATGCAAGTGTTAGTGTTAGTGTGTATTTCATGTTTTTTTGATATTATTGCTTCGCTAATTTTTTGATTGTTGTTTATTTGGTGCACATTATTGAAATAGGAGATTATTCTTCTAAAATCAGATAGTTATATGGAAGATGTTCTTAAAGTGTCGCTTATCTTGTCCAACTTTAGGGAGGTAGTCAAATAGCGGAAGTATTAGAAAGTATTTTAAATTTACTTCATAATATTACTATTCATCTAAATTTACAAAATAACTCGGTTGAATTTTTTAAAAAATTAATGTGTTTTGGTGTTTTTGGAGAATGAATCACGTTAGTTTGATATCAAGCTTTTTAAGCTTAGAATGGTGGCCTACAATATGAAATCATACTCGAAGTGATACTGAAATATCAGGCAGAGGTAACCGAATAATGAAATAATGAAAGAAAGCTTGCAGTAAGTACAAGGTTTTTATCGTGCGACAATGGTGAGGGATGCACATAAAATTAAAGTCAAAAATAGAAATTTTTTAACTTTAATTTAGTTTTAGTTTGGTTTAAATATTATTTAAGAAATCACAGAGGAAGCAAAATATTTTTATCATTACTAAACACCTGAAACTAAAAAAGTGTCACCTCGAAAACGAAGTGACACTTTTTATATTTAGGCTCTATAAAGAGACACTATTTAAACTACATTAAGCTTCTTTCTCAATAGCAGCGTATTTACTTTTCTTTTTCTCTACAGTTTTAGGTTTGAAATCACCTGTCAAATCGTGCATAATTGGTGTTGCAACGAAAACGGATGAATACGTACCTACAATCACACCGATTACCAATGCGAATGAGAAACCTGTGATTGAACTACCACCGAATAAGAATAAAATCAATACAACGAATAAGGTTGTTAATGACGTAATGATCGTACGAGAAATCGTATTATTTACGGCACGGTTGATTAAATCTTTCTTAGAATCGGCTGCGTAAGAATTAGCATACTCCCGAATACGGTCAAATACAACTACCGTATCATTTATCGAATAACCGATAACCGTTAATAATGCCGCAATAAAGGCTTGATCAATCTCTAATGAGAATGGTAAAATTCCGTGGAAGATTGAGAAAATACTCAATACAATTAAAACATCATGGAATAATGCTGCAACCGCTCCTGCTGAATATTGCCATTTATTGAATCGAATAAAGATATATAAGAAGATCAATAACAATGCGTAAATACCGGCTTCAAATGAAGACTTCATAATATCATCCGCAATGGTTGGACCTACTTTAATCTGACGAGTAAGGAATGTTTTCGCAACTGCACCAGTCGTATCTGTTCTCGAAAATGCTGCAATTCCTTCATCCTTTCCAATCAATTCTATGATACCTGCATATAATGAATCCAAAACTTTTTCATCAGCATCCTTATCTGTACTTTTAATTAAGTAAGAGGTCGTAATTTCTAAAGTATTTGCATTACCGAAAGTTTTCACTGTAGGCGCATTTTTTTCAAAATGTTTAGTCATTACCTCTTTAACACTTGCTCTGTCTACTTCTACACCTTCTTCAAACTGAACAGCATAAGAACGTCCACCTTGGAAATCAACACCTAACTCAAATCCTTTCGATACCATTGAGATAATACCCAAAACGATGATTGTTCCAGAAATCATATAAGCGATTTTACGCTTACCAATGAAATCATAGTTTACTTTAGAGAAAGCACTTTTAGTAGGAGGTGTGGAGAATGTTAGGTTTTTCCCTTTTTTCTCTGCCCACCAACTAATGATTAAGTGACCCACTAAAACGGCTGTGAATAATGAGGTCAAAACACCAACCATCAAAACTGCTGCGAAACCTTTTATTGGTCCTAAACCGAAATAGAATAAAATGAATGCGGTTAAAAGCGTCGTCACATTCGCATCGATAATTGCAGAATAAGAATTCGCGAAACCATCTTTGATACCCATGATTAATGATTTTCCATCTCGGAGTTCCTCTCGAACCCGTTCAAAGATAATCACATTGGCATCCACCGCCATACCAATTGTTAATACGATACCGGCAATACCTGGTAAAGTAACAACCGTTCCTAAGGACGATAAGGAAACGTAAATGAATACTAAATTCGCTAATAATGCAATGATAGAAATGATACCCGCACCACCATAGTAGAACACCATAAATGCTAATACTAAACCTAGACCAATTGCTAATGAAATGATACTACGGTTAATATTATCCTGACCTAATGAAGGTCCTACGATGTTTTCCTCAATGATTTCTATTTTTGCAGGTAATTTACCGACCTGTAAAACATTTGCAAAATCTCGAGCTTCTGTCGCTGAGAAATTACCAGTAATTTGAGAACGGCCATCTTTCATTACCGCTTGTACATGAGGAGCAGAAACTACTTCACCATCCAATGCAATCGCAATTGACTTACGAGTCGGATAAGCTTTTTCAGTCATTTGTCCCCAAGCTCTTGCACCATCACGTTTCAGTGTCAATGAAACCGCAACTTCGCCTTGTTCTTGATCCAACTGCTCTCTTGCTGATGCTACTTGATCACCTTCTAAAGGAGCTGGTTTATTATTTGTTTTGATTGCGTAAAGTACGTAATCGTTTGTAAATTCATTCGTTGTATAATCCTTATAAGGCTTTTGTGACCACAAGAAAAGTACATCTTTCGGGAAGAAGTTTTTAGCTTTAGCTTCTTTCAATAAAGCATCAACCTGTTTTTTATCATTCTTATTCGCCAAACCCATATAAGATTGATCATATTTACCAGTCAAATTTGCACCAAAAACCTCGAATAAAGGACCCGTTGATAGGTTATCAATTTGATTAGAATCTGCGACTTCGTCACGTTCTGCGATAGTTGAATCTATTACTTCACCACCAATCGTATCTTTTTCCTCAAAAGTATCACCGTCATTAGTTTTTCCACTAAGCGGGTTATTTTTGAAATATGCATTTGCACGTTGGAAACCTCCGGCGATATCTTGAATTTCATAAATGTCCCAAAATTCTAATACAGCACTTTGTTGTACAAAATTTCTTGCACGCTCTGCATTTTGAACACCTGGTAATTCAACAATAATTCTATCTGTATTTTCATCCAAAGCTACGTTTGGTTGAGTTACACCGAATTTATCAATACGTTGTTTCAAACGATCAAAAGTAGAACCTACTGTTTCGTTTGCTTTTTTACGAATTGCTGCTGAAACTTCCGCATTTGAAGAGGTAAGGCTAATGCCTTTCTCATCTCCGTCATCTTTCATGATAGGATTCAAATAGAAGAGCTCTGCTATTTTTCTACCTGGAGCAACTTCTTCAAAAGCTTGTGTAAAAAGCGTCACATAATCAGAAGAAGAATTTTTCTGATTTTCTGTCGCTAAATCCAACGCTTTTTTGAAATCTTCATCTTTCTCATTTCCATCCGCTAATAAAACGATTAAATCTTTCAAATCAACTTGAAGTACCATACTCATACCACCTTTCAAATCCAAACCTAATTGAAGTTGTTGTTTTTTAAGGTCGTTGTAAGAATATTTAATCAAGCCAAGATTTAATACGGTTTCACTTGAAACTGAATCCAAATAAACCTGCTCCAATCGCTTAGACGTAAAATCTTTCGCGACTCCTTCTTCCATGTTAGCTACAGAATTTTGTCCATAACCCATTGCATTTTTCTCAACACTATTTGTGCGAAAGTTTAAAAACAATTGCCAAACAGCGATAATCAACATGAAAATTAAGAAGAATCTAACTAAACTTTTCCCTTGCATCTTTTTTTATTCTAAATTTTTATTGAATTTTTTTCTTCAACAAAACACCTTACTCAGCGATTAATGAATTGTCTAAATTGCTGATAATCAACAAAAAAATAAGCTCGATGAACATCGAACTTTCCAATTCATTAATCAACGAATGCTTTGGTTTGTGTCCTCTACTGAAAAACGTGTGCAAATATACAGTTTTTAGTGAACTTTTTGATTTTGCAGTTATATTTTGACAAAGAGAAACTATCCTTTGGTCGAATCGGCTGTTTTATACACTATATATAAGGTATGATTCTTAGGGATTTAGGGTGATAATTAAATGTTTTTAAATTTTAAGACGTGCGGCACAAAATAGTTGTAAATTAAGTGCTTAATCTTATTTCGTCATGCTGAAACCAGTTCAGCATGACGGACTTTTTAACCTTTTGATTCGTCTTAATTAGGAATACTTAGATTAATTTCACCTCAAACCCAAGGTCTTCCACTGTGTCCACTATTATTTCAGCTTCCAAACTATCCGTTTCCACGGAAAGAATCTTATTTGGATTTTCGGTATCGACATTCCATGATTTAATGCCTTCTAATTCATTCAGGAAAGGAGTTACCGTCCTGACGCAATTGCCGCAATTTATTGTTGTTTTAAATTTTAAAGTTCCCATTTATTTTATAATAATTTGAATTGTTTTTGAATAATTTTCAAACTGTAAATTAACAAAATAATTACCAATTGGTAAATGATTTTGTAGGTGATATTCATCAATTGATTGATTGACATCACGTGCTTCGATTAATTGCCCGTTGAAGGCGTAAATACCGATTTTGACCTTTTCAATTGGTGTACTGAAATGAAAAACCTGTTCTATTACAGGATTTGGAAAAACGGAAATTTTATTTTCAACTACAGAATTTGTATTTGTACTAACGGCTAATTGAACATTATCGTAAATCAGAAAATATTGAAAGTCAGAAGATACATTAGTAAATCCTGAAATTAAAAAACCGCCATGAATAGAAGGTGTAACGGTGTAACCAATTTCTGAACCTATTCCACCAAAATATTTTCTGTCAACGACTGTTCCGGATGTATCCGCAGAGATTAAAACAATATCTTGATTATTTGTTACCGGATTTCGGCCATAACCTACTGCAATATAATTATTCGAATTAATCTGAAGTAGAGAGAAACCGGCATCTCCGCCGATGTGATCGGTCAGGTAAGAAGTCCAGAGTAAGTCGCCATTGGAATCTAATTTTATCATATAAAAATCAAACTCGATACTTGCCGCAGTCGTCATTTCTCCAATAATGACGATATTATTATCATCATCTAAAATAGCTGTTTTACTTCCGCCATTATATTGAGATTGTACCCTCAAATCTTTGATATAAGTGCCGTCCGGTGCAAAAAACTGACAGTAAACATTATAATTTCCAGTTTGCTGAGCTTGATCACCAACGATAATAAAATTGCCATCGACCATTTCCACCGCTTTCATTCCGACTTCATTAATGTATGAACCTCGAATTTGTTGCCATTCAAAATTAAAATTATTATCCAATTTCATTAAATAAAAATCATTTCCAGAACCGAAATTCCCAGTGGCAAAACCACCTAAAATATAACCATTATCACTTGTCTTTGCAACGGAATGAAAGGATTCAACCTTATTTAAGGCACCAAAAGTTTGATACGTTAAGAACTGTCCTAAAGTATCAACGGTCATTAGTAAAGCATCAATATTAGAGGTGTTTTGCGTTTGGTGTTCCCCCGCTAACACGAAAATACCATTTTCATAAACCATACTAAATATGTAGTCATTATCTGGATTTATAAAGGTTTGTTTCCATATAATTTCGCCATCTGCTTTCATCTTGTGCATCGTAATTTCTGCTGTGTTATTAGCTCCTTCAAAGGCATGACCAATTAAATAAATTGTCCCATTATCCGTTTGGTGTATCAATTGACCTTTTTCAAAAACTAAAGAATCACCAAATATTTTTTGGTAATAATTTTGTGCATTACTAATGTTTGAAAGCATTAGAATTGTAATAATCAGTAGTAGATTTTTCATCTTATTGTTTTGTCTCGTCTTTATCTTATACTTATTTCTTGTTCCTTTAGGCTCAAGTAAATTTTTTAATTATCAAAATTATTAAAATTAATATGAATTATGATATCCTCTATAAATATATGATAATAAGTGCTGATAAAAAGAATAAGTTCAGTTACTTAAATTTATTATTCCTTGATAACACTTGCTATCAGTGTAAATTAGAATCTTGTTGAAAATATTGAAATAGTTGAATAATAATTCATATATACATTTTGTTTAGGTATTAAAATTATTACTTTTGAATGACTAAATAAAAACATACTAACTTTTAATAAAACCTTAAAAATCATTTTCATGAGAAAGAATAGCTACGCTACTAAATTTTTACTGACATTATGCACCTTCCTTTTTGTTGGTAATATGACTTTTGCTTCTGGTATTGGTAATTACCATGCATTGTTTATTGCGATTGATAATTATAATAGTAAAGTTTGGAGTCCTTTGAATAATCCAGTAAATGATGCGAATGCGATTAAATCTGTATTGAGTTCTAAATATGGTTTTTCGGGTGTGACAATGCTCTACAATGAAGAAGCGACAAGGGCTAATATATTAGAAACACTAGAGCATAAAATAAATGAATTGGGTGAAAATGATAATTTGGTAGTCTATTTTTCTGGTCATGGGATTGAGATTGGTGAAGATGGATATTGGGTTCCTGTGGAAGCAAAATCTCAAGAACGCTATGAATTATTGGCAATTTCGGAGATTAAAAATATCGTTGGGAAAGCAAATTCTCGACACGTTTTAGTGATGGTAGATGCGTGTTTCAGTAGTACGATTTTAAAATCACCAAAGTTCGCAGGATTGGATATTGGTTCAGACCCTTATTATGATCAAGTTGATCAATTGATATCAAGGCAAGCAATCACGGCTGGCGGTTTAGAACCTGTTGCGGATGGTGCTGGCAATAGTTCTATTTTTACAAAGTATATTTTGAAATTTTTGAATAATAATCAAAAAGATGTTTTGGATGCTGGAGAACTTTATGAACTAATCAAATATCCGGTAGCCGCTAATTCTCCCAATACGCCACAGTTTGGACATTTACAAAATACAGGACATGAAGGCGGACAGTTTTTATTCCGTTTGAACCAAGTTAAGTTATGTGATTCTCCTGTTTATTTTGAGGAAGGAGAGGTTGTTGATTTTGATAAAGATGGCGGAACACTTCATGCGAAGACTGATTTTAGAAATGTAAAATATGAGTGGTCTTATAACTCTGAAATACTTGATCATGAAGGACCGGACTTGGAAATCAAAAAATCAGGAATGTATGGTGTGACAATTATTACGGAAGATGGTGATTGTTCTAACGCTGCAATTTCGGAAGTGACAATCATAATGCCTGAAGTAATTATTGATGTATTAGAAGGTCAAAATATCGAGTTTACGCATAAAGGTAAATTAAATGCGTCTATTTCAGGTTATTCTGGTGAGATGACTTATGAGTGGAAAAAAGGAAATTTTTTAGTTGGTAATAGTTATTCTCTGGAGGTAACAGAATCGGATAATTATACGATTATAGTTAAGTTGCCTGATGGTCGTTCATTGGGAAGAAAAACGGTTCTTGTAATAATTAAAAATAGAGTTTATACCGTTCAGCTAGGGGATAATATGAAACGTATCGCGCGTAGTTTTTATGATGATGTAACTAAAGCAGATGTGATTTATAAAGCGAATCCGGAGATTATAGAAGGAAGTGTTTTGCGCGTAGGTGCAGAGTTGATTATTCCGACATTAGGGGAGGGGAATGCGGTTCAAGCTATCTCAATCGGTGCTACGAAATCTTTCGCTCCTTTTTGCCAATCAAACTTATATAATGGTGGAATGTTGACGGATATCGTTAATACGGTTTATAGTCGAATGGGTAAGAGAACAGACATCAGTTACGTACCAAATAATCAACTTCGTGGGGTTACATTTAATGGTAGGACTGAGGTTAGTTATCCATTGACAATGAATACGAATGATAAAATGTTGTTTTTATTTTCAGAACCATTATATACGACATTGACCGTTTTCTTTGCGAATAAAGATTCAGAGGTAGAGAATATGAAAAAGACGATGCAAAAACGGATGAGAAAAGGAAAATACTCAAAGTTAATCGTAGCTATTCCTGTAGGTTTCAATAGTGATAATTTGATGAAATACTATGAAGATAAATATATTGTATTAAAACCAATGAAATCATTTGAGGATTGTTTCAAAGCGATGAAAGAAGGAAGGGTAGACTTAGTCGCTGCACCTCAAATTACAGGTTTAGTTACGATCCAAAATTCTGCGGAATTAAGTCGTGCAGATTTCAAAATTTTGGAAAAATCAATTGAATCTACTACGTTACACTTAGTCGTTTCTAAAGAACATCCAAATGCAGAAGCGATTATTAAAGAATTTAATGAAGTATTCGAAGCCGCTAAAGCAGAAGGAGAAATTAGTAAAGTAGTGGATACGCATATTGATTTAATTCAGAAATCGAGACCATAAGTCATAATTTAGGCATTATAAATATTGAAGCGGCAGGACATTTTCAAAATGTCTTGCCGCTATTTTTTTAAATACCTGATGTTACGCATTACGAATGATAAGTCCTGACAGGTATTAAATTCTATTTTCTTTGAAAAAGAAAATAGAATTTTTCCTGTCAGGTCTAGTCTACTATAAGAAAGTGCGTAACATCAGTTAAGTAATTAGTAAATGATTTAGAAACGGAAATGAGTTAGTTACATTTTCAAATCGTTAAATTATTGGCAATACCACACTATCCATTAGGTGTGTAACGATTTAAGAAACGATTCCAAAACGCCCAGCGGATCCTCAACTTGCGGATAATGTCCAATTCCTTCCAGATATTTCAAATCTGCATGAGGAACTAATTTTTTAAACATTTCTGCCGAAGATCTTCCGGATATCGGATCATCAGGTCCATTTATCATTAATATTGGAATTAGATTTTTCTGTATTGCTTCAATCCAACGAGCTTTATGTTTTCGGCGTTCGCTCATATACCAAATGACTTTATGAATTACATTTTTACCATTATTATAATTCATCATCATCCAAAAATCATCTATTTCGTCATCTGTAGGTTGCGTATTTTTACCAAAAATATTTCGAAAAGTATTGCGTAAAGTACGTTTACTCGAAAGCTTTCCAATCCATTTTCCTATTGGACTCATCAATAAAGTTTGGATTAATCGAGGACGATGTTCGTCAGGAATAATTCCACCATTTAAAAAACAGACAGAAAGAATTTCCTTTTTTAGAAAACTATTTTTTGGAGATTCTAATTGTCGAGCCAATAATTCCTGTGCAACCGTATCGCCATAATCATGTGCTAAAATATGATATTCTGTAACCTTCCGCTCTTCCAAAACACTTTCCCACAAGTCCGCTTGATCAAAAAGAGAATATTGATGATTGATTGGTTTATCAGAATATCCAAAACCAATCATATCAATCGCAATCACATGAAATCGATGAATCAATACATCCCAGACTTTGTACCAATCGTAAGAAGAGGTCGGAAAACCATGAATCAAAACTAAAGTTTCTCCTTTTCCACCTTCTCGCATGAAGATATTATGATGGCCATACTTTATGTATTGACCTTGTTTTTGCCATTCCTTTGCACGCATCTTTTCGTATTTTGGTTATTGATATTTTGCCAATTAGTATATTTTTGTTTATCCCAAACGAGTATTTTCCGTGTCTAAATTTTTACAAAAATCTTCTTTCGATACAGTAACCAAGTGAAAAACCAACAAACCAAAACAAAGGAAATCGCATATAGTAACGAACCATTCAAATCACCAAAAATAGGTTGGAAGATATTTTCATAAAGCCAAGTCGTCGCATGAATATCATTGCCGTCAGAGTCTTTCCACATGACTAAATAATATAAGGTACTAAATAAAATACCGGATAAAACATAAGCGAACATTGGATTCGTTCCAAATACAATCATTGGTTTTATTAACCTTTTTCGACCTTGAATATCAATAATTTCAATCATCATTCCTAAACCGATGGAAGCGATTCCTGCAGTATAAAGTACATAAGAACTGGTCCAAAGTGCCTTGTTTATTGGAAAAAATTTATCCCAAAACCAACCTGCAAACATCGCAATAAAACCATAAAACAACATTTCTTTTATCAAAACGTCTTTATTTTCTGTCGTTTTAATTCGCCAGCCGACGATGTAACCGGCAATCACAGTCACGACTGCAGGAATCGTACTTACTAAACCTTCTGGATCAAACGCAAGTCCGAAACCATTCCAAACATGGCTTTCGCCCAATATCATTAAATCAATCGTTCTGGCAAAGTTTGTTTCTAATTCAAACGGATTTTCGGCGACCGAGAAACCCAATAATGCCCAATAAAAAAGCAAAATACCAATGCCAACATAAAATAAACGGTGGATAGGAATGCTTAAACAAATCAATGCACCAACGCCATAAGCCAATGCAATACGCTGTAACACACCCATAATTCTTAAGTCGCCAATATTTGTATGATAGAATGGAAACCAATTTAGTAATACACCGATTAGAAAGATTAAAAATGTTCGCTTTCCTATTTTTCGTAACGTAATCGAATTTAATTCATGATTAAATTTTCCGAAAGCCATATACATGGATACACCGACAATGAATAAAAAGAACGGAAAAACTAAATCGGTCGGCGTACATCCGTGCCATTCTGCATGGCGAAGCGGATAATAAATATTTGCCCATGTTCCAGGATTATTTACTAAAATCATAAAAGCAATCGTCAACCCTCGAAAGGCATCTAAGGAAACTAAGCGTTGGTTTTTCATGGTTTGGTTATTTAGTGGTTTTGATTTATAACAATTTATTAATACAATAATATTCATTTGAAGAATAAAATCCTCTACTTTTGTCCGAAAATTTCAAAATGTTTTAATGGTAAGTCATCAATATTTTGGAAAGGTTAAGGGCAAACGCACCTAATTATTTTGTGTTTACATTAAAATTTCACTGACACGAGACAATTTTTGGCGATTTAAAATTCTGCTTCTTTTCCTTAAGGAAAAGAAATAAACCGGCCCGTTCACACAGCAGGCGGGAATCAAGGCTTAATTGATTTTAGATACGGAAACAAGTTCCGCACAGGCTCTTAAAAGTATTGGAAAAGCTAAAATCAAAAATGTCAATCCAAAACACCAACTGAGAATTGCAAAACTATTTTGGTGCGTTTACCCTTGGAAAGGTTACAGCGATTCTTTTTAGTCTACGAGAAATTCGGGCAAACTATTCTTTGCGAAGTTTCATGTGTTAGAGAAGACAAAACAGATAATCTGCCAATTCCAATGTGTGCTTTTTGTCAATAAGTAGCAGGCGAGTAAAAATAACTTTGCTATAATCGGTATCTCATCTATTTCCGTAACCCTTATCGGGTTGAAAGATTAAAAAACGATAAAATGAAAAAGAATCTAATATACAGCATATTAGTAATATTCACTGGATTATGTTTAAAAAGTTGTGTTACGTCAAATCAAAATATTGATTATGTTTCAAATAAAATTGAGGCATCGAAAACACTCGAAACGATTGCTTTTGGCTCTTGTAATAAGTCTAATTTATCACAAAAATATTGGCAAACGATTGATAAAACGAATCCTGATTTATGGATTTGGCTTGGCGATATGATTTATGCAGATACTGACAATATGGATAAATTAGAATCCATGTATAAGGATCAAAAATCAAATGCTTATTATGCTGACTTTGAATCAAAAACATCGATTATCGGAATTTGGGATGATCATGATTATGGGGTGAATGACGGTGGAAAAAACTTTGCTAAAAAGAAGGAATCGCAGCAGTTAATGTTTGACTTTTTGAATGTTTCGAAGCAAGCAGAACCAAGAAAAACCGAAGGAATTTACCAATCTTATACTTTTGGTGAAAATGGTAAAAAGATTAAAATTATCCTTTTAGATACGCGCTATTTTAGAGATGACCTTCAACCCAGTCCAACTCGTAAAACTC
>Ga0209712_10001528_pt1 | contig 19670 bp, 18 predicted proteins | sample ArcOceMetagenome_FD_187443 | JGI IMG/M metagenome (GOLD analysis project Ga0209712, IMG submission 187443) | Marine eukaryotic phytoplankton communities from Arctic Ocean - Arctic Ocean - Greenland ARC118M Metagenome (SPAdes) (version 2) | ecosystem: Environmental > Aquatic > Marine > Oceanic...
AGGCTAAAAATAGCCATCCCGCTTTTTCTTCTCCATTGAACCCGTTTGGTCTTTGTCCAGTAATCTACCTTCCCGCTCACTATTTTTGCTGGCAATCATTTCAGTAACAATACCTTCCAAGGTATCGGCATCACTGATTAATCCACCTGTTTGCGGATAGCAGCCAAGTGTTCTAAAACGGATCTTTCGTTGTTTCAGGCTGACTTTCTCTTTTTCTGACAAATATGGCAGCATTCTGTCGTCATCAAGTGCAAGTATTTGCCCACTTTCATCATCAATCCAACTCATGCGAGGAGCAGCAAAATATAAAGGCACTATATCAATTTGTTCTTTTAGGATGTAAAGCCAAATATCCAACTCAGTCCAATTTGACAATGGAAATGCCCTGACTGTTTCACCTTTATTGATTTGTGTATTATATATTGACCATAGCTCGGGGCGCTGGTTTTTAGGGTCCCATTGATGGTGTTCATTACGCACCGAAAAAATACGTTCTTTTGCCCTGGACTTCTCTTCATCACGTCTAGCTCCACCTAACGCCGCATCAAACTTGAAAGAGTCTACAGCTTGTTTGAGTGCAGCAGTTTTCATCTGATCATTATACTTAACAGAGCCGGACTCGATTGGGTGTATGCCTGCATCTAATGCTTCTTGGTTAATATGAACAATGAGCTCAAAACCTAATTTTTCTTGTAAATTGTCCCTGAAAATTGCCATTTCGTGAAACTCCCAAGTTGTGTCTATATGCAACAAGGTAAAAGGGATTTTACTCGGGGCAAAAGCCTTACGTGCTAAATGCAGCATCACTGTAGAATCTTTGCCAATCGAATAAAACATACAAGGCTGATCAAAACTGGCAGCAACCTCTCTTAATATATGAATAGCTTCAGCTTCTAATTTCTGTAAGTGCGTTAAATCAAACATGGTTTACCTTTAAAAAATTTCAAATGACAGATATGGATAACGAATTGTTAGTTAATCCTAACTGTGTATCAGTAAGCTGCTGTTATCGCTTCTATTAAGGCGTAAGTGTTTTATTCTTGATTAACCAATATGTCACTCCCAAAGCAATGGTTACTAGAGCAAGACCTACAATTTGTTCTGCAGAAACAAGTTTTAGGTCTAATACGATGACCTTACGTGCAACGGCCATTAACGCAGTAGCAACAACTAATTCTACCGGGATAACATTCGATCCAAGATACAAACGAATATTTATAAATATCTCAACAGCGATTAATACGAGCATAAACGCACCGAATGTCTGTAAAATATCTTCCACATCTAATAGGAAAAATGGAGGGGCAGAAAGTTTCTGATATAAAACATAAATGACGTCTGCAATACTCCAAAAGATGACCAGTACCATCAAAAAGGCAAGAACTCTTATTCCAAATCGAATTGCAATATGCAATGTGTTTAATAATGGGTCTGAATGATTTTCAGGTAATTCTTCATGTTTCATAATCATTTCCAATAGAAAAATACGGTAATATGTATCGAATTCACTAAGCTGTAATGTCACGCTTTTGAGAATGATAAATTCATAGACCGAAATTAACTTGTGTAAATATCTGTAAGGTAGTTATTCAAGCTTTAAATTTGCAGCTTAAAAAAGGATGATCTAGAAATTTAAAAACTCAAATGACTGAATCGAGCTCGTCAATTACTAGCCCTTTCAAAACCTTTTTTATTTTGAATTATCCCGCACTAATTGGTCCATAAACCGAACACCCCAACCTTGGCTACCTTTGGGTGCAACGTCAATATCAGCTTCCAACCAATCTACCCCAGCAATATCTAAGTGAACCCAGGGCAAGTCTTCGTCAATAAAAGTAGCAACAACCGCTGCTCCGATGCTCGCACCAGGATTACCAGCACCTGAATTTTTAATATCAGCAATGGGGGATTCTATTTGCTTAAAGTGATTTGGATGCAAAGGAAGTGGCCATACGTTCTCACCTGAGCGCTCACCAACATCCATCATTTGCTGAGATAGTTGAAAATCCCTAGTAATAACCGCCGCATACTCATCACTCAATGCTCTGCCAGCAGACCCTGTTAACGTTGCTATATTCAACAAAATTTTTGGCTTGTATTTTTGCTGAGCATAATAAACCGCATCAGCCAGAACCAAACGCCCTTCTGCATCAGTGCTGATGACTTCAATGCTCACACCTTTCATCGTTTCTAATACATCTCCTGGACGAATTGCGTCTTGGCTTGGCATATTTTCTGCTAGTGGCATGAAGCCAATTAAATTGATATTTTCACCGCGTTTAGCGCTGGCATAGAGAGTGCCTGCAACCGCTGCTGCCCCTGCCAAATCTGACTTCATAGCCGACATCCCGGTATTTTTCTTTAAGCTAATTCCACCTGTATCAAATGTAATCCCTTTGCCAACTAGCGCAATAGGAGCATTAGTTTTTTGTGAACCACGATAATTGATAACCAACAAACGAGGATCATGTATCGATCCTTGCCCTACCCCTTCTAGAGCACCCATTTTTAGTTTTTTAATGTCGCGCATATTAAGCACCTCAATATCCACATTTTTGATCCCTTTGAATTTAGCTTTCACTGCATCAACAAAGGCTTGGGGATACATATTTTTGCCCGGTTCAGTTGCCAAATCACGGGTTAGGTGCACGCCCTGAGCTACGTAGGCTAAATCAGAGTGATATAACTTTGAGGCGTTATTAGCATTATTAGTCACTAATTTAACGTGAGATCCACCGTCACTCTTTTTTGTTTTATAGCGGTCGAAACTATAATGTCGTAGGTGATAGCCATAGGCTATGTGAGCACTTGGGAGTGCTTCAGCAGTTTCCAATTTTTCCACATGTATCGCTAGATCGAGATTTTCTTCAGTTGAACTTAATGAGCTGGCTATTTTCCCCCCTAAATCTTGAAGCTCAGGGGCACTTAATCCATCTTTATCTTGAGAGCCAATGAGTAATAGAGATTCTACTTCGCCAATCATCTGTAAATGCAGCGTGTTGCCTTTTTCTGGCGTAAATTTATTGAGTTGTATCAACTTACTTAATTGGCCAGCGGATTTTTGATCTAAGACTTGTGACATGCCATGTAAATTATCAACGTCGTTAATAAATACCACATGGTGTTTTTTATCTGTGGTTGCTGTTGTTGAAAACTCAAAGGATGCCTTTGCAAAAAGCGGATTTGAGAAACCAACTATACCTAGAGAAAACACCACCAAACTTTTTAACTTCATCTTATTTCACTATCTTATTTTTAAAAAGTAGGATAATTATAAGGGTTTACAACAACAATAAAAATACTGTTTAAATTGAAAGTATCATCGTATTAACCGATGATTTATAAGCGAGAGAATTAAGAGTTAATATCAAAATGCTGCCGACTGCCGATACCCAGACAATGTCTTTGTAGAAGCCTCAATTAAATAATTAGGTTCGGCCTGATATTTGTATTATTTAGAACCGTTGCGAGTTATTTACTAACACACTCAAGGGAGCAACAATTTTTAGCAATAAGACTTGGTTCTCGTTACAACATTTAAGTTTTAATAGCCGATGGTTCAAATAAGTGACCCATCAGCACTTCTCACCCGCAAAGCATGTAACATTACCTGTTGATTTGTTTGCCTCTTGAGTTTGCTTAACAAGCCTTGAATTGTCGCTTTTATTATCACGCTAGAGTGCTTATCTCTTAGTTTTGACTTCTTTTAACAGCTCTGCTACAGCCCTTTTTAATTGCGGATCCACTTTGTTTGCTTTGTACGCTGGAGGATTAAACACTTCGATGTCGGGTTTTGCTGGGACAAAGTCCATGTTTTCACCCGACTCTTTTACCCACCAACCTCTAAAGGGCATGCGTACTCGTGAGCCATCAACTAAAGAAAAAGACCCCGTACTAATCACCGCACCAAAGGTAGGGCGACCAACAAGTTTTCCTAGTTTAAGCGCCTTGTAGGCATGAGAAAATATTTCGGCATTGGAATAACTATTTTCATTACTGATAGCAATAGATGGTTTAGTCCATGATGACAGCGGTAAACGTTCAGAAAACGGATAAGTATGTTTAAACTTAGTATGCTCTTTTTCCAAGTTTTTAGCGGCACCACGTGGGATCGTATAAGAATGTTGTTTGACATTGAGTACTGCCATTAAATAATCTGTTGTCCAACCTCCACCGTTATATCTGACATCTATTACAATACCTTCTTTACCGTAACCAGCGGCCATAAGTTCGCTCTCGAAACGTTCGAAGCTCGTCCAGTTCATGCCACGAATATGTAAGTATCCTAATCGGTCTTTTGAATATTCTTTTGTTAGGCGACGTCTTTCTTCAACCCAATCATCGTAAAGCTCAGTCCTTAAACTTGCGGTAGGCCAAATAACGACTTCATGAGAATCATCCTTTTGTTCTTTTGCTTTTATTGTTAGCAGTACAGGTACATCTATCTGGTCTGTTAATAAAGAATACAAATTTTGCTTGGTGACAGGTTTTTGATTAACCCCTGTAATCATCTCACCTACTTTAAGCTGACTTTCTTCTCGGTCGGCAGGACTACCCGTTAGCACTGATTTTATTTCGAAACCAGCATTGCTATGTACTCCCTCTATTCCCAGTAAACCAGTGCGTTGAGATTGAGTTTGTTTAGGATTTTCTCCCCTACTCAACCCCATATGGCTGGCATTCAGTTGTCCAAGCATAAGATTAAAAATATACTGAAAGTCTTCTTTTGTGGATGCGTTTAATGCTAAAGGTTTGTATTTTTTACGAAGAGCGCCCCAATCATTACCGTGAAACTGCGGGTCGTAAAACCCAGCATCAAGTGCGCGCCAAGCATCATCAAATATTTGCTCTCGCTCACCCAAATGATCAATTAAGGTGTTAGAAGATACTTTTAAATTTTCAGACTTATCATCTTTAGTTGTTATACGAACTAATTTTCCGTCCTTGGTAAGTGCAAATACATGTTTGCTATTGTTGGTTAATATCAGATCTTTAGGCTCTACATCACCTTTAAGTACTACCTTTTTATCTTCACCATCCCATTTTATTTTGTAAAGGTTGCGTTCAATTTTGAAGTTCTGACGACCCGAACCACCAATACTGTAATAGATATGATCGCCTTTTCTATTAAACACCAGCTCTGTTTCGTTACCTGTAAAACGTGTGACTTGTTGTAAACGTTTATAAATACCATCGAAGTCAATTTTTACCATCGCTGGTTCTTTTTTATCTTCACTTTCGTCATCTTTCTTTTCATCTTTGTCTTTCTTGTCTTTTTTCTTATCATCCTTATCGTCATCATTTTGTTCGTGACGTTTCCACTGTTCTTTTGAGCGTTGCCAATCACGCTCAGTTAACCAAGCAAACCAAATATCATAATCACCGTTATTGCGCCTAGAACTGAAACCCAGCTTACTTCCATCTGGACTCCATACTGGGTTAATATCGCCTTTTGGATGCATACTGACATTAACCGCAGACTGACTATTATCCGCAGCATGTATGAATATGTCTTGATTGAAGTTCAAGTCAGATAATGAATAAGCCAACCAACGATTGTCAGGCGACCATGCGATACTTGAGGGAGTTGCCCAGCCGTCTAATAATGTTTTAATGTTACTCAATTCACCCTGTTGGTTAATATCTGCGGTGATGAGTTTTCCTCTGCCTTGCAAATAGGCAACCTGCTCTGCATTGGGGGATAATGTCGGCAATGACTCATCTTCTGGGGTTGAGGTGACCTGAACTATTTTATGTTTTAGGCTTTTAAATAAGTTGATGAGTCGAGTACCTAATGCATACAAAGCCAAAAGGAGATGTTGGATCTGCTGTGAAATGCATAAATCTGTATGTACATCTTGTTTTTGCATAGCGTGTATTTTCGGGATATAAATTTACTCACTGCATAATAATCAATTTTTCCATTAGTCTTTTTGATGTTTTTATGAGCATTAATTCATCATAATCATTAATTGTTGTTCATTTTTCAACCAGGTGCTAGTGTGATATTGCAATGTATTACATTGCACTTCGAGTGGCGCTATTGGAGCGCTAAACAAATCGTAAACGGAAAAAGGATCTATCAGTGAAAGCTCTTATTACAAAATCTAGTATGTTAATTTGTTTGTTAAGCTTGTTGTCTTTTAATGCATTAGCTAAGGACGATCGTGTATTTAAAAATGGAGATTATTGGGAAGTATCATCAATTACAGTAGTTGATGGCCAATGGTTAAATTATGCAAAACATCTATCGACCAAGTGGCGTGACTCACAGGAGTTTGCTAAGTCAAAAGGTTGGATTAATGGCTACAAGGTTATCATAAACCAATATCCTAGAGACGGTGAACCAGATATGTATTTGATAACCATGTTTGAGGAAATGGCTACCAAAGCAGAAGAAGACAAGCGTTACGAAGCCTATATAAAATGGTCTAAGAGTACTATTGCCGAAATGGAAGAAGGCAGCGGAAAACGTGTTGTAATGCGTCATTTAAGCGGCAACTCACTTTTACGCGAAGTGACTTTTAGATAAATCATCGATGTATAGTTCATCTACATTTACTTTGTAATGTACTCAACAGTCAATCTTTACTCGCAGCGGGCTGTTGGTTTATTATTTTTTATAGCGTATTTACTTTGTAGTTACTTTTCAAATTAGATTGATAGATTAAAATGTGACTGCATGCCCAAATATGTGAGTATATTAATAATAAACGTTATATCTAATCTATCCAACCTCTATCTAGACAACACAGACTTTACGAAGTTAGTCACTGAGTGACAGTTCAAAAATATATTTAAGCATCCAGTAATATTGATTACCTAAGACAAAATAGCGGATCTATCTTGCCGCTGTTAATTATTGCTTATCGACTGTCAGATAAACTAGGAAAGCTCCAACTACCAGAAGTAATTTCCTTTCCAGGACGATACATTCTGACTACATAATTCCAGTCATCAGTAATGGGTATGAAATTATCTTTGTTTGGTTCACCACCAAAATGAATGGTGTATGAGCCATCTTCGCTGACTTTAGCGGTGAGGTTATTAACACTATAAGAATTATATTCATTCGGTTCAAAGTAACCTTGTTTGTTGTAAACACTGATTGACCAGAAACCATCCACAGGAACATCCCTAACGGTAAGTGAATATGCGCCAATAGGCAATTTGGGTTGAACGTTTAAATAGACCGTTTCAGATTCAGGCAGTCCTCCCCAGCCATAGGCTGTTGCGAGTAAATGGCGTACTTTATTAACATGTTCTTTTGTACCGTAGGTATTTTTCACATCAGGCAAGCCTGCTGCTAATTTTGCCAAATATTGAGTGGTTGTTTTGAGACTTTCACTGTCATAATTTGCACTAATAAATGGTTTGGCTGAGTTACTTTGGAGAGTAAGTAAGTCTTGCAGCTTATTGGCAATTTTAATATCAACTGGATCAGATGCATTGACTAATATCCGGATGGTAAGTAACACGAATGGGGTATCAAATTCTTCCAAGGTTAGTGTATGTTCATCTGGGCCATGAAAGATCTTATTTATAAAGTGGTCTTGGTTAACAACAGTGGCTGACATATAGCGACCTGAGGAATCGGGCATCGAAAATGATGCACCTTGGCTTATGTCAATGAGCGCTGAACTATACAAGGTATCTCTGTTCATTCGTCGTGACCTTTGTTGATCCAAGGGAATCGGTTGGCGAACATGGCCCCAACTATTAACGCTGCCGCTACGCTTAAGGACACTGTTAAAATGCAAAGCTGTTTTAGCTTTTACATAATTCAACACATTAACTTGTGTAGCAGACTCTTGGGCCTCTAGGCTGCTCGCACAAAGCACTAAAAACACAGCGACTAATGAACTCATAGCCTTTGTTGTCAACGATACATTCATTTGTATATTCCTATGGTTTCTTGTCTCTTACATCCAATCAATAGCATCTTCTAAGGTGTCGTATAATCAATGATACCCCATGATTTTTTCTGTTGAATAAGCACTCTTTATCCCGAATTATCCCAAATTTGGACTAGTCTATCTCAAACCAAGCTTTCAATATTTGATAAACCTTAGGGTCGCTTAAAAGCTGCATATGATTAATGTTAGTACCGACCCATGTTCGAATATCTGGAATACGTAAATCAAACGGAGGATCCTGGTGCTTACCCAGTGCACTTTTTATCCTTACCAACCCGTCTCCTAAGGGATAATTGATACTTTCTTTAGCGCTGGTTGCTACTGCGAAACACTTCACGTTATCAGGCAAAGGCAAAGGTAGACGTTGGTCGCCAATGAACTCAAAACGTTCGCTAGTATGCCAATCCGATTCCTGTACATTGCCATAACGTAAATCTGTAATACCAGAGCTGCGCACTTTTACTAAGCGTGCAAACGGAACCGTGTATGAATGAGCACCTAAAATCAAATCAATCCAGTTACCGGCTTTTTCAAGAGCGGCACCATGATGCGGCGTGCCTAAAAACACTAACTTGTTGAGTAATTCAGGCCACTTGTAGCCGCTGTTTTCAGCAACATGGAAAGCACTGCGAGATACCAGTCCCCCCATGCTGTGAGCCAATATATTAATTTCCAATTGGGTATCTGATAGGTTTACCAGGGACTCCAATAATCTCGCAAACTGTTTGCCATTATCAGAAATATGCTGACCTGTATTATAATGCAGGTAAATGGCTCCCATTCCCGACTCTTTTGCCAATTCAGCCCCATGGTCATGGCCCTCTCTGAACCATTGCAAGTCATTCATACACAAGCCATGAGCCATAATAAGAAGTTTGCCATTGCTTTGATTGATGACATCTGAGAGTTGTTCATTATTAAGAATATGACCGTTTTTTCTAAAGTGCATGGGAATAGCCAAAGGGTTATCACTTAGAACAAGATGATCTCCCAGCACTCCGTTTAATGCTGCAAGCAAAGCTTGTGTAGATGTTGAATCAGGTTGAGAAGCTAGTATTTTACTTATTGCAGCCAGTGGTGCATCAATCCTTTTACCTACCAATTCTGTCACATTGCGAATATTGCGATAAACCAAGCCGCTTATGCCTGAAAGCTGTTCTTTTTCAGCAGCCAACTTTACAGCTGAAAGTGGGCTGACACGTTTATGCATCGATTCAACAATGTTAGTGATAGCCAATACAGCCTCAATAGTTAAACGACCCACACCTTGAGTTCGTGAATTCGCTGGTTTTGTCGAGGAATTTTGATTTTTATCGTTGGGATTATCGTTCATAGATATCTATTTGAAATGCACATTGAGAAATTAGCATAACATGTTAAGCGTGATACTTTTTAAGACGCTTAATGAACCATACTAAGCTGGATTAAACCTCTATCTAAGTATGCCCATAATGAGCGACTCAAACAATTTTCATATTTCATTTTCGTAGATTCAATATGTGTTGTATTTGTTATCAAATGTTGGCACCAAGCCAGACATTTTCTCGCTCAATATCTTGCATAAGTTCTTTTACAGAACTGATATTACAATCACTTTCCGCACATTTTTTTTCGATATATTTCAACGTTTCAGAATGGGAATTAGCCAGCGCCCATAAATGAATTGCTCGATTACCAGTACGGCAAAATGCATGAACTTTGTCATCGCCAGTAGCCAGTTGTTTGAAAAACTCTGCTATATCTTGTTCTGAATAACGGTTTGCTTTTACCGGTATGTGCGAATATTCGATGCCATGGGAGCGGACCTTAATAGCCAGCTGTTTTGCGCTTTCTTGTCCTGGCTCTTCATTATCCATTCTAACATTGACAATTTTGGTGACACCTTGTGCTTTTAGTGCTTCTAGAGCTTCATCGTCTATCGGTCCGGATATAGAAAAGTTACTTGATACCTTTTTCATGCTTAACTCCTATTTAGAAAATGTCGTAAATTGTTGTGCCAAATATATATATGCCTAAAACAACCAAGATTATGGCAAAAATTTTTCTGATTTGTTGCTGCGGAATTTTATCGGCGATGCGTACTCCTAATATCGAACCTAAAATACCTACCCCAACTATCACCGAAACGATTTTCCAGTTCATCGTCAAAGCAAACTGCTCAAGTACATTTTGGTATTTGAGATAGCCGATAAACGATTGCATAGTAATGATCACTAAGCTACTGCCAATAGCTTGTTGGAAGGCCAATTTACCGAGCAAAAATAAGGCTGGAACAATCAAAAAACCTCCACCTACACCAACAAAGCCAGCAATGGCACCCACTAAGATACCGACACTCATAACGAACATATTTCGCGGAGCCGGCACAGCGCTACTAGTTGCGGTTACTGGCGAAAACATTGACCGACTGGCCAATAACATAACAATAGAAAATGTGAGCAACTGAAATTCGCCAGAAACATACTGTGAAGTCCATGCCCCTAGGTATGTGCCGAGCATACTAGGCAAGCCAAACAACATGACAAATTTCCAGTTGATTAATCCGCGCTTGATATAAGACATGCTGCCAAAAGCAGATATACACCCGACGATAAAGAGTGATTCAGCAATGGCTAATTTGGCTGGTTCGTCTGCAACATAAATAAGTAGCGGCACGGTAATAATTGAACCACCTGAGCCTAGCAGTCCTAAACTCAGCCCTATCAAAACAGCCCCTAAAATAATAAAAATATTCAATTCAAATATCTACAGTGTATTCAGAGGGATTTTTAAATAAGCATGCCCGTTCGATTCTTTTGGTGGCATAGCGCCTGCCCTTAGATTAACCTGAATCGCGGGTAGCAATAGACGCGGCACGTTCAATGTGGCATCTCTGGCATTACGCATTTTGACAAACTCATCTTCAGACACACCGGCTTTCACATGGACATTGTTACGTTGTTGTTCAAGCACAGTTGTTTCCCATGCAAATACATCCCTAGCTGGCGCTTTATAATCATGTCCAACAAACATTCTTGTTAAGGTAGGCAATGACAGTATCCGTTGAATCGACTGGTAGAGAGACTTTGCGCTGCCAAGGGGGAAATCTGTTCTGGCGCTACCATAATCTGGCATAAACAAGGTATCACCAACAAAAACCGCATCTTCAATTAGGTAAGACACACACGCAGGAGTGTGTCCTGGCGTATGTATCACTGTAATATCGAGGTGACCTAATTTAATGATCTCTTCATCCTCAAAAAGATGATCAAACTGACTACCATTCGTTTTAAACTCGGTTTGCAAATTAAAGAGTGGTTTAAACGTTTCTTGAACACGGCATATGTGTGCCCCAATTCCAATACTTCCACCCAAAATGCCTTTTAAATAATGCGCGGATGATAGGTGGTCAGCATGTGCATGGGTTTCTAATATCCATTCTAACTTATAGCCATTTTTGACAATGTGACTGACAATTTTGTCAGCTGATAAGGTGCTTGTGCGTCCCGATGCAGGATCATAATCAAGAACCGGATCGATAATGGCACAGCAAGATGTTGTCTCATCAACCACTACGTAAGTAACAGTGTTAGTATCTTCATGAAAAAATGCACTAATATCGATTTTATGCATAGATCTAAACCTTTTTGTCGTTAATGTATAATTGTCGAATTTACTGGGTTTCCGATTATGTTGTTGCCACTAAGGAACTTTCAAAAGATATACCTGAGCTTGTCAGTCATTTTCTAAAACAATCCGAGCACCTAAATAAAATATTTTCTAAACGTTCGCTGTAAAAATCATACGACTATGCATTTACTGGCAAGACCAGAGAACTAAAAAGAAACATAAAACAATCGGCTTTATTGCTAACGATAACACGATCAACACAGGTGATTTGCCCGATATCATCAGCCAATCAGGCAGCAGTAACATATCTAATAACAACATACGTTCTCTGGATGAGATTGAACACGTATATCTAACCAAGCTATGTGACGAATTGACTGGAATACCAGACAAGCTAGCATCGCTCCTGAATGTTAGTATTCTTAGCCGTTATTGTAAATTCCAGAGGTTTGACTTAAAACTGTTTTAATTTTGTGGCTTATAAAAGATATCAATCCCATAGAGTTTAAATCTTCTAAACTTAATGTATTTTGGCAATACACATATATATCTCTGGCTCAACACTCTGTAACAATTTCATTTACATGCGATGAAATTTTAAATTTCCAGTTCAGAAAAATAAACAGTTAAAGCGCATGTTCTTTTTTGATTACTAGGTTAAACAAAATATCTTTCAGGTGGACTCGACGTTTTTTTAGTGAATCCAAATATTCGTCAGCTACTGGGCCATTGTTTTCCTCAATCTTATGTACTTCACTTTCTAATTCATGATATTCGTCAAACAACTTCGCAAAGTGGTTGTCGTTCATTTTAAGATGGCGAATAGTATGTTGGTGTTCAGGGAAATCGTTGACTAAAGTATGTTTTTCTATATTCATTGGTGATCAACCTTTTATGTAATTCTTTTTCAGAAAGAACATTATATTGAGTTCACTTTTACAGATATTGATCCAAATCACCTTTCGAATAAATGACTAAAAGTGAAGCTGTAGGGTCACAGCCGATGAAATATCTTTTATTCATGCATAGATTGAATTCATAATATTAAATAATTATTGCAGAACATTAGAACAACTGAGCAGCGTATGTTGAATCTTTTGAGTGCCCTTGTTACGGCCGGCTAATAAATCATTAATAAACAAACTTAAACACAAATAAGATATACGGTGACAAAAACACCGGATGCCATCAAAGTGTTTATGACAAAGTAGGTATAGGCGAGCAGTGAACCAATGTTAAATAAATCAATGCTATCGTTAGACACCCCCAATTTTTCTGCTAAAACTTTGAGCCGCACATAAGATAATTGAATTTTACCCACATGGATCTTTGTCCAGAGGATCGTAAATACACCCAATACCGTAAAAGTGAAGGCAGTAGCAGGTAAAACCACATCCGCATTAGCGTGTATAAAAATTTGTGCAGTTTCAGCTGTTAATAACCAACCAATAACAATGATCATTGCGGTGACGGTTTTGAATTGATACTCCGGAAATGTTTTGAGTAGAGTTTCCGCTTGGGAGTAAATAATATCGAATTCTTGTTGAAGATTGGGTTGCATATGTATGCTGTCAAAATGGGGAACTTACTTTATATTAGTCTGCTTGCAGATATTTGAGTAACTCAAGTTAATTTAAGAACAGTTATATTCAGAAATGACACTAATCATAATTTAATCTATGTATAAAAAGAACCATAAGTGAAGTTTGTTATCCAACAAGATTCATCCCCAATAATTCGCAAGATTCTAATCACCCATGTTAAAAGTTAAATTATACTTAGTATTTATTGCTGTCGCCTTTATAGCTAAAATACAAGCAGCCGCCCCACTTTCAATTGAGGATGAAGCGCTAAAAAAGTGTATCGTGCAGTCCATGAAAAAAGCGGGTCTAAGCCAACCTCAGCAAATAATAGAACTTAAGTGCCACAATAAAGGCATAAAGACAGTTTCTGGGCTTTAGCAATTGGTAAATATTGAGAGTCTATCTTTATTTGGTAACCGCATTTCTAGCGCTGACTTAACCACACTCAAGGCGCTAAAATACATTGATTTTGCCAAAAACGATTTGACTAACTTATAGACAAACGGCTTAAATAATCTCGAAACGCTTTACCTTTTCAAAAACAAACTGACCACTATTGATTTCGACGGTGTGATGTCCTTAACAAAAATGCGCGTAATGCAAAACAAGCTTACCGCTCTAGGCATTTCGCCTTTACAGTGTCTTACTGAAGCTTACCTTTGGGATAATCAATTAGAAGATTTACAAATTACAGGGTTAGATAAACTAGAGTTTTTGGGTGTTAAGAAAAATCCTATGCCTGATGAACTTTATGATTTTTATGATCAACAATCATTAGCCACTATGGAAATGCAGATGACTGGAAATAAGTTTGCTGTCTAAAGGCGGATTTGAAGTAATAGCGAGTCTGTTAACCAACAAATTGTGATGCTGTTTTTACGTAGCTTAAGCTTTATATTGCAGTAAGCTAATAGCCCTGAACTAATCTGGGCATCACAACGCTATAATTCGATAAATTTTGGGCTTTGATATGAAGCACACAAATTGCTAAAGAAGGTTTTAATGTTAAAAAGTAAATTGATAACCAAAGTCTGCACACTTTATTGATGTATGACATATCGGAGTGTGTGAATATCTTTAATAAAAAATGAGGATTGAATTGGGAGTATCAAACGTTTGGCACTTTGTATAAAAATTCAATCTCATATCTGATGTTTACAAAATCAATAGATTAAGAAAATACTGTCAATAATTCGACTCCGTTTCACTTAAAATAAAACTATCTAAGCTGAAATCGGGTTAAGAGGTACGGTTTCCTAAAAAGTAACTTTAATAAAAACAGTATGTTAGAACGTTATCATTAGTTTACTAGCCCATTGAGTGCATCCAGTGCTGATATTATTGCGCTTATCAAGGCGTGCTTGTGAAGGAATAGCGAGCTATTTAGAGCAAGTTCAACGAAGATAGGCGCAATAATAGCGGTGCTGGACGGTATGGCTTATCCCGACTTCAGGTTATTTAAGCAGACCTGGATTATCTATGTTATTGGACTTATTCCTCGCAATTGCAAAGAGATAAGCCCACACCATCAACATATATTTATAAAGTAGGGTTGGTTCAACCAGTTGCTTTATTTTCTGCCACCAGCTTTTGTAAATTTGGCATTGCAGCTACCGTCGCTGAACGAATTTGAGCGGCATCCTGCTGGACATTCTCGCTAACTTCAGTCATTGCAGCCTTCATTCTCTGTGCTGGATCAAGGCGAGCATTATTGAGAAAGCTCATGATTTTGGGGTTCTGCGACCAAATCATTCGGTTCATCACATTGCCCAGCATCGCTTCGGGATAATCTGCGGGGGTATCGGTAATTTTTATTGGGATAGCGAGAGCATTTTTTTCTTCATCCGTTTCGAATGTCGCTTCGATAAATCCGGCAACCGATGCGCTAAGTGAGACTAAAGGCACTTGCAACAGTGAAGGAACAACCCGGTTACCTTGCCAAATTGGCGAAACGCTTGAGCGCACTGCTGCGGTAGCGGTGCAATCAATGAATAATGAATCAAGCGGCACCTCGGCGTCACCATCCACACCATGCAATAAAGCGGGCTGGATTAATTTAACCCGTCCAATTTTAATCACATGTTTGATTTGTCGTAGTAAATCGACTTCACCCTGAGAAATCGTTGGGTAGTGAAATTTACTCGGCAAGCAACTCTGGTCAAGTCGGAACATATGGCCATTTTTTTCCAGATGCAGGAATATTTCGTCGCCACTAGTAGCAGTCGCACCACTGCGCATTTGTTCAAGTTGCCAACCAATGGTATTCGCCGCGTATTTTGAGCCAGGCTGAGTAGAAGCTCGGTTGATTAACCAAGTCTCGCGAGGACGCACCCAGCTGATTTCAGATGGTTCAACACCCATATTCATAAGCCAAACGCCGACGTCCATGGCTGTTTTCCCCCCACCCATTATCACATAATGCCCAGGTATCTTTTTGTTAGTCAGCCATGATCCTGGCAATTCACCGGGGGTGGTTAAACGCACTCTATCGGCGATTTCAAACTTACGTTTATGGGTGGCAGGAACAGAAGCGGTCCAGGCACTACCATCAACCAGTTTTCGCCGAACATTTACACGAGTTTCTTTACCAGAAATATTTGAAATAAAAGTGTGTTCACCATTTGCCCCCTCTCGATACTTAGACATGGGATAATAACTAACACGCCCGCTTGGGAGGAAACGTTCTTGCATCGCACGTTCAAAATAACCGAGTACTTGTGTACCAGTAGCAAGCTTGTAAAAACCTTTATTAGAACCTGAGGTATCTATCTGATCATCACCAAAGCCCATAGAATTGAGCCCATAGGTCGCGCTAGGTTGATGTAAAGTCACAAACGGATAAGCGACATTCCAATGTCCACCTGGCTTTGGATGCTGATCGACAAAAGTGATATGTGCATCGCTATGCTCAAGTAATGAATCCGCAAAAGATAAACTAAGTGCGCCCGCGCCAATAATCAAATAATCAGTGTCTATCTCATTCATCCAGGTGCTCCAAAATAATTTTCTTATGTTTACAGAGAATAAACGCAATGTCTGGCCTATACAACATATCTGGGGTTACACATAATTTTCAGTAGCTGCTCGTTCGCAATTTTGTAGCTCCTTTAATTATCTAGAATGTCATAACTAAGATGTACAAAATTTTTCATTAATTTATTACATAATTGGGCATACTAATATCAATTGCTAAAATTGGCGTTATCAAAATAAGAAGGAAACATATATGAACAATTTTTTTTCGGTTGCTGGAAAAGTAGCCGTTGTTACAGGTGGTTCAAGTGGAATAGGCGCCATGATTGCCCGTGGTTTTGTAGAAAATGGCGTTAAAACCTATATCACAGCGCGCAAACTTGAGCAGTTGCAGCAAACCGCAGAAGAACTGTCTGCATTAGGCGAGTGCATAGCGATCCAATCTGATTTATCGACCATGGCCGGCGTTGACGCTTTTGCAGATGAGATGCTCAAAAGGGAGCCCAAAATAGACATCCTAATCAATAATGCAGGTGCAGTCTGGGGTGCTCCAGTTGAGGAATTTCCCGAAGCGGGTTGGGATAAAGTAATGGATTTAAATGTGAAATCTATTTTCTTTCTAAGCAAACGATTATTACCAGCATTACGTTTGGCAGGAAAAGAAGATGAACCTTCTCGGATTGTAAACATTGCCTCAGTCAATGGGATCACCCATCCGCGCATGAACAATTATTCTTATTCAGCTAGTAAAGCGGCTGTCATTCAAATGACACGGCATATGGCAGCAGACCTTCGTCCAAGTCATGTCAATATCAATGGTATTGCCCCAGGTTTTTTCCCCAGTAAAATGACGAAACATATTATTGAACAAGAACAGGCAATTGCCAAAAGCCTCCCTGCTCGCAGAACGGGCGAATTTGCTGATGTTGCTGGTACCGCCATTTATCTTTGCTCCCGTGCGAGCAACTATGTATGTGGTCACACTGTTGTTTTAGATGGTGGGCAAGTTGCCAATGCAGGTTAAAATTAGATAAGAAATTTTAGGCCCAACTCTGGGTTTATCTAAAGAAATGCATATCACTGTTCAACTAAGTGACAAAAAACGACAGGTCCACGTGGCATAACACAGCTAATTTGTTGTGCCGGGCCTTGTTGTTTTGCAGAGTAATGTAAATTTTGAGGCTAGGCTTAGCATGATAACAAAACTTGATAATTCGAATGAAGAAGTGGCAAATCAGATTTTCACTATATTTCAAAATTCTTATAAAGTTGAAGCTCAACTTATAGGGGTAATTGATTTCCCTCCACTATTTCGAAATGCTAGAGATATTGAAAATTCAAAAACACAATTTTATGGTTTTACTGAAAATAAATGTCTAGCTGCAATTATAGAGATTGTTGAAGAAGATAAACGCTTGGAAATTAATAGCTTAACTGTTGACCCAGATTATTTTAGAAAAGGTATAGCAAACAAATTAATCAGCTATGTTCTAGAGGAAATTGCTTTTTCAGAAGCCATTGTAGAAACAGCTGTTGTAAATATTCCCGCCATAAATTTATATAAAAAACATGGTTTTGTTGAATGTAGAAGATGGACTCCATCTCATGGTATTCAGAAATTAGCCATGTCGATTAAAAATACTATCTAACCAAATAATCCACCGGAAAAGTTTTTTTACTTCATTCATCATTTTAGTGAAAATATTACCCACATAAATAATCGTTAATGTCAGCGTTCAAATTTAAGCTTGGTTAGAGCTATTTATTGATGTTGAATAGCAGCCCCTCTTTGACTTACAAAAGATCCAAGAGATATATTTCAACAAACCTGACCCCACAGGTTTTGTCGGAGAATTTATAGCGGCTAATTTGAAGTTCTTTGTTTTGCGATTAAAATTAGCGTTATTGGTTAGAAAAAATTTTGTCTTTTTCTAACCAGCGGTTGTTTAACCAAGTTTCAATGTCATCAATATCAGTAAGACTGTAATGTTCAAGGGTAATAGTGATCTTTGGGGGAACAGCACGCAGACAATTCCAAATATGGACATTTTTTTGGTGATAGTCGATAGTAATATCAACTAAGCTGGTATCTGCATTGGCGTGTTGCTTTATCATTTTCAAACCACCTATTTTAGGTTTTAACAGGTGCTGATAGGGTACTTTCTGATTGATTTTTTTCGCCTCAGAAAAGCGGGTTCCTTCAGGAAAAATGAGTAATGCGCCAGATTCATTACCGTGACCTTTTGATGCATTTTGGATGATTGAAAAGTCACTTTCGCCCGAGCCTTCCTTTTTTCCGCGGCGCAATCTTGGAAATTTGAGCACCAAACATATCCAACCAATGATAGGTATCCATACAATTTCTCGTTTAACTAAAAATTTAATAATAGGCCCTTTGCCAGTAATAACGTGCTGTACCAGTGGAATATCAAACCAAGATTGATGATTGCAAATCACCACGGGCGTTTGGTGAGTATTGGCTTTACCTTTAACCACTAGCTCGATGCCCAATATTTGCTGCATCCAAAAGGTATCTAGCTTTACAGCAATGCGATAAATATGATTTGCAATAAAAGCGCAGCTGCGAGAAACAGCTGGCAAAGGGATTAGCCAGCTAATTATCGAAACAGGAAGCAATAAAGCAAAACCAAGCAAAAGATTGGTAGTTACCCAAAGTGCAGACGAGAAACTTATGAAATTTTTCATAATAATATGCTTGATGGCTTTAGGTGCAATTTACTCAACTCCAAATTTTATCAATGCCAACTATCAGCAAACCAAGACCCGCAGTCCAGATACCACAAGCCAACACATCGTATGCTGAGTATCTCAAGCGTGTCATACCACTGACGCCGGTCAACAGCGGCACAATACTGCGGATCGCAGTTATTAGTCGGCCAAACAATATTGCGAAGTTGCCGTATTTTATTATTCGTTGTTCTGTCTTTTTTAAAAGCTCAAGACGATTTTGTGCAAAACGGGTGTGGTAAAACCGGGGGCCCAGCCAGCGCCCAAAATAATAGCCGCTATGGTCTCCAAGTAAAGCGCCACAAAAAGCGAGGGATAGGATTTGAGACAAGGTAGCAATTTGTTCAACATACAAAATAGTACAGACAGATAAAAGAATTACACCGGAGACAAATAAGCCAACCCCCACACTGGCTTCGAGGAAAGCTATCAGGGGAACTATTATCAAAGCATATTGCTGGTGCTTAAGTAACCACGACGTTATGAATTGTTCGATTGGATTGACCTGTTATCTAGAAACGTTTTGCCATCATAGGCAAATTTAAAGCAAGATACCAAGCCACCATAAAACAACTTACCAAGCCAACTTCCCAGATTCAAGATATAAGTGCGCCACCTTTGCCGTAACTATGGTCATTATAGAGTTTTTAAAAGTGACAAGAAACGTCACTTATGCACCAAAATTTTTAACACCATAAGCCAATAGCTCACAAAAAATCTAATATCGACATTAGCATCTTTTCATTAACGTCAACTCCTCCGACATTGTAGATATTAGCGGTTATTAACAGACCGTCGCAAAGGTGCCAAAAGCCGACATAAAGTTCAAATCTAGAAAAGG
>Ga0209712_10001529_pt1 | contig 19667 bp, 23 predicted proteins | sample ArcOceMetagenome_FD_187443 | JGI IMG/M metagenome (GOLD analysis project Ga0209712, IMG submission 187443) | Marine eukaryotic phytoplankton communities from Arctic Ocean - Arctic Ocean - Greenland ARC118M Metagenome (SPAdes) (version 2) | ecosystem: Environmental > Aquatic > Marine > Oceanic...
TAAATCAGGTCGCAGACAATACCAGAACATAGCTTGAATTTTAAACAGCTAAAAATAGTCGCGGGAGGATACAGTAATTAGCACACAATAGCACTTAGACTATAAATAAAAATGCCGCAAGACAGTGGGGTCTTGCGGCATTTATTCTTAACTCTTTAGAGTATTAAGTTTACTCGCTTGGTGTACCAGGACGAGTAGCTGGTGCTGTAGCTGCATTCGATGAACTTGAAAATACTGCTGACTTACCAGAGCGTTTCACTTCAGGTCTAGCAGCGTCGTCAAGGGAACCAATTTTCACGTCTACAAAAGCATCATCAATAGTCACAGGTCGAGCCATTGGCGCTGACACTGATTCATTTTTGACTGGCTTAGCCGCAACTTTCAAAGAAGTGGCTTTTTTAGGCACTTTCTTAGCCGGCGCTTTTTTGACTGGCTTAGAGATTTCTTCTTTCTCTGGCTCAGTTGCAGCAACGTTAGTTTCTACTGGGGCGGCTGGTTTTGCAGCTGGTTCAGGTACATCAACAACTTGAGCTGACTCAGTTGCTAATTCCATCGCAACTTGTTCTGGCTTTTCTTCAGCAACGGCCACTTCAGGTGTTATTTCGACTTTAGGCGCAGCAATCGGTTCATCAAACTGAAGTTCGTCTTGGGTGACTTCAGCAGAGTCAGTTTTCACAGCTTCGTCTTTCTCGTCACCTTCTTTACGACGTTTTTGACCCGCCGCTCTAATGTGTCTAGGAGAACGACGACTACGAGTACGAGTTGTAGACTCTTCATCGTTATTGGTTTCGCTAACTGCTTCAGCGTCTGTAGTCACAGTGGCAGATTCTGCGGCTGTTTCTACTGACATGTCTACTGGTGTCGTTTCAACTGTTTTTTGCTCAGCAGATACTTCACTAGCTACTACAGCATCACTTTGAACGACTTTTTCTGGTTGCTCAACAATGGCGGTTTGAGTTTCTTGAGCAACAGCAACTACTTTGTTTTGTTCTTCATTATCAGCATCAACTCTGACACTTCGTCTGGTATCACGACGTTTTCTTCGTTCTGCCACTTGTTCTTTTTTCTTGGCAGGAGCAGGTGCTGGAGCTGGAGCATTAGTCTTTGCCACCATTGCTGCATCTTGTGTCGCTTCTACTGGCTTTTCATCACGGCGCGGTTTGTTGCGGTTATCATTGCGAGGTTTGCGATCAGAACGATCATTTCTGTCGTTTCTATCAGGACGCTCGTTACGATTAGCAGATTGCTCACCTTGCTCTTTGCGATCAAAGTTTTTGTTATTTCGCTTGTTCCTATCAGGACGAGTGTTTCTATTCTGACGCTGATTAGTTCCTTGATTGCGAGTATGAGTGGTTTTCTTAGGGACCACTTTCTCTTCAGCTTTGAATAAACCAGAAATCCATTTGCTAACTTTATCTAATAAGCTTTCAGATTTACTTGCAGCTGCAGCTGCAGCCGGTGCTGTTTTTTTCTGTTCTGGTGCAATAAGACTTTGCAATGCAGGTTGTTCTTTAGCCATCGCTGGTGCAATAGTTTTATCGGTAATGTTTTCTGCTTGCTCAATCAATGGCAAGTTATAACTCATTTCCTGAACTGCATCATCCGGACGTCTTCGTGCAACACTGTATTGCGGTGTTTCCATCTTCGGATTAGGGATGATAACCAATTCTACGCTATGACGTTTTTCAACACTGCGAACTGACTTACGCTTCTCGTTCAATAAGTAAGTCGCGACATTAACGGGTAACTGAGCTTCAATTTGCCCTGTATTATCTTTTATGCTTTCTTCTTCCATGATACGAAGAACTGACAATGCTAGCGACTCTGTACCACGAACGGTACCGTGGCCACTACATCTTGGACACACGTTATGGGCTGAATCACCTAATGACGGACGTAAACGCTGACGTGACATTTCTAGTAAACCAAAGCGTGAAATACGGCCTAGTTGTACCCGTGCTCTGTCACCTCTGACTGCGTCTTTCATGCGATTTTCAACTTCACGTTGATGACGCACTGGGGTCATATCGATGAAATCGATGACCACTAAACCGCCTGCATCACGTAAACGTAATTGACGGGCTATTTCGTCTGCAGCTTCGAGGTTAGTATTAAAGGCTGTTTCTTCAATATCGCTACCTTTAGTTGCTCGAGCAGAGTTAATATCAATTGAGATCAAAGCTTCAGTAGGGTCAATAACAATTGAGCCACCGGAGGGAAGTCTTACTTCGCGTTGAAAAGCTGATTCAATTTGACTTTCTATTTGATAATGGCTGAACAAAGGCACATCACCTTTGTATAGCTTTACGCGGTTAGCGTAATCAGGGCGCATTTGCTCAACATGTTTTAATGCTCTTTCGTGCACGCTAGATTTATCGATAAGGATTTCACCAATATCGCGTCTAAGGTAATCACGAATAGCACGCACTACTACGTCACTTTCTTGATGGATTAGGAAAGGGGCAGGGCGAGAATCGGCCATCTCTTTGATACGGCCCCAACCAGAAACCAAATAATCTAAGTCGTATGCAAGTTCCTCAGAAGATTTGCCTACACCAGCTGTTCTTACGATTAAACCCATGCCATCAGGTAAATCCAAGCCACTTAACGCTGCTTTTAATTCGGTACGCTCATCGCCTTCAATACGGCGAGAGATACCGCCTGCACGAGGATTGTTTGGCATTAACACTAAGTAACTGCCAGCAAGACTGATAAAAGTGGTTAAGGCTGCACCTTTTTGGCCACGTTCTTCTTTATCAATTTGAATAATGACTTCTTGGCCTTCTCTGATCACCTCTTTAATATTCGGGCGACCTTCAAATCTATAACCTTGAGGGAAGTAAGTTCTGGCAATTTCTTTTAATGGAAGGAAACCGTGGCGGTCAGCGCCATAATCAACAAATGCGGCTTCTAAACTAGGTTCTACGCGGGTAATTGTACCTTTATAAATATTGGCTTTTTTCTGTTCGTGGCCTGGACTTTCTATATCCAAGTCATAAAGTTTTTGACCATCGACAAGTGCAACTCGCAATTCTTCTTGCTGAGTGGCATTGATTAACATTCTTTTCATTCTTGTTAGCTCGGTAAAGTACCGATCACCACAAGTAAAGAACTACGCAGTAATAGACAATTATTCTATGCAGCCTCACGACTGTATACTTAAAGATAAGTTTTTTGCGCCTAAGTGTTAATACCATTAATTATTTAATGCATTGTTTTTAAACACTTTACCTATATTTTATAGGCACTAAACAAGGCGGCATGTTTAGCTTACTGATTTATTATATAAAACTTAGTGGTATTCGAAAACCGAATGCTTGTCTGGCAATTTCGTTATTCAAATATCTTGTCAATTCTTTTGTATTCTTTACATCAATGGCGATCAATAGGTTAATTATATCGCTGATGTAAGGGTCCTGTTTAATCAAGCTTGTGAAAAGTTACTCGCTTCACAGTTGATTAGCCGTATTAGGCTTGCAAGTCAAAGTTACGACAAATTGGTCGTTTTTGCATACAGAACTGATTAATCCATCTGTTTGTTTTAAACATTCATAACATGTTCGAAAACCAGATTATTATCACATTAAAGCACTGACACTGGCAAGACATTAAAATACTGGACATCTACCATAGCAATTCAGTTACACTACGCCGCTTATGACAGACCTATCATTTCAAAAAGTTCAATTCGTTACTATCGATCCCGACCTTGAAGGGCAACGGATAGATAACTATTTACGCACTTTCTTAAAAGGAGTGCCTAAAAGCCTTATTTATCGCATTTTGCGTAAGGGCGAAGTGCGTGTGAACAAAAAACGGGTCAAGCCCGAATATAAATTACAACCCAACGATGAGTTGCGTATTCCGCCTGTTCGAGTATCTGAACCAACTGAATTACCTTCTACCAAGCTGAATAAGGTGTCTAGTTTAGAAAACCACATTTTGTATGAAGATGACTGGTTAATTGTGTTGAATAAACCTTCAGGTACCGCTGTACATGGTGGCAGTGGTTTAAGTTTTGGGGTAATTGAAGCTCTAAGAGCATTACGCCCACAACAAAAATTTTTAGAGTTAGTGCACAGATTAGATCGCGACACCTCGGGTTGTTTATTAATAGCTAAAAAACGTTCTGCTTTAAAAAATTTGCATGAACAGCTAAGAGATAGAAAAGTAGATAAACGATATCAAGCGCTAGTAGATGGCGCATGGTCAGCAAATCGTTTTAAAGTTAAAGCACCATTATTAAAGAACACCTTACAATCGGGTGAGCGAGTTGTGGTAGTCAATGAAGAGGGTAAACCTTCAGAAACACGCTTTCGTATTTTGGAATCCTTTGACCAAGCAACTTTAGTTGAAGCGTCACCTATAACCGGGCGTACTCATCAAATTCGCGTACATTGTTTACATGCGGGTCACCCGATCGCCGCTGATAATCGATACGGTGATAAAGAATTTGATCAGAGAACACAAAAGTTAGGTCTTAAACGCTTGTTTTTACATGCACATTCATTGGCATTTATTCATCCCAATACCGATGAACGAGTTACTTTCAAAGCGCCGTTAGAACCAAGTTTGGTGAGTGTATTAAAGAGACTTAGAAGTGAAATATAAGGCCATTGTGTTCGATTGGGATGGCACATTGATGGACTCTGTTAGTAAGATTGTTGAAACCATGCAATCTAGTGCCAAACATTTGGGGTTACCTATTCCCAATTATGACCAAGCAAAAGATGTGATTGGCATGAGTCTATTACCCGCATTAAAACAATTATTTAATATCCATGATGATAAAGCTGCAATGGATCTTTTTCATACCTATAAAAAACAATTTAAAGACCATGCACAAATAAGCAGTCCACTTTTTAACGGTGCAATAGAGTTATTGGAAATGCTAAAACAACGTGGCTACATATTGGCAGTAGCAACTGGCAAAGGTCGTCAAGGTTTAGACCACAATTGGCATCATTCCAATACAAAGCACTTTTTTAGTGCTTCTAAAACCGCAGATGATGCCCAAAGTAAACCCTCTCCTGATATGTTGCAGCAAATATTGTCTGAGTTAAATTTATCAGCTGATCAGGTATTGATGGTTGGCGACACTACCTATGACATGGCGATGGCTGAAGCGATTAATATGGACCGTATTGGTGTGAGTTTTGGTGTGCACAGTGCAGATACGTTACAAAAACATAAACCCTTAGCAGTCATTGATGCTTTGAACGAATTGTTGCTACACGTCTAGCCTACTATTTTATTCCAAATCTTTTTGCATATAATCAAACAAGTCCACTGACATACTATTAAATAAATCCATTAAAGCAATCAAAGGTAAACCTATTAATGTATTTGGATCTCTGCCATCGAGTGATTCAAATAACGCAATGCCTAACCCTTCACATTTAAAGCTGCCTGCACAATCGTAAGGTTGCTCAATTTGTAAGTAGGTGGAAATTTGATTTTCAGTTAATGTCTTAAATGTCACATCAAATGTTTCTACTATTTGTGATAATTGACTTTTAGCAGAATGAACCAGACACAAGCCTGTGTAAAACTTGACGCTTTGACCACTGAACATCAGTAGTTGTTGCTTGGCCGTGGCAAAGTCTTTTGGTTTACCTAACACTTGGCCGTTAAAACTGGCCAATTGATCTGATCCAATGACATAACTATCATTATGGATTTTTTGTGATGCTATAATTAACGCTTTTTCTTTGGCAAGACGTTTTACTTGATTCGATATAGATTCATTCGGTACTGATGATTCATCGATATTTGGGGTAATGCAAGAAAAGGGAATATGCAATTTATTTAAGATCGATTGGCGGTAAGAGGAACTCGAAGCCAGAATGATTTTCATAGATGATGCTTACTGCGTCTTATAAATATTTGATAAAGCATATAAAATGCAGCGCTGCGTGTCATTAACTATGATTTATTCTTTGACTAAATTGTGCTGTAGCTATAATATGCGCGCGCTATGCAGAAAGTGAAACTACCCAAGCAGGTAGACCCAGTTAAAAACGCCACTATACGTTCCGATTATCGGGGTGTCATTTTGTCGTCTGAGATGCCGAGGTTGCTTGGAGCAGTTGCTGATATTGCTAAAGAAGTCGATGTTGAAGTTAAGTTTGCAAAAGACGAGCAGGGTCTAACTTATTTTCAGGGTCATATGGCATGTTTAACATCACTTATCTGTGAGAGATGTAATGAAGTCTTTGAGCATCCAATAGATGTGTCTTTTTGTTTTAGCCCCGTGCAGAGTGTTAAAGAAGAAGAAAAAGATGAATTACCGGATGTTTACGAACCGGTTGAGGTCAATGACCAAGGAGAAATCAATTTATTTCAAACTCTTGAAGACGAACTGATTTTATCATTGCCGATTGTAGCCCTTCATGCAGAGGAGGATTGCAAACAAAAGCGCGATAAAATGAGCTTCGGAACAATTGAACCGGTCGATGAACGTCCAAACCCGTTCGCGGTTTTGAAAGAACTTAAGCGAGACTAGGAGTAAAGTAATGGCTGTACAGAAGAGTAAGAAAACTCGTTCAAGACGTGGTATGCGTCGTTCACACGATGCACTTGGTACTGCGACTTTGTCTGTAGATTCAACGTCAGGTGAGACACATATCCGTCATCACGTGACCGCTGATGGTTACTACAAAGGCAAAAAAGTTTTATCTCTTTAATATAAAGTGACAGAACTTTGAGTCGTCTAACCTTAGCGTTAGATATCATGGGGGGCGATAACGGCCCCCATATTATTTTTCCTGCTGCATTAACAGCACTGCAACAAAACCCCCATCTTCACTTTATACTTTGTGGTCCGTTGGCAATCATGTCACAGTGGCTGAACAAACAATTACCCAACATTCAAGCTAGAATCACCTTATCTGATTGTCCTGAAAGCGTGACTATGGACGAAGCCCCAGCTCATGCTTTACGGCACAAAAAACAATCTTCGATGCGACGTATTCTTGATTTAGTTAATAATAATGAAGCAGATGCTTGTGTCAGTGGTGGTAATACTGGCGCTTTACTCAGTATGGCGTATTACGTATTAAAAACGTTGCCTGGCATAGACCGGCCTGCTCTTATCACACTGGTACCTACCATTAATAATGGCAAAGTGTATTTTTTGGATTTAGGCGCAAATATTAATAGTGATTCAGAGGTGTTATTCCAATATGCCGTGATGGGTTCTGTATTGGCTGAACAAATCGCCAATATCAAACAGCCAAAGGTGGCGTTACTGAATATTGGTTCAGAAGAAATCAAAGGTAACGACCAAGTTAAACAGACTGCTAGATTATTAACTGACTCCCAGAACATTAACTATATTGGTTATGTCGAAGGTAACGATATCTTCTCCCAGAAAGCTGATGTGATAGTAACCGATGGCTTTGTCGGGAATATTGCGATGAAATCATGGGAAGGTCTGGTTAACTTTGTTATTCAAGAAGTAAAAAAAGCATCACAGCATAATTTGTTATCTAAAATTGTGGCAAAAATAGCCATGCCTTTGTTCCGTAGTATTTATTTACGTATGAAACCCGACCAGTATAACGGCGCTAGTCTGATAGGATTGCGCGGAATTGTGGTGAAAAGCCACGGTAATGCCTCGTCTGAGGCTTTTTTGTTTGCGATCCGCGAGGCGATACAACAAGTCGAAATGCAGGTCCCAGACAAAATAAAAGATAAAATTGAAGCTGTTTTGATGGAGCGTCACTGATAAATGAATTCCAGAATAATTGGCACAGGTAGTTATTATCCTAGTGATATAAGAACCAATGCTGACTTATCGGTAATGGTTGATACGTCAGATGAATGGATAACCGATCGTACTGGGATCAAAGAAAGACGCATTATTGGCAAAAATGAAACCGCTGCTACTATGGGCTTTGAAGCCAGTAAAAACGCATTAGAAGCGGCTGGTATTGATGCTAAATCTTTAGACATGATTGTATGTGCCACAACAAGTGGTCGGTATGCATTACCTAGTACGGCCTGTGAAATCCAAAAAGCTTTAGATGTAGACGGTATACCAGCATTTGATGTGGCAGCTGCCTGCGCAGGCTATTGTTACGCTCTTAGTGTCGCTGACCAGTATATAAAAAGTGGTATGGCTAAACGTATTTTGGTGATAGGTACAGATTGCTTGAGTCGAATGATTAGCCCTGAAGATCGCACTATGGTGATTTTATTTGGCGATGCAGCAGGTGCCACTATTATTGAGGCAAGCGAAGAACCAGGTATTTTATCAACACATATTCATGCCGCTGGCTCTTATAGTGACTTATTGACCATAGGAAACCCGCAACATGGTGATGAACAATCAGTTCATGAAAACTGGGGTAGCATGAAAGGCAATGAAGTATTTAGAGTAGCTGTCACTAAATTAAGTGAGGTAGTTGAGCAAACTTTAACTGCTAACAATATGAAAAAGTCAGATTTAGATTGGTTAGTTCCACACCAAGCAAATTTTCGCATTATAAGAGCGACGGCGAAAAAATTAGAGATGCCACTTGAACGGGTGGTTATGACACTTGAGCAATATGGTAATACTTCTGCCGCTACAGTACCAACGGCGCTAGACACAGCTATTCGAGATGGCAGAATTAAACGTGGGCAGAACCTCCTGCTTGAAGCTTTTGGCGGTGGTTTTGCTTGGGCTTCAGCATTAGTACGTTATTAAAAAACAAATTATTAGAGAATCAATTATGAGTAAACAAGCGTGGATTTTCCCCGGTCAAGGTTCCCAGACTTTAGGCATGTTAAGTGAATTAGCTGCCGAATACAGCATCATTCAAGATACTTTTGCACAAGCCAGCGAAGCACTCGGTTATGACCTGTGGGATGTGATACAAAATGATGAACAAAAACTCAATCAAACCCATATTACTCAACCCGCTTTATTAGCGGCGAGTTACGCAATTTATAAGCTTTTACTTGAAAAAGAACTCAGTCAACCGGCATATCTTGCCGGGCATAGTCTAGGTGAATACTCTGCTTTGGTATGTGCTGGTGTTATAGACTTTGCTGATGCAGTTAAATTAGTTGAAGCTCGTGGTAAATTTATGCAACAAGCCGTGCCAGCTGGAGTTGGAGCTATGTATGCCATCATTGGTTTAGATGACGACAAAGTTGTTGCTAGTTGCGAACAGGCACAAGCAGAAACCAATGAGGTTGTTGCAGCTGTTAATTTTAATTCACCAGGACAAATTGTAATCGCTGGAAATAAAGGTGCTGCTGAAGTGGCTGCAAATTTATGTAAAGAGCATGGTGCAAAGAGAGCATTACCCCTAGCTGTTAGTGTACCGTCCCATTGTGCATTGATGAAACCAGCAGCGGTTCAGTTGGCAAGTTTGCTAAAAGACATGCAGTTTCAATCACCTAAAATACCCGTTATCAATAATGTAGATGTGGCATATCCAACTGACCCCGATGCAATTAAGCAAGCTTTGGTTCAGCAGTTGTATAGCCCTGTTCGATGGACAGAAACCATTATTAAGTTAGCTGAGCTTGAGGTTGAAGCTTTATTAGAAGTGGGCCCCGGTAAAGTATTAACTGGATTAACCAAGCGTATTGATAAACGTTTAGGTTGCACCGCGATTAACACAGTTGAATCTGTTAACTCATTGATTTAATTTTATAATTTTTTTGTAGAGAGAATGTATGGCTAATTTAAATGGAAGTATTGCACTGGTAACTGGTGCAAGTAGAGGAATTGGCAGGGCTATAGCTGAGCGCTTAGTTGCCGATGGTGCAACAGTTATTGGGACCGCTACATCAGAGAATGGCGCTCAATCAATCAGTGAGTATCTGCAAGGTAGTGGTGAAGGTAAAGTCCTAAATGTAGCGGACCCTGATTCAATGCAAGCTTTGCTGGCTGACATCACTGCAAAGCACGGTAGTGTTGATATACTGATAAATAATGCAGGGATCACCCGTGATAATTTGCTGATGCGTATGAAAGACGATGAATGGCAAAGTATTATGGATACTAACTTGACCTCAATTTTTAAAATGTCTAAAGCAGTGTTACGTGGCATGATGAAAAAACGTAAAGGACGTATTATTAATATTGGTTCAGTGGTGGGGTCTACAGGTAATGCCGGTCAAGCCAACTATGCAGCGGCAAAGGCTGGTGTGATTGGTTTTAGTAAGTCTATGGCTCGTGAAGTTGCATCTAGAGGCATTACCGTGAATGTAGTTTCTCCTGGCTTTATTGATACCGATATGACAAAAGCATTAACGGATGACCAAAAAGAAAGTATATTTAATGATATTCCAGCAAACCGCTTAGGCGACCCTAAAGAAATAGCCGCGACAGTTGGATTTTTAGCCAGTGATGACGCTGCATATATCACTGGTGAAACGATACATGTCAATGGCGGCATGTATATGGGTTAAATTGTGATAAAGTTGTTTTATATTGATGCTTTGTTAAACGAATAAATATTTATTAATGTGTGAGTGGTTAGACCAGAAAAAAAGTTGAGCCTGCTACTTGCAAGCCGCCACTTAGCTGAATACACTACTCCCAAATTTATAGCTAGCGACTTAAAGGATAACTAAAATTATGAGTACTATCGAAGAACGTGTAAAAAAGATCGTCATTGAACAACTTGGTGTTAAAGAAGAAGAAGTTAAACCAGAAGCTTCTTTTGTTGATGATTTAGGTGCTGATTCATTAGATACTGTTGAATTAGTAATGGCTCTTGAAGAAGAGTTCGATACTGAAATTCCTGATGAAGAAGCTGAAAAAATTACCACTGTTCAGTCTGCTATTGATTACGTTAACGCTAATAAAGACGCGTAAGTATTCTAAAAACGGTCCTGTCTGGACCGTTTCTTTTCTAAAACATTCATCTATTTATAAATAGTCGGAGGCCAATGTGTCTAAACGTCGCGTTGTTGTGACCGGTCTTGGCATGCTAACTCCTGTCGGTAATTCTGTTAATTCAACTTGGAAAAACATACTTGCTGGCAAAAGTGGTATTGCACCTATCACCTCTTTTGACTCAACCTCGTTCACTACTCAGTTTGCAGGAGAAGTGAAAGATTTTGACGTAGAAAAATATATTCCCAAAAAAGAAACCAAAAAAATGGATAGGTTTATCCAACTTGGAATTGCTGCGGGTAAACAAGCCCTTGAACATTCAGGCTTTGAAGTTACAGCTCTAAATGCATCACGTATTGGTGTTGCAATTGGTTCTGGAATAGGTGGCTTGGGGCTAATTGAAGAAAATCATCGTAGGATGCTTGAGTCAGGTCCACGCAAAATATCACCCTTTTTTGTTCCTGCAACTATTACTAATATGATTTCGGGTTTTTTCTCGATCTTTGAAGGCCTTAAAGGCCCAAATATCAACGTTGTTACTGCATGTACTACTGGAGTTCACAATATTGGTATTGCTGCTCGTATAATTGCTTACGGCGACGCTGATGCAATGATTGCCGGTGGTGCAGAGTCGACGGTTTGTGCTCTAGGGGTTGGCGGTTTTGCTGCAGCCCGAGCTTTATCTACTCGTAACGATAACCCAGAATCGGCCAGTCGCCCATGGGATAAAGACCGTGATGGTTTTGTAATGGGTGAGGGTGCAGGCGTCGTTATGTTAGAAGACTATGACTCTGCTGTAGCACGTGGCGCAACAATTTATGCTGAACTGGTTGGTTTTGGAATGAGTGGCGATGCTTACCATATGACTTCTCCGCCAGTTGATGGTGAAGGTGCTGCAGCTGCAATGGTCAACGCTATTAACGATGCCAAAATTGATGTCAGCCAAATTGGTTACATCAATGCCCATGGCACATCTACTCCAGCAGGAGATGTGGCTGAAGTTGCAGCGATTAAACATGTGTTTGGTGAACATGCCAACCGTGTTTTGGTAAGTTCTACCAAGTCAATGATCGGACATCTGCTTGGAGCGGCTGGCTCAGTTGAAGCTATCTTTACTATATTGGCATTACGTGACCAAATTGCGCCGCCGACTATTAATTTAGATAATCCAGGTGAAGGCTGCGATCTTGATTTTGTTGCCCATACAGCTAGGCCAGTCAAGTTGGATTATGCCTTATGTAATTCTTTTGGCTTTGGCGGCACTAATGGCTCATTGTTGTTTAAAAAACAGTAGCCAGAATTTAGCTTTGCCGTATTATTAAAGCCCTTATGAGGTTCTAACAGCTAGAATATTAATGATTGTTAATGGACAGCAACAGCAACAGATATCAGTTGCAGACAGAGCCGCTCAGTACGGTGATGGCTGCTTTACCACTATTGCTTTTAGAAACGGTTATCTCGAATTTTTTAATGCGCATATTCAACGTTTAAAATTGGCTTGTGAAACACTGTATATTGATTTTGATAAATGGTTAGAATTAGAACGTTGTATACTAGACTCATTGATGTCCACCGCCGACTGCGTAGTAAAAGTGATGATTACTCGAGGCGAGGGTGGTAGAGGTTATAGTCCAGAAGGCGCCGTTAACCCTAGCTATATTATTACCCACCATACTGTTCCATCGCATTACCCTCTTTGGCGAACTAAGGGCATTAGGTTAACTATTAGTCCCATTACCTTAGCTTGCCAACCTTTGCTTGCGGGCATCAAACATCTAAACCGTCTAGAACAAGTATTGGTTAAGCATGCATTGGCTGCAACCGGTTATGATGACGCTGTTGTTTGTGACACGCAGCAAAATATTGTAGAAACCTCGGTTGGAAATCTGTTTTGGTACAAGGATAGTGCTTGGTATACTTCAGACCTTACAGAATCGGGTGTTGATGGGGTTATGCGTAACTGTGTCTTGGCTGTTATGAAAGAAAAAGGGCTTGAGTGTCAGGTGGTACAACACGACGTAAGTTCTATATTTAGTGCCCAAGAGTTGTTTGTTTGTAACTCTTTGATGGTATTAGTCCCAGTGCTGAGTGTGTTTAATCCTATCAATCAACAAAGCAAAGACTATCTTGTGGATAAAACCAAATACTTACAACATTATGTGCAACATGCAATTAACCTCAAGGCGATAAAAGTTTAATGAAAATTATAAAATGGTTATTGATATTTGCTGTGATGTTGGGGATTGTTTTTGTTGTTATTCTGTTTCATTTTGATAAAAAAGTGCATCAACCACTCAACCTCACCCAAGCAACTGTTTATCAAGTCAAGTCAGGACAATCAGCTAAAGGTTTGCTTAATCGTCTGAAAGAACAGGGGGTCATCACCGATAATATTGGCCTTAAAATCAGATTAAAACTTGAACCAGAACTCGCTAATATCAAAGTAGGTACCTACGAATTGTTGCCTTCAATGAGTGCCTTAGACTTGTTAGAATTGTTTTCCAGCGGCAAAGAGCTGCAATTTTCAATCAGTCTGATTGAAGGACTGAACTGGCGGGAATGGTTATTGGTCTTAAAGTCCCATCCGCAGATTAAGTTTAATGACGATTTTCAACAGCAGCTTGTCACCTTAACTGCGCAGTTACCTGAGCAATCGATTGAAGGGTACCTATTACCTGACACCTATTATTTTGTGGCGCAAACAGAGGCTATTGATTTGGTCAAACGTGCTCATTTAAGAATGCAACAATATTTAAATACTGCATGGCAAAACCGTGCAGTGGACTTGCCCTATGCTTCGGCTTACGAAGGTTTGACTATGGCATCTATCATCGAAAAAGAAACGGGCGTAGCAGAAGAGCGTCCTCGAATTTCTGGCGTATTTGTAAACAGACTTAATCTGCGAATGCGCTTACAAACAGATCCTACTGTTATTTATGGTATAGGTGAAAGTTTTGATGGTGATATTAGACGCAAAGATTTAAAAACCCCTACACCTTACAATACTTATGTAATTAAAGGGTTACCACCAACACCTATCGCCATGCCTAGTAAATTAGCTGTTGATGCCGCTTTTAATCCAATTGAAACGGAAGAGTTGTACTTTGTATCTAAGGGCGACGGTAGCCACAAGTTTTCCGTCACTTTGCAAGAACACAATCTTGCTGTACGTAAATATCAATTAAAAAAATAAGAGAGTACTAGTTGCAAACATCAGGAAAATTCATCGTTATTGAGGGTTTGGAAGGCGCTGGAAAAAGCAGCGCAGTTGCGATATTGACTCAAGCTATTCAAGCAGCTGGACATACTGTGGTTAATACCAGAGAGCCTGGTGGTACTGCTATGGCAGAAGCAATAAGAGATGTAGTCAAACATGACTGGCAAGATGAAAAGGTAACAATAGAAGCTGAGTTATTGTTAATGTATGCCGCAAGAGCACAATTAGTGCAAAACGTTATATTACCTAATTTAGAAAAAGGCCACTGGGTACTTGGGGATAGGCACGATATGTCCTCGCAAGCTTATCAAGGTGGAGGTCGCCAAATTGACCAGAATATGATCGAAAGCCTAAGAGCGATCACTTTAAAAGATTTTAGCCCTGATTTTACCTTGTATATGGATGTTGAGCCTAAAGAAGGACTTAAACGCGCAAAAGGCAGAGGTGAACTTGACCGCATTGAACAAGAAGATGTGAGTTTTTTTGAGCGAACCCGAGAGCGTTACCTGTTATTAGCACGAAATGATCATAAGTGTATGGTAATTAATAGCATGCAAAATATGCAGGCAGTGCATAAAGATGTTGAGCTAGCAATCAAGCAATTTTTGGAGAATTAGGTGTTTCCCTGGTTAAATGCTTCTTTTATACAATTAAGTAACAGGATTGCTGCAGCTAAGCTTCATCATGCATTGCTAATTCAAGGTCCCGCGGGTCTGGGTAAATCAAGCTTTGCCTTGCAGTTAGCTCAGTTGCTTTTATGTAAACAGAGGCAAGGGCATAAGGTGTGTGGTCAATGTCAGTCTTGTTTACTAAATGCTGCATCTACTCACCCTGATTTACACGTGGTGGAATCTGATAAACAAATTGGTGTTGATCAGATACGCGAAGCAATCAAAAAGTTAGTCAGCTCTGCGCATATGTCTGGCGCCAAGGTATTGATTATCTATCATGCTCACACCATGACTGAATCAAGCGCTAATGCGTTACTTAAAACATTAGAAGAACCTACAGCAAATACGTTTTTGCTACTTACCACTGATAAGCCTGAACGAATATTACCGACAATCAAAAGTCGTTGTGAAAAGTTAGCATTACCTTTACCCAATCTAGACTCCACACTAGCTTGGGTGAAAACCCAATATAACGCTGATATTGACATCAATTTTGCAAAGTTGTTTAGTGCTCGCCCATTAGCTTTATTGGCAGAGTTACAAGAAGAACAAAGTTTCACCTATGAAATATTTAGCACCGGGCTAGACGCTTTATTACAAAAACAAACGAGTGCTATGCAACTGGCAACTGCTTGGCAAGATAATGCAGATAAAGTCCTTAAATGGACCCAATATTGGGCAAGACAGCAATGCAGCGATCAGTCATCTGAAACGGTTTGGCGGCTAAACCAACAAGCAACTAAAGTGACAAAACAATTGCGTAACCCTGGGGTTAATAAAACCCTAGTGTTAACAGAATTATTAGATAAGCTTGCCCTAGTAAAAGCCGCATAAACTTAACCCTCTTAAAATGGAATAATATACGTGTTTGTTGATTCACATTGTCACTTAGACAGATTAGATAAAACCCCAGAAGAACTCTCAGACGTGCTCAATTTTGCAAGAAACCGTGGTGTAGAACATTTTTTATGCGTTTCAGTTTCTGTTAAAGACTTCCCTGTGATGTTAGATGCTGTCAAAGGGTTTAATGATGTATCTGTTTCTTGTGGTGTTCACCCATTACATCAAGAAGATGCATGCAGTTATGATGAGCTGCTGCAAATGGCCGATAACACAGATGTAGTCGCTATAGGTGAAACAGGTTTAGATTACTTTTACAGCGCAGAAACTAAGTCAGTACAACTTACTTCCTTCGTTGATCATATTAAAGTCGCCAATAAGCTAAGCAAACCTTTAATTATCCATACTCGGGATGCTCGCGAAGATACTATTGATTTACTTAAGCAGCACAAAGACCCATCAACTAAAGGCGTACTCCACTGTTTTACTGAGACATGGGAAATGGCGCAAGCCGCTATAGAGCTAGGCATGTATATCTCAATATCCGGTATAGTCACTTTTAAAACTGCCACTGAGTTACAAGAAGTGGTTAAAAAAATTCCATTAGACAAATTACTGATTGAAACCGATTCACCTTGGTTGGCACCTGTTCCTTATCGCGGTAAACCCAATCAACCGGGATTTGTTAGAGAAGTAGGAGAATTCATTGCTAATTTGAAGGGCATCAGTGTAGATGAATTGGCTAAAATAACGACTGATAATTTTTATGACTTATTTGCTATTCAGCGTGATATATAGAGTCATCATATATGTCAGTTAGCTATTGTTGTCAGCATTGTTGAGATGGCGTTAAGTTTCTATCGAGACATTTTAGGTTTAACATTTTTTGTTTTATCCCTCAGAAAATCTAGCATTTCTGTTATATGGCGAAACACCTATTATGCTTACTACACCATAATGGTCTGGGGAGGTAGGTAAAACTCTATTATTTATTTTGCTATGACTGATATTGTTAAGGTTCATCAGAAGGCGACACATGATGGTGCTACTCCAGAAATAGATCCTTCATTTACAGCTAAAATGTCAGATAATGTTTTATGGATAGGGTTTTTAAAAGATCAACACGAAAAATTTGTTGGCGTAATGGAAGAAAAGAAGTAGGGCAATACAATTATTGAAGATAATGCCTAGCTCCCACAACATTTTTTATACTTTTTACCACTGCCACATAAACATTGATTATTCCGCTGTGGAGTAAATTCACCTGAGCCTTTTTGTATTGCCCCGTTAGTATACAACCACTTTCCTGCTTCAAATATAAAGTCTGATAGTTCATGCATCACATAATAAGAATTAACCACTTGATAGAAGGCTTTAAATTCCACCTGAGCTGTATTTTCTTGAGAGTGGTGGGCTAGGACTTGAAGGGATAACCATTGTGTATCTTGTGCACTATCAGCTATTCCCTTAACTGTTAGCTTAGTACGTTGGGATGAAGCGTAGGTTTGTAGAATATATTGATAATCTTCTATGACATAAGCAGTAAAACGAGAGCGCATTAACTGTTCAGCGTTTTGTGGATCTATCTTGTCACTAATAATAGGCTGGCAACATTCTTCAAAAGTAAGTTCGTTACCACAAAAACAGTTTTTAATATTATTCGTCAAAGCTTTTGGTCTAAAGAAAACAGATAAGTAAGCCTAGGCGATTATAAGGAACTTAGTCAATAGCAGCCAATGCTGTTTTAAAACTTAGTCATCTACCAAGGACCTTTTACTACGTTGTCTTTTGACTCGTTCTGGGGCATCAAATTGACTAATGCCACTTTGTAATCAAGGCATAGTTGTTTTAGGCGTTTAAAACTTATCTCATCTAATGATAAATGTTCAACAAACAAGTTTGCACACTGACCACCAGTGACAATTTTTTCAAGCCATAGTGACAAGCTTTGTTGTTTAGGTTTAGTCAGCCGTATACAGTAGTTTTGTTTTTCCGTAAAACGAATCTGATTAGCTACTAAGAAAGTCCACTTATGAGCATGGTTAACATTAATATCGTTATTATGCCTGTTATCCGCAGGCACTTGCATGGTGGCTAGTGGAGTAGAGCTATTAGTAAATGCATGTAAACTTGCCATTATGATTTCTCAGTAGTGATGTTATATACAGTGGTTGGATATACAGTAGTACTGTATAAAACATCATGCAAGCTTTTTTTTGTTTTGTTGTGTTTTTGTTCGTTTATATAAAGCTGATTTAAACCCTTTTAAAAATTAGGCTTTTCGTGTCACTAACAAAGCTAGCAATATTAAGGCGTATAATATTCGTTGAATCAACTCCGACTTGACTGACCAGATGTAATGTAAAGCTACTAACAAACTAGCTAAATATATCCAGTTGTGGGTTTTTTGCCAGGTTCTTCCCATATGCCTTTGTATCGATTTAGTTGATGTTGTAGCTAATAGACTCAGAATTAGCAGTGCTATAAAATCAGCACTAATATAGGGGCGTTTTAGCAGTTCAGAAAATATAAGCGACCATTCAAGTTGTAACTCGAAAATTAAATAACTGCTTAAATGACTAAGGGCATATGCAAAGGTGTAAAGGCCTATAGGTCTTCTAAGTGACAGCAATTGACCTTGGCGTAAATATTTGGCCAATGACGAAATAAGTAACCAAAGGAGCAATAAGTTAAATGCCCCTATGCCAGTGAAATGCAATAGTGCTTTGACTGGATCCGCACCTAGTTGATCGGTGAAAGCTTGATAATAGGTTACTAATAATAACGTTAAGGCTACTATGTGCGGCATTATTTTTAGCCAAAAAACATGTGCATTTGTAATGCGCATTAATTTCATTACTTTAAAATCCACTTAATCGTTTTTTCTTGAATTCATACCCGTATATAGGGACGCAACTTCTGGATAGCCGTTAAACATTTGTGTAGGAATTCAGTTACGAGTAAATAAACCGCCTGACGTTATACGTCGCTCACTGGCCTGGGTCCAACGTCGATGGTCAACTTCGGGATTAACGTTGGCGTAAAAACCGTATTCGCTAGCCGCAAGTTTCTCCCAAGTGGTTTTGGGTTTTTTATCAGTTAAACGAATGCGCACTACAGATTTATTGCTTTTAAAACCATATTTCCAGGGGACAACCAGCCTTATCGGAGCGCTGTTATGTGGAGGCAGTGTTTTACCATATAAACCTACCGACATAAGCGCTAAAGGATGCATGGCCTCATCGAGCCTTAATCCTTCAACATAAGAGAAATCAATTCCCCCGCCTGAAAAACGATTACGTTGACCGAGCATCTGATCTGGATCGTATAGGGTTTCAAACACCACATATTTTACTGATCCTAATGGGTTGGCTTTTTTAATCAGATCAGCAAGCGAAAAACCTATCCAAGGAACCACCATAGACCAGGCCTCAACAAAGCGCAGCCGATAGATACGTTCTTCCAAATCAAAACTTTTATACAAGTCGTCATACCTTAAAGTTAGAGGATTTTCTACCAGTCCATCTATACTCAGTGACCAAGGCTCAACTTTGAATGACTGTGACAATGAAACAGGGTCTGATTTACCCGTACCAAATTCATAAAATTATTATGACTGATAATTTTTTGTTCTGGGGTCAGTGTATCGTTGGAGTGATAAAATTTTGGTTGAGAAAATTATAGCGAAGTGGCTTTAAAGGTTTTACTTTCGTCATCACCAAACCAGCTTACAGTTTTTGTATGCGGGCTTAGCATTAAAGCTGAAGCACCAAAGAATCCCATCGACTTTAATATTTGCCGTTTGTTTTGGTAGATGTGTTGGTCAGTTACCTGATTTTCTTTTATCTCACTGGAGTTAGGTGTGCGAATTAACATATTGCTCTCATTAATTTGATTCAGCTATAGGCATATAAAAATAGACTGTTAATTTAGCAAAATGATTTCTTCACTTTTTTATCACAAAAATGAGAGGGTCTTTTATAATGGTCTATTAACCGATTTTTTCTCCAACAACGCCAGAAGTGGGCATAAACAAGCTGCCATATAATTTAGAAGCAAAGCCATCAGTCATACCCGAGATGTAATCAGCAATCACTCT
>Ga0209712_10001530_pt1 | contig 19664 bp, 16 predicted proteins | sample ArcOceMetagenome_FD_187443 | JGI IMG/M metagenome (GOLD analysis project Ga0209712, IMG submission 187443) | Marine eukaryotic phytoplankton communities from Arctic Ocean - Arctic Ocean - Greenland ARC118M Metagenome (SPAdes) (version 2) | ecosystem: Environmental > Aquatic > Marine > Oceanic...
TTAATTAAGAAGGGTATAACTTGAGAAGAAATTCTAAACATTTACATTTGGATACATATACTAATTGTAGATAAATTTTATAGGGTAAGAAAGATTGAAAATAATTATGACCGGAGATAAGAAAAATCTCCGGTATTTATATATTAGAGAGTAACTCTAAATATATTGTTCATCTTCATCAAATTCAATTATATCTGCCCATCTAAAAACTTCTTCAGATGACTGATAACATGTCTCAGCTAGTTTAATTGTACGAACATTTAGGGTTTCAGTATCAATAGTAAGATTTACTCCCTCGCTCTTACTTAAGCAACTAGCAACAACAAGGCATTCTTCGCGTTTAGAGAAGTCAAAAACTTTTTTTTGTCTAAATTCGTTATAATAAGATAAAGTGAGATCATCATCTCTACAACTAAGATAACTATCATACTCACTGCGACTTGTTCGGACATTATAATAATCTGCAACGTAGCTACTTTTACTTTTGATACCTGTTATTAAGACATCGAAACTCTCAGGTGTTGTATTTGAAATTCCACCAATAATTTCCGCAGAAAAAGAAAACATTGAAATTGACGCCAAATAAATAAATAATAATTTTTTCATATAGTTCTCCTCAATAAATAATTTAAATAAATTCTAGCTGAAAAAAGATAATTTATTAGGACTATTGAAAAACATATAAATAGAAGAAAATATTGTCTAAAAATTAGACAATATTCTTGTTTTTAATGATAAATGCTCGAAAAACTGATAGAGTTTTTTAATGATAAAAAGACTAAGTACTATATTTACAGCAATTACGGCCTCGATTCACGTCTTATTTTTTAAAATTGAGAGCCTTGATTTTATGACTCCAAAAGTCCTCGAGAGGTTTCATCTAAATATTGAGAGTGCTAAATATGTAGAGATTTGGGCCTTTAACCAAGGTTTTTATAACCTCTTTCTTGCCCTAGGACTCTTCTATTGTATTTTTAAATCTTATACTAAAGGAATTGAAAAAGTAGTGACGCTCACTTATTTTCTTTTACTAACAATTATAGCTGCAGCCTTTGTCTTATTATACTCTAAACCAGAAAATTATATTGGAGCCATGGTTCAAGGTATTCCCGCTTTATGCTCATTGATATTTTTTAGACTCCACTTAAAAGAAGAAAAACAAAAATGACTCAATTTATCTATTTTATTACAAATCCTGGAAACGAAAAACTACTAAAATATGAAATGTTAGAGCATTTTAAAGGAAGATTAAATTTTTCCTACTCTAAACCAGGTCTATGTACTTATAAGAATATGCAAGAAGATTTAAGCCTTGAGGATATCAGAAATCTAGATATTATTTTTGCTAGAAGTCTTGGAGAATCAAGAGGAATCTTATCAAAAAATGATCTCTTTAATGAGATTAAATCTTTAACAAAAACATACAAAGAAATAACTTTTACCCAAATCCCTCTTGATCCAAATAATCTTGAAGAAGACCTTGATCTCGTAAGTGAATTAGAAAGTTTTCGTCCAAAAGGGCCTGGTCTTAGTCCTATGCAAGGATCTGTTATTAAAGTTGAAGAGGATAAATATTTTTTAGGAATTGAGCTTAAAGATAAATTCAGCTCTCCTCCAGGAAAGTATTTTTATAAATTATCAAAATCCGACTCACCATCGCGGGCCTATCATAAAATCAAAGAGAGTTTTCTCTTATTAAATATTCCCAATAATACTTCTCTTGTTTGTGCTGAATTTGGTTGTGCCCCTGGGGGAAGTTCAAAATTTCTATTAGAAAATAATCACACAGTTTACGGAGTTGATCCTGCAAAAATGGATGACACTATTATTGAAAATAAGAACTTCCATTTCATAAATCTTCCGATGCAAAAAGTTAAACGAAAAGAGCTCCCAGAGAAGATTGATCTACTCATAAGTGACGTAAATCTTGAGCCCCTAGATGTCTTAAAGATTTTCACCCATCTTTTTCAAGATAACTCACCACATAAGGCGATCATTACGTTGAAAATACCTAAAGCTAAAATGCTCACGCAAAAAAATGAATGGGATAAACTACTACAGAAATTAGGTTACTCTAATATATCCTATGTTCAACTATCTTCCCATAGAAGTGAATGTGTTGTGATTGGAGAGAAATAATCTAGGGCAAAATTCGATCTTTCAAAGATTCATCAGGCATGCGGCAAAATTCATTTCTACCAAATAATTTATACCTAGACCTAGCGATTAGATCATAGAAAAAATCTCTTATAAATTTAGGAATAATTATAAAAACAAATAATAAAGCATAGAAATTTGCAATATCTCTTAATATATAAAGAATGGCATCTGATTTTGTATGAAATCGGCCTTCTCTTAAATAAACAATTGAATCAAGATCTCTAATATATGAATTGTTTAATTTAATTTTTGCTGTCTCTCCTTGTAGAGAGGCAAACTTTAATCGTTTTTGTTTATCATATTTTATAATGTGATCAACAATTCCATTACAAAGAACACACACGCCATCAAAAAATATAATATTTTGTTGTTTATTCATCTAGCCTTTTTTAATAATTTCTTTTTTACGATTTGGAAACATCGTCGTGCATATTGGACACACGATGCCCTTACAACCTCTTGCAGTACAATACTCACGACCATAAAAAATAATTTGTAAATGCAGCTTATTCCAAGTTTCCATTGGAAATAGTCTTTTGAGATCTTTCTCTGTTTGCTCAACTGATTTACCGTTTGTTAGTTTCCAGTTTTGGGCAAGCCTATGAATATGAGTGTCTACAGCAAAGGCCGGTATATTGAAGGCCTGACTCATAACAACTGAAGCTGTTTTATGTCCAACACCTGGAAGCTCTTCAAGATCTTCAAAACTTGCAGGAACCTCCCCATTATGTTTTTCAATGAGAATTTTTGATAACTCCCAAATTGCTTTTGATTTTCTAGGACTTAATCCACAAGGACGAATAATTTCTTGGATCTCACTAATCGATCTTTTCACCATTTTTTGAGGAGTATTAGCGAGCTTAAATAATTTAGGTGTAATTTGATTCACTCTCTCGTCTGTGCACTGAGCTGATAATAAAACAGCAATGAGAAGTGTGTAAGGATCTGTATGATCAAGAGGAATTGGCGTTTCTGGATAAAGCCTTTCTAGTTCATTAAAAATAAACTCCGCTCTTAATTTTTTAGACTTCGTATAATCAATACTCATTTTTGTGCCTCAGTAAAAATTTCATCAACAAGTTTTAATATATTTTTTTTCCCTGAGATCACTTCTTCTAATTGTTTGGATAAATCAATTTTCTTAAGACGATCTTCAAACTTCTCTTTCAAAAGTTCTTTCAACCAAAAAACAAGTTGCTCATCTCGCTCTTTATAGTCATAAATTGAAAAATACTTATTAAAATTTTCAAAGATCTCATCAAATCCAATACGGTTGAGACTTGAACATCTTAGAACTTTTGTTTCCCAAGTTGAGTTCGATTGAAGAACATTAATTGAGCTTTGATAATCGTGTTGTGCTATTTTTGAGACTTTTTCAAAATCTCCATCTGATTTATTCACTAGCACAAGATTCGAGACCTCTAAAATGCCTCTTTTTATTCCTTGGAGCTCATCTCCTGAGCCAGGTTGCATAAGAAGAACAAAGAAATCAACTAAGTGAGAAACACTAATTTCACTTTGTCCTACTCCTACTGTTTCTACAAAAATATACTCATAACCAAAAGCTTCACATAAAAGCATTGCCTCTCTAGTCTTTGCGGCAATTCCTCCGAGTGTTGGTCCATTGGGAGAAGGTCTAACGAACGCATTTGTATGAGATGATAATTCACTCATTCTTGTCTTATCACCTAAAATTGATCCACCTGTTCTTTGAGAAGTTGGATCAATGGCCAGGACAGCAATCTTAAAACCCTTTGCGATTAAATACATTCCAAAGTTTTCTAAAAATGTACTTTTCCCAACACCAGGTGTTCCAGAGATTCCAATTCGCTTTGATTTTCCTGTTAGTGGCATAATCGTTGCGATCAGTGATTGAGCAAGTTTTTTATGATCTTGATTTTTACTCTCAACGATTGATATAGCTCTCGCAAGCACACTTCGATCAAAGTTTTTTATTCCAAGATTTAGCTCTTCAATTGTCAGTAAATTTCTCATTTATAACCATATTTTGCGTTTAGGTTTTCAATAAGCTTTTTAGCCGCATTAACAATAATGGTTCCGGGTCCAAAAACCTCTTCAACTCCAAGATCGTATAATTTTTTATAATCATCAGGAGGAATGACTCCCCCTACAACGATCAGCATATCTTCTCTATTGAATTTTTTTAAAGCTGCTTTTAATTTTGGCACAAGAGTTAAGTGTCCAGCCGCCAAGGAGCTTACTCCTATAATATGAACATCATTTTCCACCGCCTGCTTTGCAGATTCCTCTGGCGTTTGAAATAAAGGTCCTATATCAACATCAAATCCAAGATCTGCAAATGCAGTAGCGATTACTTTTTGTCCTCTATCATGACCATCTTGCCCCATTTTTGCGAGCATAATACGCGGTCTTCTTCCCTCGTTACGTTCAAATATTTCAATTAATGAATCTATTTCTTTTAACATACCTTGATCTCCAAAAGACTTTTTATAGACACCTGAGATGGCCTTAATTTCAGCTTGATGTCTTCCAAAAACATTTTCCAATGCTTGGCTTATTTCTCCCACAGTTGCAAATGCTTCTACCGCCTTAATTGTTTGAGCTAATAGATTTCCATTTTGGGTCTTTGCAATTTCTGTAAGTTTTAAGAGCTCTTTTTCTACAAGTTTTTGATCTCTCATTTCTCTCAGTTTTTTCAAACGATTAATTTGAGACGAGCGAACTTGTGAGTTATCGACCTGCAGAACAGGTATATCCTCTTTTTCAGTTAAAATATATTTATTCACACCAATGACTGGTTGAATTAAAGAATCAATTCTCGCTTGTGTTTTTGCAGAAGCCTCTTCAATTCTCATCTTTGGAATACCAGCTTCAATCGCCTTTGCCATCCCTCCATATTCTTTAACTTCTTCCATATGTCCCCAAGCTTTCTCCATAAGTTCTTGAGTTAATTTTTCAACATAATAACTTCCAGCATAGGGATCAACAATTTGACAAGTATCTGTTTCATTTTGAATAAATAATTGAGTGTTCCTTGCAATCCTTGCACTAAAATCAGTTGGAAGGGCCAGGGCCTCATCAAGGGAGTTTGTATGAAGAGATTGTGTATGACCATGAGTTGAGGCAAAGGCTTCAATACATGTACGAGTCACATTATTATAAACATCCTGAGCAGTCAGCGACCAACCGGAAGTCTGACAATGGGTTCTAAGACTCATGGATTTTTGAGATTTAGGATGAAATTCTTTAACAATTTTTGACCATAGAAGTCTTCCTGCACGCATTTTTGCGATTTCCATAAAATAATTCATTCCCGTTGCCCAAAAAAAGGAGAGCCTTGGTGCAAATTTATCAATATCAATTCCTGCTGCCACTCCAGTTTTTAAATATTCAAGTCCATCTGCAAGTGTATAGGCAAGCTCTAAATCGGCAGAAGCCCCTGCCTCTTGCATATGATAACCTGATATTGAAATCGAATTAAATTTAGGCATATGCTTTGAAGTATAATCAAAAATATCTGCAATTATTTTCATGGATGCAGCTGGTGGATAAATATAGGTATTACGAACCATAAATTCTTTTAAGATATCATTTTGAATGGTACCTGCAAGCTTATCTTCAGAGACACCCTGCTCTTTTGCTGCCACAATATAGAGAGCAATAATCGGAAGAACAGCACCATTCATAGTCATTGAGACAGACATTTGATCAAGAGGAATAGAGTCGAATAAAATTCTCATATCAAGAATTGAATCAATGGCAACGCCGGCCATTCCGACGTCTCCTTCTACTCGTGGATGATCAGAGTCATAACCTCTATGAGTCGCTAAATCAAAGGCAATAGATAAACCTTTTTGTCCTTTGGATAAGTTTCTTCGATAAAATGCATTTGACTCTTCAGCAGTTGAAAAACCTGCATATTGTCTAATTGTCCAAGGCCTTGATTTATACATTGAAGGATACGGGCCACCTAAATAAGGAGCAAAGCCTGCTTTATATCCTAGATGGTCTACTTTTGAGAGGTCATTTTTTTCATATGATTTTTTGATCAATATGCCCTCAGGACTTTCAAAGAGATCCTTACTTTGAGGTTTATGAGAAATTCTCTTCTTATTTATATCGAGATTAGAGATTTTCAAAATGATTCTCCTCAGTAAATTTGCTTAAAACCTGGAATTGGTTTTGGCCACTATAAATATTTTGAAAACGATCATCTTTAATTTTATTACCTGCTAAAAAGAGGTTTGAGAATTTTGAAAAATCAAATGCCAAGAGATCTTCATAAGAAGAGTCTTCTGCACATAATAAAATATTTTTATGCTTAATCTTTTTAAGATCAGCTTCAGTTTCAATTTTTATTGATTCAATTTTATGTCCCAGTACTTCAAAATAATTTGCACAAAACATTAATCTAGCTGTTAATTTAGAATCTTCCCCATAGCTAACAATAAGTAGATCAAGATTTTTATCCATAACACTTGATCTTAATGCCTCATAATGACCTGATAGTCTTTTAGGCTTTAATATATTCCATGTGTTTGTCTCTTTGATTTGCTCTTTCATAAACTCATCAATATTGGCAAAATTATTAACACCTACAAGTTGATGTTTCATATGATTGACTCTTTCTACTCGTTTTTGAAATAACTCATCAACCATCATATCTATCTGATCAAGATGATTGAGCATACCACCGTCTTTTTCAAAGTGATTGAATAGGTCAAGCGAATGAGTGATAATCTCTTTCGTGAGTTTTTCAATAGCGTAAGAGCCATAACTTGCATCCTGCACTTTATTTAAAAAAGATTCACTCATAAGAATATGAAAAATATTTCGTGATTGCCTAAGTCCTAATGATGATGGCTCACTCTCTAAAAGATCATCATAACTCGATATGGCCATAGTATTGGCACCACCAATAATTCCAGCGGCACAACTCGCAGTATTGCGTAGCATATTCATCCAAGGATCTAGTCGCGTTTGTTCACGGTATGAATTCTTAGCGATAATTTCAAAGTCAATTTTTTCAATGTCTTCATTTATCATTTCCAAGAAATATCGAATCGCCCTTAGCTTTGAAATACTTGTAAAGAAAAGAGAGTCAATCGAGACCTCAATAAACAATGGATTTTTTAAGTGGCAAAAATCTCGGGTAAACTCAATTAAATTTAGCATCATCGCAACTTCATGAAGGATACTTCCTCCAGCATTGTGAATTATACTTGTATTGATATAGGGATAGATTTTTGCTTTTATGGATGAAATAAATTCAAGAAGTTTTTCCTTATCTTCATTTAATTCTAAATAAATTGAAAAAATATCTAAATTAATTTCATCAACTTCAATTTTTGTGTGAATGCTTCTAATAAGAGTTATTCCTTCAGGATTAGACTCCTCACTTATAGCAAAGTTCACTCCCCCAAGCTGATCTGCTTGTGATAATTTCGAGGTGAATCTTGCAAGTAAAATACTATCTGGAAATGTTGTTAAATTGTGAGAAATATCTTGATCAAAATTTACTGCCGATATATTTATATTCTCAATCGATTTAAAATTTAGTAATTTCTCTAATTCTTCTGAACTATTTAATTTTAAGCTTTCTTTAGAAAACCTTAACCAGTCAACTTGATCTAATTTTTTAAATTCGTCCGATATATTTAGGTTCACGAGCAATCCTTATGTTTTGGAAATCATAGCAAAATTATAAGGAATTATTAAAGAAATTCTGGAATTAATTCCCATTTTTTACCGAATTTCTCTATAATGGTATAAAGGATCATCATGCATACAACGCTTATTGTCGAAAACCTACCTCATCTCGAGGAATTTTACCGAATAAACCTTCATACTTGGGTTGGTTGTGAGGTTATATCTTGTGAAGACGCAAAATTTGCGATTGAAATTCTAAATAAGCATCCTGAGATAAATTTAATTATTACTAAAGCAAAAATTAAAACAGAAAAAACACTGGATGCCCTAACAGACTATTTAAAAGAGTCACAAAGGGATTGCAATATTATTATCATTGGGGACTCTTTATATTCAAAAGAAAAATATACTCATATTCCTTCAGGACTAGATGCTAAAGTCTTAGTGCAAGCTGCTGCGAGGGCTCTCAATGTTACAGCAAAAGAGATGGCGCAAAAGGTTGTCCCAGACTTTTTTCCAATTCCGGCCACCCTATTCTTATCCCTTGAGGAATCAAACTGTCAGGTCTACATTGAACAGGGTGAAAAATATATTGAAGTATTCTCTGCTCATACACCTTTTGAGCCATCGACTCTAACTGGACTTATAAATAAAAATACAGAATTACTCTATGTAAAAAAAGATGATCGATTAAAATTTACCTCATTTTATAATGAGGAGATTGCCTGCCAAATAGAGCTCGTTAAATTGAATACAAATGAAGTTTTTAATGCACTTGAACTATCCCAAGAGTCTCTGCAAAAGAAAATTGCAAAACTTGGTATTAATCAAAAAACAATTGCTCTCGCACAAAGAAATTTAGTGGGTATGTCTCAAGCAGCAAAGAAAGCACCATCTATTATGCATTTATTAAAGAAGCTCTTAGAAAATAAATCAGGGTATCAATTTAAACATTCTCAAATATTAATGTTTGTCTCTACTCACCTAATGGATAATTTAGACTGGGGAACAGATGAGCAAAGAGTCAAACTTCAATTTATCTCTTTTTTCCATGATATTGCCCTTGAAGATGATATTCAGGCAATGATTCATAGTGAAAGTGATTTAAAAAAAGCAGATATAACTCTAGAAGAAAAAGAACATGTAAAAAAGCATGCTCAGCTCGCGGCGACGATTGTCTCACAATATCCAAATGCACCAATTGGGGTAGAACAAATCATTAAACAACATCATGGTAGTATTAACGGAATCGGTTTCTCAGAGCATTATTCTCAAAATATTTCCCCTATGGCCATTGTCTTTGTTTTGGCCGAAGACTTTGTTGATGCATTAATTCAATCGGGAGAGAAATTTGATGTGAAAACTCAAATTCATAAAATGAAAGAGAAATATAGTACACAAAGGTTTCGAAAAATACTTGAAGTTCTAGAGTCTATAACAATCCAGCCTTAAATTATTTTAGAGCTGCAATATAGGTAACCCAAGCTTCACAGTTTTCAGCGACTTCTGTTGGATAGAATTCTCCATCTCCTCCGCCTTCACCATCCTCACCTTCCCAGTAAGCGATTGATTTTGAAAACCCTGCCTCCATAAGTAAGTCCCTGAGTTCAGACATGGACCATAATCGCCAATCGTAGACAAAAACATTTGAATGTTTTTTCTGTCCCTTAGGCTTAAAATGAATGGCAAATTTACAATGATTATTAATTGGATTAAATTCTTGGCAATCCCAAAAATAATCAAATGTATCATGCTCCATGATATCAGTCATGACAGTTTGACTATCGGGTCCACCAAATAGATCGATAAAAAAGACTCCATCTTCATTGAGTGCTTTTCTCGCGGCCTTAAAGTAATTCAGAAGATCGGCTCTTTGTTTGAAAATAAAATAAGAAAAATTGAAAGCAAAACAAATATCAACTTTTGGCGTTTTTGCAGAAAGAACATTATCTAACATGAAATGAACTCTTGATTGTTCCTTCGTTGTTAGTGGGGCGAAATGATTATTCTTTCCATATTCAAGAGGTTCAGGATCAAGATCGATCCCCCAAGACATATGCTTTGTACTTTGTTTAACCCAATGACAAGTAATCATGCCCGTCCCACAAAAATCTTCCCTTAACGTATAAGGTAGTCTTTTTCGAATTTTCTTGAATTTATCATTAAAAAATTCAATTTCATTTTGTGGATTTTGTACTGCTTTTTGATAATAGACGTATTTATCAAAAGGCGCCGATTTTTTAGACATAAATTTCCTCGCTTTAAGAAAAAAATTCTATAAAATCTGAACGCCTAAGTCAATGAATGCAAAATTTTATGATTTAATCATATCATTAAAAATAAATAGTGTTTCTTCGATTGTAGGGTCTTTCTGTAATTCTTCTTTGAATTCTTTAAAACTCTCTTTATCCATATCACGCTTTAATGGATTAACAGATTCTACAACGATTTTTTCGTTAATTTCATCTACTTTATACTTCTCAGAAACCACACGTGCCTCTTCTCTAAACTTATCCATTTCAGCTAGGTTTAGAGTTCTCAACGTGTCATCTTTTCTCTCTTTTGACCATTCAACACTTTTCGTAATTTTTTGAAAAGGGACTGAAGCCTTTACTCTCTCTTGACTCTTAGTAACTAACTTATCTAAGTCATAACTTTGCTTTGTCCACTGCTTATACTTTAATTTCGCTACCTCATCATATGGAATCGCATATTCAAGTGATTTTTCTCCTGAATCAAGAAAGCCATACTCATCTGGAAGTTCAATATCAGGTCTAACTCCTTTGAACTGAGTAGACATACCATTTATTCTATAAAACATATCTGTTGTGATTTTCATCGCCCCGATTGGACCCAACATTTGGCCTACGAATGGATTAATGAAGTTCTTTAAATCGAGAATCGCCTGCACAGTGCCTTTCCCATGAGTTTGCTCAGAAGTTCCAACAATAACGGCTCTTTTATAATCCTTTAAAGCTCCTGCAACAATTTCTGATGCTGATGCTGAAAATCTATTAACAAGAACGATTAAAGGCTTATCCCAATAAGTAACACCATCAATATCTTCTTTTACGTGTGCTTTTCCACCACTTTTTACTTGAACAATTGGTCCTTTATCAATAAAAAGTCCACCCATGAGCTTTGCATCTTCAAGAGCTCCTCCTCCATTATTTCTAAGGTTAAGGACGATTCCATCTACTTTTTTTGCTTTTAATTTTTCTATTTCCGCCTTTACATCATCTGAACAATTTCTTCCATCTGGATCTTGAAAGTCTCTGTAAAATTTTGGAACATGGATATATCCAATTTTTTGTTTTAAATCTTTATGTTCAATAATCGTACTTTTGACATATGACTCTTCTAGTACAACTTCATCTCTTACTATTGGTATAACACTTAATGTACCATCAGGCTTTTTTACCTTTAACTTTACTGTCGTATCTTTTTCACCTCTAATAAGTTTCACGGCATCACGGATACTCATATCAACAATATCTACAAAATCACCTTTTTCTTGTCCTACAGCTAAGATAATATCTTCTGCTTTTAAAAGTTTTCCTTTCCAAGATGCAGAACCAGGGATGATTCTCTCAACTTTTATAAATGAGCCTTCCTCTCTAAGAAGAGCTCCAATTCCTTGAAGTTTTCCACTCATATCAATATCAAAATCTTCTTTTTCTTCTGGTATAAGGTAAGTTGTATGAGGATCATAAATTCTTGTAATTGAATTATAAAACTTATCCATTTGATCAGTATGCTTTTCATCCATTAAACGATGAAATACTTTCTCATACCTTTTTCCAACTTTCTTTCTCGACTCTGCCATAAGCTCGTCATAGGTCTTTATCTTTTCTTTTTTCTTAGCAACTTTTTTAGATTTTTTTGTTTTGACAGTATCTCTACCCTCTTGCTCATCTTTTAGTTCAAAGTATTGAAGCATGACTTCAAATTTAATTAACTTTCTCCATCTCTCTTGAAGTTCTTTTTCATTTGCGACAAACTCTCTTTTTTTAGGGTCTGTTTCAAACTTATCTTCTTTTTTAAAATCAAAATCTTTTTTCAAGAGTTCTTTCACATGTTTTTCAATTTCCGGAATTCTAGTCTTTAAGATTTGTGAGCTAATTTTCACAACAGATAAATCACCTGTTTTTAGCTGATCATCAAATTCTTTTTTAAATTTTTCAATTTTTGTGACATCTTTTTTGGTTAAAAATTGTTTTCCGTAATCTACTTTTTCTAGATATATTTTATAGGCATCTTCAGATAGTCTATCATCAATTTTTTTATGGGAGAGATGATAATTTTCAAGTGTTCCTTTTAATAACTCTCCAAGTACTTGATCTTTATTTGGAGTATATAATGCCCCTAATAAGGATTTCTTTTCTCTATCTTTATCAAGATCCACATTATCTTTTGCGAAGCTAAAAAAGCTAGAAGTAAGGATGACAAATAATAACAATTTTTTCATTTAACGAACCTTTTATTTATGAAATTTACTTTCCAAAAATGTTATAAAACTATTAACTAAATTTATTTTTTCTTTTTCATGGAGACAAATATTTTGTTTTTCGCCTCTAAGTACTAATTTATAGAGATTAGCACATTTTTTTTCTTTATTTTGCTCCATCATAAATTGTAATGAAATATACTTATCTGCGAATTGTTCATCTATATTTTGTGCATCTTCAGAATCAATTTTTAAACTTTGTACGACTTTATTACTTGCTAGAATTATATTGAATTCACCTAGTCCTGATGTCACAAGTTTGTAAACTCTTTGTTTATCTTTTGTAAACTCTGTTATTGAGAAGACTTCCTTTTTGTTTCTTAAATCAGAATTACTTGCTTTCTCTTCTGCATTTACTTGAAAACACAGACTAAATACAAAAAATAATCCCAATATTCTACTTAACACTAAAGAATTCTCCCAATGACCTATTTTATAATTGATTGATTTTACTGGCCATTATATAAATACATTATGAATATTTATTCGGTTATAAAACCAATTGCCTTTAAGCTCGATCCAGAAAAAATTCATGATATGATCATTTATACCGGAGCAAAAAAATCAACAATAGGTTTACTACCTGGCTTTCACAATAATTGTGAAAATCTAGCTCTTAATATAAATCAATTCAAATGGAGAACTCCTGTTGGACTTGCTGCTGGATTTGATAAGAATGGACAGGCACTAGATTTTTTTTCAAATATTGGATTTGGAGCTATTGAGGCAGGAACAATTACAAAATTACCACAAGTTGGAAATGACAAACCTCGAATATGGAGACATCCAAACTTATTGAGTATTCAAAATGCTATGGGTTTTCCTAATCAAGGGGCAGATAAAATTTTAGAAAATATCAAAAAAAGAAAAATTTTTAATACAACTCTAGGTATTAATATTGGTAAAAATAAGAATACAACTGATTTAGATACACCTAGTGAATATGCTTATCTCTATCAAAAATTTGCACCCATTGCTGACTATCTCGTCATAAATATTTCCTCTCCAAATACTCCTGGATTAAGATCTTTTCAAAAGAAAGAATTACTTTCTCCTATTTTGGAAGCGGTTACATTAGAAAGAACAAAAATTCCAAAACCTTTAGTCTTAAAAATCTCCCCTGATATGGATACAAAGGATATAGCCACTCTGTGTGAGCTTTCTAAAGAGTTTAAACTTAGTGGTATTATCGCAACAAATACAACTGCAGATCATAAATTTGGAGTTGGTGGACTTTCAGGAGAATACCTCAGAGATAAAGCTTTCAACACGAGAAAGCTAGTATGTGAAAATTTAAGAGAAGATAAATCTCAGATAATTATTGGAGTTGGTGCGATTGAGTCGTATCAAGATATTAAAGATTTTTGGAAGCTAGGTGGATCATTTGTTCAAATATATACCTCCTTTATTTATCAGGGTCCTCAAATTCTCAATACTATTTACAATGAAATGAGAGCAGATATGAAAAAAAATCAATTTTTATCTGTTCAAGAACTTTATGATAATATTTTAATGATAGATTAATTATTCAATAAGTTTTAAATAATCTCTATTTTGTTTTTTCGCTTGTACCTGCACTGAAGTCTGAGCTGTTTGTTTAATTTTATTTGAAGCATTCTCTGCTGTTGCTTGAGCATAGTCGAGATCTTTAATTCTACTACTTGCAGATTTACCATTCTCAATATCAAGTCCTAGTTTATTGACAACACTTTCTAATCTATTTGATATAGCACCTATCTTCGCTCTACTCTTTCCTAATTCATTTTGAGCATGATCAAGTTTTAAAAGTGATAATCCAGCTTGATGTTTTGAATCTAGTCGAACTGTATCAATTCCCAACGCACTAATTGTTTGGGCCATATCTTTAAGATCTATACTAATTCGATCTTTACTTGAATTATTTGCATCCACTTGTATGTCGAGTTTTGTTGAATTTCCTTTAAATAGTTTAACACCAAGATGTTCTGCGTTCTTTGCCTGTCGATCAAGTTCTTGTAAAAGTTGTTGAGTTTCACTATTCATCATATTTCTTTCGTTATCTGAATATGTATCAGATGCTGCTCCAATGGCAAGCTCTCTCATTCTTATAACAATTTTACTCATCTCACTCAGAGAGCCATCCATAACTTGCATTACACTTACAGCATCACTAGCATTTCTAGTCGCCATTTGCCTACTTCGTGTCGTGGCATCCATTTTTGTGACAATACTAAGCCCAGCAGCATCATCTGATGCTTGCACAATTCTAGAGCCACTCGATAATTTACGAGAGTCTTGTTCTAACTTATGGTTAGTTTTTCTACTCTCCCGTAGGCTCTGTAATGTTGATATAGTACTGTTAATTCTTGTCACTTTTTACAGTACCTCAATATTTCTAAGCTAATATAATCTCCTTTAACTAGCTAAACATTAAAATGGTCAACTTTATTTTTTAGGTAAAGTTATCCCTCGCACTCAAAATCGAGCTTTAATCCTTTAATATCTTTCAGTCCTTGAAAGTATCCATCCATTGAATTCTCACTTTATAAATTTCTTCCCGAAATTTATTAAACCATTGTTATTTCAATCTCCTCCTTCCATTTTATGCTCAACTTGTTTTGAGCATAGTATTCAAACTCTTTACGGCTACCTACCCCAGGAGTATTTAAGTCGGGTATTCGAATCGGTAAAAGATACCCCCCGTAGGCACAACTCTGCCTTTCCCAAAATTGAGATTTTATAATCCCTTAATGACTTTCAATCCTTAAAAGTATTCTTCCAATGAATTCTCAACTTGTAATAATCTCTACCGCGAGATTATTTTATTTATTCAACTACATACAAAACCTCCAAGGTTTTAAGTTAGGCCTAAAAAAAGTATAGACCTCAATTTCTTAACGGTAGGTAGGTGCAAAAGTGTTTAAGTCGGGTAATCGGGATGGAAATAAATTCCTTACTAATAAATTAGCTAAAGAAAATAAGTATATAATATTCAGGTGTATTTAATAATAATGATTCTATTTACATTTACGACGAATTTATATTCAGCAGAAATTCCTTCAAAATGGAGATTTGAATATAGCTATGGTCAAATAATTACTCATTATCAAGAAGATCAACCATCAATCGTATTTGATGAAACTGATATAGAACAAAAATCTGACTTTCATCAATTTGCTTTTCAATATTTTTTACTTCCACCTTATATCGATTTAACACTTGGCGGAAATACGACAGGAACTCAAACCACAGAACCAACTGAGACGGAAAAACAATTCAAATACTATACTGTCTTTGCAAACCTTGGAATTCTACTTCCCATATCAGATTATTGGAATATAAAACTTGTTGGCGAATCTTTCTTAACGTCAATGACAGTTGTTGATAATGAGTTTGGATTTAGAAACCTGAAAGGTTATCAAGTCTATCCTGAAATTGAATGGCTTCCTTTTGGCTCAGATATTTTTATTCAAATCTCTCCTTACCTAAAAGTACCAATCTGGTCTAAAGTGTCAGGTAATAGAAAAGAGAGTACGGCAGGAATTAAAATGAAGATCCCCTTGGGCTCTGATAAGTCGATGAAATTTCCAACCTATGCTTATCAAACAGCTTTATCAGTAAAAGTATTTTACACTGAAATGAATATGAATTTTTCAAAAGATAATTTTATTGGATCTGAAATTAAAGTTCGGCAGTATGGCGCCACAGTTGGGTTTAATTTTTAAAGCATAGAGATATCATAAAAAATTTCTGATTTATTTTTCATTCTAATAGTTAGGGATTTTTTATTCTCATCAATACTTAACTCCACTGCATTTTGAAAATCAGCACCATCGGATAGAATCGTACTTATTGGAGTTAAGTCATTTTTGAAAATGAGGAGTCTATCACTATCAAGGACAAAAAGTTTCTCGTTATAGATTTTAATATCTATCGGAGATTTTAAAAGGCTCTTATCTGCATCAAAAACTTGCAAGACATGGGAGCTATTTGCAGGTCTTCGTCCATCTGGGTCAGAATCTTTATGAAATGATTTTACCCATGATTTCTCAAATGAATAAACGTACAGTCTTTCCCCTACTGGATCAATTTCAAAACCAGTGGCATCCCTGAGATCATCAGTAATTAATTTTCTTGCAGGAGATAAATTTCCTCCTACATTATAAAAATAAGACAAAATGGATTTTTGTCCATGATTTTCATTCATTACATAGACTCTTCCATCTTTTGTGTTAATTTTTATACCTATAATCTTTGATAACTTTGAATTTTCTCCTGATATAAAATGCTCTTTATCTAAAACATATTTATTTTTATCAATTTTAAATATTCTGATAAATAGCAAATTCTTCTTCCCATAAACTTCGACTAAATTATCTCTAGATTTAGCGTAGACAATACTTGTGTCATCACTCATCAATAGTGTTTTACATTTTTTTGGAATTTCTATAGGAATTTCCCTTTGACTGCCAAATCCTTTTCCAGCTTCAATACATTCTGTTAAGCTTGCAAAGCTTAATTGTGAAAAAATTAAAAAAACAATCAATAATTTCTTTTTCATTAGTTTGTTCCTGTTAAACTTATTGTTTTCGTTGATGCTCCTGTATCACTGATACTGCCCTCTCCTACTTTCAATCCCGCTCCTCCAATATCCTGATATTGGATATTTACAGTACAAGAATCGTTTGCAGGAATAACTAGTCCTGAACAGTTATCGGTTGTTATAGAATAAATTCCACCCCCATCATTAGAAATTGAGACAAGGAAGCCTGCTCCTGAAGTAGGCCCATTTCCGATATTTTTGACTGTAAAAGTCACCGTTACATTTGTATTTGGATCACCGTAGTCATAGTTTGTAACTACTGATGCTGACTCTTCCCACTCAAAACCTGGAAGTCCTGAACTATTTATCAAAATAGTAGATGTATCAGGCAGAGAATATGTAAGACTTATAATATTATTTCCATTGGCATCTTCAATTGAGCCTGCCCCCAAGTTAAAATTTGAATTAAGATCAATTCCATCATTATCTATCTCAGCTCCGACGGTATAAGTACAAGTCGTTGATGACCCTGTTGTACCTGTACATAATGCCTCAACAGAACTACCACCTGCATTTATATCAATTTTTGTTCCTGCAGAGATCGTGACCGTTTCACTAAAATTTATTGTGAAATCTAGGGTTTCTCCATTTAAATATGTTCCTGTCCCAGAAGTAGTAACCGATGAGATTGTCGGCGCAACTGTCTCTTTAAGTGCACTCACAGGACTTGCAGATCCAATATTTGAATAACTATCAGTTTGATTTGCATTAAATGAAATTGAAGCATGATCATTTAGTCCAGATAAATCAACTGTTCCACTAGTCCAAGTCGATCCAGAACAAGTAACACTACTTGTGACATCAGCTCCGCCGGCAGGACTTGAAATAATATATGTGACATTGCCATCTCCAGATGTACAAGTCCCCATGACAGAGTAACTAGCTTTATTAGAATTATTAATTGTTGTTACTGTATTTATCGATACGACAGGAGCTAAAATATCTTTCATTGCTGTTTTTTGAGTCGCTGATCCTGTATTGCCATTTGAATCTGTTTGAGTGGCATCAAATGTAATGGCACTATGATCATTTAAACTTGATAGACTAATTGAGCCTGTTGTCCAAGTTGTTCCAGAACATAACACACTACCCGAAACATCACTTCCACCAGCTGGACTCGAGATTGTATAAGAAACGTTTCCATCACCATTAGAACATGTTCCAGTGACAGTATAACTTCCGACATTACTATTATTAACTGTAGAGACTGCATTTATTGTCAATACAGGTAAACTTGTATCCTTAATCGCTGTTTTTTGAGTAGCTGATCCAGTGTTTCCATTTGAATCTGTTTGAGTGGCATTAAAAGTTATAGCTGTGTGATCATTTAAACCAGATAAGTCAATCGGGCCTGTCGTCCAAGTTGTTCCTGAACAAGAAACGGAAGAACTAACATCTGTCCCACCAGCTGGACTTGAAATCGTATAAGAAACATTTCCATCACCATTCGAACAAATTCCTGTCATTGAATAACTAGATTTATTAGAATTATTAATTGCACTGACAGCATTGATAGAAAGAACTGGAGCACTTGTATCTTTAATCTCTGTAATCTCTGCTGCTGATCCTGTATTGCCATTTGCATCTGTTTGAGTTGCATTAAATGTTATCGCTGTGTGATCATTTAAACTTGCTAAACTAATTGAACCTGTTGTCCAAGTTGTTCCAGAACAAGTAACTGATGAAGTGACATCTGTCCCACCAGCAGGACTTGATATAGTATAAGAAATATTTCCATCACCGTTAGAACAGGTTCCAGTGACTGTATAATTTCCGACATTGCTAGCATTAATTATTGAGACTGCATTGATAGCGACCACTGGCAAACTTGTATCTTTAATCGCTGTTTTTTGAGTCGCTGATCCAGTGTTTCCATTTGAATCTGTTTGAGTAGCATTAAAAGTTATAGCTGCGTGATCATTCAATCCAGAGAGACTAATTGAACCTGTTGTCCAAGTTGTTCCAGAACAAATAACTGATGAAGTCACATCTGTCCCACCAGCTGGACTTGATATAGTATAAGAAATATTTCCATCACCATTTGTACAAGTACCACTAACAGTATAGCTTCCTACATTCGAATTCGTAATCGTCACTGGTGCAGTGATTGTCAAAATTGGAGCAACAGTATCTTTAATAGCTGTAAGCCCTGTTGCTGATCCAGTGTTTCCACTAGCATCAGTTTGAGTTGCATTAAAAGTTATAGCACTATGATCATTTAAACCTGCTAAACTAATTGAACCTGTTGTCCAAGTTGTTCCAGAGCAAGTAACTGATGAAGTGACATCTGTTCCACCAGCTGGACTTGCAATTGTATAAGAAATATTTCCATCTCCATTTGAACATGCTCCAGTGACTGTATAATTTCCTACATTACTATTATTTATTGTTGAAACGGCATTAATTGTTAAAACTGGACTTGTTGTATCTTTAATCGCACTAAGTTCAGTTGCAGCACCAAGATTTCCATTTGAATCTGTTTGATTTGCATTAAATGTAACTGCACTATGATCATTTAAACTTGATAGATTAAGGGCCCCTGTTGTCCACGTACTTCCAGAACAAGTGACTGAACCAGTTGAACTTGCCCCACCTGCTGGACTTGCAATAGTATAGGAGACATTTCCATCACTATTTGTACATGATCCTGTAACTGTATAACTAGATACATTCGCAAGACTAATCGTTGTGACAGCATCAATAGTAAGTATCGGTGCAGTTGTATCTTTAATCGCACTAAGTTGTGATGCAGATCCAAGGTTTCCACTAGAATCGGTTTGAGTT
>Ga0209712_10001533_pt1 | contig 19644 bp, 5 predicted proteins | sample ArcOceMetagenome_FD_187443 | JGI IMG/M metagenome (GOLD analysis project Ga0209712, IMG submission 187443) | Marine eukaryotic phytoplankton communities from Arctic Ocean - Arctic Ocean - Greenland ARC118M Metagenome (SPAdes) (version 2) | ecosystem: Environmental > Aquatic > Marine > Oceanic...
AAACAGGAGTAGGACAAAAAGTTCTGAATAGTTTTAAGCCTCTTTAGAATTACGCACGATCGATCACTTAATAAATAGGTCTTTATTAATAAATTGATGCCGTCAATTTTTAAATTTATCGAACAAAATATTACTCCGAAGTCCATAGGTGATCGATCGTGCGTAATTCTAAAAAGGCTTTTTTAAAAGCGTATTAGTCTTACTGTATAACATCGGAGAATACAGATTCATTCATTGTTTTTTGCTTACTTGTCAATCGACACAAAGTCCCGAATTCAGAATGATTGGTTTCATTTCTCATTACCGTCCCGGGCCATTACCATTGTGCGCAGAGGAGGGCGCTTGTTACTGGGTGTCAGATTGTAGGGTTTGTATTACTATGAATTCATACGAGGCTATTGTCAGAGGTGCAGCAGCGATTCAGAGTGCTGCTATTCTCTCTTCTCTTTTCAGGGTTCTTCCTCATGAGATTGTTGAGGAACATCCTTTCTCTGCCAAGATTTCTTGTGATGGTTCTGAACCTTCGGCTGGAGGTGAATAATCCCCTGATGCTTTTATAACTCCAACTTCACCGTTGTGAGGGTGAATTTGGCACCATCGTGCGGCATCGACGAAGTACAATTACCCTAAAACTGAGATAAATGACAACAAGATTCGTGTCAATGTCAAGCAAGACATTAGTGGATGCATTCTTCTAAGCTCCACACAAATGATGAAGGAGATTGTTGAGGAGGAGAAACCTCATGACGAGGTGAAGGAAGGCGAAGCTAGAGGGCGAGGTGGCAAAGAAAGAGGAGAAACCAGCTGAGAAGAGGAATGAAAAAGACTAACTTGGACTTTAGCAAAAGTTGCCCCATGTCTTCGACCAAGGCGCATTACATTGGAGAGGCCTTACTTCTTTCAGAGCCTCTTACTGCATTATATGATTTTGATTGAGGGAACTTCCTTTTTTCGGAGCCCTTTGATTTGACTTCCATACACAGGAGAGGACTTCCTTCTTTCGGAGCCTTATTCTGCGATTTTGATTGAGGGAACTTCAAGTCAATAGACTCCGTTAAGATTTAGAAGTCAACAGCAGAATCCTACTGTAGTAGGCGAAGTCACAATTAAAGAGGATTATTTTTTAAACGGTGCTAGCAAGAAGTTTGGGAACTATTACCCTTTTTTAAGTTATTATGGTGCCATCTCACTCATTGTTTCCACAGTGTAGGCACCGGAGCCTATGATATTCCTCGCGAGGACTCTTATAAAGTATGTTCTCCCACTCGTCAAGTTCTCAATCGTGGTAAATGTTCCAGATACTATTTTGCGTCCTCCGTCGCTGCCACCAAAATCACTTCTTTCGTTGAATTCCACTTCGTATTCCACAATTTCTTCACCTCCGTCACTAGATTTCGTGTTACCCCCAAATCGGGTTGGACATTCTATTGGATAGTCACTCGTACCCGAGCATGGAATTCCATGATGAGGAATTAGAGGTCTTTGCCAATGGACATCTATTGCTTCACTGTTTGATGACGGGTGTGCTTGTAGCGACATCACCTTGCCGGGTACTTGATTTGAAGGTGATGCAAAAAGAGGATCTGATATTCCACCTTCTCCTGATCCAGCAGTGTTGAAGGCAAAGATTCGAACAAAGTAAACTTTTTTGGAAGACAGCAAGTTGATAGTATAGCTTGAGTTATTGTCGGCATCTACATCAGTATATCCTTTGTGAGGGGGGCTGTTTGATGAAGTAAATGATGCTTTAGTGTCCCACTCGATACGATAAGTCCTGATTCGATCGCCCCCATTACTGAATGGAGACGACCAACCAACTGTTAGCATCGTTTCGCTTGTACCTCCAAGTTTTACATTTGACGGTTGCGATGGTGGTTCGTGAGGATTGAGAGACGGAGGAGAAGAAATCTGGGGATCGCCGTACCCTTGGCTATTCCAGGCTTTGACTCTGAAAAAATAATTCTCACCCATTGACAATCCACTAATAGTTTTGAAGAAGGGAGATCCGCCAACGAGATATTCAACCGTGGCCGATGCGGGGTTTTTGAACCCATTTGTTGTATCCCATTCAATTAAATATTTTGTGATAACGTCACCGCCATTGTCGACAGGCGAAGCAAACATTATTCGAAGTTCTGTGCCTGACACGACATCTAAACTAACACTGGTTGGCGGTCCTGGAACAACTGTTGGAGCTTGAGGGTTTATGCTTTTCTCCGGTAAAGAGTATCCTACCGAATTGATTGCAAAAACGCGCGCATGATATTGCAGCCCCTTCACCAGACCTCCATATTTTGGAACTACGATAGTCCCAACACATGCATTATAGGTCTCTCCGTCAATCATTAATGTTGTAACTATGGTTGCCGAACCAACACCATTCGCTGTTGTTAGGCCATCAGTACTGACTCTTACTTCGAAATCGCTTCCGCCAGTTGGAGGATCATCCATAAAAGTAATTCTCCAAAGAAATTCGTTGAGCGCAGAAGGACCGTCTCTGTCAACAAGGACCCCACCCTCTACTATATCTGAAAGCATTTGAATTTTCTTTTGCATGCTTCCGCTTTGTCTTACTGTGGCAGCATTACATAGACTTTCTTCGTATTCGCAATAGACTTTTGACGAAGAGGGATTGCCACGACCCCCATAATGCCTTGACATTTGTTGCGATCCATCGAGACCGGAATAAGATTCTGAAAGCGTGATTGTACTCCCAAGTACTGCTGATACATCGTACAACTTGTACTCTTGACTTTGATTGGTAAATCTTACGCGATCTCCGGCGAACACCTTCCCTTCCAGACTGCGAGGAGGCGATGTCAAGACTGAGGTGCTATCAGTGGCAACGATAAATGAAGTGGAATCGAACCATTCTACTGTGCCAGTTTCGTTTTGAGCTAAAGCAACGGCATCAAACGGGATCTCGTCGGAAGTGTCTGATATTCCATTTGCAGACAACATAAGAGAGAAACTGCCACCGTTGATAACACCTCCGCTGATTGACTTTGTTTCCACTTGCCAAACCGTGCGCTTGCTATGCTCTGGGCAAATAACATCTTGGACGATTGGGTTGTCAAACATTGAACTGGGATCTAGTTCAATTCGAAAACGAGATATTGGATCACCACCATTATTACTTGGAGAATCGTAGGAAATTAGGAGACTATCACTAATACCAAGATTCACATTAAGGTCGACATTCCGAGGACTTTGAGGAATTTGTAGTGGGGGCACTATTGATGATGGAGTTGGAAGCATTCTTTCACTGTAGCCGTGCTCATGATTCATGGTTGAGACAGCTATGAAATATTCCTTGCCTGTGGTCAATCCAGTAATATCATAGCTCTTTGTTGACGCTTCCAACAATTCAGAAGTCTTGTATCCAACCGCTTTCTCGCCTGCGACAGAAGCTGTCAATTTGAATCCACCACTATCCAACTCGTTGCCTCCGTCAACAACGAGGACAGAAACATCACTGTTGGACGTTTGTAAGGTATCAAAATCCACCATGAGTGCATCAATATTGCCGATATTTGAAATGAAGGTGATTTCATAATAATGTATCAAATCGCCCGATGACCCGACAAGTAATTGATCTATGTCGTCCCTCTGTGTTACAGAGACATCTCTGATCGAAGGAAGTTGTTCTAGTGTTACCTCAATATCTTGCGCAGATGCATTGCCGGAAATATATGCAGACTTATCTACGTTAAAGCTCAAGCGGTAAAAGCCATACAGTTCTCCGGTACCATAAATCTTCAATAATTGAATTTCTTCTTGACCGCGTGGTCGTTGGCCGTCCTGAACTGTAGAGATGCTCAAAATGGGTAACCCTACGTCGCCATTACTTGAGACCTGACCCGTCAAAATCACCTCGTCTCCATAGTTGACCCCATGCTCGTTCTGACCAAATGTGATGACCCAAACGTGTCCATTAGTTTGTAAAGATTTTGAAACTTGAATATTGTCAATCATTCTTTGATCACTGGTTTCGTCCCAGCCCAAATTCATTAGCTCTCTCCTCACCAAACTTTCTGAGGCACCCCAAGGCATCATTGCTGTAACTCTCTTTAGTATCGGAGACGTGGTAAAACTCAAGGAGAACATCGTATTTTCCAGAGTCGATGTATATTGTAATTTGACGGCCTGAATTTCTGGAGATTTATCCATTGTCCACCACTCCACTATGTAACCATTGATAATATCATTTGGAAGAGACGGAAGAGGAGAATTCCATGATACTGTTGCCGACGTGATTGGTTCGGGACTGCTACTGGAGGTGGTGAGAATGCCTTGTCGAGGAGCATTTGGTGGAGGTTTCAAAGTTACCGACAACGGTGCAGACTTTTCACTCAGTCCTACACTGTTGGTCACTTCGAATCTTATAGAGTAAGTCTTCCAAGATGATAGTTGATCCATAACCGATCGAAGAGTATAAATCAGAAGAGACGATTCTGCTAGTGGAAGCAATTCATCTACACCGATTTGCAAATTTTGCGAGGAAGGAGAAAAACTTTGAGATTCGTCCCATTCCACGAAATATGAACTGATTGGTTGCCCGCCATCCTTAATTGGCGGCTGAATAACAAACTGAATTCCATTTGATCCGAGAGGAACAGCTGATAGCAATGTAGGAGCATCTGGTGCTTGGTCTTGTGGAACTATAGAGAGTGTTGTAGACCACCTAAAGTTTTCCTTTTGACCTTCTGGGCTGTGAATAGACTGAACTTTCACAGAGTTCTTTGATGCGACGCGGAAATAATACTGAACAAAAGGTATCAGTTGACAAATTTCATATTGGATTGGGATGCTATCATCAATAGGCTCAAATTCACAATGTCCATTCGATGGTGACGAACACGATTCGGATTCTCGTGGCGGACGATTTGACCGAAAGTCTGAATATGTATCCCATTGAATCACTATGATTAACGGGTCTTCCTCGTCTGGTCCATCGAAGATGATTGGAGGCATTAGTGACACTTGCGCACACGTTCCCGACAAGACCACCACTCTCACGTCTGTTGGAGCGTTTGGTAGGCTCTTCGTCACTGCAGGGAAATGTTCAGTATATTCACCCCAACCAAATTGGTTTTGAATCCGAAGTCTGATGAAATAATTGCTCCATTGGTTTAAATTGTAATAAACAAGGCACCTGTCACAATCCATGAGGTCAATGTGAACTGTACAACCTTTTGGGTATAGGTCATGCTTAGGACTTGTAAGCATTTGCAACTCTCCCTTCCACGCATGGAACGTAATTTTCCACTCGTATCCTCCAGTCCAGACTTCCAATGAGGAATCTTGCATTGTCTCAGGACCCTCATACACGACAATATTTAGTGAATTCAATACATTTGATATTTGGAATTCGTTCTCTTGCCCGTCATAAGATGATGAAACCCTGAACCATTCTCCCCCAAGTCGAACCAAGTCATTTCCTCCTAGGCCCAAGGAAGCAAAATTGCAAGAACACAAAGTACTGCACTCAACTACTGATGAACCGATCTCAACATTCACACAAGCACCAACAATAACTTTTGAGCTGTAATCTCTATTGACACTAACAGTGTTCACATCTGTTAATGATTCAATTTCTTTTCTCATTTCAATTTCATTGCAATTGAAAGGCAGCTCGGCAGTACTGGTACCACCATGTACTAGACGAAATGTACCACTCATTGATTGGTGTGACGTGAATTCACCAAACGCTGTTGATTGGACTTTTACAATCTGAACCGTTCGATCTGGAAAAAGACTTTTTCTTTGAACAATATCGAGATAATTCCCAGTGGAGTCTAGTTCAGCTCCAACTGCGGTGATTGCGTTACCGCAGATACCATATTCAACTTGTGATTGCGAACAACCAGTGGGCGGCGAAAAACTCACATGTAAAGAATCTGGTGTATCCAAGCTGCCCTTTACTTCTTCTCTAATGGAAATGGCAGCCCCTATTCCAAAAAGGTCACTCGTAATGGATTGAAGGAGGTCGATATCCCCAAGATTGAGGTCGATAAAGGTGACAAGAAAAGTCTTCCCACCTTCAGGATTAGTACTAGCTTCGCTGACTAGAACTGTATCAAAGGATTGCATGTCCTCAATGGTCACTTTTATGTCTTGCGCATCAACGTCACATGGAATAGCTTCACTTACTTCTTCTCCGTAAAGCAGTCGAAATGTGCCACCGAGTTCATTACCTTTCCTGTACTCGGTGAGCCTCACAGATGCATTCTTTCCTGATAGGGAACTAGACACAGACAATTCATCGCGATCTCCGTGTTCGCCAACAAACGTGATCATCCACTCGTAGCTTCCTTGATGACCGACATTCCTCCTTGAGACTACCACGTCGCTTATTCCCGGAATAAACTCAATCGCCGCTTCCATTTCTTCTGCAGAAGCATCATGGGAAATAGCAACTGAAGAGCCGAGGTAGAAGTTCCCAGATATCACGTTTCCGTCCATAATAGTATTAACCTGGCAATGACCATTAAATGCAACAAATTCAGAATTTGAGTTGCAAACTAGTTCATCAAGATCACCATCTTCATCTCCAAATGTCATTGTGTAGGTGATACTACCTTCTCTAGACATCAGGCTTTCGACTGTTGAAATGCCTTTTGTTGAAAGAGGGACACCTCGCATCAATGTCGATCCGATCGCAATAGAACCTTCTACATTACCTGATGTAAGAGAATTCCCCCCATCGTGTGTAGATTTGACGGATATGTCTGCATTTAAATTTGATATATCTGCGTACGGAACCAGCATATTATCAACAAATGTTTGAAATGGATCACAACTACCAGTTGAAACAGAAAAATCGATGCTTGGCTTGAAGGACGACTCCTCAATATTAGTGGAGTGCATACCCTGACCATCAAAATACACCCTGTATTCATAATTTGAATGAATTGTGATCTCAAACATTTCGGAATCCACAGATATCATATCGTCAAGCTGGGCTACCAGAGGATTGACAGTTTTCACACGGTAATATTTATCGTCTTTTTGACTTGAAAGTCGCAGGCGAAGACCAGGTTTTAGAATTTCATCCATTGGCATATCTCCTATAATCTGAATAGAATCCAATGTTTCACCTATCACAAATGATGTACCAATGATTCTGTCCTTGATTGCTCCGTCATTGTCAGAGAGCAATCCATTTCCTCTTCGATGTACTCGCACTGAATCAACATTGGTAAGATTTTTAAGAGCAATTTCAATCAAAGAGGGCTGCGCATCCCAGGCCAAACATTCTGTTTCCAATGTCTGTCCAAGATGTGACACCAAGAGTGAAAATTCACCACTTTCCACAAATCCATCAGCGGCGACAGCTATTTGCGCGTGGGAAGTGTCTGTTCCTATCGCATCTCCCTCATTCAGAGGCAAGATTTTAATCAATGTATCATTGGTCAGAGAATCGAAAGGAGTGCAAGTGGAACCTCCATTGGCGTCAAGACCAGCAAGTATAAAGTCCGTAGTCAACTGACTCATATGTCCCCTAACATTGCCACCAACAAACCTAATCGTATACTCGTATCCAAATGAAGATGAAAAGCTCCCATCTCCAGACCGTGAAATCTGGACTGAACCTTCACCAAGAGGATTCATCAAAGCATCTTCTTCCATATATTTTTCCAGCTCTCGAGGAGATGCACCTATCGGGATGCACGGAGTTTTCAATAGCTTTGTTACAAAGTTTCCATCGCTTTGCGTAATTGACGCTTTTATATCAATGTAAACCAATTCGAGATAAAAAGACCCACTTGTTATTGGGCTTCCAGAACTGAATGTTATCACTTGCGTCTGAGGAAATCTCAAAGAAAAGGACCCTTGGTGCCTTTCGTCAACGATATCGCCGCGAACGATTAGCTCTTGCACTTCAGGTATTGAGATTGCGTCTGTAACAACTCTTTGTATTTCACTTAAATGTGTCGCGACGACTGAAAGTGATTGGACTTCATTGGTGTAGAGCCCATGATGCACAGACAAGTTACTAATGGGTGGAGGTGACGAGCTTGGAATTGCACTCAGAATAGGACTATTATCACTGCGACCAACACTGTTGGAGGCATAAATTCGCGAAAAAGTCAAAAGTCCAGTTTGAAGTGAAGATATGATTCCGCTCGTAGGATTCGATCCGGGAACGACATCGTTTTGTATTGATATTTGTAAATTTGTCGGATGGAGGTTACTCACAACCCCCAAGGAAGGAGCATTGCCAAGGTAATTGTCGAATCGGATTGTCCAAATTGTTCCAGAAACTTTGTACAAACTTAATGCAATCTGGCTATCATTAGGCCAACGAGCCATTTTGGACGAGTCACTGCTTATTCCTAGGTGAAGCTTATCAGTATACATTTGAAGATTTTGATTGACAAATTCGTGGACATTCTCAAGAATTCCTTGTTCGCCAGAAGCAGCATCAAAGGCATCACATCCGACGGCAGATGTATCTAGTACCAGAGGTGATGTGCTGTCAAAGTCTCGATGATAATAAATCTTGTAAACAAAGCCATTTGGGGCTTTGGATGCATCCTGCGATTTTGTGACTGTTACACATGGGTTTTGAGGAGATGCACAAAAGATCGACAAGGCCTCCTCGAAATCTCTTTCATTGCTATCGTAATATATGCAGGATGTGTTCATTCCATTCTTTGAAATCTTAAATGACGGCCGTCCAGAGGACCACAAAGAAGCATTATCATCGTCTTTGGTTATAACATGGAGAACGAGAGGAGAGCTTTCTCTGACGGTAAAGATTTGCGGAATCCTTTTGATTTCAATTCTTCCCGATATCCGCACGGATCTGTCCAACGTAACTTGCATCGAATTAATCATTCCACCTCCATTTTGGATTGTAAAGACTTCCATATTTCTATTCATTCCGCCAACCATATATTCTGAATTACCTTCGCAGATGCCGTCCCCAAAACGATTTATGGCGACCAACGCAACATTACGCCAGTAAGCCCCAGTGAAGTAAATGTTATATTCGTATTCATTTGAACCTAGATTTACAATCTCTGTCGATATTTGAGGAATAGGGCCAATGATCTCCAAGATCTGTGCGCTATTCGTTTGAGATAGACCTTGAAAATGTTCCAGCAGTTCGACAACGGATAATGTTGGATCCACTCTGGAAACAGTGTAAATATTATCAACATACGATCCTGAAATTTTTATGCGACTTCCAGCATGTAATGTGTATTGGGCCAAGTCAATATTCCCAATTGCAAAACCTTGGTGTGTAACGGTTGCCGACAATGTCACTGTTTTCTCAGTTACACCAACATCAAAACAGCCAACCGCACTTCCTATTCCCATTAATTCAATCTGTGGAGAAAATGATCCCAACACAGTGCTGACCCCACTGATTGTCTTTGATCCCCTGCTCTCAAACATGTAGGTATAACCATAACCTGATTTTATGTTTCCATCCCCATATCTACCCACGATCACATGGTTATCATCGCCTTGGTCAATGTTGTCATCTCCGTTGAAATCAAAGACGCCATTCAATTCTGATTGCATCGCATTCGCTGAAATACCATATGGTATACATTGGGTTTGATGTGTCTGCCCCCTAAAACTAAATTCCAATTTGAATGCACCACTTGATTCTGGTATAGGCACCTGCGACGAAAGATGCAATTTTGTGACTGCAGATGCTGGAACAATTCTTTGAGAGGATTCTTCAACCGCTTTTGTATCAGGCAACAACAATACCTTCGCCCCAGGGATTCCACTGCAAATGGCCGATGTCGTGACTATCACAGTTTTACCATCAGATCCAATAGTCGTCACTTTACAGACACAAGAATTCTCCACCTGAAGCGTATCACCAATCAAAATAAGGCCTTCAACAAACTCGGAGGCTTCTATAGCATATGAAGCATCTAGACCACTCGCTGGACCACTCGAGACAATTCCACCAACACCAATTGTAAAAGCTTCCTCCCCAAATGCCCCATCCAATGTCTCTTGTAATTTCATATTCGCAGTACCCCATTCAATACACGGTGTCGAAATCGTCTCCATAGAGTTACTAGTAATTGTTAGGGAAAAAGTTGGAACTGATTCCATCGTTCCGCTGTCAGCAGATAGAACGACTCGTTGGTGTTCCACCTTTCCGCCGTGCATCAGTGTTCTTACGTTTGAATACGGGATATCATTTTTGTCAATGTCAGTGCATGCACCAATACTGATGTCTCCAACATCCCCGAGGACCAAACTTCCTAAAAAGTATACTTTTATCATGTTTGGATCCCCAACTGTTCCTTCCGAATCAGACAAGGATGTGACTTTCACCCCATTGGCACCAACATTTGAAAGAACATTTAAAGCAAGTTGAATATCTCCAGGTGATGATCCAAAAGGCATGCACGAAGTGGTATCGTCAACACCGTTAATATTAACAGTCAGAGTGAACGAAAATTCCTGACCACCTATCAATCCACTGTGCATAGTTAGGAGCTGAATCTCGACTCCATTGCGTTCTATAGCATACTCATCGCCATGAACGAATATGTTTTCTCCCGGAAAAAGAAATGGAGTCAACTCTGAAACATCTTTTATAATGGGAGAATCATTTTCCAGATTCGCTCTGCCAATCATCGAAATATCATCTTGAACGACTTGAAATCGATCTCCTGGTAATAGGTATTTTCGAATGTCGTCTCCTTCTATCATTAGCATTGTTCCGTCCATTGTTGCCGCAGCAGATACTTCTGATATTTTTTGTGAGTATAAGTATCTGGATTTGGCAGATACTTCCCCATTATTATCCAAGTTAGAAAGAGAATTCTCAATGGTCTCAGCATCAGCATTGAAAGGAATTGCATCTGTGAGTAAACCCTGGAACTCAAGTTGGAAGTTTTCTTGAAGCGGTGGCGATCCGTTCAATATTGTTACTGCAGCTCCTGATGCGCGGCTACCCGTTAGTAGGTCATCATTCAGCGATGGCAAATCAATATCACCGCTGCTAGGAGGAAAAGTGTCTCCATCTGTAGTGCCCGGATTCTTCAAGAAATAAATATGCCAAATGAGCCCTCCCTCGACTCCAGAATCCTGAACGGGCATATTTCCCCACCCACCGGTGCTACAGCTTGGAAAGCAATCCCGGGTAACGAAGACATTACCAATAACATTGATCTCATTTAATTTCGTTTGCAATCGATCTGCAGGTTCGTCGTAATCGAGATAGACTGGACCGAACGGAGATCCAAAATCTAAAGTGAATGTCCCCCCTAGGCCATCCGATCCTTTAATTAATTCAGTCACAAGAACACCATGGCTTTGCCCTGCAGAATCATTTCCTTGATGAACATTCAGTGATTGAACATTCAGTGCTCCCGGAGGTGACGTATGCGGATTTCCAGTGAATGTGATGATCCATTCGCAGGAGCCATACTTATCCAGTATAAATCTTTCAACTTCAACAGTACGCCCTTCCACTTGCTCCAGATGACCTTTCACTAGAAGTGGATCAGCATTCCATTGTAAATATCCGCTTAGAGCATCATTGAATATTTCAAAAGTTTCAAGATTACCACGTTGCACAACCCCGTCTGCGCACGATTCACAAGAAGTGGGGTGAAGCGACCCATCCAAAACAGAGTCAACCTCTACAATTTGCCCCAACTCGAAGCCATTTGCACATACAAGTGCATCTGATGAGAAATTAGGAACCATGAGAGGTAGATCACCGGTATCGTAGAAGCTGACATAGTACAACCAACCATTCGGAGCATCAGTTTCAGACTCTAAACTTTCCACCAGCACAGACCCTCCTCCTAAATCCAAAATTGCTTGTAATTCGTTCTGTATATCTATCGCAGGTGCATTATGCGGAATGCAGTTTGTCGAAGAAGCACCAATACTGAGTTTGTACTCAGCGATATCAGCATTATCGACAACTGTTCCATCTTCCCATCCATGATAATTGATGTCTTTTACAACAATTTTCTGTCGTTCAATAGCCGCAGGTGGTCGAACACCATTAGAAACGTCAGTGGCATCAAGTATTGTCAACCTTTTACACGAATCAGGTTTGCTGCATGTTCCTAATAGAGATGAATCTTCGCAAACTTCTATATTTTCTCCAATGCAGAGTTTTGGAACGTTGCCTGGCGCATTGCATTTACTGGTATATGAGTCTATCTGTTGACAAGGACCATTAGCATCGTGCACAAATTGGATCGTCCAAGTGTATCCACCATTCTTCTCATTAATTGGTCCTCTAGTGACGCTGACATCACCAATATTGCCCAGTGCTTCAAGTTTTTCTTCTACTGAAGAACCATCGCCATTGCTTTGCACCGCTGATGCTGGTGCATCATGACGAATTTTTTCTGTGCATAGGTTATCATTGACACTCATAACTCCGTTTGAATATTCAGAAACCCGTGTGTCCAGGCAAAGTTTAAAGAAGCCATCAAGAGGATCGCTTCCTTTCACTACTTCCGACACTGTACACCCATCATCGGGGAAGCCACCATTCGTAGTTGTTAAACCCATAGATAAGCATTCTATATTCGGCATGTCTCCAACATTTTTACCCCAGCCTTTTGAAAAACCAGAATCCCAAGTATCGTAGATGTGAGTGCCCCCCGCAAACCAGTTGCCTGGAATGTCACTATAATCTCTCGGCAGGCTTGGATCTTTCCAAATGTTTGATGCAAATGTAATTTTCCACACATGACCTCCCACCTGTGAACTGTATCCACCAATGCCATTGGGAGGCCCAATTCTCATGGCTTGAGTGGTTCTAGAAACAGACACCGCGGAAGGCAATATGGTACTCAACTCATTGACAGCATTCTCTACATCTTGTGCTGTCGCATCGTAGTTTATTGGTCTCGTAATTTGACCCTTGAACTTAAGTTGGAAAGTACCTCTGATTTCGTTACCAGTGGATTGCTCAATAATATCGATATCAGCATTCACACCGTGCAATGACGAATCCTGGACATAATTTAAAGCCGGTACATCTCCTCCGACATCTTCATGGACAAATTGGATGGTATATGTAAATCCCATCGACTGCGACGGAAAAGATGAGCGAGTAACAATGACGCGCCCACTGTTGCCGGAAAAAATATATTGGGTAAGAAGTGAATCTAATACTACTGCCGAAAGTGCCATGAACCTATCTGTACCAGTACCTCCCATTTGTACAGGAAAATTATTTTGTGTGACAATTTGATTGTGATGGGAATTTCCAATCCACGAAAGAGCATATGATCCTGAAACCTGATTACCATCTTTTGCTGTACCTGGGTCGTCAGCGAGAAAAGCACTGTTTGCTATTCCTCGATATGTATCGCGATCGCCTGAATCCTCATCGCCAACTTCCAACAAAGCTCCAGAACCAACTAAACTTGACGAGTCGGAAGACAGCGCAGGAATATTACCTGGTCTAGACTTGAATGTGATGATCCAAGTGTATCCTCCAGACCACCGGTTGTGCCCAACTGGTACATACACTGTCCTCTCTATAGCCAGTGTCCCGAAAATACTATCACTGCCTTCAGCTATAGATTCTAGTTTTGTCTTCATATCCACGGGCCAAACATTCCATGGTATGCTTTCAGTCAAGTAGGTCGACGGAGACTCTGATATATATTCGTGAGGCCAAGTTGTGCCCAATGTAAAACTTCCATCTATTACGGAACTTTCTTGTAGTACCTCTACCGAACAAGAAACATTAATATCGCCCGAATCGCAAACCATCGTATTGACAGAACCTGGCTGTTTGCTGAAAGTGATTTTCCACACGAATCCAACCGCAGAAGGAACATCGTGGAGCAAGTGTCTAGTAACTACGAGCCCTGTGCTGTCAATAGGAGGCAATGCACCGATCTTCTGTTTCCAATCTGACGTTGAAATATTTCCAAAATTGACTTCTACGTCTATTGGTAATGTTTGGTGAATGCGCAAAGTTTGACACCCTTGGCTCACCCCATAAAATCCATCTTTTTCATCCCAATCAGAAAAGAAATGTCCATACTCCGCATCATTTACAGCGATGGAAGCTTCTACAGCTTCGTCAAGCATTAGCTTTGCTGATGCCAAATCTACCCCCGAAATCCGGCGATAGACATCGACACTGCTATCATCGGTAAAACGCAACAGTTGTCCTTCCGCAGCATCGTTCAAAAACGATAGGTCGTCAAAAGAAACTTCGAGACCATCTGTCGATGTCGTCATTGTACGGCCGACTGATAGCTTTGTCACCTTTGACTCGCATTCATAAGATAGTGAAATCATTCCAGATGGCTGCGATCCCTTAACCACTTCAACAGCTTCATCATGGGCTGAGTTTTCATAAAAATTCCCATACGTACTACCAAGAGAAGACCCTTGGGGGGAACTGCATCCGTTAGGATAGACTAAAAGCGGGCACAGTTTTTCCGTGTAGATTGTACTGGACGTATCCAGCTTCAGATCACTATGGACTATTTTGAGAGGAGGTACGTCCCCGCTGGAATGATCCGAGTCAAATGTTATGGTATAAGCAATTTCGTACTCTCCAGCGCACTCAGCAATTCCATCAATGCCTGACAAACAATCCCCCTTTGTCTTCACCTGTCCTTCTCGCGTCACAGTCACAGCTGTATTTTTTGTAGGCATATTTGTAGAAGTCATGAAAGCTTTACCATAATCATCCAATAAAGAGTTCAACGCCCATTGTAAAGTCCCTTCATCTCCCTCTGACGCGGTGAAGGATTGAACAATAGGGTTCGACACGCAATGGTCCCCGCCTAACATTGGATTTGCGACAAGACCGGGGGAACAAGATATCACACCAAGACCTGACTCGTATTCTGTTAGTGCTGCCTGACAGTAATTCGCAGCATCCCCCCCACCGCACTTGTCAATCTCAAACGAGACTGTAAAGCTTCCAATGAAAGAATTTTCAATTTCCTCACACGGTTCGCCCACTGAAACACCATAGCAAGCAATGGTGCTATCTTCAGCACCATTGGTGTTGACGTAAGTCAATAATATACCAAACTTTTGCACTTCGTGAATTCTCGTCACAGAAACGGTGACGCCCTGGACTTCTGGAACATCGTCACCACTCACTCTAATTAATTGTATCTCGTCAATATCGTCGGCATCGGGGGTAATGGTCTGCACTTCATTATTATCCACTGCACTTAATGAAATGGATTGAACCTCCGCCAAGACATCGTCACATGTTGTGGTAACTGTCTGAATCTCATCCACCCCAGTAACTCTTGTTCTTACAGATTGGATTTCGTTCTGTACATTTACAGTTACTTGGACACTCTGAACTTCAGATGTTACTTCAGAGGTCACAGAAACTTGCTGAACCTCTCTAACGACCGGAAGGGTTACGGTTTTGAATTGCTCAAAAGTAGGGTAAGAAGAGTGCTCTATCGTATACGATTGAATGGCAGAACCACCATCTAGATATGGGGTATCCCAAGCAAGAAGCACAGATGTGCTTGTTAGGCTCTGACTGCTGCGTAAATTTGGAAGGGACGGAACAGTATCACCGAGTGGGCCAATCGATATCGAGTCTGTATCTCGCATATATAGCGATGTTGAGATTCCTGGTCCCTTCGCATTGAATGCAGTGATGCGTACGTAGTGAGTGCTTTCAGACAATAAATGCATTGATTCTGCACCAGTCACAGGGTCTCTTCCTCCTATATGGTACGATGTAGACTCTGGTGGCAATAAAATGGAAGAAGGAGAGGAAAAGTCAGATTCTTTGTCCCATTCCAAGACATAATGAGTAATCTGCAAACCCCCATCTCCTCCGTATTGACAGAGCTCTGTATTTGGACTTTTCCATTCAGCCATAATCCCATTGCTACTTGTTGCATAGGCTGCTCCATCCATCACGTGGCCAGGAACTTTAATCTGAGGAACGACCGAAGGGGGCGAGGCATTTGGTGACAAACTCCACTTGTAGCCATTAAATGCAAGGACACGAGCATAGCGCGGTAATACAAGGAGGGATGAAGGTTCTATATTGATATCCATGCACAGTACTGACTCTGCCATCGGGGATAACACATTGAGTTCCCGTTGAAATTCATTTGAATTGCTTGGAAAATCAGGACTGGTGTCCCATTCCACAAGATATTTGCGTATAAATTCAGCACCACCAGTGTCCAATGGCGCTTGCCAAACTACTTTTATCATGGCATTGCTCATTGCTATTACCTTGACGTTAGTTGGTGAACTTGGTACGCTCATAGGAGTTATGGGTGAAGGTAACGCAAGTGCGCTGCTTCCTCTACCAACTCTATTGTACGCACTCACAGCAATCGTGTAGGGGACTCCATTTGTAAGATCTTCGATAATGGTACTTGTTACTGGAGGAGAACTGACAAGCTGTTGTCCATATAGATGTGGCTCTAAGCCATCCTGGATGGTAGAAAGTTTTGCGGTTGCACTTGAGCCATGTAAATTTGAGTAGTCAATCTCCATCAAAGGAATGTCTCCCAAAAATGAAACAAAGGAGACAATATAATTTCTTCCCTTATTATTGGGATACACCGAGACGTCGACATCGCCAATTTCTTTCAAGGATTCAAGCGCCTGTTCAACATCAGTCGTACTAGCATCATGGGGCAGAGCTGTAGTTTTTTTGCCCCAAAGACTCAATTCAAATGAACCACTGAGAGGGCCTCTGCCTTCTGAAATTCTCTTGACGCTGATAGATGGATTAACTCCAGACCAATTATCGCCTGGGATTGCAACGAGCATATCTAGCTTTCCCAAACTGGAAGAAAAACTAACCTCCCACTCATAGCCATAGGCCCACTTGTGAACTATTGCACCATCAGCAGTAGGTCCATTATATGTTTCCAATATTGTGACAAATGAGTCTTGAACTGTATCAATCGTAAACTGTTCTCCGTCAATAAAAATAATGTCACCGCTTTGAAGGATACTTGTCAGATCATATGTTCCTTTGCGAGAAATCGTTTTGGTTCCCGATGACAAGATAAATACTTCGTCCCTTATAGCAGAGGTTGACATTTTGCGATTTACGTGAACATCGCCAACAGTTGATAATCGTCGAAGATTAATTTCCACGGAACCAGGGCCATCTGCCGGTGCATTGTAGGAAATTAGTTTTGTCTCTTCCCCCCCAAACGTCAAGGTGAAGAGTCCCCCCAAACTCTCTTTATCAGCACTTGTTCGAATCACCTGAACTTCAGCAACTCCACCAATGGCAGATGTTGTAATCTGCTGAATTTCGCGGACAGTCTCACCAGAGAACCACTCAACAAGATAGCCTTCTATTTCAACTCCCCCATTCTGAGTTGGCTCTTCCCAGGTAACTTTAAGTGAAGAATCATATACTCTGCTGTATACCGCCTCTGGCTGGCTCGGCTTACCCACGGGTGTAGCCATTACAACTCTTGATGGCATTCCAAAACCGATAGAATTATAGGAAGACACCCGGCAATAAATCGTTTTTCCTGGTGTAGCCTCTTTTAATGTATATTGCATTGGGCTGGTTCCTTTTCTATTTTCAAAAATATCCACAACGATACTGGAAGGCTCCGAAAAAGAAGTCGTTTGGAGACTAATCAATTCCAAATCTCCAGCTCCTGGATTTTCTTCATGGCCCAGGTCCGTAAATTCAATCAGCCAACTTATTTGATTATCTCCAGTCATTATTTCCACATGAACGTTTTTGACTGTGTCCAAGTTCTCCAAAATTTCTTTCATCTCCATTGCGTTAGTTTCAACATCGATTGGAACCGTTTCAGCGCCTTCAAAAGACAGCGTGAATTTGCCACTGACCGGTGAAGCGTACCCACTTTCCCTTCGAATTGTTACGCTCTGAACTTCATGGGTGAACGATCCAGGGTAAATATCTGCACAACCAGGCACTACCTCCTTAACGCTCATGCTAAGATCACCACCTGCAATCATATTATCGTCCACAGTCATTTCCCCGATATTTCCATCAACGCCTCCAAAAGTGATGGTCCACTTGACTCCAAAACCAACATCTGTCCTGGTCACTTGAATATCGTGATCTCCAATCTCATTTGTTCCAACTAGGAGCGATATTTCTGTTGCAATTATATCTGTATCAGAGTCCACATCCAACAGAGATGATTTTCTCTCTCCCCAACCAAGTCTGAACGTCCCATCGCACTGATTCTCACATGTCAACTTGATCTCTTGGATCTCCCGTTGAAGAGATATCTCTTCCCTCCTGTAATCTGAACTAGAAGAAACAAATGATGCCGAAGTGTCGCACTCTACAAGGAACTTTGATATCGCCTTCCCACCATCATTCCATGGAGGTCGAAAATATAATTTCAATCTATCTGACGTGTGCCCTGTACCCAGAAACACAGATCTCGGCGCATCTGGTAATATCCCATCTGCATTCATTACAATACTCTCAACTTCCGACAACGCACCGTATCCTTTATCATTCTTTGCTGCGATACGAAACGAGTATTCCGAAGGCGGCGCAGACGGTACGCCGGATGTGAGGGCAACAGTATCAAATATCAAAATTAGACACAGTGCCAACTTTGATACGAAACCGATCCTGGATTGCGATTTGTTTCAAGATAGATGAGTGAAATAAGTACCGACGAAACATTCCTGGTTTCCTCTGCCTACCCGTTTAAGAATCGATGTCATTTCCCAAAGAAAAACTCACCAATACATACTGCCATTCATTACTCCAGCGTATTGTGCCAAATAAAGGATTTATTGCGCCTCGAGGGAGTGTTAAACGAGAGAAGAATTATTAGTGTTTGCTACCAAACTCAAAACGTTCTTCCAACTTTCCAGTTTGAAGGTTGAGCTGAAATCTTCATTTGTTTCAAACTTGCTGTTTTTAAAACGCGAGTCAATTCCACAGGACTCAATATAATTTACAATGAGATTTTGGTTGTTTTTAGAATCGTCCATTTGAATCTCGTCAATTTTTTTAAACAGTACCTACAATACCAGTTCATTATTGCAGCGTCTTGAAATTGTTCACAACCGGAGCTTCCGTAAAGGGATCGATCTCCATAAACTCTTGCCACTTCTCAAAAAGTGCAGTGGCACAATTGTGCTTCAAAGCCCTCCTTTCCACCAGCATCTCTAACCGTGTACGCCTCGTGAAAAATAAATGTGTTTGGTTCATCCTTGCTCTCTCAATAAACATACTGGAGACAAAGTGGTCCATCTCGTTATTTATAACCCTTTTTGATTATTTCGAATAGCCTCTAGAAATTCCTCCGAAGCTCGGGCTTCATGCAGAGTTCAACATGAACTGAAAAACAAGGTCGAATTGGAATCTTCTCAGCTTTGTGAGTCCCAAAGTAAAAATAAAAACACGAGCAACTTCAAATTACTGGTGTACTATGATCTGCTACCGGTACGACCTACCCAGGTATGAGGTATGACTAGCTAGATGACTGATGACAGCTCTGATGACTGATCTTTCAAACTCTCTCTAAGTCTTTTGTACATCTTTCGTTTTTCTCTCTCTAGGCCTTCTCTACTTACACCTTTCAACACCTTTCAACACCTTTCAACACCTTTCAACACCTTTCAACACCTTTCAACACCTTTCAACACCTTTCAACACCTTTCAACACCTTTCAACACCTTTCAACACCTTTCAACACC
>Ga0209712_10001535_pt1 | contig 19632 bp, 17 predicted proteins | sample ArcOceMetagenome_FD_187443 | JGI IMG/M metagenome (GOLD analysis project Ga0209712, IMG submission 187443) | Marine eukaryotic phytoplankton communities from Arctic Ocean - Arctic Ocean - Greenland ARC118M Metagenome (SPAdes) (version 2) | ecosystem: Environmental > Aquatic > Marine > Oceanic...
GAGGCTTGCTGGCGCTCTTCTAGAAGAGGCAAAACAAGTGTGGTCGATTTGAGAGGGGAGCGGTTAAACAGCCAGTAAAGTAGTGGTAAACCGTATTGGATCGATGGGGACCTTGAGGACAAAGAAGAATGAAGCATCATCAATATTTGTGGGTTTTGATGAGAGAAAGATTGAAGATGCTTCAAATCTTCAAACCTTGCAAGCTTGCAAGCTCTCTTGATTTCATTCTGTATTGAGATACTTGTGCTTACACTCCAACACTACAAGTACGAGAACACCACTAAGCACGCCTAAAAAGACACGATCAAAATGGAAGCTATAAAGACCCTTGTAGAGTGCTTAGGCGTAAGTGAAGTGTGAATCAATCTGAGGCAGGGCTTGGGAGTTCTAGAGCTCCTGAACTCAACCACGACGTGTAACCTCAACAACCAATCACCAAATCAACCAACCAATCACTCACCAAATCCATACTTCCTCATGTATTTACATTCATTCACAATTGACTAACGTGCAGTACCTAATCATTATTCTCTTTGTGTACGTGGCATACTGGTTCATCAATGCAATATCCCCTCCCAAGTCAGAACCATCTCCCCACAAACATGGCGGAACAGCGCAACAAGATGGAGAAGAAGAGGCACAAGAGCCACCCAGAAACTTTACACAGAAACAATTGCTAGAATTTGATGGGAAGAATGATACTAAAACTGATGAACCGAAACCAGTTTACCTTGCTTTGAATGGCATAGTCTTTGACGGTAAGTACTCGTAGCTCGTAGTGTGTGTATAGTATATAGCATATTGAATATTGTATATAGGATATACCACGTACATGAACACTTATATAATATCGAGATTGGAGATTGAATATAGACACTCACTTTATCATTTATTGCAATGCCATATCTCATCCTTTTCTCCTCCTACGCTACTAACTACTACACGTAATTCGCAATGTCAGTTTCGGACGGGAGAAACTTTTATGGACCGGATGGACCCTACGAACTCTTTGCAGGGCACGAATGCGGAGTCGCCCTGGCAAAAATGAGTTTTGATACAGAATTCTTGGATGATATGGAAGGATGCAAATCACTCAATTACGGCGAAAAGGATGAACTCCATAATTGGATTCAAAAATTTGAACATTGGAGAAATTATCCCATTAGGGGGAGGCTCATTCCCAATAATCAAATGCCCGATCCTGAGAAATTTCTTTCACAAGAAGAGCTGTGGAAGAATAATGGGGATGGAGAGGTTCCGGAAGGATATGCGATTGCGCCAATTTACATTGGGGCTCACGATAAGGTGTATGATATGAGCTTTGGGGGTGGTGGGTTTTATGGGAAGGGGTGTAGTTATAATGTATTCGCGGGGAGAAATGCTGCAAGGTCCCTTGCGACCATGAGTTTGAACCCGGAAGATGCCAAGAATCCAGATATTTCTGATTTGTCAGAGAAGCAGATCAAAGTTTTGAATGATTGGAAAACTACTTTTGAGGAGCGAAAGTGTTACCCTATTGTTGGAAAGTTGGAGGTTTGATTGATTGGTGTTTGTGCGCATAGAATACGTTGAAGGTTTGCAGCGCACTTTGCCTTTAGATTTGGACAATGGCGGCACTCATTTCTTTAGAATAGTATAGTATAATACAGTACAGCTTCCTAAATTCAATAATGGAATGTGCGATTTTTTGAATTATTATACTGCTGTGAAAAAAATTGAAAGTGAGTGGGCAAGTGCTCATTCTAGAGCATTTTACAAGCTGTAGTCTTGACATCTGCGTCTGGAGCATTCTTAGCCTTTGAAATAAGAAATTAGAATGTTAGATTATTTCTTCACGAATGAGATTAAATAGAAATAGTATATTGAAAAGTGTCAGAAAAAGGGGTTCATTTTCAATAGGTACTAGGTACTTTTGAACTTGCATAACAAAGTACCCTCCTCCCCACTAGCTAGTTCGCGATCTATTGGTCCACTAATGTCAAATGTCTAGTCTACATTGGTAGTTCCGCAATCAAAAGCCTTGATCGGGCTCTTCACGAAGTTAAGAGATATCAACACATCGTCGAAGGATTTCGCCTTTTACGCGAGAAGGGCAATGCTAGCCATCAGCGCCACCAGCAGTACTATAATTTCAGGCGACGGAAGGGTTCTGGCCAGAATTACTATGAATGTAGTAGGGAGAAGGAGGGGGGGAGGACATGAATTGATTGCAGCATGCTTGATCTGAAGAAGGCGGAGCGAATGGTTGGGATGATTTCTTGAAGGCTGAGGAGACCCGAAGGTGTGATATTCTCCTCTGCCGGCTTGGCTGTTGTGGAAGTTGCTGTAGTTGCCGTTAATGATGACCTCGCTGCTTGCGGTATTCTCTTTGTTTGACATTTTTGAGAGTGATGAAAGAATGATTTTTGAGAGTGAACAAATGCTGGAATTCTTTCGTGTCGGCGACAAGAAGAGGCTCCTCCTTATTGAGAACACATATCAGCGGAGCAAGAAGTAGTGATCTCATGAAACCACGTCTCTTCCTAGTAGTATGGTATGACATCAAGGGGCGATCCTGTTACGAAAATATATTAGCACAATAATCAGAGCAAGAAGAAATGAGTTCATTCGTAGGTTTGGAGCAGTCACCCAGCATCATCTCCGTCAGAATTCGTTCTGGAAACAGTCACCTGCGAGACTGTACTGGGTGCAAAGATCTTTGTAGGACTCCGTAGCAATGAGCGCTTCGATACAAGGATTCAATGACTCGGCAAGGTCGGGCCCCATCTCAAAGTAGTTCCAGAGTTCATGTACTCATGGTGTAGAGTCATGAGAAAAACATACAAGAAAAAACAAAAGGGAATGAAAACAAATTCCAATTTGTCACAAGACAGGATCGAGCGTCTAGAAGAGATTGGCTTCCAATGGCAGGGTGTCGACTACGATGAGGTATTCGAGAAGCGCTACCGCCAGTTGGTAGCATTCAAAGAGGAGTTTGGACACTGCAATGTTCATCAAAGGTTTGCAGGCAATATATCATTGGGACGCTGGTGTGACAGCATGAGAAAAACATATAATAACATCCAAAAGGGAACGAAAACAAGATGCAATCTCTCACAAGGCAGAATAGAGCGTCTAGAAGAGATAGGCTTCCAATGGCAGGTCGACAAAACATTCGAGAAGCGATGTCGCGAGCTGATAGCATTCAAAGAGGAGTTTGGACACTACCATGTTCCTTGCAAATATGCAGGCAATCCATCATTGGGACACTGGTGTAGCGTCATGAGAAGTGCATACAAGAAAAACCAAAAGCGAATGAAAGCGAATGACAATCGATCACAAGGCAGAATAGAGCGACTGGAAGAGATCGGCTTCCAATGGAAAGTAAACGCATCATTCGAGAAGCGCTGTCGCGAGCTTATAGCATGCAAAGAGGAGTTTGGACACTGCCTTGTTCCTTGCAGATATGCAGCCAATCCATCACTCGGAAAATGGAGTAGCGCCATGAGAAATGCATACAATAAAATCCACAAGGGAATGAAAACAAAGTCCAATCTCTCTCCAGACAAGATCGAGCGTCTAGAAGATTGGCTTCCAATGGTCTTGACTGATTTCGGATAATCATATAATTATTAAAAAATCAATGTAGTATCAATTATTCTCGTTTGGTAAAGTTGAATTGCCGCTCTCGTGGAATAGGAAATGTTCAATCGTCTAGTAGTAGTACACGCAACATGAATATGAACCAAGTGCTTTGGGAAAGGATCTTGATTCGATCGCACGATTACCGTGAACAAATAATCTTATCGCATACTCATAAAATACCTACAAAAATACATCGTACACCCTTTAATGTTTTGGAAGATTGATTGAATACAATATACCATGACATATAACATGACGCATAAAGGTCAATGAAATGATTAGTAAAAGGTGGAACTGTGTATGAGTGCTTCGAAATGTTTGTACCCATTGGCCATAATTGCGTAGGTATCGGGGGTTCGAGTCTTCTTGTCAATGCTTTATGTAATCTTTGAGTTATTATTCTCAAAGAATTCTTCTTCTCTGAATTAGCGCACTGAACTCAAGGTGCCTGTTGCGAACCCCTCTTGGTATTCGTGTAGGTAGTGCAGCCATGGTAATCACCATTGAGGAGTCCAGATCCAATTTTATTGTTACCCCAGCACTCATACCAGGCAGATTGCACGAGAGTGATGTCGATGTTGCAGACTTCCTCGAGCCCTCTAGCGAAATCAGGACCGAAACTAGAAAGATCAAGATCAATGCCAATGCCAATCGAAGTGCAAGGAGGATAGTCAGTATTTTGGGCAAGAATTACCTTCGGCTTCATTGGATTGCTGTTCGACACTCCAAGTAAAGGTAGTGACATGGGCACATCGATTTTTGGAGACTTTGAGGACCCCCGAGCTTCCCCCTTGTCTTCTTCTGCTGTTCGGCAGGAGAAGCAAGGACGCAAATACTTGCGTTAGCGGACAAGAGGACATACTTTGAAGGAGTTGGGTTCTTCGAAGGAGGAGCCAGGTTTCAAGTACGAAGCTATGTTCCTACCCGACGAGAAGTTGGAATACAGACCCTGTTCCTGAACCATATGCACTACGTGTACACCAATATTACCAATATGATCCTCCACTTCATTTCCCAATAAAACATTCAAAAATGGCATGACTTGTATCTATAAAAACAAGAAATCAGCCGCATAATCAAGAAATTAGGGTTACCCAGGCTTGCTTTGAATTGCCATTGGTACTTGTAGATTTGACTTTTGTGGGGGATTCAAATGCATGCTTCGTTGGAGAATGCTTTTGTGATTTGCAGTGCTGCTTTTGATACTTCCGTGTGCTTCTTTTCGACAACGATGGCGACGATGGTAGAGCAGAAGAAGAAGGAGAAGAACCTTTTTGCCAGGAAGACCTTTCACGCACTTCCTGAAGCATCCTATGAATGGGCCTTGTTAACAGTCGGTTACAATTGCTCATCATTCTTACTGTTATTTCTAGTACTTGTTTCGACAAAGTTCAAAGTGTTCCACCACATCGGTATCATTTGAGAGAACACCTTTAGAATTCGAATACAGTGTCTGCTTGTTGTTCTTTTTTTGCGATGTTAATAATAGTAGTGGGTGAATAATCCATATATTCCTGTTGTTGTTCAAATTGATTAACCATGGACATGATGATGATGGTGGCAAGCATTCAATGATTCGTATCTGATTCAGATGGGAAATTCGCCACGGGTTTTTGAGGCAAGGATGATACGCTTCCTCCTGTGACAAATCATTCTTGTTGCTGACTGTATTGGTATTGCTATTAGCAGCATTTATTTTTTAAGAAAGTGTGATGTTGTGGTTATTCCTACTTGTCCATTACACTATTTGTTTTTCACAAGTGCTACTATGAAGAGCACGAGCCTTGATAATGCCTTGGTCGCGGAGATAGCGCAAAGGAGAAATTAATGTAACCGAGACTTGGCTATTTGATATTATTCTAGCTAGGTGCAGATATTACAAGAGAAGTTGTTGAATGCAAATGCAGATAAATAACTTGAAGTTGTTAGATAATAGTAGGTACCCCCGCCTTCGTTGCGTGCTACATGTAGTCTTATTTCGCGTCCTCCACTATAATGCACTGTCGACAGTACGGACAGCAGTCTTTGGCCATTAACCACTGATCCACACATTCATGGTGGAAATAATGCATGCAAGGTAATAGACGAATAGTCTCCCCCTCTTCGTATGCAAACTGACACACCAAACACTTGACACCCGAATCATTTTCATCCTTTCCTTTCGCCATACTCATGCAAAACTTGTTGGAGGGCAATTTGGCGATCTCATGTTTTGCTCTCATGGCCCAACGTTCAGATTTTACATCACCAATCCTTTCTCCCAGATTCAACAACGCCTCATACGACATATCTGCAGAATCCATCCCTTCCTCTTCATCGCCTTCTAGTTCACCCTCGAGCACTGGGTTCTCTTCCGCCATTATGGCACGGAGAGCTGCCAAATCTTCCTCACTGTATTCGTTCGCGTTTTCTTGAAGGAAGTGGGCGCTTTCGTTATAACTAAACATGGCTTCTTCGGCCATGAACTGCCTTGCGAGTGCCTCGGACTCAGCTTCCTCTCGAAGACGACGAACTTCCTCTGTCTCTTCCTCGCTGCTTGTTTCATGCAGGTTACGGTCAGCAGGACCACTGTCACTGGAGTGAGAATCATCGTTCCTTGCTTCCTGCGTTGGAGTTTCGAGTTGGAGCTGTCGACGGCTCTGAATGCCCGCTTCAATGCTGATAGAACCATTGGTAGATTCTTGAAGATTGAGTCTTTCATTCATGACCATATCGTTGTCGTGGCTGCTCTTGCTGGTGGACGAAGGAGATTTGAGGAGGATTCGTCCAAAGGAACCCGAGACGCTGCCGTTCATGTGATCAATGTCAACATCAATGCTGTTCTCATCGTAATTGTCATTACCGTCAAACCCCGAATGGTTCACTTTCATGTTATTACCTCGATGGTTCTTCATTTTCAAGTTCACGTCAATGGGAGAAAATTGAGGAGTCTGATTATTGCCAAACAGGTTCGTGGGCGGAGTGGAGTTCGGTTGGAATTCACTGTAGGAATCGAAATCTTTCATTTTAGGTGTTTCGTGTTGGGATGGTGAAATGATTCTGGACGCGTTCATTGTGAAGGTTTTCTTAGCTGGAGTGGTTTCGGAATGATGCGATTGTGTCTTTTGGGGTGCGAGCGAGTGACGAAGCAAGTATGAGATTATTTGTGTGATGCATGAATGAGGAGATGAGAAAAAGTGTACCTGAAATTGATCGTTGGCGATCGATGATGACCGATCGTTGAGACTCCGGGACAGTCCCTGAACTATTATAGTCGCACAATACTAAAAAATACTGTAAAACCAACTCGCAGAAAACCTCATCATCTTTTGGGGACAATGAAAGTAAATATCATGCATGCAACTTGAAACTGAAAACTGATCCCTGTACCATGCAATTTTATTGTCCATTCATTCTTATTCTATAACAAATTCCAGAAATTCTTGCACAAATCCTCATGAAACTCACAAATCTCCTTAAATTCTAAAGAGGAATTAATTGACATTGTTTGCATGTCCTTCAAATATGTTTGTTGTTTGTGGCACTTTGGGTGCGGGGAAGGTTCATTTTCCTTCGAATAAATACCACATTAGTTTCGACATTTGGGATACACATAAAGCAAATTTTAATTTTGGAGTTAGAAGAACGAACCCGCAGTGGCTGGAAGGAAAGGATACAATATGAACAATCTATGATTTCCGTTTAGGTTGAAGAATTGTTATATCAGGTTTTACTTTAAAAATTCAGCGGTCATTTAGTAGGTAACATTACATACAGTTTGAAGTTTGTAAACATACGCTTTGAAGTTTGTAAAATGTAAGAGGACTACTGAAAGCTGGGTTTGTAGTTGTAGTTTTCATCAGAGGTAATGTGAATGTCTGCTTGAACTGGAGTTGCAACGGCATATGCAGGCACAGGAATGGCCACGAGATCAACCCCAGGAACATTATCGATCTCTAAGCCACTGTCAAGTTCCACGTCAGATGTGTGTGGTGTGTCACCAACCTCTGGATCGTCCTTGCTTTCATCAACATTCGCTCCGGTACAACTTTGATAACAGCAAATGATACCCTGCCGCAACTCTTCTCTAAAGTAGACCAAGATAGGCCACACGGTTGCTACTGCTATAAATGCTCCAAAGAGCATTGCATCACTTTTCTCAATGACACTTAAATCAATCCCACCTCCTTGGTTCATGAACTCTCCAAGAAAAATATTCACCAAGGACAGATTTGTAAGGAGCCCCCAGAAAATTGCTGACCTAACACCAAGTGCAGTCAATATTGCTTCCTTATCTTCCTTCATCTCGAGCAGGTCTTGTGTCCTTGCTAGAAGACTATATCGTTCTGGAGGGCATTCAAACTTCCCATTGCAAATAGAAAAGGGGTCAGCGACGCGAAGGAGAGCCACGGCGAAATTTGACATTGCAATCTTGACAAAAAATGTGGCCAAAAGGCCAGTTTTGATCCAAACATCCCACATAGTGGCGCTTGTCTCAGGCGGATGTAGCATCGTCCTTGCATATGATGGATCTGTGCAGATTGTTACGTTGCCAAAAAAGGGCATGTCGGGACGAGGCGCATAGAGATTGGGAAGAAAAGATTCCAACCCCAGCGTCTCAATGGTTTGGTTTGTTGTGAATTTTGGGAATGTAATATTTTGGGCATTGACAAAGGGAAACTCGCAGTTGCACATGTCACTGAACTGCTCGACCTCCGTGAGAACATTTCCAATTGTTATATTCAAAACGTCAAAGGAATTTGACATAGACAGAAGATCGTCACATTTTTCACCCATCAATTCATTGCGTCTCTGAAGAAAGCTTGCATCTGCAAAGCACGGATTTGACAATAGATTCAGGTTCAACGAAAGTTCAATATTTGCATCGAATGTTCGCAGGTATTCAAATCCCCACCAGATGGCAACGCTTAAACCCACAAACAGAAAGTTGTTTGCACCGAATACGAAGCTTTTCAACATGGGCCCATAGTTCTGACGAAATACCTGGAGAGGAGCTGGGAAAAACAACCCAATTGCTTTGTAGAGGACGTACACAGAACCTGCAACGTCGATTTGAAAGAGTAATTTGTCTACGACCTCACTAACGGAAGCACGTACTTCATCTGGAATAGATTCCATGGTGAAAAACTTTTGTCTCGCAGCTCTCAGTTCTGCAGCACGTCTATACTGTGCCTCCCGATAATCTTGAGTCTCACTCTCATTATCTGCGGTGTGCTGTGGACACACGTATGGAAATTCCACACATACTGTTTTCAAACCAATGCCAATCACCTTGAACACTTCGCAATATGTATCTGTGCACTGAGAGTTTGCGATATTATCCAATGCCTGTTCTCTTGCCGCGGCACAGTACCCAGGGAAGAAGTTACCATACTTTGACATTGGAAACACAAACGGATCATTCTCCCAATCTGCCTTGGTTCCTGAAACCTCGTGAATGATCCCATTTACATCTGGTGTATTATCATCCACATTGTCGCATTTAAACCCTGCTGTTCCATACAAACTAGTATCTCTTCTTAACAAATCATCAAAACGATTGTAGTAATCCACCTGTTCCTGTGCCAATAATGACCTCGTCTCACTTTCGAGAGTTTCATTAAAACCTCTCTCATAAGCATCCATCTCTTCCATCAAACACATTTCAGGAGAAGCCGATATTTCTGCCTTTGGAATCATTCGTTTCAGAATATCCGGGGTAAGGAATAAAGTGCACAATAGTAGTAGTAATGCAGTCGATACAAAACCTTTCTTGTAAGGAATAGCCTTCCAACCTACAAATTTCTTTTCGGTCATGGGTTCCTTGTGCACCACACCAAGAAAAGAGGCTTTCATACATCCCACTGCCCACAGAACTCGTCTCTTGAACTGCTTCGAGAAGAACCTTCCTACAATATGCTGTTTTGATAAATCTAGTGCATCAGGGTCCTCTGGCTCTTCGTTCACTCTTGTACGCAGGCTTTTGATGTAGAAGAAGTTCGTGATGAGGAGGGAATCCAGCATGAATATCAATCCGATGAATGACAGAGAAGGCATCTTGTAGCTTGTTGGATGTTAAGGCAGGGCCACTCTTCTATATTTGTATTCCCAAATTGAAAGACCACCCTTCTATATTGAATATTTGTGCTCCGAAATTGAAATTTGTTGACGAAGAAATACCGTCTTCTCACATTTCAGTTGGAAGTACTAAAATATAGTTTTGGCGAGTATCCATGACGTTATAATATGACTATCGTACTACTCGTAGTTGAAGTTGTTGTAGTTAGTTGTAGATGCAAATTCATAATTTCCAAATTCGAGTCGTGTCTGTTACGCTGACTTAAAATTGTTAAAAGCCTGCATGTATGTATGAGAGGGCATATTAATTGATGGCAGTAGACAAAGTGCAATCTTCCAATGGTGCCATATCGAAGCAGGTCATGTTGCAAGTTGTTGCAAGTTGCAAGCTTTGTGCTAGTTTGTACAGCAACATTTTTGTCATAAACCAACAAGCGCATAGAACATAGTGTGATGAGATAACGAGCTCTTAACCTAATTTAATTATGAGGTGGCGAGAGAGATTCGATACGCACGGCTCTAATTCCGGGGTGTCCTGCTGGTGAGTAGGTGTCTTACAAACGCCGCTAACCTAACTAACTAACTACTTAACTAACTAACTAACTACCTACTTAACTAACTAACTAACTAACTAACTAACTAACTAACTAACTAACTAACTAACTGCTTACAATTGTTCTCGAAATTGTAGCAAGGCCGTATTTATTATTTATTAGTTTCGGGGGGGCCTTACTTCCCGCACCGCCCACCGAACGAAATTCCCAGTCCCGGCCGCCGGTATTATGTGAAGTGTAATTTTAGAAATAAATTGGTGCCATCTAATTCCGGTGTGTCGGTCTTACGTCGTTCCCCGGGACCGACCGTGACCAAGGCTCTCATTTCTCATTCATTCGGGGGGTGTCTGCTTATTTCGACCCGTGACAGAGCCGAAAACGAAACGAAAGTCGTTCGTGGGACATTTTATTTAATAAACAAAAATCGAAGTGCCTTTGAAGTGACTGACGTCGTCCCCGAAAAAAAGACAGCTTTATTTAGCCGTTTACACACCTGCTTTTCCTCCTTTTAGTCAGTGTTTCAGTCTGAAGTCTACCTTGAACCTGGTGCTGAAAAAGATAGACTAGAGAACAAAACAAAACAAAACAAACAGCCGCATCAACCAAGTTCAAAGCCACCATTGAAGAAGGAGCTACAATTCCAACCCTGTTATTTTACGACCTGAATTACGACCTGTTTCTCAAAATCTAAGTCGGTCCGCCCAACGAAACACTCTGTCCCACCATGAGCCAATATCTCCTCTATGATACAACCCAGGAGAAATCCATCGCACCAGCAGACGATGCAGCAGATCATCATATCGACTCGACCCTTCGAACAAGCGGAGAGTACGCGGTGATTTCGCATCAGAGTTCTGCCAGTCTAAGCATGAGGAACGTGCTCAGCCGATCTCTCTTTGTGAAGAGATCTTCAGTATCGTCTTTGGAGAGCAATCATGGACATGATGAAAAAGAACCCAAATCTTCTAGCAAACAAAAGAGACCTTCTCTCCTTCGATCGGCTCTTCGTGCCCGGAACCGCGTGAAGGACCGGCGCCAATCTTACATTGGGAGCGCCTCACACCCCCCTGCATCGGAGACTTCTGAAATATTCTTGGGAACAACTTGGATGAACCGTCTCGTCTTAGAGATGCAGACTTGCCTTGAGGACTTGGACGCCAGTACAGAATATCCCTGCCTCGAGAAATGGGCTTGTATCGTATATGAAAGTATGTCGGCCCCGAGCAGAACATTTCATTCGGTACAACACGTATTTGATATCTCCATCGAGGCAAACTCAATTCAAAAGCTCGCTGCGTATTTTCATGATATTATATATTACAGCATTGATGGAGGTCTCAGTGAGGATCAGGATGCGTTGATTGGTGATCTCATTTGTGAGAAGGATGGCGTCGTTTCCATTGTCAAGGGAGAAACTTTTGAAAATAATATACTCATGATGATGGACATCTTTGGCTTCGACGCGGGAAAGGTATTGGACCCCTTCAAGGGAATGAACGAGTTCCTTTCTGCCGCCCTTGCGGTGCGTTGTTACCAGGATGTTTTGGGCCCAGTTCATCTTGCACAGATTGCGGCATGCATTGAAGCCACGATTCCATTCCGGAAATTGGATGCAGAGGGAAAGAATCCTATTGAATGTCTCTTTGAGAGAATGGTCAAGGTGAATGATACTTATAATCTCAAATTGGTGGAAATCGAACTCGTCAAGTCAGCACAGCTGGCGGCGGATCTTGGTAATAGGGACTTGGGAAATTTTGCAACTCCCGAACGTGCAGTGTTCCTTTCCAATACTTGGAATCTCTTGCCAGAGTCTAACATCAGTCTCCGCAATACGACAGTCTTTCGTATTTCTAACTTTGCCAATGCCTTGCAGAAAATGACTGGGTTCTTTGAATATCTTGACCCGGAAGATATTTTCCAGTCATTCAGGAATGCTGAGTATGAAGCTATCATGGCGAAAAAGACAGAGGCAGCGAGACAGAACATTCACGTCGCTTTGAGTTATATGAATTGCAAGCGTTTGTCGATTGCCGTCGTAGCGGCTATTGCTGAATTGACGGGGGGTGATGCTCCACTGGCTCTATTCCTAGGAGATTTACCGGAACGCCATCATGTTTCTACAAGCATTGAGGATCTCATTTATTGCTGTGATCGGGAGCCGGATCCTGGCGTGAAATTGGACAGGAGGGTTTTTGAGCTCCTCAATCATGGGAGAGAGTCGGAGTCAAACTTTGATATAAAAAATTCTCCTCTGGCTGCTTATATTTACTCACTGATTGGAACGGATGGAATTGATCGATGCATGAAATTTGCTGTTCATCCCATGGACAAAGAGCATGCATTCGGAGTACTAAAGGCTTTGCCAATGGAATGTGTAGCAACCATTGTTGCAGCTTGCGCTGAAATTGCAATCACAAGAAGATACGCATTGGACAAAATGATGAAAAATTTGCGGGCAAACAACTGACTCGGGTTTTTTACATTTAGTGAACTAATTTAGATGTTATTTTTTATTGAATAGATACAGATGATGGATAAGACGTAATCAAAAACAAAAGGACGTCCAAGCTACATCCTGATGCTGCAGCAATCTGCACTGGTAAGAAGTTTCCGTAGAAATTGTTCGAAACTGGCAGTACTTCTTGAGATAATGAACTCGTATGACGTGCAGATACTGCCTTAACAAAGTCAAACGGAGCATCCCTGTTCTGAAGAGCAAGGTGCAGAGGGACAAAACCAAAGTCGTCGTGAGAAACAAAGAGATCAATGTTCAGATTCTGTAAAATGTGAATGTCATTCTCGATGGCTTCTATGGGTCTTGAGCATATTCTATGAGCAGCATTTCGACCGAGAGGGTCGACATCTCCTGCATGCTCTTCTTCGTAAAACGTGAATAGAATTTTCCAAGTCTGAAGCTGCGGATTTGCGTCTATAACACTGTGCAATGGCAAGAAAGGTTTGCCTTCTTTGCCATACGCTCTGGGGTTGGGGACCAAACGGTTGTACGACATCGAAGACAAAAGGATTTCTACGCAAGAGATGATATTTGATTTGTCTTTATCACTGGTCGAATCATCATCGTCATCCAATTCGTCATTCTGGAGATCTAATTCGTCTTCATTTAAATATTCCTGCAATTGATGTGCTGCCACGTCAATAGGCAGCATACCTTCAAGTTTGTCTTCTTTAAAAATGGTTTCAAATTCGGATGCGAGGAGAGTTCGAAGTCCACCTACAAATCCTGATGATGACGCAAGGTGAATAGGAAGTAAGCCCTCGTCATTTGTAACAAAAACTGCGATCTTAAAGGCGTGTAACAGCGCTTGGATAATTTGTGGCGTGTCGGGGTGCTTTGAGGCAATAGATACAGCATCGTGAAGAGGCAGGTTGCCGTTTTCGCACTGCTTCCTGGCACAAGCAGGAACATTGTCACACAGAGTTGATACAATTGCCAAGTGACCTTGATTGACTGCGATATGCAATGGCACATGTCCTTCGTTGTTTCTAATTAGAGCACAGTCGGAATCGAGCTGCAATAGCAATTTGGCAGAGGCATTGTTTCCATGCTTTGCGGCTATATTTGTGATTTGCGGTAATAAGGAGTGAGGAACAATACATTGATTTGTAAAGAGGGCTAAAACAATAACTAAAAGATTCTTTCTTACCAATATGGAGAGCGATATTTCCAACGCCTTCATCACTCAAGGTCCATCTTGCCGATAATGGGAATTTTTGTAATACATGTCGAATGACATATAAATCATCTTTCTTACAGGCCTCGTGTAAAAGCATACCCACTTCGTAGTTATCCGTAGACTGCAAATCAATAGGAATACTGATCACTGAAGATTTTTTGCCGTCAAAATTGTCCTCGTTGAAAGTTGGCGAAGAGTTAAATCGTGCAGGTAACGATTCAGGCGCTGGAGTTGAATTCATTTCAAGATTTTGAAGGGCTAAATTTAACTCGGTTTGGTTAGCAAGCGAAACTGCTTGCAGATTTGCGTGTAATGAGGCCGCAGCATTTTGCTGTGGAGAGACAATACCCGCCAAGATCGGGTTTTGTTGGAGCGAACTTGCGGCATTCTGGAAGAGAGAGTTTGCCTGTAATGCTGCCTGATGAGACGGGGCCATGCCTACCACGAGTGAGTTTCCTTGGAGAGCATTAGTGGTGCTCAGTTGAGACCCAACTAAACCCGCGAGAATAGAGTTAGCTTGCAAGGCTGCCGCTGCATTAGGATGCGTTGAAAATGGATTTACCGATCCAAATGAAGCTTGGCCTGAACCAAAAGTTCCATTGGACCCAATTGTTGCGTTACTTGAGACTGTATTGAAGTCACTTGTCGCTGCAAAGTTTGACGTGTAAAGAGGTGGCAGCTGATTGAATTCCGGAAGAAATGGTTGGAATTGGCCCTGCTTTTGTATCGGTGGCAAAGATAGTCTCGGTTCCAACGCCCTTGCCAGGAGCGACGAGGCTTCGAGAGTATCCGATAAAGCAGACCCGAATCTACTAGAAAAGTCAACATTTTCATTCACTGTGGAATTAGATAGACGCGAAATGGCATTCGGATCTGGCATAGAGTTGACACGCCTTTGTATTCTATTCCTGGTGAGTTTTTGGATATCCGGATTCTCTTGGAATCTCATCACGTCTTCGTAGTCTAAGCTTGCCTCGACATCTTCCGGTAAGGTTGTTCCAATAATACTACTTCTCTGTCGGATGTTACCAGTATACGACATGGACCGGCGAAGATGACGCTTCCCAAACCTCGCAGCTATTCTATCCTTCTCGATCAATTTCATCCGATCGGCCAGCAATGTAGAAGCCTCTCGCTCCATACTCGACACATGAAATCCAGCCCTCCGCCTTGCTTTTCTTTTGCTCTGAGGAAGGGCAGTCAGCGAGTCTTCCTGAGGTTCCATGTATAAGCTCAATCTCGCTGCGTAATTTTTATTTGCTTCTTCGGCAGCCACTGCAGCACACGCAGCAGACATTGCGCTTGTATTTGATCCTGGAATTGGTGATTGATCAAAACGTGTGTCCTCTTGAGAATCTTCCAAAGAGTGTATGCCTGCAAATGATCCAACCCCCGACGACGCAGAAAATCGTTTCCTAGCCTTATATTCGCTCTGATCGGCCATAATATGAACATTATTGATAGAACCAATATCATTATCGTCGTCGTCTGAAAAATCACCATTACCAAACATACTGGCGACCGCTGCAGCTGCATCACCGGTGCTCATTTCATCCGCAACACTTCTCCGCTTCTTCGGATTTGTCATCGAAGATCGTAAACTGGATCGCATATTCATAGAGGCGCTTCTGGTCGCCAACGGGGTGCTGAAACGTTGATTTTGCATTTGACTTTGATGATCTTGTCCGGCGGACGGCAAGCCAATCGATCCTGCTGCACTAAACCGCTGGACTTCACGCGTCAAATCACGGCTGAACTGTGCAACTTCCAAATCATCCTCTTCGTCCTCCGTGGAGAATCTTTGACTGCTCGGATTAAAATATAAATTGGATTGGCAGTGATTCCATTCAGATGATGTGGACGAGTCAACAATAGATGGAATAGTTCTTGCAGCTGTTGTACTTGTTGCGTGTGAGGAATAGCTACCGACAGCATCTTTTTGCGCTCTTTCCTCCTCCTCGATTTGATCCATTCCACTAAAACCAGAAGCGTTTGTAGAATATAAATTGTCATCCTCTAAATCTAAGGACGACCTGCGACGGGAATTTCTCCACTGCACGGTTTTTTCTGTATCAGATGCACTAGATTCAGTTCCTGTAGAAGCATCTTTTGATAGTCTACTGGACTGTGCAATCAACGATCCATTTTCCGTGCTTTGTTTTGGGTCTATATTAACATTTGGATCATAGTAAGTGAATGGCGGAGATTTGTTTTTCCAACTAGCAGAATCCGCCCTTCTACCGCTGCTGTTCCGCTCTCCTCCCCCAAAGTGCATTGCAGCTTGATTAATCAATTCCATATCGTCATTGTCATCAGATAGCTGCGAATCATTATCATCACTGAACCTTTCGGCGTCGATTGTGCCCGGTATCTGAATCATGTTCTTTCAAAAATGAACTGCTGCAAAAATTATTTATTCCGTCGTAACCTCCTGTCTTTCGAACTTTCAAACTTGTCTCTTGTCTGGTATTTTTTTAATTTCTCCGAAGTGTGATCTTCTTCAATTTGCGAAAACACGATAAAATCGAAATTCTCCGAAAGGAAGTGAGATTTAAGACTGTTTGATACTGTACGTACGTTCAACGTGTGCAATGTTCAAAGTATATTTTTAATTGAAAGCGCTGTCGAAGTTTATTTATCGTTCCTGCCCTTCGAAGAATGCATTCAACGTCAAACTATTTTATATATTATAAGAAGCCTAGAAAAAAAACACAGAAGTTTGCAGTTCAATTTTCTGAGTTTCTGTCCCGTAAAGGGAAATTACTTAGGAGTTTCTAAACGTCTCAGCTTTCAGCTTATAAACGAATTTATCCTCATTTTGACATTGGGTACTCTACGTCATGGGCTGCAATATTTTTGTCTGACCCCTGCTGCTGCTAGAGACATGACAGACAATCTTTCTCATTTTAAAAGGTCGCTGCTATTTTTGTCTGACTCTACTGCTAGACATGACGACAATCTTTCTAAAAGCTAAAAAGTCTCATGGAAGGTCCCAATGAAAATCGATTTATCCCCTATTATGAGAGACCTTCAGATGTGGTTGACTGCTATTGCTCTTGCCCTCATCTTATGCCCCCATCACAAGATCTTAGTCACTTTATCATCGATAAATTCATCGGTATTTTCCCCGAGTTTCAACCTTATTAAAAAACGCTTTTTATGAGAAATAATTCGCACAAAATTTTGCATGATTGAATCTGTTGCAGTTCCATGCAATGCTTTCCTATTTTTGATGTTTGTTCTGCCCGCAGTTTCTGTATTGTTGATCGAACACCTGTTTTGAATGTGAAGCGACTGAAACAGCATGGGGTGCACGATTGAATTGTTCCTTACTTGTATTGAACATTCGCCAAAATCGTTTACAATCTCTCGCTATAAGGACATGTTGTTCTATAAGCGTCGGCCGCTATAAGGACACAAATCATTTGTGTCCTTATAGCGAGTAACACTAACAATAGGGATGTGCCGTTTGAAGCACATCAGTATTCGGGAAATCCGGAGTGTCCTTATAAGCGAGGGATTGTTTGTACATTTATGGAAATTGAGTTGGACCTACACGGTTTTCACGTAGAGGACAATTGGACTGTCCGACTTTATTTCCGGCTATGCGAATACCATAGGACCACCCATTTTTCACGAGAAAGGCAAGGGCTGTGGGAAATATGCCGTTATTGTCGGAAATTGAGTGGGGCAATCCAATTCGGCCCTCCTGCACTGAGTTTTCGTGTCAACATAACGAGAAAACACACAACACGAAGACCCAACAATCACTACTATCAACATGCGCGTGAACCAAGATGCAATCCTATTGTCGCTTCAGCAGCCACTGCACAAATCAGTCATATTACGAAAATGATTCACTCGTATTCGAGTTTGTGAAGAGCATCTTGGCCCATGGCATGTTTATGCCAATCCAGAGAATCCGCATAGTACTATTTCCTGCCCTGTTCTTGCCCTGGCGAGGTAACTCTTCATGCATCCTGAATTTGCAGATGCAGATACATTCGGAATTGGATCGTTTCCAGAGGTCGGCACTCTTTCCATTTCGGCCCGACGATCGACGATGTAGTTACAGTATTTATAGTAGATCTTACTACTAGAATCTAGAGGCATAACGACATGCGTGTCCATTGGTGATGACTTCCATGACAGATTCTGCAAGTTGCAACCCTTTCTTCTCTAGCCCTTGAAAACTGTTACTATTAGAGTATGCAGTTATCTCTTATAAAAGATGCGTCAAAGCTTGTAAAAACCAATGATAGTTAAGCAGCAGCACCAAGCTTAAAATCAAACATCGCACATCGACATCTTAATAATGAAGACACGAAGGAATATTTTCTGAATATTCGTGCTCTTATTGTTCATCAGAGACGCTTTCTGCGCAAATCACACACAAGGAAAGATTGCCAGCAACTGATTCAAACACAAATATATGTAGTGCATATTTTTAATAATCAAAGGTGGGAAGTACAAAATGGATGAAGGAAATCTGCAACTGAAGTAGAAGAAATCAAGAGGGTGTATACGGCAAGTATCCATTACGTCGTATTCTGGATGATGATGTCCATGGCAAATCCAGCTGTACATAGAACATGAAGCAGATCGTATCTCGAACTCATATATCTACTAGAAAATTCATAATATATCATCTATGAAAATCGTGAACCAATCCAGCAGTGTAGCAATTGATCGGTGATGAAACTTGGACTTTGCCCATCTAACGAAAAAGTTCTTGTTATGGTTTATGGTCAATTCGCAAGTATGGAATTAATGGTATCTGTTTTTGGCTTGAGTTGACACTTCTCGGAGGCCTTCACACCTTTCAAGGTGTCTAAGATGGCTTCATCGAAGCCTGCTGCGTAGCCTATCTGGTGTCAGCTGATCCATATGTGGGATTGCTGATCACTCAGATCTGACCAGGCTGATCAGCGAACCCTATATGGGATCACTGATCACTCTGATCAGATAGCATCTCTCAAGCCCTATGTGGGACTCGATTGATGCCATAGGCTACTGGCAGACCTCTCCTGTCTCCCGGAAATCCATTCGTGAGGGAGTGTGCTCCATGGCGCAGCAGAGAACCCATCCTAGTGGAGTCTCGACCGAGAGGAGAGTATCTATTTCTTTTTCTTTATTTTGAATTATTTCTATTGAGCGCGACTTGATACGATTAGTTCTTTTAGCGCGAGTGTATGTGATGTCTAATTGTCCCCATGTGGTGGGGTGTTCGCATTGTAGTTTTTAATTGGGATTCTTATATTATACCAATGACGTTTAATTTAATTTCGTTCTTTACCTTAACTTTTTGATTTTTCTGTTTCTTCTATGTGAGATCCCTTTTGTGATGGCAATCTCTGTGGTATCACGTCAAATGTATTTGAGGAAAGCTGTACTTTTCCACCTGCCTCCGATTTGGATTAAAATTGGATCAACTTTTCTGAGATAGAGAAGTGTTGCAAATGAGGTACGAATTGAGTGTGTCCCCACTTCTTTTGCTGTGAAGCCAAGCTTCTCTTCGCCAATCGCTTTCACAGCTACTCTGATTCTGTTTCGGATAGTTGATGAATCAATCTTTTTCAACTTTCCTTTGATTTCGACTGTGTTGACTGTTGTTTTTCCTGTGGTTCCTTTGTAACCTTCAATTCTGTCGATGATGGCACCCCATGATCTTACTGGGCCTAGGATTGAAGATTCGTCTGCTC
>Ga0209712_10001538_pt1 | contig 19600 bp, 15 predicted proteins | sample ArcOceMetagenome_FD_187443 | JGI IMG/M metagenome (GOLD analysis project Ga0209712, IMG submission 187443) | Marine eukaryotic phytoplankton communities from Arctic Ocean - Arctic Ocean - Greenland ARC118M Metagenome (SPAdes) (version 2) | ecosystem: Environmental > Aquatic > Marine > Oceanic...
ATATCTTCTATGAAATCATAATAGTATCCGGATTTACTGTCTTCAATAAATGCTTTTAACTTGGAATTTCTTATATTAAGTTCTAAATTTTGTATCCTTTGCACATTGGATAAGTCGAGAGGGAAAGCGTTGTCGTTGTTTCTATTCCCGATGTTGAACAGCTCGTTCATGTGACTCTGAACCTTATCGGTGCTTGGTTCTTTGTCATTTGCCATGGGCAGTCGGCTTATTGCATCCGCAACAACATTATCAACTCCTTTGATATGTCTAATGTCTGGTCCATATTCTTCTAATAGTTAATAGTGCTAACGAAACCTATCATCAAAAAGGTGCCAGATTTTCTCCAGGATTTGAACCTTATGTTGATTAGTTAGTGCTTGTTTGTTAGATGTGAATAAAACCTGGCGCCTTGACCATGAAAGGTTTTCACTTCCTTTCGGTATTTGGTGTCAGGTTTTATCAACAATCAATATTGTGTAAAAACGAACTAACCTTTGTATTATTTATTATGATTGAACAGATGGCAACCGTTGTCACGAAAGAGTTTATTCAGGCTCATTTCGATTATACTATCTATGTAATGACACGAGTGATGGAACATCAGCATCACAGATTAAAAGTGATAACACTACAAGCATTGCAGGACATCAAGTGTGGTGGTGCAAGAAGGTGTAAAAGCACAATTAGTCAGAATATGTACTGATTGAATAATCAGCAAAGGATAGCTGTCCATCACCGATAAATGAATTGAATAGCATAAATTCTAAGAATCATTCAAATTATTATAAAACATATTGAATTAAATCTAGTTAATAGAGGTGGTTCAAAGACCTGACTCCTACAGAGGATGCCGATGATCAGAAATACTGACTGAATCAATCAACTGATTGTTCTGTAAAACCCGCCTGCTTAGAATTGAGCTATACAATCAATCCACAGACCTGGACATACTCTAAATATATCTGAGACTCAGTGGTCGTCCTCTCTATGAAATGAGTGTATTTAAATTATTGACCACTGGAATCCATCTGTTCCACCCATTGTTTTTGAAAAGATCAACGGCTTCAACTTCAAGCAATACTGGAATTTGAAGGGTTCCTGCTTGATCCTATTGTCGATATCCTTTCCAACCAAAGAACAGCCAAGTTTGAGGTACATGATATCGTCAGGTCTCTTGGCAGGGTCTCCATTGAAGATTTTGGCCTTACAGCTTTTGCTTGTCATGAACTATAATCCCTGGAGAAAATCTACATTCGTTGCTGCTGATTCAACGCCTTCTGCCCCTTTCCTGGCTTCCTCACAGGTGGTCACAGTCTCACTTGGAATAGCCTTTCACATCACATTGACTAGGTCTGCCATGGAATGAGAGCCTACCTGATCCCTGAGAATGTCCGTGAGCCTGTTGAAAGACACGCTCTTCATTCACTGGTGATCACTAGTGCATGTCATTTCCATGATAGGAATGGAATGACATGGACTGTCCTTTTAAATGAAGATGTTAGTCATAGAGGTCTTGCTAGTTTGGGCTGGAACTCTATGGGTGGAAGGGTATCATTCCTGGGGCGGCCAGATCCATGGATAAGGGCAGTGATAGTGTTGGTGTTGGGGCTGTTGGGTGTAGTATCTGTTTGGAAGTACGTGGTGTGGGTCGCCATGCGGCTCAGTGCCAGGTAACAATTAAAGAATGGAATAGCTGGTATTGATGCTGTTACCTAGAATTAAGTGCCTACTTGATTACCCTTTACTATTGAATGTTCGTCTTCGGCATTGGTTCTTCTTTCTTCGACTGACATCAATTCATGTTATGCCTGTGATGTAAGCAAATATAGTTTGAATCCTATTTCACGAATAATGAGCAACAGCATTACAAAGGAAGATCCACCTGACGTGCAAAAAATCAGTAAAGGCCTACCTTTTACCAATGGACAGAAGCCTTCAATGACTTCCTCCACAAAGGAATTGGGCAGAGGACCCTTGCTTATGTGATTTGAGAGGATGCAGTTGTTCCTGGAAATGCCCCACCCTTGCAGCATCATCAGCAGCCATTCTCTGCAGAGGAGCACGAATCGGTGGAAGGGGAGTTCATTGCAACAAGAGCATCCCAGGATCATCCCATCTTCAGGGATGACAACGCTAAAGTCTACTACTTCATCAAGGAGGCCATGCGTTCAACCAGCTACTCTAGTTCCATCAAACCTTTCTCTCGCGTTAAGAGGAATAGGAGAGGTGCACACTTGGCCATGTTAAACAGTTTGCAGGAAAGAACAAGGGGCTCACAGAGGAGTGAAAGAAACAAGCAGACATGATGCATCAAGGGATTTGGAAAGGGACCAATGATATATCTCTTGAAAATTTCGTGGGCTAGCATCACCACTGGTACCTACCACCGTACTGGCACCCACCCTGAATTTGAGTTCTTATCCTTGTCACATGCTAGGCACAGTGAAAATGAAGGGTACTGTACTAGGAAAGGAAGTCAAAAGTATTTCTATCCCATCTTCTTCACCCATACTCTTCCAATAAACTATTTGAAGTGTTATGATGCTTGCATGGAAGCATGCTTACAGAAATAAAAATGCCAATAAACTATTTGAAGTGTTATGATGCTTGCATGGAAGCATGCTTACAGAAATAAAAATGCCCCTGGTATTGCAACTGCAACAAGTAGAAGTTAGCATGTGAACACAATGAAAGCACTACCATTGTACCACCACAGGACTGATGTCATAGCAACTGGAACTCGGATACAGTAAGTTAGTTAAGCCAAGTTCAATATGCATCTAGTCGTTTCGATATTTTACTTACGGGTTTTGAATGACAAGTGGTAAAATCTACATTGTTAACTATGCATAATTTTCATGTAAAAGAAGGGATTAAAGTTTTATGCCTCGGACCTTCTCATTGAAAAATGCCGACATCAATGGGCATACGAATTGTATGCTTTTTTTGGACCTCAGCAGCTTGACTTTCTATGACATTCACTTTGCGACATGGTTTTATTCGTCAAAGTTGCGATCATGATCTATATTATTGTCCCTAGACTAGTTTAGAGGCTCTTGGTGAAAACTTCAAGAGCAGCAACAGCCTTTGCGTTAGCAGCCTTGCATGCTTCTCCCTTGTGCAAAGTAGCAGCACCGTTGGTGTCCTCAAGAGCACGGAAGAATACATCAGCCATCTCCTTCTGGTCAACAGTCTTAGAAAGTCCACGTACTGCTCCACGGGTCTCGTACATGTAACGGGTAAGCTCATCCTTTACGTTGAACCATTCCTTCCTGTCTACGTATGCAGGGATCTTGGCAAGACGGAGCTTGGTCTCAGCGAGAGTTGCAACCTTGCGAGCGGCAAATTCTGCGTTGCCCTCCTTGTAAAGGGAGTCAGCTCCCTCAGCAGAGTAAACGGAATAAGGAGAGTAAACATCTCTAGCCTGGTCAGATCCGTATGCAGCTCCCTCAGAGTAAGAAGTTCCATCTCCAATCAGTCCGAAAACAGAGAAACGAGGGGACTCTCCAACAGCAGCGTTAGCAGCAATGGGGAGGAAAGCAGCTCCAACAGCAGCAATCTTTCCGAAAACCTCACGGCGAGCCTCTGCGTTTACAGCAGTGGAAACACGTGCACTGTTTGCCTGGAAATATAAGGAAAGAAGAGTGAGAAAAATGGAGATGATCATACAGTTTACAGATCAGCAACACTGGAGTATGCGAACTTCGGGAACTTTGAAAAGACAACAACATCATCCCCAGAAAATGCCAACTTTCACGCCTGAATAAGATGATATCAGATCTTTCTGATGAATGTATTGACTCTTCGTCTTCTGTGCCATTTATAAAACGAGCACGACGGAAAGCCAAGGACTTCGACAAAGGAAATTCGATAACTAGTTACATCTCGAGTCAGTTCAACGTAGCCCTAATCGTTCTAATCTTATGCAGATAGCATCAATGTCATATAGTAAAGGAGTCGTACCTCGGGAGCGAAGGCAGAAGCAGAAGCAACAACAGCAGCGAAACAGATAGCGGACTTCATTGTTGATTAGTTAGTTGTTTGGATATTTTAAAGATGTGTTTGCAGTTGGTGTCTCACCGACCGATCATCTCGAAAGAAAGTTGAAAAAAACAAAAGAGGATACACCTCAACTTACGTCGTCATTACGGTCGATGGTCAGACTGAAGCTTCAACCTCCTCAAATGTCTGAAAGTCTTCTAACCTATGAAATAAAGTGGGATATCTACAGTGTTTCTGGTATATAGATGCCGGCAGTAAATAATTCATAGGTTATGATACTTATAGAGATTTGTAGTACCAACGGTTTGATATTGATGGCGTTTGAAAAGAACCTGGTCCCGTCCTTAGAAAATGACTTTCTTTGTATTGTGGTGAACAACAATACAAGGTAAACTACCGGGAGGTAATTTAGCCACTCTTCTAAATCATTTCTGCCATGAGGCTCTCAAGCCTGCACATCTTTTCTTTCACTATCGCCTTCTTCCACTACGCTTGGTGACGAACTTCCAAAGTTCTGGCATTTAAAAAATATGGGGTTCTCAAATCAGGAGCACTGTGACATCTCGCCTGTGGTCATTTTGAAATTGAAAATGCATTGCAACTTCTCAACTGAAATGATAAAATGGATAGTTAAAGACTCCAGCAGGTAATCCTTATTTTCTACATCTATATATACATGTTCTCTCTCTATCCTACAAAATTGTTTATTCATCGAGTGACTTGCAACCTCTACTTGTGCAATCTAGCCTTTATTGTTGTTCTTCCTATGACTTTAGCAGTTGTCTTTCATCGCATAAATTCTATTTCTCCATTCTTCAATTTTCGGGTAAATTCTTGAAGCACGAAGTGAGGGTTAGAGCAGCATTCAACTCTTCTTTGTTCACTGCGGCACTGCTAGTATCTACATTCTTAACGTTCGTAATTGAGATTGGTGATTTGGCCTTGGTAGGGTTGTGATCGTGATGTGTCATCTGGGAAAGATTCACTGACGACCCTCCTCTTCTTAGAGAGTCCCAAGAAAAGTATTTCATTTCTTCGTTTGGTCGAGGAAGTCTTGGACAGGCGCACAAAGGCTGTGCATTTCTTAGCTGGGTTTGGATTGGGCTTGCTTCTTGAGGGGGAGGAGTAACAACATGTGATGGGGGGTGTTCAGAACGGGTTCTGCGATCAACATCAATAGGATGCTGAAAGCTTCCAAAAGGGATGTATGTTGCTCTGTTACTATGGTGCATGGTATGATACATATTTGGTGCTTGAATCATTTTATTTTGGCAATTCGATTCTAGGAATGATTTTTGTTGTTGTGAACCTTGTGTTCTGAATCGTCTTTCTCACCTGAAGTAGGTTGACACAAGCGATAGCGTGAACCCCACGCGATATGCAGGTGCGGAGTTAATTCTTGTATGGTGCATTTGCATTCCAAAATGTGCCGGAGGAGATGTTGCGAGATTCTCGAAAACCATTCTTTTTGGCTAAATTGGACTGTTTCGACGACATTAACAGGTGAACAGTAGTGGAAGAAGAAGCGAGATGGCTTCAGATGGCTTCCATAATCTGAGGAAGTTAGAGCCACCACTGCCACAAAACTTCAGCATCACAGACGGAACAAAAACTTAATTTTGGCACTGTTCCCGGTTCCCAAAACAAGAAGACACCGGGCTTCCCAGTTTCACTTTGCAAATGCATCACCAGCAACTGGTGTCAACAGCAACTGAAAGTGCAAATGTTTGAGTTATTATTATCAAGATTCCCTGGATTTCCAACGGTAGATTCAAAAACGAAACGGTAGATTCAACTCATAGGACTGCAAGCTTTAAAATCTTATTCCTTCTTGATCTCAACATGGCATTTGTCACATCTAATGCTGAATTTGACACATTTTCTACCAGTTGAAATAATGATCAAAGAATCTTGGTTTAATGTCCACTACTGTCTGTACTCTGCTGGTGACTGTGAAACTTCCAGGATTTGAGGTACATTTTCGTTACAGTTCGTTTTCAAACTTTTAGGAGTAGTTGCAACTATCACATCGTGTGTATATGATATATGAACCTATTACACGTTCATTAAAGTACGAGTTTCCCCATACACATTTATACTCTGAACAACTTCAAACGACGATGAAGAAGTAAACTCTGTATGATACAGTGCAGCTCAGCAGTTAAAACTCCATGAAACATCATGCCTTATAGTGACGATACTGTCAATCTCTAATGCAATACTCTGCGTGTGCGTGTTGTAGATGTTTACCTTTAGCTATCCTCGAACTGGTCAGTATTCAGTGATCAGTGCCTACCTTCTTGAAACCATTGGAACTAGTTCCCAAGTCCACCTCCCCCGGACATACTCATACCTCCAATCCCACCCACGCCAGAAGAACCAAGTCCACCACCGCCCCTCCCCCCTTCCACTGGAGGACCAACGACCGATAACAACTGACTCAGCCACTTCTTCACAGTCACATCATCCCTCAACGCAGGGCCAAACGTCTCATCTCTCAAAGTCATTGGCAAACATTCCTTCAACGCATCTCTTGCCTGAAGATTATCACTCAATCTCAAATAACACCTGACAATATGTTTCAATAACCTAACAGATGGGTTCACAGTCAACAACTCAATCATATTGTTCAAAACAGCCGAAACGGCATAAAATCTTTCTCCCGTAGCACACACGTATTGCAGCCCCATTTCATCCAATAATACTTTTTGAACAATAAATGTCGCAACAGTCTTGGAGAGTTCACTTCCACTCTCCATGATTCTTAAACAAAGGGGAATGATTTCCGTCTGAAGAAGAAAGTTGATGACATCCGGATCATCCATTTTGACCAATGCTCCAATCACCCCCAGGGACGTCAATCTTAGATATTCAAAGGGTCGACTCTTGCTCTGTGTATTCAAGAATGGATAGAGGTATAACGGCACATGAGCCGCAAGGAACAGACTCCTCGTATCCGGATGACTGGCTACGCATTGGAGCAAGGCCAAAGCATTGCAAACGCGGTTGCTAGCGTGTGCAGTGAGAGTGGGTGGCCAGAGAAGTGGATAGATAGAAGCTATTTCCTGTAAGAGAGCCGATACGGTCCCGACCGAATGCCAGAGTATGGGTGCGAGATCCTGGAATGATTCTCGCTTTTTGGAAAGTTCCAGTAGAACTCCTTCGCGCTGTTCGGGATTTGTGAGCTGCATGACGAGGGGCAGGAGTTCTTCCATTCCTCCACTGGAGGTTGACTGTTGCTGTTGTAACGAAGAAGGACCTGGCGCTCCTACAAATAGATTTGAGGGCGTTCCAATGGCTGAAGGTGGCTGCCGTGAGAGAGATGCCGACCCTACGCTGTTGGAGGATGATAGGAGACCTTGCATGCCTCCATATAATGAAGACCCACCAATGGAGTCATGAATCATTTTTTCCATCCTTGATTTGATGTAGAAGGCAGTTGTTTTTTAGTTGTGCTTATTGTTGTGAGAGCGGTTCTTTGTTGTTTGTAGTATGTAATATATATGTTACACATCGTGGTGTACAGTATCATCTTTTAGCATGTATTGCAAATTCTGTTGTCGCCTAAATTAATTTGGTCTGTCCGTCCTTCTGGAGTGCCAAACAGCAAAATAGCCTGACAGCATCTATAGCATAACAAATAATAACAACAGTTCCTTCGACTCGGTTCTCGGTTGTTGAGACAACAACGACGGCACTACTCTACCTTCGCCTGTTCTGTAACATTTACCTGCAGATATCATGACTCTTACTTGTAGCATCGCAAGAAGAGCAGCATCTTCAACTCTTTTGAGACAAGTTGCTCGTACCAGCGTCAGAGCTGCAAGTTCCGACTCTCTCACCCCCGATAAATCACACTACGTATTCTCGAGGCAAAAGAGCGAGGTAAGTGTACTGTGCTGTACTGTGCTGTATTGTACTGTATTTCATTTGCCATGGCTCTGCTCGCTCTCGTGTACCTCCACTGCTTCTTCCTCGGAGTCGCAATTCCCATGTATCCACGAGTGGTAGGCCGTGATGGATGGTATGATTGGATTAGATCATTTTAATAATTGTAGCTAGTGTAGACACAACAACAGTATCACCTCTAATAATTTTCTTTCTCTCCCTCCTCTCTTGTCCGCCTACAGTACGAACTCGGCAAGCATCGTTCAAATGCTCTTGGACTGATTGAGAAACAACCCATAATTGAAGTTGAGGGAGACATGGCAGTCTGCGATGGCGGAGGAGGAGCACTTGGGCATCCCCTTGAATACATTAAATTGGGGGCCAGAGCAGATTATGACGAAGGAAACACAGAGGAGGCTGGCGTACGCTGTATTTACTGCGGATTAAGGTATCGTTCCAAGGGTGGCGGAGGGCACCACTAAACAAATACTGCAAAGTATATCTCATGGTGAATGACAACGAACCGTATGATATCGGTACAAAAGTGAATCGATAAATATGAACATTTATAGCATGAACATGGTCCAACTCAATCGACAGAAAAAACTGCTGTCGTCTGTGGCAAGGTTAAGAATAGTTTTGTGTTGGAATTAGAAAATTAAGGCAGGTTTTATAGGCAATCTATTGAATCACTGGAAGTATCTTTAATGCTCCGAACAGAGGCTTTATTTAAATTATTATGTTTTGTGATCGCAAATTCAAATTGCAATTTATATCACCAGTTGTACTCGCGTTCTGTTGTTCCCCCCCTGGTCAATTGATTCATTCTGAGCTTGCTTGCTCAACCTGTAATTCTTTGTACCGTAGATCTCTTGCTAGTGGTACTGTCAACGCTAACGTATATTAATATCAACGAGATGACCCGTCCCACCCAGTGTAGCCATACCACTTACAATTGTCTGAGATTATTTTGAAAAAGGAAGCAATTCAAAATAAAATTGGATTTAAATTTTTTTTTGGAAAATGTTCATTCATGTTTGCTCTTCTGCGAAACGCGTAACCTACGTTGCTCGATACTATGAGAAACGCACGTTTCGGAGCAGATACTATATCCTGACGCACATCGATCGTACTCGACACCACCGCAACCCGCAAAAAAAGCGAGAAGCCGCAAGCACCCCAAGGCCAAGGGCAAATCTGAGAAAGCATTACAATACAAACAATACAACGCTGTATTTTGTATCATCATGGCATTCTGCAAATCTATAACCATCCTACTCGCCTTAATCTCGACATGCAGTTCATTCTCGGTCAATAATTCAAATAAACCTGCAAAAGTCGAATCCAATCGTCGCCAGCTATTGAAGATTGCTCCTGCAGCAGCGCTATCCATTCTTCTTCCTGGCGTTGCCTCTGCTGGCATTGATCCCTCTGCTCTGAAAACTTTGAAAGTAGAGGGTGATGATAGTGGAGCTGTCCAGCGTCTTCGTCAACTACAGGCAGAAACAGGCCCCAAAGTCGAGGATTTGGTTGACATTCCTTTTAACAAACTTCCCAGCGGAGTCTCGTACAGAGAGTACAGGGAAGGAAAGGGCGAGGCTGCTGTCAAGGAAGGATCCAAGGTTGCCGTCGAAATGACTATCCGATGCAAAAGTTTCGCTACTGCCACTGAAACAGGTGGTTTGAAATATTATACTACGAAGGGAGATACCGACTTCAATGAACTTGCATGGACCGTTGGAGATGGTGAGTTGTCGCCTGAATTTGAGGAAGGGATGATGGGCATGAAAAAAGGGGGAATTAGGAGGATTGAATTGCCTAGTACACTAGTGTTTGCAGCACGAAATGCACAGCAACTACCGTTGCCGAAGGAAACAAATAAAGATGGTAAGAGGAGGTTCGACAATCTATTTAAAACGGATGCAACCCTTCTCTTCGAAGTGTTTGTAACCAGAATCAAGTAAATTGTTCACGGATGTTCTGAGTGGGTTGGATGAGATTGTGAACAATATCGAACTCTGTAATCAAAGTATCCCTACGAATAATTACAATCTTCGTTAATAAAATAATCAAATTACTTCAAAAACAATCTTCAAATCTACGAGTTCGTGTCTTTCAAACTTGAATCTTCACGAAAAAACATATAAAATTACTTAAAAGAATAATCTACTTGTGAAACCCCGAGATCATCTAATAATAACACTAACCTCTCGCTCTTCGCAGTTCCTCGCGGTTGCGACTGAGCGAACGAGCACTCACTTTGAAATCAGGCGTGAATGTGCTACTGTTTTCCTTTTGACTCTCTGTCGTCTTGGGCCGGGAACTATATAAATTCATCTTTTGCTTCCTTTTTGCGTCATGCCACGCACCCTCCAAGTCATCGTCGACTTTGTCAAGGTGGCCCTTTTTCTTCAACTTAAACTTTAATCCAGAATCACTTGGATTGGTCAAACCAGACACATCGCTTCCAGTATCATCGACGTCAACAGCAAGATGCGAGTGTCTTGCTGAGGTAGATTTAGGTTTGTGAGGAGATGAAATCATTCTCTCTCTCAGGCTTGTATGAATGCTTTTGTTGACGCTTCGTGCTGGTGTAGTGGGTTTACTGGGTCTATTGACTACGTTCACCACCCTGTATGCATCCTCTAGCAAACTATCGTTATCTTTCTTATTCCTTTTCTGTTCCTGCCGTTTTTTAATTCTTTGTCTCTCTCTGCGTTCAATCTCCCTTTCTACCTCTGCACGAACCCAAATGAAGAATCTTTCAATCACCAACGCTGCGCGTTTTTGCTTGCGTCGTTCATTGAAATATCTAAAGAGAGTTTGGATCTTACGAGCAGCAATTCTTTGCGAAAGTGCAAGCTGGGCAGAGTATATCATTGCTGAAAACAGACGCTCCATGTGACAAGTTTTCTTTGCAAGTATACAGCGAGCAGCAGCCTGAATGGTAACTGCAGCCTCGTGCTGTTGAGCGAGTCTCTTCCTCGTCTGAGTACCTCGAACTAGAGCTTGGATCTTGCTAGCCTCGTAACGCATGATTACAAAGTGAGAGTAGTCCCAGAATCCACGCCAATGACGTTGGATGTCTGTGGCTGCCTTCTTTTCATGCTTGTAAATTGCATAACTCGAATATTGGTAGAACATACGCCAAGACTTCTGGATTGTCGTTGCTGCATATTCGCGAACCCATCGTTCCTCATCTGCCAGTTTACGCGCATCGTATCCTCTCCATACAGTCTGAATCTTGCGTGCGCTCATGTAATAAAGATAGCCGCGGCTTGTAGCCTGGGAGCGGTACCAAGCCTGGAGCTTCCGTGCAGCAACCATTTCTTCCCTCAGTTGCTTTGCCTGGTAGCGTCTTACTTCGGTCTGAATGACGGTGGCACAATAGTTCTCCATAAAACTACGCTTTCGATTGAAAGTTCGCCAGCAATTTTGGATAATTATCGCAGCGCGGTGCTCCAATTTACGGGGCTTGTATTTGATGATAGCAATGCGACGGCGAACAATACTCTATAACATTGAGTAATAAATACTTCAAGTTAGAACGATGCCACGAAAACAGTAATGCAGAAATGAAAAGAACAGTTATCACGAATGACTTACCTGAACAATAATAATGTGAACCAAATTGAAAAGCATTTCCATTTGTGCAGTGTATCCTCGCCATGTCTTCTGTATCATCATTGCAGCTTCATATTGATTCTTGTCATCTCTTGTCTTTGCCATTGCTGCAACTTTTTTCCTTGCCTGGCGGGCTCGCACGCTCTTTTGAACAATAATGATGTCGGCAAGAGTGAACACATAACCAGTATAGCCCCAGAATCCTCTCCAAACTTTCTGAATATCTCTGGCTGCTCGTTCTTTCTTTAGTCGTGTTCTTGCCATCCAAGACCTTGTGCCCATTTGAATCCTCAGTGACATACTAAAGTGAAGATTGTTTCGGTAATTTGACACGTAACGACGTGCAATCCAACGACGTACAACGCTCTGAGCAATGAGAATGTCGGCTACTGCATGCAAATAATTCATAGTACAGTCATAGCTACGCCAGGACTTCTGAATGACCGTTGCAGCATTGTTCACTCTCTCCACACGCATTCTATTTGCAAGATCTATCGCCGCTCTCCTTCGGGCTATACTTTGGACGATGATGATGTCAACAATATCAAACTGGAAGTTAAGCTTTGCAGTATAACCTCTCCATGTTGTCTGAATCTTTTGTGCAGTCCAGTGCAAATAGTTGAGCTCACGACGGCACTGTTTTCCACGCCACAGTCCTTGAATAACGCATATCTTTCTGTAGCGATCTTCAGCCATTCTGATACCTGCATTTCTACGTGCAATGCTTTGGACGACAGTAATATTGTACAAGTTCTCATAAACAGTCATCGTGGCGAGATATCCTCTTGCAATCTTTTGGATTTGAGTTGCACAGTAATTCTTGTCCTGGAGTGTATCACGAACCAACCAACCACGGAACGCAGATTGGATACGCGTGGCGCAATACAAGTATTTGTACCTGGCAAGTTCAGCTTTCCAACGACGGAAATAGGTCTGGATAACGACAACACCCCAGGCTCTATCTTCACGCTCCTTCACTGCCAAATACCTGCGCATTTCAGCTTGAATCGGAATGGCAGCCGCGGAAAGAATCATAGCTCCAGCTCTTTGAATAGGATCTTTAATATGCGCAACTGATGCCAGCACCGGGTCAGTTCGCCTATTGTAGTGCTCCGGTGCTTTGAAGCGACCTTCTCTTGGACTATCTCCAAACACAGCTGGTGCTTTGAAAGCAGCCCTAGGGGAGGGAGACGTTTGTACACCAAGGCCAGTCCTGTTCTTTCTTGTATCATAATGAGGTTTCTCAATCCACGCCTTCTGGTTTCTGGGACTTTTACTTGTTTGATGCGTCGTTTTCTTACCCTGCGGCGATCTGATGGGGCTGTTCGCCAGCACTTTCGCAGGAGAACCAACATTTTCACTATTGAGAGCAAACTTCAACTTATCTGGGGAATACGTTCGAGCGCCAGAGCTACTTTCGGGAGACTTTCCAAATATTTGTTCACGCCGCCTTCCTGTTTCAAATGCATTCGAAGCGCTACCCTTTCCACGGATCAAAGCACCATCATAAGTATTGATAGTTTTACGTGTACGTTCGATGTTTGCTTTCCTTAGAATGTCCGCCTCTTTCTGCTTGCGTTTCTCTCGTCTCTCAATGATGAAGGATGGAGAATGATGGATCGACCGCTCACGTTCAGGAGACCTTCTATGTTCACTCAAATAATCACGTTCTGGGGCTTCATGGCGTGTGGTCGATTTGGGATAGAAATTCTTCGGTTCAACCTTTCCTGGCTTTTCTTCACGAATGGGGGATCCTCTGTTTTTCTTTGGCCGACTCAGAGCTCTTTCAGATAGTCTGCCCATTTGCATTTTCAAAATTTCGCTGCGCTGTGCTATTTCGGATACAGGTCCTCGTGCTGGCGATTGCTCATCTGACCTAACATTCATTGTCACAGCACCGCTATTCTCGTCGATACCAAGGAACGAGTCTAGCACCCGAGTAGGTTTCTTCATTCGGGGACTTTCTCTCGACCGCTGGCTTTCGTTCGTTTGGGGATTTGAGCTCATTAGAGGACTTTTCCTCATGCGGGGACTCTCCCTCATGCGGTGACTTTCGTTTATTTGAGGACTTTCCATCATTTCCTCCTCGTCATCAAGACCATATGGAACAACATTATCCAACGTGTCCTCAATAACAATCTCAGGGACAACAGTTCTGCTAGGAGGAAGCATTGGCTTTTTATTCCTGGCATTGGTGGAAGCAGAGTTCTTTACCACTTCAGTAACAGCGGATTGCGCCGCAGGAGTAGAGTACGACAACCCATCCATGTTATTCCTATCATCATCAGAGTCGAAAGACAACCCGCCCAAAGTGTCTTTACTCATGCCATCACGATCTAGTTCAGCATCACTTTCACTATAAACAAAAGAAAACATCTGCTTTGGCTCGTCTTCAGATTCGGTAGGATAAAATGGCTGATCAAAAGGATCAGTAGATCGTGATGCCTTCTGAAACGGATCAATAGTTGCAACAAAGTTCTCTTTTCCATCGAAACTATTGAGATTCCAGCTATCCCCATTATCTTCTTGAATATCATCAGCATCGTTTTTTCCATGCTCTGGAGACTTGGCAACAGCTTCAGTTTTTCTAGATACCTGGGACTGCCTCGAATGTTTTGACTGTTTAGACTGACTTGTATGGTGAGATTTTTTTGTATCTTTTGACTCGAGACTCTTGCTTTTCGAGAATTCAGAGTGATACGTCGACTTTGACTCGGGGCTCTTACTCCTGGAATTATCTAGAACGATTTCATCAAGCTCATCAGTTTTGTCATTGTCCATAGATTTATTACGAGGACTGTTTTCAGGAGACGAGAGTTCCGCCACAACATCGAGATCACGAGCAGAACGGTTACGACCAGGACTTTTCTTTTTCCTTGTTTCCTTTGTCATATAAGTTGGATCGGTGACTTCAGATACATCGTCAGAATGAGAACCAGAAATAATTTCAAAGTCACTATCTTGGATATCATCTTTTTTTTTCTCCAAGTCTTGCTGACGTTTTTCCTCCCTATCCCTACGGAGCTTCTCAAAAGTGGATTCCTTCTTTTCGGAGCGAGCATTAGATACTTCAGAGTGATAGGATTTTGCTGACAACCGCGACCTTGCCGACGCTCTAGACATTTCTTCGTCACGACTTGCTTGTTCATTTAACTTTTTCTCATTCTCTGCAAGTTTTTCCTTGTTAACGACTATCTCAGCAGAACGCGCTATGGTTGCCTCCTTCTCCTTCCGCCTTGAATTCCTTGAAGCCTTGCTCGGGCTTTCTGAAAGATCACGAGCCCTAGATTTAGAGCGGGATCTTGACCTGGACCTGAAGTTAAAAGGAGACGCAGTTCTAGTTTTTTTCTCCTTTTCAACTTCACGCCCACGCCTGTTTTCAGGGGTCAGGGAGCGTCGTTTCCCCGGGGAAATCGACATTCTACTCAAAAATGAATTTTTCTTCTTTGGCGAGGACGCAGTTGCTCGACCTCTTCCGGGAGAAATTCTAACCTTACCAGGAGATTGATTTTTCTTCTTTGGTGACTTGTTCTGTTAAAATCAATAAGAATTGAAATTTGTTAGAGAGGAGGATACATGATGCATGCATGCATGCGCGATGAAAAGAAACTTACACCCATGCGAATGAACTTCTTAACTTTGGAGAATCCGCTCTTTTTCTTCTTTTTCTTCGCGGTTGCGCCCTTAGAATCATCTGATTCACTTACTTTCTGAGTAAAGCTCTAATGGTGGATCATCATAAACTTCGTCTTCAGGGTGCTTTTGTTCCACCTTTTTCGATGTCGCTGGTTTCACGTTCTCTGTGGCTTCCTGCGCCCTCCTTCGACGCCTTGCTGCAACACTTTCCTTGCCTGCAGTTGAATTTACAGAGCTGGTTCCATCATGACCATACCTTAGTACTTCAGTATTGATAGATTCTGCATCATCTTTAGATGGACGACGATTATCCCTCCTTTCTGCATCTCTTGTGTTTCTGGTAGAGACAGATTTTTCATCCCTTCGAGATCTCTGATTCTTGGGCGAAGAAAAGCTCACATCATCCCTATCAACATTTTTTTTCCCAGAAGGTCTGCTAGTTTGGCTCACATCGTCAGATTCAGGAATGCGACTCAAACCATGTTTATCATTGCGTTTACTACTAGTACGAACAGGGGGCTGTCCTGGTGGAGGAGGTGGGGGTGGCGCCGATAACGAATTGTGACTAAGGCGAGAATGGCGCGAGTCATTGCTTGCAGAGGGCACAATATCCCCATCTTTATTACGTCTTTCGTCAGAACGGTGTCTTCTGGATGAAATTGAGGTATCGTGAGAGTAATCATGTGAAATGCTATCTTCTTCATAACGTGATTGTGGCACGTCTTCGGACTGATAAGAAGGAGATGTCTCAAACGATTGACCAACTCTCTTCGCACGCGACTTGGACTGACGAGGTGGCGGCGGAGGCGGCGGATCGTCCATGGACGTGACAGAGATGGATACCGATGGATTGGCGCCTAGAGAAGGTTCATAGTTTGACCTTGCCATGGTGATGGATAATCAGCGAGGCAAGTTCTTTTCGATGAAAAACGCGTTTTCTTCTTTTCCTCTTGTAGATTTCGATTTTCCACAACTTGAAATGCCTGTCTAGAATCAACTCGTTGTATTCCAGTGTTGGAGTTAAATAAAACGAATCCAACTTGAAATTGCAGCTACAGTACGTACTGCCACTGCTGTTGTGTTAAGACAGAAGGTGGTACCGGTACTGATTCTTGTGAAACAAACAAAGTTAAAAAATAAAATAGAGCTCAACGTGATTTGACATTTTATCTTCCAACGTTCTACTAAATAGTCAACGTTCTAGAAAATAATGCACTAAATTAGAAGCACAGGTGTAGTCGCTGGATTCGCTGGAAAATCGTTTCTATATATATATATTCATTCATGAATATATTGTGAAACACCTGAATAACCATCGCGCAAGGGGACAACATTTTTTACAAGGTAGTTCCACCCCCCTTGTTCGCGGCAAGAGTCTTGTAGAAAACATTCGTGTTATGAAATTTTGTCAATTTTATGCAGCGAACCTCAGCAACAATTTCCTCCTCGGTAGCATTGTGGATTGTTAGGTAGTTACGAGTACAGTTCAGGTCCAGTACGATTCTCCCTTTGTGTTCTCTCAGGTGCTTCATTGGTTCAGGTGGAAATGAGCAGTCGCCAGTCCAAAAAACTTGTGCAGCGCTATCTAGCTGCGATAAGTAATGGCGATGATGGCAGCCACAAAGAGGTAGATTCCGGTGATGATGGGAATAGTATTCATACCAACAGCAAACATGTCGGGAATCAGGAAATGCCAATGATTCAAGAACCTAACGAACATAACTTCAAATGTGCCAGTATTTTGCCTATTCCGAACAGCGAACACGTAGAGTTAGAGCCAATGCAAAGTCGAAATGGTTCAACGTCCCCGTCTAGAATAAGACCTATAAGGCCACAGGATACAATTAGGGAGCCCACTCCTACTTCAGCCGACCTCGAATATCAGGAGCGCTGTGTTAGGAAAGAGAAAAGTTCATTTATCGCAGATGTTAGTAGCGTGATTAGTGGTGACAATCGGGCTAGAAACCAGTGGCAAAAACATGGCACATACCAAAAAGCAGATTCAAATCTAAATCAAACCAAATCGGCCATGTATATGCAGACGCGTGGAATTCGATCGGCCTCTCCCGCTTATACAGATGTATCTGACCCTCTTACAGACGTGGTTGACAATCGGGCAAAAACCACTGTCTCCGAGTTCCAACAATTACCTATAGATCAACGTCATATTCAAAATACAGCTAGGGCCTCATCTCCGGCTCAACATGACATTCCTTTGAAACCGTGGCAGAAGCGAAAAGGAAAGATAGCACATGATCAGGGTTGGATTCGAAGAGGTTCTAATCAAGGTTTAGACGAAGCACCAAAAGCAAGCAACCCAGATCTTTCGATTTCTCCAGTGCCTCCCAATATGATACCGAATGTTCAAGATCAAGCTGAAAATGACACGGTCGAGGATATAATGTCTTCTCCTCAGCACAAGTTTGCATCTGGAAGGAAAATGCATGATGGCTCTTTGGGTAACATGAAACAAGAGGAGAAACAAGACATGAGAGCGTTTGGCAAGGTGCACCTTCGTACCGCTGCTTACGGGAGGACGGTAACGCCAATTAACTCAAGCAGCGTTTCGACAGAGTTGGACGATGGGAATTCAAGTCCAAAATCATCGCCTGCGAATGGAGTTTCAAGTATTGAGGAGTCGGTAAAAGACGATAAAAGTTGTAGTACTGGAATCACAACGCAAAGAAAGTCATATCAACGGGGAGCATCTTCACTAGAAGGGCAGTCCACAGTTGAGTTTTTGTCAGTAAAGTCACGCTTGAAAAGTCTAAATAGTTTGAATCAGAAAGGAACAGGCCGCCAGTTTTTTCGGTCATCTCCAAGTTTGAGTCCTGGCCGAAAGTCCCCACCGCAGCTTAATTTCGAGAAGTCTCCATCTCTACCAAGGAAAATTAGGAGTAGCGGTGATCAAGGCAACCAGAAATCGGGTGCGAGTGGTTTCTTGTCTACCAATGCACTTTTTCATTCGCCTGAAAGAAGCAACAAGTCAATGGATAATTTTAATGACGATAGCAATAAGTCGGTGGCTCATAAGTTCGATTCCGACTGCGGAGAGAAGGCCTTGAACAACGCGAATACTATTGTTCAGGAGGAGGCTCCAAAGCAGAACTCCATAAAGGATCGCATTCGGGCATTCGGGCAACCTAAAACTTTCAAAAGCTCAATTTATCATGGTGCAGTAACGAAGGATGCTTCTGAGATTAGAGAAAGTAATATAGACGAGGGAGGGCGAGACAAACTACACCCAAAGAATCAGACGGATCAGACGTACAGTATTGAAAGGAAAGATGATACTGCTCTTAATGATGTGACCAAGCCACTACCACTTGGCAGACCTGATGAAACTGATCAAGAAACGCAATCAAGAATGACTACCAAATCATGGGTAGGACGTCAAAAGAAGAACCTTGTAAGCCGTGCAGAGATAAACCCAGTGCTTAAGCATGCAGGTTCCGTAAGTGTTGATGTTCAATCTCCCATTACCAATGACAATGTTGATTCGGTAGAAAAGGCGCTACTGCCTGCAAGTTTAGAAATCGATCAAAAACTAGGGAGTTGCAGTGCTGACGAAGAAGAGAAAGACGATGAAGAACACCACATCATTATTTCGAATAGAGCCGTGAGTGACATCAGATCTAGATTTGAAGCTTTGACCTTGAAGCAACCTGTAGAAGTGATCAGTAAGAAAACTCTCCTATCGTCTCCAAAAAATACTAACATGCGTGAAGGCTCGAGTCGATATTCACAAGATAAGAATGCAAAAAGTCCAAATTCCAACAAAAAAGCAGAGAATATAATAACAACGCCATCATGTGTCACTACAGTAAAGGCAGTAGCTAGGAGCGAGTTTCCAGCGAGGAAGAAAAATGCAAATGCAATCAAACAATCCCAACCCGTCAATGAGAGTGACAACTTCGTCATGAGTGAAAATAATTCGGATGCACAAAACACTCAATCGCAAACGATCTCACAGTCATCGTCCATTCTAGATGTAGCAAACGGAAATGCTCTGGGCCCCGCGTTTCAACCCACCAAAGTGCAAGCTGTTAAAAACGAAAAACCTCCCATTTCGAAAGAAATGGGAGTTTTTAGCTCTGGAGGATTTCAGAATCTGAGGTCTAGATTTGAGGCCATGTCCAAAAGCAAGAAACTCACTACAAACGCTGAAAATGCTTCAACTCGTTGCGTTCAAGCTAGCGATTCGTCACGACTCCAGAATGACCATAAAGAATCAAGTCCAAAAGGAGTGTCACCAATTAAGGGTATAAAGGCAACAGCAAACAACCAAGCTCTTGCGCAGTCGTCCGACGGCACTGAAACTGAAACCACTTCATCGAAGATTCAATGGTTAGAAAGAACGCAAAATACCTTTGTAAGCGAACCGATTCACTCTTCAACTCCAGAATCTTTCCGGCCCGATAACTCGCCGGTTCAATTTGCGGACAGTCCT
>Ga0209712_10001539_pt1 | contig 19599 bp, 18 predicted proteins | sample ArcOceMetagenome_FD_187443 | JGI IMG/M metagenome (GOLD analysis project Ga0209712, IMG submission 187443) | Marine eukaryotic phytoplankton communities from Arctic Ocean - Arctic Ocean - Greenland ARC118M Metagenome (SPAdes) (version 2) | ecosystem: Environmental > Aquatic > Marine > Oceanic...
AAGGGTATTCAGGGTGGTCCCACTTGGGCTCGAACCAAGGACCCTCTGATTATGAGTCAGATGCTCTAACCAACTGAGCTATGGGACCAATACGGCTGCAATATTACAACGTTTTTTAAAATTATAAAAAGAAAATCAATCTTTATTAGGGCGTTCTTGACAGAGTTCGATCAGAACACCGTTTGTTGATTTCGGATGTAAAAAAGCAATATGCTTATTATCTGCGCCTTCTTTGGCGGTTTCATGAATTAATTCAAAGCCTTCAGCTTTCAAGCGTGCCAATTCTGCTTCAATATCTTCCACCTCAAAAGCAATGTGATGCACACCCTCGCCTTTTTTAGCAATAAACTTAGCAATAGGACTGTTGGCGTCCATCGCTTCTAGCAGCTCAATTTTATGCGTTCCCACATCAAAAAAAGACGTTGTCACCCCTTCAGAGGCGACCTGCTCCGTTTTATAATGCGGCACCCCTAAGAGCTTTTTAAACAATTCATTAGAAGCTTTTAGGTCTTTTACGGCAATGCCAATATGTTCTATTTTCTTCAGCATACCACAAATTTAACCGAAAAGGACTAGCTTTTAAACAATTCACCCAGAAATATATTATTTTTACCCCATGGAAAGTCAAAGACAAAAAAAAATAGCCTCCGTTTTACAGCGTGATCTCGTTGAGGTATTACAAGGCGCGGCCACTCAGGGTGGAATGAAAGGCATACTTATTTCGGTCACAAAGGTCAATGTCACTGTCGATCTTTCGATCGCCAAAGTGTATTTGAGTATTTTCCCGATTGATAAAGGTCCTGAACTTTTAGAAGGCATCAAGTCAAACGCACCACTCATCAAACACGAGTTGTCGCAACGTACCAAGCACCAATTGCGTCGCATGCCGCAGTTGATTTTTTATATCGATGATTCTTTGGAGTACATTGACCAAATAGACAAATCACTCAAACGCACCGAAAATCCAATTGAAAACCCCGAATTGTTAGAGAAACGAAAAAAGGCCTAATTGAAATTCCCGCTATATATCGCCCAACGTTATTTGTTTTCTAAAAGCAATAACAACGCCATCAATTTTATTACCCTTATTGCTGGCTTTGGGATTATTATAGGAACCGCAGCCCTGTTTATAGTGCTTTCGGGTTTTTCGGGACTTAAAAATTTTAGTTTAGAATTCACTTCTTTTGCAGATCCTGACCTAAAAATTGTACCCACCACTACCAAAACAATTCAGTTTACGCCGACTCAAAAACAAGCACTCACAGCGCTTAACAGTGTCGCTTCTTTTACAGAAGTAGTAGAAGAACGCATGCTAATGAATTGCGATAACAAACATCTGGCCGTCACGCTTAAAGGCGTGGATGCAAACTATCCCCAAGCAACCATTGATTCTATTTTGGTATATGGGCAGTGGTTTGAACCCAACACCTCTCAAATTGTGGCCGGTTGGGGCATCACCAACGAATTAGGTTTTGGAATTTTTGATGTCGCCAAAGTCATTAAACTCTATGCTCCCAAACCAGGTACTGGACAACAGACCTCTGTAAAAAGTGCTTTTACAAGCATGAAAGTTGCCAATGCAGGTATTTTCCAAGTCAATGAAACCCTTGATAACGGAACAGTATTTACCTCCATTGAAAACGCCAAGTATTTATTAAACTACGATGCCGAAACCCTCAGTGCAATAGATATTTATCTAAAACCGGCTGTTGATGAAGACACCGCAAGAGCCGAGCTGCAATCCATTTTTGACAATAAAATAACCATCAAAAACCGCCTTCAACTTAACGATGCGCTTTATAAAATGCTCAATACAGAGCATGTGGCGGTCTATTTGATTTTCACATTGATTTTGATTATCGCCCTGTTTAATATTATTGGATCCATCATCATGATGATTTTAGATAAGAAAAAGAATTTAAAGACCTTATACAATCTAGGCGCGACCGTCAAAGAATTGCGACGTATCTTTTATTACCAAGGTATTTTAATGACGCTGATGGGTGGGGGAATAGGACTTGGCATTGGCGTGGTCGTCATCTGGCTGCAGCAAAAACATGCTTTAGTGATGATAACACCTTCCTTGCCATATCCTGTAGATTTACAGCTAAGCAATATCGGAATTGTCTTCGGAACGATTTTTATTTTAGGGCTATTAGCCTCACGCATTGCGTCCCAACGGATCGCTAAAGCGCAGCTAGACGCCTAAACAAACTGATAGCCACCAAAGACAGCTTCCACTTCGTCAAAAGCCGCAAAAACATCGGCACTGTGATCGCTGGTTACCATTTTTGTTCGGAACGGTTTAAAATCTGGAATCCCTTTAAAATAGTTGGTATAATGACGTCTGGTTTCCAAGACCCCCAAAATTTCGCCTTTCCAATCAATCGCCATTTGCAAATGACGTCGTGCAGCCTCCACCCGTTCTAACATGCTAATAGGCCCCAAGTGTTGTCCTGTTTGCATAAAGTGTTTCACCTGCTTAAAAAACCAAGGATTCCCAATCGTAGCCCGTCCAATCATGGCGCCATCCAATCCATACTGATCGCGCATTTCTATGGCACGTTCAGGCGTGTTGACATCACCATTTCCAAAAATCGGAATGTGCATGCGCGGGTTGTTTTTAACCTCCGCAATCGGTCCCCAATCAGCAGCTCCTTTATACATTTGGGCACGGGTGCGCCCGTGAATAGAAATAGCCGCACAGCCTACATCTTGCAGTCGTTCCGCCACTTCCACAATCCGAATTGAATCATGATCCCAGCCCAAACGGGTTTTGACCGTAATAGGTAAATTGGTGCGTTTCACCATTTCAGCCGTGAGTTTTTCCATCAAACAGACGTCTTTCAAAATACCGGCACCCGCACCTTTACTCACTACTTTTTTAACGGGACAGCCAAAATTAATATCAATAATATCTGGGTTGGATTTTTCAACAATCTCAACCGCTTGTAACATACTGTCCAAATTCGCTCCAAAAATCTGGATGCCCACCGGACGTTCTTTTTCATAAATATCCAATTTCATGGTGCTTTTAACCGCATCACGAATCAAGCCTTCACTCGATATAAATTCGGTGTAAACCACATCGGCCCCCTGCTCTTTACACAAGGCACGAAAAGGAGGGTCGCTCACATCTTCCATGGGCGCAAGCAATAAAGGGAATTCGGGAAGTTCTATGGAACCAATTTTAACCATCTGTTATTTATAAAAATTCATTTCATCTAAGTATTCCCAGACTGCATCGGGAAGCATTGGTCTGATATTTTTAACCGCCTTAATTGACTGGCGAATAAAGGTCGAAGACAACTCCATTATCGGAGCATCTATTTTAATGATGTTCGCGTCTGTTTCCAAGACCGCTGTTTTTTTGGACGTGCTGGAGTTTCTAGGATACACATAAATCGGATAGCCTTTGAGAATCACCTCTGCATTTTTCCACTTTGGTAAGGACTTTAAATTATCCTCTCCCATAATAAGTGCAAAGCGGTGTTCCGGGTGTTTTTCTTCTAAATATGCCAATGTATGCACCGTATAATTTGGCTGAGGTAAATCAAACTCAATCGCACTCGGCATCAGTTTTGGATACTCTTTAGTCGCCCGATACACCATCTCTAAACGCTGGTGATTGTCCAACAAACTTTGCTTTTTTTTGTGGGGACTTTGTGGCGTGACCACCACCCAAACTTGGTCCAAATCAGAATGCTCCGCTATGTGATTGGCAATGACAAGATGCCCAATATGCATAGGGTTAAACGTTCCAAAAAAGAGTCCAATCTTCATAGATTCTTAGTTAATAAATTCAGCAACTTTACTGTAAGCTTCTTTTTGAGCTGTTTCCAAAACATCATTTTCAATGATGCAGTCAAATAAAGGCGCAGTGGCTAGTTCTGCCGACGCCTTCGCCACCCGCATATTGATTTTATCTTGGGTTTCTGTCTGTCGTTTTTTAAGACGAATTTTTAATTCATCGATGCTTGGAGGTTTGACGAAAATTGCCAAAGTCTGCTCTGGAAATTTACGTTTAATCCGCAAGCCACCAGAAACATCTATATCAAAAATAACATGTTTTCCCAAGGCCCAAATACGTTCTACTTCGGATTTGAGTGTGCCATAAAAATTATCTCTATAGACTTCTTCCCATTCCAGAAAATCGTCGGACTTTATGTGTTGTTTAAACGCATCACTCGACAAAAAATAATAGTCTTTTGCATCGACTTCAGTCCCTCTTTTTTCACGGGAGGTTGCCGACACAGAAAACTCTAGATTCAGTTCTTTTTGTGCCAACAAATGTCTTACAATCGTTGTTTTTCCTGATCCCGAGGGTGCCGAGAATACAATTAGTTTTCCTTGTGACATCTTAGAGGACATTGAGTAATTGTTCTTTAATTTTTTCTAATTCATCTTTCATTTGAACCACTAATTTTTGCATGGGTGCAAAATTAGCTTTCGATCCAATGGTATTCACTTCGCGACCAATTTCTTGAGAAATAAACCCTAATTTTTTACCGTTAGAGCCTTCGGAACTCAAGGTTTTTATAAAATACTCCAAATGGTTTTGAAGGCGCACTTTTTCTTCAGTAATGTCAAATTTTTCAATGTAATACACCAACTCTTGTTCAAAGCGGTTTTCGTCATATTTTTCTTTCAGTTCGGAAACCCCTTTGTGCAAACGCTCTCGTACATTTGTGATGCGTTCTGGATCTATGGTAAGAACTTGATCTAGCAGGTCTGAAATAATGGCAATTCGTTTTGTGAAATCAGCTTCTAATACGTTGCCTTCTTCCAATCGGTACAGCGCAATATTGTCCAACGCTTTATGGATTTCATTTTGAATGTCCGCCCATTCTGTTTCGTCTATTTCGTCACGTTCGGTACTAATAGCATCCGGCATTTTGATGGCCATTTGCAAAAGCTGCATTCTGTTTCCAGTCGCCAATCCTTCCAATTGTGTCATGTACTTATTTACCACCGTAGGGTTGACCTTTGCAAACGTTTCTCCCCCAGTGTTTTCAAAATACAATGAAAAATCAACCTTACCTCTGTTTAATCTAGAAGCAATGAGTTTTCGAAGATTTAATTCTTTAGATCGGTACACAGACGGCATGCGCATGTTGAGGTCTAAGGTTTTACTATTCAACGATTTTATCTCAATGGAGATGGTTTTGCTTGGCAATTGTAATACGGACTTACCATAGCCCGTCATGGAATGTATCATTCTTTGGTATTAAAAACTTTTTCCAAAGATACTGAAAACCAATAAGTATACCCAAGGAGAATATCAACTCTTACACACTGTGCGGATACGGGTATTTTAATTTTTTTGTATATTGTGTTCAACTAACTCAAAATCTACCTATTATGGAAAATTTTTCAATGAATTGGTTGGCAATACTTGTGTCGGCCTTGATCCCTTTAATTATCGGAGCCATCTGGTATCACCCCAAAGTATTTGGAACAGCTTGGATGCACGCCACAGGAATTACAGAAGCCAAAATTAAAACGATGTCACCTGCAAAGGCTTATATTGTAGCCGTCCTTTTGTCGGTAATTCTTTCTTTTTACTTATACATAAACGTTTTGATAGGCGGTCCCGATGAGATGCGGCACGGTCAAGAACTATTTATGACCTTTAAACACGGTGCTGCGCACGGTGCGTTTCTAGGAATTTTTGTCGCACTTCCAGTCCTAGCCACCAATGCCATATTTGAAATGAAATCGGCTAAATACATCTTTATAAATGTATTTTATTGGATTGTTTCTTTAGCACTTATGGGCGGTGCGCTCAATGGTTGGCCGTTGTAAATTTTTAACAATAAATAGAAAAAGGCTTAGGCCTTTTTCTATTTAAAAGGAGAATGTTGCTTGAAATCTTTGATTTTAATGCGTCTAAAAAAGGGCTTTACCAAGGAGTTTAAAAACGGATTTTTATGTTTTATATAACAACTCAATTCCAAAGGATTGGCACCAATAGTGGTTTTTATTTCGGAGGCGGTTCGGCCTAAATTGATAGAAGACACTTGTTTTTCAATACCAAGACGTACATAATCATTTAAAATACGAGGATAAATGGCGTGTGATTTATTTAAATCATAATCCAATCCAATAAAATGCGCGTCCAGTGCATTTTTATTGACAAGGGCTGTTAAAAACCCAACAAGTTTATCTTCTAAAAAATATGCTTTCACGATAAAATCATCCTTTAATGATGCCCGCAAATGAATATAGGTATTTAGGTTTAAAACTTGCGCGTTAAAACTGGCATTGGCAATGGTGTTTTGGTACAAAGCTTGCAACTCATCTTTATAAGTTTCAAAGTCATGCTCTGTAAACAAACGTGTTTCTAAAGCACTACTTTTTGAGTCGGCCTTATTCGCCTTGACTCTGTATTTTGATTTTAATATGTTTTTGTAATCCTCAAAAGTATTCCACTCTGGTTGTAGTTGAATGATCATGTTGGGCTCGACCTTGATTTCGCTGTACCCAAAATTTAAAAACTGACGTGTACTCTGGAGCGACTCCGCCTTAAAATCTTTTATAAATATGGCATGAAGCGGTTTCGTATTGGCGGCGACGGCATCCAAAGCAGTGCCGATTTGAGTCATGATCTCCTCTTTAGAAATTCGATTGGAACTGCTAATTCCATGCTCACCACTTAGAAACACATTCCCACAAAACATTATTTTTATATGTTCATTACAAAAGAATAATCCTAAAAATTCTCGAAACAAGGACGCAACTTTTATGTTTTTTAAAGTGCCTTCTACGCTTAGGTTAATCACCTGCACAAGCGCAAGTGCTACCGTATTTTTTTCGGCATCAGAGATGGAAATATACTTGAATTCAATTTGCGGATTTGAAAGCTCAAAAGCTTTCAAGAAAGATTTTGAAAAATAGACGTTTTTATCTGCATTGACTTCTTCAAAAACGACTGGATCTATAAGGTCAACAGAAGGGTATAAAGTGGTAATAAAAGAACTCATTTAGTCGCTTGAAGGTTCGGATTTTTAGAAACCAAATATACACCTAAAAATATTAAAGCGGCCGCCAGAATCTTAACAGCGTTCAAGTTGTCGCTTCCCATCATAATCGCAAAAATCCCTGCAAAAATAGGCTGTATATACACAAAAGTGCTGACTGTTGTAGCGCTCAATTTTCTCAAGGCGAGCGGGTTTAACAAGTAGGTTGCAAAGGTTGCGCAAACCACCACAAATAATATTGAAAACCATATATAAGGCGTGAAGCTCCCCCAGTTGACGGCAGCGAGTTCGTTGTAGCCAAAGGGAAGTACAAAGAAAGTTCCAAACAAAAACAACCATTTAATAAAGGTGTATGGATGGTATTTGTTGGTTAGTTTTTTTATCAAAATTAAGTAATAACTATAAGAAGCCGCATTGACAAGGACTAAGAAGTTACCTAATAAGATATTGTCTCCAGAGCTGGACGAACGGTTATAGATGCTTAAGATTAAGGCACCTGAAAGCCCCGCAAAAATTCCTAAAACTTTAACCTTTGTAATTTTTTCTCCTAAAATAATAGCGGATAATACCAACACAATAATAGGGGTGGTAACCATAATCACAGATCCATTAATAGGAGTGGTGAATTGTAATCCTTTAAAAAACGCAAGCATGTTAAGTGCCACACCAAAAAAGGCAGCAAGAACGAATTTAGGGTAATCTACTCGGTCAATTTTTTCCTTTGGAGCCCAAATACTAAACACCCAAAACAAAACAGCGGCAAGACTGACTCTAAATAAAATAAAGCCGTAGGGTTGCATGTAGCCGCCATCAATGACGTCATTGGCAAAGGTAAAAGTGACCCCATAAAAAAGCTGTACCAATACAAGTGCAAAGAGAGCAAACCTATTATTTTTCATTCAAGAGCGCCGTTTTTGCGGAGTTGATTACTTTAGAGCTATTTCCAACAAACAGTTGATTGTTTAATATAAGCACAGGCCGTTTTAGGAACGTATAATGCTCTAAAATATAATTTTTATAATCCGCATCTTTGAGCGATTTTTCTTTTAAACCTAACTCCTTGTAGAGCTTTGCACGCTTACTAAAAAGTGCTTCATAGCTGCCTGCCATGGTTTTTAAGTGTTCTAACTCTTTAGGTTGAATTGGTGTTTTCTTGATATCTTGAAGTTCAAAATCTTCATTTAGCCCCAAGTGATTTAAAATTCGTTGACAGGTATTACAGTTATTTAAAAAATAGAATTTTTTCATGAGATTCTTTTCTTATTTTTACAAAGAAAATCATTTCTTTATTAAGAATTAAATAATCTTTGAATATTATGAACTGGAATCACAACGTAACGCTGCAAAATAGAACGCTTCTCTTGAAACTTCTCGAGAAATTTTCTTTAGAGCAACTGAATACCGTTCCTAAAGGGTATCGAAATTCCATTTTTTGGAACGTTGCTCATACTATTGTAACGCAGCAATTGCTAGTTTATGGGCTGTCCAATCAACCTTTTTTAGTAGATTCTGAATTGGTGAAAACCTACAGGAAAGACACTAAAACCGTCCACGAAGCCACAGAAACAGAGTTGGCGGAAATAAAAACCCTTTTGTTTTCGACTGTTGAGCAAACCAAAATTGATTACGAAAATGATTTTTTTAAAAATTACATGCCCTATACGACTTCTTTAAATATCACACTTTCGACTGTTGAGGAAGCGATCAGTTTTAATACATTTCATGAAGGGATCCATCTTGGATACATCTTAGCAATGAAAAATAGCTTATAAACTTTATAAAACATCCATATCGAAGTTTTGATGCCCAAGGAAATGATTAAATGAACGTCGTTGGTGATCGAAAAAAACAAGCGTTGTAGATTCGATAATCCGATTAAGTGTTGGAATTGAGGATACTGAGGACTTAATGGAGGATTTGAAACAGGCCTTAAATCAGCATTTTATGCAATGAATTATATATTTCATTAAATAATTCCCATTAAAATATCATATTACGAATTCATATCTTAATTATCGCATCGTAATTATCATATACAAAAAAATAGAGCATTATTTTTAAAGATATTATATATTTGTACCGTATAATATTTAAATTTTAACACCCCAAACATTTTGATATGGAAGAAATAATTAAAGGCTTTTTAGACTTAGTTAAAGAACGAAATGGCCACGAAGCTGAATTTATTCAAGCCGTAGAAGAGGTTGCAGAAACGGTACTACCTTATATCGTCAAACACGATATCTATCACGGCAAAAACATTCTTTTAAGAATGGTGGAACCCGAACGAGCCATTACTTTTAGAGTTAACTGGGTAGATGATAAAGGAGAAATTCAGGTAAATCGTGGATACCGCGTTCAAATGAATTCTGCGATCGGTCCTTATAAAGGAGGGCTTCGATTCCATCCAACAGTTACTATGAGTGTTTTGAAATTCTTAGCATTCGAACAAGTCTTTAAAAATAGTTTAACCACCTTGCCAATGGGCGGTGGAAAAGGGGGAAGCGATTTTGACCCTAAAGGAAAAAGTGATAATGAAATCATGCGATTTTGCCATGCTTTTATGAGCGAATTGTTTCGTCATATTGGCTCTAATACCGATATCCCCGCAGGCGATATAGGTGTAGGAGGACGCGAAATTGGATTCCTTTTTGGAATGTATAAAAAACTTAGAAACGAATTTACCGGAGTGCTTACTGGAAAAGGAATGACATGGGGAGGCTCGCTCATCCGTCCTGAAGCTACCGGATATGGAACTGTTTATTTTGCCGATAAGATGTTGCAGACCAAAGGCGATAGTTTTGAAGGAAAAACCGTGGTGATTTCTGGATCTGGAAATGTAGCACAATACGCTGCCGAAAAAACAATTCATTTAGGAGGGAAAGTGATCACGTTATCAGATTCTTCTGGTTACATCGTAGATCATGAGGGTATTGATCCCGACAAACTTGCCTTTGTAATGACACTTAAGAACGTCAAAAGAGCACGTATAAGTGAATATGTTAAGACCTATCCAAATGCGACGTTTGTGGCCAACAAAACGCCTTGGGAAGTTAAATGTGACATTGCGTTGCCATGTGCAACTCAAAATGAGTTAAATGAAAATGATGCCGACATGTTGTTGAAAAATGGTTGTATTTGTGTGAGTGAAGGAGCCAATATGCCTTCGACAAAAGCTGCAATTACTAAATTTCATGAAGCAAAAATTTTATTTGCACCAGGAAAAGCATCCAATGCAGGTGGTGTTGCTACTTCAGGACTGGAAATGACACAAAACTCTTTACGTTACAACTGGTCAAGAGCCGAAGTGGATGAAAAGCTAAAAGATATCATGTCTAATATCCACGATGCATGTATCGAGTACGGAAAAGACGAAAAAACAGGATATATTGATTATGTTAAAGGCGCCAATATTGCAGGCTTTGTAAAAGTAGCCGATGCAATGCTCGCACAAGGTGTGGTGTAATATCTACCAAACCTACGCTCAAAAAGCTTTCATTAATTTGAAAGCTTTTTTTGTTTATGTACAATAATGAGTTCATTTCTCGTTTGTAATAAATATATTTGAGTTTAATTAACAAGTCGTGAAAACACATTTTTTTATAATTACTTTTCTTCTTGCTTTTGTTCCATCATCTTGGAGTCAAAACTATGACACTTCTTGGGTTGGACATTTCTCATATTTAGATATTAAAGAAGTCGTTTATGGAGACACTAAATTCTATGCAGCCTCGGAAAATGCAATTTTTTCCTACGACCCACTTAGTAATCAACTTAGTACCATTACAACTATTAATGGGCTATCGGGTGAATTAATTTCAGCCATACATTACAGTAATCAATACGAGCTATTATTAATTGGCTATGAAAACGGGTTGATGGAGGTTTATAAAGAAAGCAATCAGGAATTGCTTAAAGTCATAGATATTATAAACAAAACAACAATTCCATCGTCCCAAAAAAAAATCAACCATTTTAATGAGACTGATGAGGTTGTTTATATTGCAACGGACTATGGAATTTCAGTTTATAACTTAGACGATTTAGAGTTTGGAGATACGTATTACATTGGGACGAATGGGAGTCAAGTTATGGTCAATCAAACCACGATTTTGAATAACGAAATATATGCAGCCTGTGGTTCTAATATGGGTATAAAAAAAGCGAGTTTATCCAATCAAAACTTAATAGATTTCCAATTTTGGACGACACTTACTAGCGGTAATTTTACAAACGTCGCAGCCTTTGGAACTCAACTTTACACAGTCAACTCTAACAATAGAATTTTTGAGATTATAGGAACAAATCTGAATCCCTTATTTGTTTATCCACAATCTGTTGAAGACCTTAAAGTATCAGACAACAGCTTGTTAGTTACAACCCCCTCTAAACTGTATCAGTATGCGGCTGGGTTCAATATAATAGACACTTATACGACCAACCCTGAATTTGAAACTAGTTTTACAAGTGCTCTTACAATTGATAACGTCATTTATATTGGAACTGCTGACTTTGGGGTTCTAAGATCTATAGCTATATCCACATCTGAATATGAAGAAATTCACCCACAAGGACCACTTCTGAACAGTGTATTTTCTTTAGAACACGGATATAATAATTTATGGGTTAGTTTTGGAGCCTACACAATATTCTTTAATCCAAGCCCATTACAGAAAAGAGGTGTTAGCCGTTTATACAATACTGAATGGGAAAATATTAGATATGACAGTATTCAAAATACAATTCAATCGGATGTTTACAACCTAAATGAAATCGCTATAAATCCATTAGATCCAAGTCAAGTATTCATAAGCTCTTTTCATAGCGGTTTGTTGAGTATTAAATCGGAGGACTCTATAGAGTTTTTAAATCCAGCAAACAGTGGGTTAGAGTCTCAAATATATGAACCGAACCCCAATTATATTACCATTCGTATTTCAGGATCTTCTTTTGATAATGAAGCTAATTTGTGGGTGCTAAACTCTAAAGTAAAAAATCCTCTCAAAAAACTTAATCCAAGTACGAATCAATGGACTTCTTATGATTTTACGCCAATCATACCAGACCCTTCAGGAAATGAATTTGGTTTTAGCGATATTGCTATTGGATCTGATGGCACCAAATGGATTGGAGGCTATAAATCTGGTTTGATTGGTTTCAATGAGAATGGAATGTTGTTAAAAAATATAAACGACAAAGATGTTGCAAACCTTCCTTCAGCCGCAGTAAAATCATTAGCATTAGACAAAAACAATGTTCTATGGATTGGAACCTACAAAGGACTCAGAGTCCTGTATAATACTTCCAATTTTTTCAGTGAAGAAGTTGTGAGAACGGAACCTATTATTATCCTTGAAGACGGCCTTCCACAAGAGTTATTGGCACAACAGTTTATCTCAGACATCATCGTGGATGGATCTAACAATAAATGGATTTCCACAGCAGATGCGGGGGTATTTTACGTGTCTTCAGATGGGCAAAAAACCATTCATCATTTCACCAAAGACAACTCTCCACTACCTTCAAATGGAGTAAATGCCATGGCGTTAGATTCCGAAAATGGAGTTGTCTATTTTGGAACCACTCGTGGCTTGGTTGCTTTTACTACGGGCGGCTCAAGTACTGCAGAATCACTCGAAGATGTATATGTCTACCCGAACCCTGTAAGGCCTGGATTTAATATGGCTGAGGATAAAATTAAAATTAAAAATATAAGTGAGAATGTCAACATTAAAATAACAGATATTGAAGGTAATTTGGTTGCCGAAGCACAATCCAATGTTAATTTAAGGTATAAAAATTACAACTTAGAAATTGATGGCGGAACCGCCTATTGGAATGGTAAAAATTTAGCAAATAATACAGTCGCTTCAGGAGTATATTTAGTGCTTTTTTCTGATTTTGATACACTTGAAACGAACGTTTCAAAAATAATGATCATACGTTAATGGTGGTCTCAACAAAAGCAATTGTCATCTCAAAGATTAAATATAACGACAACGACCTTATTGTCAAATGCTATACAGCATCTTCTGGAGTTAAAAGCTATGTGATTAAAAACGCACTTAAATCTAAAAAAGGGAAACTAAAACCCGCCTATTTTCAACTGCTCACGTTACTCGATATTGAGGCGGAACACAAAGACAATCGCAGCTTGCATTATTTTAAAGAAGTCCGATTGTACAAACCCTACGAATCTCTGCACACCAATGTTTTTAAATCGACTGTTTTATTATTTTTAGCTGAAATTTTGTCCATGATTTTAAATGAAGAAGAAGCAAATCCCCCTCTTTTTGAATATCTTGAAACAACTTTATTGTGGTTTGATACCGTAGAAAAAACAGGAACATTTCACCAACAATTTTTAATGGGTCTGACAAAGTTTTTAGGAATTAACCCAGATACAACCAATGAATCTTTTCCTTATTTTAATTTAGAAAACGGTAATTTTCAACTCCAAAATGGAGCACATTGTATCACAGGTGAAAAATTAAAACTGCTAAAACCTTTTTTGGGCACAAAATTTGATACTACAATGACTCAGGAGCTAAATTCCTCACAAAAGCATGAGTTACTTAATATGATTTTAGACTATTTTAAATTACATTTACACGCCTTTAAACACCCCCGATCGTTAACCGTTTTAAATCAAGTTTACAGTTAAGATGAATCGTTTATTTCTTTGTATTTCCCTGTTTTTTATATTGAGCACTTCTGCCCAACAACTTGTTGTACTTGATGAATCTGATAACCAACCCGTACCGGGTGTTGCGGTTTTTAACAACCTTAAAACCAAAACAGCAATTACCGATTTTGATGGGCATGTTAATTTGGATGCATTTAGTGAGTTTGATAAAATTTATTTCCAACACCTTTCCTATCATAATCTTTCAATTCTTAAATCGTCCATTCAAGACACCGTTTTTTTGTCTCCAAAAGCGACCAGTTTAAACGAGGTTGTGATATCCGCCTCTAAATTTGAACAAAACAAAAAAGAAGTTCCCCAAAATATTATTAGCATCAACTCCAAAGATGTTCAATTATCCAATCCACAAACGAGTGCCGATTTACTAAGCAATAGCGGACGTGTTTTTGTACAAAAAAGTCAATTAGGCGGTGGGAGTCCAATGATTCGTGGGTTTTCTACCAATCGACTTCTAATCACGATAGATGGAGTGCGTCTGAATAATGCCATTTTTAGAGGTGGTAATGTTCAAAATGTATTGTCAATAAACCCTTTTAATGTTGAAAAAACAGAAGTTATTCTTGGGTCTGGATCTGTTATTTATGGAAGTGACGCTATTGGTGGGGTCATGAATTTTTATACCACCACCCCAAAATTATCCGAATCCACTACTCCAAATTTGACCGCTCGTAGCACCGTTCGATATGCCTCTGCAAATAATGAAAAAACTGCTCATCTAGATTTCAATTTAGGATTTCAAAAATGGGGATTTCACAGCAGTGTGAGCGTCTCTGATTTTGGAGACTTAAAGATGGGCGCCAATGGACCTGATGATTACTTAAGCCTTCATTACGCTCAGTATGTGAACGGGCAAGATATTATGGTTTCCAATACGACCCCAAGAGTTCAGAAATTTACTAATTTCCGTCAAATGCATCTTGCTCAAAAAGTGCTCTATAAAGCCAATGACGATTTAAAATTTGACTTAGGACTTCATTACTCGACCACCTCCGATTACCCAAGATACGATCGACTGTCGAACTACGGATCGGATGGTATTTTACACTATGCTGAATGGAATTATGGCCCTCAAGATTGGTTTCTTGCCAACTTACAAATGACAAAACTAAGTAGCGGTTCTAGCTTGTATGATAAAATTAAAATATCTGCTGCCTATCAAAACTTTAAAGAGAGTCGAATCAATAGAAGATTTGATTCTGATACCCGTAAAATTCGAGAAGAAAATGTGGATGCAGTTTCACTGAACTTTGATTTTTATAAAACACTTTCAAACAGCTCTAACATCTCTTACGGAACAGAGTATATATACAATAGAGTGGGCTCAACAGGACACAAAACAAATATCGATACCAACGTCAAAGAAGCGATTGCGTCTCGTTATCCAGATGGCTCAAAATGGCAAACCTTAGCTGCCTATTTAAGTCACAAGTACAAACCCAATTCAAAGCTTACAGTACAATCTGGAATACGCTATAATTATGTGACTATCCATGCTGACTTAACAGATAATAACGTATTTTATAATCTTCCTTTTAGAATGGCTGATCTTGATACAAGCGCGCTTACAGGGACTCTTGGTTTTAGTTGGAATCCGAACAGCACCTTTCTTTGGAAATTAAATGCGACCACTGCTTTTAGAGCACCAAACATTGATGATATCGGAAAAATTTTCGACTCCCAAGAAGGATTGGTTGTGGTGCCAAACAGTGACCTTAAACCCGAATATGCCTATGGTGGAGAACTCGGACTCACGGTTAATTTGAAAGAATCTGTAATTTTTGATGGTTCCGTCTATTACACGTATTTAGACAATGCATTGGTTCGAAATAACTTTGCAGTCAGTGGCGCATCAGAAATGTATTACGACGGAGACATAAGCGAGATTCAAGCCATTCAAAATGCTTCTAAATCTTGGATTTATGGATTTGAAGTAGGTTCAAAAATTCGATTTTCTAAAGCCTTAAAGTTCACCACTCAGTTTAGTTATGTACATGGTGTGCAGGAAGATACTGCGGGCGTTGAATTACCGGTTAGACATGTAGCACCTGTTTTTGGAAATGCACACCTTATATGGAAACACAAAAAGTTTCAAATGGATGGGTTTATAGACTATAATGGCACCCTTTCCGGTTCAGATATCTCTGCAGAATTAGCGGATTACTTATTTGCTTTAGATGCACAAGGCAAGCCATATGCGCCGTCTTGGTATACCCTCAATCTTAGATCGCAATATGATTTTAACAAATCAATCTCTGTTGTAGGGGCCATCGAAAATTTAACCAATCAGCGTTACAGAACTTACTCTTCAGGGATCTCTGCCCCAGGAACCAATCTGATTTTTGCCGTTACTTATAAACTCTAAGAATGTATCAAACGTATAAGAGTTACACTGTAGAGGAAGCCCTGTCTAAGCTTCAGAAGTATTGCGCCTATCAAGACCGTTGTCACAAAGAAGTTGAGCAAAAACTCAAACAGATGCGAATGATTCCCGAGGCGATTGAAATTATCATTGTGGCACTCATTGAAGACAGCCACCTGAACGAAGAACGTTTTGCAAAAGCATTTGTAAGAGGAAAATTTAGAATTAAAAAATGGGGAAAAGTAAGGTTGACTCTAGAGCTAAAACAACGCCAACTGTCGAAATATATTATTAAAGTTGCCCTTCAAGAAATTGACCCTAACGATTACCTTGAAACATTCCATGCACTCGCAGAAAAAAAAGAAGCAACGCTGACCGAAACGGATCCGTGGAAAAAAAAGAAAAAACTCGCCGACTACCTACTCTATAGAGGATGGGAATCCCACTTGGTTTATGACAAGGTGAATGTGCTTATCAACTAGTTTTTAGAACGCATAATTGACTCCTATTAAAACATTCCCTTTTGGCATAGGTACAAAGCCTGTTTCCACATACTCCGTATTGAAAATATTATTTCCAATGACAGAAAATTCAAGATCTGAAACCTTCAAGGTGGCTTGTACATCTACCACACTATAGCTGCTTCCAGAAGCGCGTTCGGCAAATTTATAAACGATACTTTGTGATACATTTTTCAGAAACTGCGAACGCACCGTTGCCGTAAAATGATGTGTCAATGCATTGAGCACATATTTAGAATAGGTGGTTTTGATGTCGTTTAAATTCTCATCCAAATACGTATATCCCAAACTAATATTTTGAGTGTATAATCCGGATTTAAAACTGGAAGACACATTCAATTCCGCCCCTGTTGAGGTTAAACTTTTCAGGTTTGTAGCGAGCCATTTATCAGCTTCATTTTCTTTGGTATAATCAATCAAATTATCAGACGATCTATTAAATACAGCGATATAGGCATTAAAGTTTACTCCAAAATATTTTAATCCAACTTCTTCAGAAAGTGCTTTTTCAGGCTCTAAATTTGCATTCCCTAAATCCGTTCTTCCTACATAATATAAATCGGTATAGGTTGGCACTCTATAGGTATAGCCCACATTTGCATAGACTTTAAAAGCATCATTAATAGCATAACCAACATCGACACCCGGAAAGGCATGAAATTTAAAATCAGAGAAATAATTTATCGAGACTCCTGGCGTAATATCTAAAGTATTATCTACTAAAGAAAACCGATGCTCAACAAACAGATTTGCCATCAGTCGGTCGCGCTCTCCTAAATTAGTACTGGTCATAAACACCTTCGCAGCATCGATACCAAAACCCGTAACTCCAGCGCTGGAGGTGTAAGAGGCATTGACTTGTACCCCTACTTTATTGGAGAGATGCAAGTTTCTATAAACAGAGGGGTCTTCGCGAACATACAAGTACATATCTTGGGTACGTTTCCAATAGATACGTGGCGTGATTTTAAAGTTTTCAGTTTTAAAGTTTGTAGAAGCTCCCACAAGACTGCTTTGTGTTTCTTCATATTGGTCGAGGCCACTTTCAACAGCATAAAACTGATTCGCACCAAAGTCCCGTTTGGCAAAATAACCAATCACATCAATAGGATTCGCATTTGCATTAAAACGTCCTTTTACAAAATAATTTTGATTTTCAAAATCGGTATTATGTCGATAGCCGTCAGAAGTGTTTATAGAGGCATGTCCTATAAGCGTCGTGTTTTTCAAGTTAGTTCCTAAGGTTCCTGAGGCTTGCTGCTGATTATAAGAACCTGTTTTGTACCCCACTGAATTTACATTATCAACATTTGATTTTGTGACGATATTAATCGCTCCCGTAAAAGCATTTTGTCCAAAAACACGTGCCGCAGGACCTTTGATAATTTCAACCCGTTCGATCACTTCCAGAGGTAGTGCCATGTTTAATGTATGGTGGCCTGTTTGAGGATCTTCAACCTTAATACCATCAATCAAAAGTAAGGTTTGATCAAAACTCCCACCACGAATGTATAAATCCGCTTGCATTCCATTAACACCTTGACGTCTTACATCGATACCCGCCTCTTGTTGCAGAAGTTCCGCCAAATTAGTCGCAGGACTTTGCTTTATAACTTCTGATGAAATAAGTGTTATCGTGCGAGAATTCTTTTTAAAAGGCAACTCAATCGCTGTTGAAGTAATCGTAACGGAATCTAATTTTTGAGCCTCTGAAGCTTGTTGTGCTAACACATTATAAGATGAGAAAAAGCTAAGGACGAATAATAATAAACAAAATTTAGTCTTCATAAGAATTTCAGTTTTATTAGGTCAAAATTATTGTGTAAATATATAAATACTATCACGCCTGAATCCATAAAATCAAATAAATATCTTTAAATATTTTACTTGTTAAGAACAATAAAAACAGCAAATGCACTACCTTTATAGCATGTTTGCACTTGTTGATTGTAATAACTTTTATGCTTCTTGTGAGCGGGTTTTTAATCCGAATTTACGCCAAAAACCGATCGCTATCTTATCGAATAACGATGGCTGTGTGATTGCGCGCAGTGACGAAGCGAAAGCTCTAGGGCTTCCTATGGGTGCGCCTGCATTTAAATTTAAAGCATTTTTCAAGGCCAACAACATTCAATTATTTTCATCTAATTATGCGCTGTATGGGGACATGAGCAGTCGTGTGATGCGTATTTTAGAACAATTTTCCCCTGATGTAGAAGTGTATAGTATTGACGAGGCGTTTTTAAAACTCAACGGATTTGATGCCTATGATTTACACACATACGGAACTGAGATGCGCGAACGCATCTTAAATTGGACAGGCATTCCTACCTGTGTTGGAATTGCGCCTACCAAGGCCTTGAGTAAAGTTGCCAATAAAATTGCCCGAAAGTTTCCCAAAGAAACAGGGGGTGTTTATGTAATTGACAGCGAAGAAAAACGCATCAAAGCTTTGAAATGGACACAGCTTAAAGATGTTTGGGGCATTGGCCCTGCACTACACAAACGCCTTTCCGTGAAGCAGTGTAAAACGGCCTATGACTTTGTGCAGCTCCCCGATATGTGGGTGCGTAAAACCTTTTCTATTACAGAATGGAAATTAAAAAAAGATTTAGAAGGCATCTCTAAAATTGAGACGGAAACCATTAAAAATAAACGCGCCATTGCCACCACGCGCAGTTTTGAATCCGCTATTAAAGACCTTGAAGACATCAAAGAACGCATTTCTACCTTTGCTTGTAGTGGTGCTGAAAAGCTTCGCAAACAAGGGTCTAGTTGTCATATGATGATTATTTTTTTACGAAGTGATTACCATAAAAAAGATGCCGAACAGCACCGTGCCAGTGTTGTGGTCAACATTCCGTTTCCTACCAATTCTAGTTTAACCCTAAGTGCGAATGCCGTCAAAGCAGTGGCCTCAATTTATAAAAAAGGAATTCAATACAAAAAAGCAGGAGTCATCCTGACGGGGATTGTTCCAACAGATAACCACCAATTACAGTTGTTTGGTGGTGAAGACCCAAAACACCTTCC
>Ga0209712_10001543_pt1 | contig 19558 bp, 22 predicted proteins | sample ArcOceMetagenome_FD_187443 | JGI IMG/M metagenome (GOLD analysis project Ga0209712, IMG submission 187443) | Marine eukaryotic phytoplankton communities from Arctic Ocean - Arctic Ocean - Greenland ARC118M Metagenome (SPAdes) (version 2) | ecosystem: Environmental > Aquatic > Marine > Oceanic...
CAGAGCTGCGAATATTGCTAGAACCCGCTTGATCTAGACGGCTGCTCAAGTGTTTTACGGCACGCTCAAGCATATTGATTTGCGACTGCTGGCTGGTCACGATTTCATTCATCTCATCTACACTTTGCTCTAAGAAAGCAATGCGGATTTGTAGGTCTTCAATGTGGTCTTGGTCGGATTGAGTCATAATTTCTATCGTGTTGATTTTTAACGCTAATTCATATTAGATACACAGGCTTGCCTGAATTGTACACCAAGCAAGTGTAACAACTGACAAATTACGTAAGAAAGAAGGTTAAAGATGCAAAATTCACTATTTAAGAAAGTATTAGTCTGTGTGCTGCTGGCACTACCAACACCAGCATTAATGGCAGCACTGTTCTCTGTGGCTGGCGGTAGCGCTATCTTCACATTCACCCAACCAATTGCCGATCAAGGCGGGGTTTCACTCTTTTTACAACAAGACGGTGCAGTTCTGGCATACCTAGCCGCCGCATTCGTAGCATTTGTGGTGTTATTCATTGCAGCAAGTTCATTCAATCAAGCCCAATTCAAGCGTCGCGGCACTGGCACTCTCGTTGAGTCAGACGTGGATGATGGTCGTGAGCGCGGTCAAGTTAAGTGGTTCAACGTTAAAAAAGGCTTCGGCTTTGTTACCCGTGACAACGGTGACGATGTCTTCGTTCATTTTCGCAGCATCCGTGGCAGCGGCCACCGTTCACTAAGCGAAGGCCAAGCGGTCAAGTTTAGTGTGGTAGACGGTCAAAAAGGCTTACAAGCTGAAGACGTATCCGTTGTACGCTAAGCTCTAGCCCAAGCAAGCAACAATAAAAAACCCGCCATGTGCGGGTTTTTTTGCGCCCAGAATTTAGCTTACTTCTAAATGGGGGATTCAAATCAAACCAGAACGAACCTGCACCTGTGGGTGAATCAATAGCAGCCAACCGCACCCGACCAAATACCGTCTATCCACAAGCCACCGAGCGACCTCAAATGCAAAGGATATGATCTACACTCAATATAACGACATGAAAATTGTGGGATGCCATGCCTTACAGCAGCTATAAACGCTTCTTTGACCAATCCAGGGACTTATTGTGCATTGTGAGCTTGGATGGCTTCTTTGTGGATGTTAATGATGCGTTTACCCGGGTATTAGGCCACCCAAAATCATCACTGATTGGCAAATCCATCAGAGACTTAATTGCCCCTCAAGACATTGAAAAAACCCTACAAGAATTCAAGCGAGTGAAGCATGGCGAAAGCTCCACCCATTTTGAAAACCGCTTTAACTCATCCAGTGGTGAATACGTCACACTGTCATGGAGCACCAGCATTGACCCCGAAAGTGGGCAGGTAGTAGCGTCCGCCCGCGACGTCACCGAGCAATCCAACCATGCCCGTAAAATTCAGCAAATTGAAGCCGCCCTTAATAAAACCTTCATCCTCGCCGAAACCGATGCCAAAGGGATCATCACCCGCGTGAATGACAACTTTTGTGATATTAGCGGATACACAAAAGGCGAACTCATCGGGCAAACCCACCGTTTAATCAACTCAGGCATTCACCCTGATACCTTCTTCAGTGAAATGTGGCAAACCATCAGCCAAAAAAAAATATGGGCAGGTGACATCACCAACCGCAATAAAAACGGTGAGCTGTATTACGTGAAAACCACCATCGCCCCAATGATCAACTATGAAGGCGACATACAAGGGTTTATGGCCATTCGCCAAGATATTACTGATCAAATAAAGCATGAAATTAAATTAGCCAAAACCCTTAAAATTCTCAATGAAACCAGTAGCAGTGCAAAAATTGGGGGCTGGGAGTTAGACGTTAATAGTGGGTTACTCACCTGGACAGACGAAACCTTTCGCATTCTTGAGGTAGAAAAACGCGATGGCTACCACCCCATGCTTGCCGAAGGCATTAGTTTATTTGTCGAAGAACACACGCAAATAATTGATAAAGCCGTGACACGCTGCATGACAAAAGGCGAACCTTACAGCCTAGAATTAAAAGCCAAAACCCCAAAGGGCAATCAATTTTGGGTCTATACCACGGGCAATGCCAATTATGTGGATGGCGAAATCAAAACCATCTCTGGCACCATTCAAGACATCAGCGCACGAAAAACCGCTGAGAAAAAATTTAACCTAGAAAAACAAAAAAGCATACAAACCGCCAAGCTTGCCTCCCTTGGGGAATTGGCCGCCAGTATGGCCCATGAAATCAATAACCCACTGGGCATTATCTCTGGCTATAGCGAATTATTGCGCAGCCGTGCAGAGCTGGCGGATGCTCATGAGAAATTAGATGTGATTTTAAAATCCTGTAAGCGCATCTCACATATCGTGAATAATTTAAAACGCTTCTCACGGGAAGAAGGGGAGCGCAAACAAGGCCCTATTGTACTGAGCCAAGTCATCAAAGAAGCCATCATGCTCACTCAGCCCAGGCTTAAACGTGCCATGGTGCAGCTCACATTTGAAAGTGACTCAAACCTTGCCATATTGGGCAACGACATTGAAATGGAACAGGTCTTTTTAAACCTCATTAACAATGCCGCTGACGCCATTCAAGATTTACCCGTACGCTGGATCAACATAGAGCTCACCGACACACCTGGGCTCATACAAGTGCGCATAACCGATTCTGGGCACGGCATTGCCGCTGACGTGGCGGAGAATATATTTTCGCCGTTTTATACCACCAAAAAAGTAGGCGAGGGCACTGGGCTTGGGTTATCCATCGTGGCCGACATGCTTAAAGACCACAACGCCAGCATTCAGTACGACATGGCCCACGCTAACACCTCCTTTGTGTTGCACTTTACCCCGTACCAGGAGGCATAAATGGCACTGACCGTATACTACCTCGATGACGAAGCCGAACTGTGCGACGTATTTAAAGATTTTTTAAATAGCGCCCAAATTCACGTCACCACGTTTACCGAAAGCGAAGCCGCCATTGAACAATGCGCGCAAAACAAGCCCGACATCATCTTTATAGACTACCGCCTGACCAACACCACAGGCAATTTAGTGGCCAATGTATTGGATGATGACATTGAAAAAATACTCGTCACCGGTGAGCTAGACTTACCCCAATATGACGTATTTTCTCAAGTGATGGCCAAGCCATACAGTTTAATGGCCATTAGCCAGATGTTAGAAGCAAAAAACGAACATACTCACCCGCCCCAAAAAGGTGAACACAATGAGCGTATATAACCAACTGCTCGTCATCGACGACGACCCAGATTACTGCCAGCTCATCAAAGAGGTTTTAGCGCCGGACTTTGACTGCGTGCTCGCGCACACTGGCAAAGATGGCTTAGCTCAATTTACCCAGCACTGCGACCCGGTTTTGGTGATCGTTGATTTAAACCTGCCAGACATGAGCGGCTTTGAAGTTTGTGAAACCCTAAGCGAATACAAAGATGAGCGCAGCTTTGCGTTATTTGTTATATCCGGTGACGACACCGTCAATAGCCGCCTGCGCACCTTTGAAAGCGGTGCCGACGACTTCATCGCCAAACCGTTTGAAATGGCCGAGCTTAAATCAAAAATATCCCGAGTCATTGACTATGTGAAAAAACAAATCCACCTCAAACAAGAAGGGGACGAAACCCGCAAAATGGCCAACATCGCCATGGCCCAAGCATCACAGTACAGCTACGTGATGAACTTTTTTAAATCCCTCAATCATTGCCAAACTCCAGAACACATCGCCAGCTTATTTTATGAAGCCATGGCATTTTTTGAACTGGCCTCCACCATTAAAATTCGCTTTAAAGGCGTGCATTACTTTGACAAAAACATGGGCGACATCAGCCCCATTGAAACCAGCATTTACGAGCTATTAAAAGACCAAGGGCGCATACACGAATTTGGCAAACGCATATTAATAAACGGGCGTAACGTGGCGTTTTTAATTAAAAACTTCCCAGACGACGAACACGCCGCTGGCCAAGCCCGCGACTTTTTAGCCGCTCTGGTCGAAGGCATCGAATCAAAAATCGACGAGCTAGAAGTCAAAGCCACCATTGTTGAAGCCACCGCCGACCTCGGCCAAGCCATCAACACCATTAACCAAAACCTAACCACCCATAATCTGGCCATCAACCAAATCATGGGCGATATGATCACCGACATCTCCAGCAGCTACCACCGCCTAGCCCTCACCGACGAACAAGAAACCTACTTCACCAACATGGTGGAAACCGGCAGCGAAAAAATGCACCAAGCGGAAGACACACTCAAAGGCGTGCAAGCTCAGTTACAAGACATACTTACTAAAATGGAATCCATCGAAGCCATCTCCACCCGCGATAGCGACCAAGGGGGCACCGCCACCGATACCGTTGATCTATTCTAGATCGCCCAAGTTTTGACTGAACAGGCCTAACCTGGGCGAATCCCCACCACACCACCTATTGCCTTTATCCGAATACTGCAAGATTGGCTGATTCAGTCGCGCGCTTTCATAAAAAAGTGAATAAATATTCAGAAACTGACCAAATAGTAAAAAAATCCCATTGCCCACAAATCGCTAAAAAGGTATAACTAGACTAATACTTATGTACCAAAAAGAATAAGAAACGGTTAAGGAATAACCAGTGGATATATGCTGCCCATTTTGCCAAATCACTTCTGGCAACACAGACAAACCAATCCTATTTGAAAATCAAATTGGCTTTGTGGTACGTGACGGCTACCCAATCACCAATGGCCACACATTAATTATCCCCAAGCGCCACGTAAGCAGTTTTTTTGAAATCACACCGCAAGAACGCCAAGACTTATTCGAACTGGTTGATCAAGCCAAAGTACAGCTCGATCAAGAATTCAAACCAGCCAGCTACAACATCGGCATAAACGATGGTGAAGCCGCAGGCCAAACCATACCTCATTTACACATACACCTAATTCCAAGATACAACGAACCCAATAAAGACCCACGCGGTGGTGTGCGCTGGTTAGTGCCAGAAAAGGCCGATTATTGGAGCAAGCCATGAGCCTGCTCGCTTACGAACAAACATTCGCCAAATTAAAAATGAATAAAAGTGGTGGAGAAAAAAGCCCTCACAAAGTGGCCATGTTATTAGCGGTAATAGATTTGTTTGCAAGCGAATACATCACAGTCAATGCCATCTACTTTGATGACGCATTAAAAGCCGCCTTTAAAAAACACTTTGGCGAACTGGCAGGGCCTAACGACCGCTGCAACCCACACTTGCCATACTTTCATTTACGCAGCAGTGGCTTCTGGTTTCACCAAATTAAGGCTGGCCAGCAACACGGCTATGGCCAACTCTCTACTGCAACTGGCCCTGGTGTTATTGATACGCATATTGCATTTGCCTATTTAGAAGATGAATTGTTTGAGCTACTCAGTTACGGCGTTGCCCGCGAACTGCTCAAACATGCCCTATACGAAAATCTAAATGATGAACGCCGCACCGAACTATTAACCGTAGGCAACGGCTGGAACTGGTTAGAAACCGAAGCCACCGTGCAAGACTACTTCGCCATGTTAATTAAAGAAATCAAAGGGGAAAAATATAACAAAGCCGAACATGGACGTAACTTGTTGCCCAAGCTGAATAATCGCACAAAAGGGGCCGTTGAATTTAAGCACCAAAACATCAGTGCCGTATTAATTGAAATGGGTCAGCCTTATATATCCGGCTATAAACCCGCCTTCAACATACAAGGCCAACTCAAAAATGTGGTGCTTGCTCACTTGGCCGCCCATCAGCAACAGCTAGATATTTTATTAACCAGTGCCGATGCCGCCCCGCAAGCAACAGACCAGCAAAACCAAGCCATACAATGGCAACAGGTATTTGACAGCGAAGTGCCTGAACGCATCAACCAAATACAAGAAGCCCCACGCCAATACCTAGCCCGTAAAACCAACTACACCCAGCGAGAGCAGAATAATCGTACATTAGGCGAACAGGGCGAAGCCTTTGTTATCCAGTTTGAACGCCAGCGATTTATACAAGCAGGCAGGCCTGATTTAGTAGAAGAAGTGCAGTGGAGCAGTAAAGAAAAAGGCGACGGCCTAGGGTATGATGTGCGCTCGCTTAAATGGCAAAACGGACAACCCATAGACCAAGAGCATCACATAGAAGTTAAAACCACCAACAGCGGTAAATACCAACCGTTTTACATCAGCGCAAACGAACTGGCCTACTCAAAACAACACGCCAATCGTTACAGCTTATACCGGGTATACGACTTCAATAAACAAAGCCGTATTTTCCAATTAGGTGGCGATATATCAACGTACGTCCACTTAAGCGCACAAAATTATCGGGCCAGTTTTAACTAACCGGCACCACTTACGTGATAGCGTGCGTGCTAAATTACGTAACCTAGTGCGCCAAGCACTTCGCAAGTGGAAATACCCACCGGATAAAGCTGACGAAGCAATTGACTTGTGTTTACAACAAGCTGAGGCACTGAGTGAGAGTTGGAGTGCATAAATACAAATCTTTGTAGAGGTATTAATGCTGCACTTGAGTTGTCTGACTATCACATGACTTCCAATCCATAAATTTATAAATGAATAATAGATTAAGTAATGTTTAATAAAAAAAATAAAGCTCATTTAGAGCTGGCTTGCCCAGAATGTGAAGTTTTAACTAAGGTTAAAACTGAGAGTGGAGTTAAGTGTGCTGGTTGTGAGACGTCTTTTAACGGTATGGTATTCAAACGTAAGAAATACTTATCCAAAGCAGCTGCCATACTTGTAGTGAGTGGAGCCGTTACAGGAATTACACTGAGTGAAACGATTGAAGATGAGCGATTAGGCTATGAAGGGGAGTTTCGATTGATGTCGGCCTGTGTTAACCAATACGGCGGAGCTTCGAACTACAAAGCATTACAAGAACGCGTAGCAAGTTGTTCTTGTGCAATACGAAATACCGTTAATGACCTAGGTATTGATTCGCATAGTGATGATGAAGATGAAGTTGTTAAAGCATTTTTTCATCGTGTGGAAAGCGAAATAAATGAGTGCAGTTAATGGTGGGTAAATGTGAAGATAAAGCATCTCAAAAGGAAATTCAGGATTTCCGGGATGCACTAAAGAAGATGAATCTCTCTATACGTAGATTTGGTGAAGTTGTAGCGAGCCATGAAGCTGAAGAAACGTATGACGCAGTTACGGAAGACGATGAAAAGAATAAAATCTGTGAAAAAGTTAAAAAATCATTTAATAAAAACCGATCAATAACTGTAGTCCGGTTAAATCAATATTGGAAGTATCTTTCCCAAGAGCCTAATTTCTGTAATGCCGGTAGGATTGTGTTACCTAATGGCCGAGATTATTTAGGTCAATCTAAATACACAGACCAAATTATGGCTGCATTTAGTAAACCCAAATAAGGGAGTGCCAAATGGCACTCCCTTATTTATTTACTATTTAGGTGGGTTATTCCCACGGCCACCACCAGAAGGTTTACCGGTTGTGCTTGGCCCGTTTGGTGGGCGAGGCGCTGACCCTTTAGCCATTAGTTATCTCCTATATAATCGTCGTTATTTGGGTTATGGGCATCTGCCCAATCATCCATGTCGGCATCATTGTTTGGGTTGTTGATATCTGACCAAGTATCAAGTTCTTCTTGTGACATATCCGAAGTATCTGGCATGTTATTTCCCTCCATTTACATTTTTGGCTGCTGCTTTTTGGGCTTTTGCCGGAAATGACCCTTTAGGGATTTGCCCGCCAGTTTGTTTAGCTGTGGCAGATTGAATTCTTGCAGCAGCGGCTGGTGTCATAGGTGTTTTTTGTTTAGACATATTAATTTCCTTTTTATTTGTGAGTGTTGCTTTGAGGCGACTCGCTAGCTGCTTCAAATCAACAGCTTCAATATAAAGGAGTGAATGGGGACATCTGGGGACAAAAAGACACTGTTTCTTAAATAATTGAATTAATTAAGCATGAGGCGTGAAATATTTAAGGCCGTACGCAGCACTATTAAATATATTGCTTTAACCCCGCCCAATCCCCATTCACCCGATCAACCCCTCCACGGTTCCGGTTATTCCGGCCAAGCTGTCCTGTATGGGCTTGGCAGACAATTCGGCTGTTTTCAAATTCAAAACTGTTTTCGATGGCTTGGCTTAGGTTGTCGAGTTTTTTATGCCCACAGGTTTTTCGCAATGTATTAAAGGTGTCTAACCCTAAACAGATAACTAGCTTAGGTTGGATGATGTTGATCATGGGTAAAGTGAACTGCTGGGCGGCTTTGAGTAAATCTTTACTTGGAATGCTGGCATTCATGGGGCCGGGTTTCACAAATGGGAATAGGTTAGTGGCGTAGGTTTGTGACAGTGTTAACCCTAGGTGCTCGTGTAGAAGGGTTTTTAAGTTAATGTTGGTGCGCACGCTTGGGGTATGCCCAAGTGTCAGGGTTTCTTGGCAAACTGGAAGGTTAAAGCTGTCTGATGAACACCAGTCTTGTAATACGATCATCACATCGGCGTCGACATTATGAGCCGATAAACTATAAGGCGATACGTAGTCGCATTCCCATATGCCATTGTCGTAATCACCTATGCAGTTATGGCCTTGGTAGCGTGTGGTTTGGCGTGTTTTGGCAAGTTGTAATAGTTTTTGTTCTTTGCTCATGGTGTGTCATTCAAAACCGCAGATGGTAACAGGTTTTTGCTTGAGCAACGTATGAATTGAAAATACTGGTTAGTCCGCCGGTGGTGATGGGTAGATGACGGTGTATGTTATATATGAGCCGAATAAATCTATTAATCGGCTCATTGAGTGAGCCGAATAGGGTAGGCTATTTAGCTCATGTGAATGTATTTCTTAAGTTAAGCCGCTTCACTCCTACCACCCTCTACCACCAGAACCTGATATCCTTTCTCTCATCTAACAAAAACAGAACCTGCCTATGGAACTCATGAAAAACGGCCTTGGCCTACCTGCGGTTAAACGCATCAGCGCAGCCTTGTCTCAAACCCCAGCTTTGCAGCATGCATTTGATGATGTTGCCTTCATACAAGCGGCTACCGGGCCACTTGAGTCATTAGAGTTAAAACAACGGGTGCAGCATCTCATTGCGGTATTACATGATTTTTTACCTCAAGGGTTTGAGCAAGCCGTTGAATGCTTGTTGCAGTTACCTAGCGTGTGGGACGCAGGTAACCCTGATGATCCGCTGCGTGGCTTTGCTGCCTGGCCCATTATTGATTATATCGCTGAGCATGGGGTGGACCACCCGCACTTGGCGTTGCCTGCACTGCGTGAGTTAACCCATTTGTTTTCAGCGGAGTTTGCCATTCGCCCGTTTTTATTGAATCACCCAGAGTTGTGCCATGCGCATTTTGAAGCCTGGGTACAGGATGAAAGTGAACATGTGCGCCGTTTGGTATCAGAGGGTGCTCGCCCTCGATTGCCGTGGGGCATTCAATTAAAGCCCTATGTGAAAGACCCAAGCGATAATTTACCTTGGCTTGATGTGTTAAAAAATGACGATAGCTTGTATGTGCGCCGCTCGGTGGCTAATCATTTAAATGACATTAGTAAAGACCACCCGCAGTTGGTGTTAGACCTTTGCAGTGCTTGGTACCCAAAGAGTGATGCAAATGTGAAGTGGGTAATCAAACATGCCACCCGCACCCTGGTGAAGGCGGGCCACCCTGAGGTGTTTGCGTTATTAGGGCACAGTAAAGACGTAAAACTGAAAGACCTTGCATTAACGTTATCGGCCGATCACCTAGTGCTGGGTGACAGCTTGGAATTTGAACTGTTGCTAACGTCAGCGGCAAAGCAAACCCAGTCCTTGGTGGTGGATTTTGCTCTGCATTTAATGAAAGCCAACGGCAATACTTCGCCCAAGGTGTTTAAGTGGAAAACCCTTAATTTAGAAGCAGGGCAGTCGGTTTCTTTGCAAAAGAAACACGCCATTAAAGCCATTACTACGCGCCGTTATTATACGGGCACTCAAAAACTGGAGGTGCTTGTTAATGGCCAGCCAGTGGCTGAAGCGTCGTTTTTTCTTCAAATGCCTTGACCAATAATAGGCTTAATTGGATGGTGGTTTTGGCTCAAAATGTGATTGTAAAAAAAGAACTTCCATAGATATTTATTTTATATTTAACCTCTGTTTAATTTTAAGAAAACTGTCATATTTCATCACCATACTGCGCCCATCAGTGATTCAAACTGTAAAGAATATTAAATAATTATAAGGGACGCATAATGAAATTTTCACCCAATAAACGTTTGCTTGCCATCTTGGTGGGCTGCTCATTTTTAACCGCTTGCGGGTCTAGTAGCGATAATAAATCCACAGCTGAGCCTAAAGTGGATGAGCCGAATATCCAACAGCCAGCGCCTGAGATCGGTAAGGTTAAAAATGTCATTTTAATGATCGGCGATGGTATGGGGGCGCAGCAGGTTGGTTTGTTAGAAGAGTACGCTCGTCGTGCGCCGAACTCGGTATTGGCAACTACTACCACGGGCTTACAGCAGTTTGCAGATAATGGCCGTTTAGGTTTGTCCATGAATGCGCCTATGGGCGCTAACCCAAGCTTGGTGGTGGATTCTGCATGCTCTGCGTCTCAGTTGGCCACGGGTAAGGGCTCCATCTCTGAGGCAGTTGGCCTAGACGATAACGGTAATAAAGTTGAAACCATTTTAGAGAAAGCCAAAAAAATGGGTAAGGCCACAGGGTTGATTTCAGATACCCGTTTAACCCACGCAACACCGGCAGCGTTTGCGGCCCACCAGCCTCATCGTTCGTATGAAAACGAAATCGCACAGGACCTATTAACCGTAGGTGTGGATGTGATGCTAGGTGGTGGTTCACGCCATTGGGTGCCAGCGGGTGATTTTGCGGCCATGGCGGCTGAGTTAAACGCGCCAAGCCATGTGATTAAAAAATCCAAGCGCTCGGATGACCGTAACCTAATTAAAGAAGCGAAAAACGCCGGTTATAGTCTGGCCTTTACTAAAGCCCAGTTGGCACAAGCCACGGGCACGAAGTTATTAGGCTTGTTTGATGATTCAGCCATGAACGACGGTATTGAATACACGGCCTGTAAAAATAGTGCAGTCAGTGACAAGTGTGCCGATGAGCCATCACTAAAAGAGATGACCATGAAAGCCTTAGATATTCTATCGAAAGACGATGATGGCTTTTTCTTAATGGTTGAAGGCGGTCAAATTGACTGGGCTGGCCATGTGAACGACACAGGTTGGTTACTGCATGAAATGCTGAAGTTTGACGAAGCGGTTGCTGCGGTTTATGAATGGGTAAAACAACGTGAAGACACGCTAGTGGTGATTACTGCGGATCACGAAACCGGCGGGTTTGGTTTTGCTTATCACAAACATGATATTCCAGAAGGCAAACAACTTTCAGGCGATGGCATGAACGGTAAAGAGTATAAGCCTAACTTTAATTTTGGCTCATTGGAGACGCTGGATAAAATCTTCGCACAGAAAAAATCATACTACGATATTTTCAGTGATGTAGAAGGGGATTGGGACTTCTCAGCCTCGACACCAGGCGAATGGAAAACGGCGGTGAATGCCAGTTTACACGCGGACTTTCATGTATCCGATGAAGAAGCGGAGCACATTGCGGCCCGTACCATGAACGACAACCAGATCACTGGTCATAAGTATCTGGATGTGGCAGAGCTGCCTTTGATTAACGACTTCAGTGATTTTTATGTGTATCCAGGTGAAGACCATGGTGCGCTAATTAGTCGTGCCATCGGGGCTGAGCAAAGTGTGGCTTGGAGCAATGGCTCTCACACGGCATCGCCTGTGCCGGTTTATGCATTTGGCCCAGAAGCCATTGCTAATAAGTTCTCAACCATGCAGCATCATACCAATATTGGCCAAAAGCTTATTGAGGCATTGATTACTGAGTAAGCGGTAACGAGTTTACGGTGAATGAAAAACGCCCTAGGTGCACAGCACCTAGGGCGTTTTTTTTTGAAGCCTAATAAGTTTAAAAAGGGTTTACACTTCTTCAACCCACAACGCACCCACATCAACTTTCACCACTTTAACTAAAGTGCCTTTGGTGATGGGCTGCTGGCTTTTTACCTTCCATTGAATCCCCGAATATTTATGCTGTGTTAGGCCTTTGCCATCGCAATCTTCGTCGAGCATAAATTGATGATCAATGGTGGTCGGTGTTTCTTTGCTCGCGCCACTGCTTTGTTGGCTGTTCTTAAGGGGTTTCCAAAGTAGGGCGGCCAGTGCGCTGGTGACGATGGCGTTGCTCCATAGGGCCGTGATGTAAGTGTCGTCGAGAACGCCTGCTAGCATCAATACCCCTGTAATGATCATGGAGCAGCCCATAAAAAACAGCACAAAGGTTGCAAAGCCCAGTATGGCCACTTCGATGATCAGCAGTGCGATGCCTGCGATGATCAGGCTTTGTGATAAGTTTTGTGCGATGTAATCCATGGTTAGCCTTTTTGTTCGTTGATCTTATTAATAATCGCCATTGATGACGCCACTAACGAGCTGGCACTGGTGTCATTGCTGGGTAGCAAGATCACGGACGACTCTTTGGCGATGGCTTTTTGTGCTTCGATGGCTTTGGTAGCTAGGTCAAGCTGAACGGCTTTTTGGCCTTCTTCGGTTTTGGCGGCGTCACCGACGGTTTTAAGGGCTTTGGCTTGTGCATCGGCCACGGCCAGAATCGCTTGGGCTTCACCTTCTGCACGAAGAATTTGTTCGGCTTTGTCGGCTTCGGCGGCTAATACCATCGACGCTTTTTGACCTTCAGCTACGTTGATGGCGGCTTGTTTGTCGCCTTCAGATTCTAGAATTTGCGCACGCTTAACACGCTCGGCTTTCATCTGTGCTTCCATGGATTCTAAAATGGATTTTGGTGGCACGATGTCTTTGATTTCGTAACGCAGTAACTGAATACCCCAAGGCTCGGCGGCTTGGTTAATGGATGCGACGATGTCGGCGTTTAGGGCTTCACGTTCTTCGAAGGTGCGGTCGAGCTCCATTTTACCAATGGCTGAACGCATGGTGGTTTGGGCTAGCTGGGTCACGGCGTATGAGTAGTCGTCCACACCGTAGGTGGCGTCGTATGGGTTTACAACGCGTAAGTACAGTACGCCATCGACAACCAGTGAGATGTTGTCTTTGGTGATTACCGCTTGGCTGGGTACGTCTTGGGCTTGTTCTTTTAAGCTGCGGTTGGCGGAGATGCGATCAATGAACGGCATCATGAAGTTAAGGCCTGCAAGCTTGGTGCTGTGGTATTTACCAAAACGCTCAACTAACCAAGCGCGGTTTTGTGGCACAAAGATAATGGTTTTTTTCAGTACAACCAGTACGAATAAAAGTGCAATACCTGCAAGTATGGTGTTCATGGAGAAAATCATGGAATGTCCTTTTCTTTATTTATATTTAAGCCAAGGATTGTAAAGGGTTTGGCTGATCGCGCCCAGCTTTAGTGCGCACTATTGAGAGGTTTTGTGATTAGGGTATCGCGGGGTATTGATATGAGTATGGGTGTGTCGGGCGCAGGTGCGCCCTTGTACAGTTCGATTTTTTTGCCTGTAGTGGCTGTTCCTGCGAGCGAATGAGCGGGTGGTTAACCTTCAGGCCATTCAATAAGCATGTCATCTTCGCCGTCCACGACACGCCACCACTGGCTTTCTGGGCCTTGGCCTTCTTCCCAGCTGCTGTTGGAGCAGCGAATCTGTGTGGCTAATTCTTTACAGGCTATGTGAGCACAATCGAGATCGGTATCCCATGGGCTGTTATTTTGTTTAAACCAAATACTGGAATATTTGCCAATGGCATTACCAAAGCCAATGACTTCGCTGCCATCCACTAACCAGTGGCTGCGCGCTTCGCTTTTTTTGGTTTCGATGTGTTTACGCTCTACGTCTTTAAAGTGCAGTTTGAGCCAGTCTTCTATTTGTTTGAAGGTGACGTCTTTGACGTAAATTTCGATGTCTGGGTAGCGCATGGTTAAACCTTTTACGAGACAAGTTTTATCGTGATGACGGTTTTATTGGTTGTCATTTGGGTCACGTTGGCTTGTTTTGCGTTTCTTAAAAAATATATACCAGCGGTAGTAGGTCAAACTTAAATAACCCACTAGCGCGGTGACAATGCCAATGGCAAAAAGCAGTAAGGCAGTCAGTGTTAACAGTTCGGCAAGTAAGGGCTGAGCATCATAGTGCTTGGCGCTTAGATAAAACAATGCAATGCCGATCATAAAAATGGCTAAGCCTGTACCAAAGATTACAAAACAGCGTTGGTAATCTTGGGCGAGGTTGCCTAACCATCTGACTATAAACATACACGCTCCCTGTGTTTGGCTTACACCTAGCTTTTGTTAGTACTCACTTGGCTGGCGGTGGCTTTCTTCCTGATCAAGTTGATCATCTTCAACCGTGTTGTCAGGCGTTGTGCGCTGTGCCATGGGTTTCAAACTAAAGCTATCTAAATTGATTTGTACCCGTAAGTCTAGACGTTCTTGCGCCATTAAGCCTTGTTGAATCTCTGGGCTTGAGCGCCATGTGTGGGGCGTCATGGCCAAAAGGTGTTTGGTGCTTTCTTCTGGCAGGCTCATGGTGAAGTCTAGGGTTTGACGGTGTTCGTGTTTAAAGTCATCGCTCATCACTGCAATGGCATCAAATTCCACAAATTTGGGTGTGGTGTAAATGGCTTCTTTTAATTGCTGCAAATGATAGGCACCGGCACTGGCAATAAACACGCGACCGTCTTCATGGCATAACTGAGCAAGTGCCTTGGGCATGATGCGGTTAAATACATTCATGATTAGGTGCATGCTGTTTTTTTCAAACGGCGCATGATTGGCGTTGGCCACTAACCAGTTAATGTCTTTGCTGCGTTTGCAGGCACTTTTCACTGCGTCTTTTGAGATATCTAAACCATAAAATTCATGAGTCATTTGATGGTCTGTCAGTGCGGTATGCAGACGCTCGGTGTAATACCCCTCGCCACAACCTAAATCTAAAATCTGGCTGGTTGATTCTGCATTTTGTAGCAGGTGATCAATGGCCAGTTGGTTGATGGTGTCAGAAATACTTTGATAATGGCCGCCATTTAAGAACGCACTGCGCGCTTGTACCATGGCGGCATTGTCGCCAGGTTGCTTGGAACTTTTGGCGGTGTTGAGTAATAAATTAAAGTAGCCTTGCTTAGCTTGATCGTAGCTGTGATTGTTATCACAACGTAATTGACGATCTTGGCGCGCAAGGGGACTTTGGCAAACTGGGCACGTTAACATAAGGCTTAATTGTTAATCCAAAAGCAGTTTTTCAAGAATACGTTCATAGATGGCACTTAGGGTATCTAAATCAGCCACACTGATGTGTTCGTTAACTTGGTGAATCGTCGCGTTGATCGGGCCAAGCTCCACTACTTGTGCGCCAGTGGGGGCAATAAAACGGCCGTCACTGGTGCCACCTGAGGTGGAAAGCTCGGTGTCGATGTCGGTCACTTCTTTAATGGCATCCACCGCGGCGTCAACTAATGAGCCGCGATCCGTCAAGAATGGATGGCCACTGAGTTTCCATTCAATCTCGTAATCAAAGCCGTATTTGTCCATGATCTCATGGGTGCGACGTTTTAAATCTTCTTGTGTCAGTTCGGTAGAAAAACGGAAGTTGAAAATTAATTCAACGGTGCCCGGAATCACGTTGGTGGCACCGGTGCCGCTGTTCATGTTACTGATTTGAAAGCTGGTGGCAGGGAAGAACTCATTGCCTTCGTCCCACTTTTCAGCGGACATTTCAGCCAGAGCAGGGGCCACTAGATGAATTGGGTTTTTTGCTAGGTGCGGGTAGGCCACGTGGCCTTGCACGCCTTTGACTGTCATCCAAGCGCCAAGAGAGCCGCGACGACCATTTTTAATCACATCACCGCAGAGTGTGGTGCTGGATGGCTCGCCCACAATGCACATGTCGATTTTTTCGTTACGGGCTTCTAGGGCTTCGATGACTTTGACTGTGCCGTTGTCAGCTGGGCCTTCTTCATCGGCGGTAATCAAATACGCGATTGAGCCTTTGTGGTCTGGGTGTTTTTTAACAAAGCTTTCGGTGGCAGCTAAAAACGCGGCGATGGAGCCTTTCATGTCCGCAGCGCCACGACCGTATAACATGCCATCCACAATGGTGGCTTCAAACGGAGGGTAGGTCCAACCGGCGTGTGGACCAGTGGGCACGACGTCAGTGTGACCGGCAAAACACACTAGCGGTTTTTCCGTGCCTTTGCGGGCCCATAGGTTTTTGACTTCGGCAAATTGCATGGTTTCACAGTTAAAACCCAAAGGTTTCAAGATGTCTTCCATCATCTGTTGGCATTCGGCGTCTTCAGGGGTGACCGATGGCTGTTCAATGAGGGCTTTGCTTAGGGCCAGTGTGCGCGTATCGCTCATGCTAGGTCTCTTATTTTGAATCTGATTTGTGAATGAGTTTGTCTACGCTGGCCAGTATGCCGCGCAACATGTTCAGTTCGATTTTCTCTGGGCGGGCGCGGTTAAATAAGCGCTTAAGTCGTAACATGGCTTGGCCCTTGTGGGCTTGGTTTAAAAAGCCTGCGTGATCCAGTGTGGTTTCTAGGTGCTCGTAAAAACCCGTTAACTCGTTTACTTGTGGGTATTCTTTATCGTGTTTGGTAAATGTTTGACGACTGCCCATGAAGCACTCGTAGCATACTAGCTGTACGGCAGATGCGACGTTGAGCACCGGATACTCTGGGTTGCCGGGTATATCCATATGAAAGTGTGCTTGGCGTAAGTGCTCATTATGCAGCCCCATGCGCTCCGGTCCAAATAGTATCGCGACCTTGCCTTTACTGGCTTCATCTAAGATTTGTGGTGCCATTTCGCGAGCTTCTTTGATGGGCCAAGGGTGGCTGCGAGAGCGGGCGCTGGTGGCGATGACCAACTGACAATCATCAATGGCTTGCTCTAGGGTTTCCACCACGGTGGCGTTGTCTAAGACGTCTGTGGCACCGGCTGCCATGGAGGTGGCTTGGTCCGAAGGGAAATCCAACGGCGAAACCAGTACAAGGTCGCTTAACCCCATGGTTTTGATGGCGCGCGCGGCGGCACCGATGTTCCCTGGGTGAAAGGTGTTCACCATAACGATGCGAATATTAGACAGGGGGTTGGACATGGAAATTAGCCGCTAAATAAATGGCCGCATCTTACCATAGGCCGGTTTTGGGCTCTATAGATGGATTTTTCAAAGCACTGGCCTCAGTACACGGAATGGCGAGGCACCCACACCGGCGGGAAAGGCGCGCATCAACAAGCTTTTGCGCTTTATTGCGATCTGGTTACAATAGCGCATTACTAGAAGGTTAAGCCCATGAGCACCCGTGCTGAACAAAAACTGAGAACCCGCCAATCCATCATTGATGCCGCATTAGAATTAAGTAAAGACAAGGGGTTTCCTGCGTTGAGCTTACGCGAAGTGACCCGTTGTGCTGGCATTGCACCGGCCACGTTTTATCGCCATTTTGTGGACATGGAAGACTTAGGCTTAGCTCTGGTGGATCAAGTGAGTTTGATTCTGCGCCAAATCATGCGCCAAGCCCGTCATCGTGTGAAAGTGAAAGGCTCGGTGGTGAGCACCTCGGTTGAAACCTTTATGGAGTTTGTTGAGAACTATCCAAATTTAATTCGGCTATTAAACTCCGACATGGTCTCTGGCCCTAAAAAGTTTCGTGAATCCATTGCCCGTGAGACCCGTCGCTTTGCTGAAGAGTTGACCGATGATTTAAGCTCCCCTAATCAAATGGATCGTCAGCCCTTGGCCAACATTCCAGAAGTAGCCGAGATGATGGTGATGCTGGTATTCAGTCAGGGCGTCATGTCATTGGATATGAGCGATGAAGAGCGTAAAAACCTGGTACGTAAATTAAACATTGAATTGCGCATGGTGCTGGCGGGCAGTCATGCAGTGTATATGAAGAAACAAAGTAAAAAATAAAGCGAGCTTGCATTCGTTTGTATAAAAAAGGGCTGCCTAAAAGGTAGCCCTTTTTTATGGGTGAACCTTTGTTATTGCGCTTGGCTGAGTTTTAAAGGCGTTGCATGTGGCTGCCACTTGTTTAAGCCGTGTTTATAAATGTAGTCGGCTCCTTGGTAGTATGCGATGGCTTTTAAACTGGCTGCATCTAGGTTTTTTTCAGTTAGGGGCTCATTTATGATGCCTTCATTATTACCTAGCTCATGCTTGGTGACTTTTTTCCCTGGGCTGAGAATCACCAGCTCATCTTGTTTTAAATATCCCAATTTCTGATATGTGCCAATCATGATGCGCTCGTCGTCGGCTTTCATCGTTAAAATATCTTTGCCAAACGACCATGACTCGTAACTCATGTTCAGCATTCCCAGTAATGTGGGAGCAATATCAATTTGGCTAGCCAGTGTGTTTACACTTTTAGTTTGCACGATGCCCGGTGCGTAAATCCACATAGGAATGTGATAACGCTCAACCGGTAGATCGGTTTTACCTGCACTGCTGGCGCAATGGTCTGCCACGATGACGAAAATGGTGTTATCAAACCAAGCTTGTTTGCGGGCGTTGTCTAAAAACTCGCCTATGGCAAAGTCGGTGTATTTCACCGCGCCGCTGCGACCGGTACCCGATGGAATATCAATTTGATCATCAGGGTAGGTGTAAGGGCGATGATTGGATGTGGTCATAACGTGGTAGAAAAAAGGCTTGCCTTGCTGGTGGCTGAGGTTCGCTTGTTTAATGGTTTGTTGATATAGATCGCCATCGGAAACGCCCCAAGCGTTTTCAAAATGAATGTCAGCATTGTCGATAGAGCTTTGATCGGTGATCTCATAACCGTTTCCAGAGAAAAAGGCGTTCATATTGTCAAAGTAACCCCGGCCACCGTATAGGTAACGCACTTCATAGCCTTTGTCTTTTAACACATTACCAATGGACCACATGCCGGATTCGCGGCCAATGCGTTTTACGATAGAGCGCCCTGGTGTCGGTGGAATGGATAATGTAATGGCCTCTAAACCACGAGCGGTGCGTGTGCCGGTGGCATAAAGGTTATTAAAGAAGACACTATTTTGAGTCAGCTCATCTAGGTTTGGTGTGATGCCATCTTGATTACCGAATTGGCTTAAGTAACGGGCACTTAAACTTTCGACAGAAATTAACACGATATTGTGGTGCCTTTCAGGTTTTGGGTTATTGATAAAACGCCCAATGGAATACAACTCGTCGGATATAAATTGGGCATTATCTTCTTTGATACTGGCGCGTAAAACCGCTGAAGCCTGTGCGTCTGGAAGAGTGTGGTAAAACTGATTGAAATCCAGCTGGTTATTACGAAAGGCGGCAAAAAACTGGAAAGGCCCATTACTGGCAATTTCTCGCTGATATACGTTTTGTTCGTTTTCACGTAAATTTTGACTAACAAAAGCAAAGCTCAATAGCGGCAGGATTAAAAATACGGCGCTAAATTGGCTGCGTGATAAAAAAGCTTGCTGGCTGTTAAGTGCTCTGTTTATGAATTTGTTCATCCATA
>Ga0209712_10001544_pt1 | contig 19536 bp, 11 predicted proteins | sample ArcOceMetagenome_FD_187443 | JGI IMG/M metagenome (GOLD analysis project Ga0209712, IMG submission 187443) | Marine eukaryotic phytoplankton communities from Arctic Ocean - Arctic Ocean - Greenland ARC118M Metagenome (SPAdes) (version 2) | ecosystem: Environmental > Aquatic > Marine > Oceanic...
GAGTCTTGTGATTAGGAGTCACACGCGTTGCCATTGCGCCAGATGGGCAGACTGGTGGTACGACAAACGGTGTCTTTTGCACAATATAAAACAGTATCAGTGCTCGACGGAGTGTCAAATTTGAAACCCCAGGAAAATAATCAAATTCTTTCAAAAGGCAGTACCCAACCAGAGATTCGAACTCTGAGTCTTGTGATTAGGAGTCACACGCGTTGCCATTGCGCCAGATGGGCTGTTGAGAAATGAAGCAATATTGCAAATTATAAACACTAGTTTTTACTTAAAGTTTCAATGCGGATTGCGACAACGACCTTGCTTGCTTGCAACTACGAAGCTCGCTTGCCTGCGCATCGGTACTGTTACCGGTACGTACTCTGGTGGCTTGCTGGTAGAATAAACTGTCGACTACAATTTATACCCATAGATAATAAAGGTCCTTCATTGCTCATAACGAGCGAGTATTCGTAGATTCTAAATAAACCTGCAACATTTGCGATAGGGAAGGGGGCGAGAACTAACAGAAGACTAATAGTGCTGATCATTCTTACTCCCGTATTATTTACGCGCTGGATTAAATAAGGCACAGTACGGTTATGTTAGCCGTTTCATATAGCACAACAGTAGTTGTATCTCCAAATCTGCTTTGTTCTCTAAGAGGTATTTGTACTACTGTATCAGGTTAACCCTAACCCTGACTTCGAGGTTTTGCAATGAATAATGCCCAAATTTGCCGCGCGCGAGAGCCGCGAATGATTTTGTGAGGGAAAAGTGACGCATGAAGAATGAAGAATGAAGGGAAAAAAGTCTTTCACTCCACACTAGTTGTACAAGAGCAAAGCGTTGACAACTCCAATACAAACACCACTACTGTACTTATAACTTATTAATAGAATGAGGGTTCTAAATTCAGCAGTTCTATTGCTCGCGGCGCAGCGCGTCTCTTCCTTTTCCTTCGCCAAAACTTCAATAAATGTCTTGAACAGTGTCAACCGATCACCAGTACGTGTAGCACCAGCTCCATTCACAGTCCTTCGTGAATCCAGCGACGTAACTACAGAACATAGCACCGAGGTAACACTTGATACTGCAGCAAAAGGCAGTGAATCTGATCCTATCAAAGCCAAGCCCCTTTCCGAGGAAGAACTCCAAGTCATCTCCGCTATCGCGAAACAGGAGCCGTCTTCCCTTTCGGCATTCCTCATGTCCAAACTGCCCCAAATGCCACCAAACACTATCCTTACACTTCGTAATGCATCTCTATGTGAATTCTCCGATGATTTATCTGACGTGCAAAAGAAGGATATGGAAACTGTGGGAGACGCTCTTGTAGATATAATGGATAAACAGTTGGGAGAGGGAAAAGATCTTCTCAAGGCGTTTTTGGAATGTGGAGAAATTCGGAAATTGGATGGATCTATCGGTAAGGCGAACAAGGAAGGTAAACTCGATATGGGATTCTTCACAGTATTGAGTATGAACATTCGTGATGCAACGGTGGAAGCAAAAGAGAGTGGCGAATCGGTAGTTGCTTCTCCAGAAGGACAGATGGGATCAGGAGACAATCCTGGAAGATTGCAAATTTTACAGCATATTTATACAAGATGTCAAGAAGAAGTAGAGAAGATGGTGAGTCCGGGTGCGGGCCTGCTGAATAAGCTGCTAAGAACGGAACAGGCCTCCATTCGGTCAAACCAGTACAAGCATTATTTGTGCCCTCAAGAGCCAAAGATAATCAAATCTCCAGATGGGAAAGAGGTTCAACTGGCTGGTTCAAAGGCTTTGGTTCCACCACAGGAGTTGATTGATGCGCTTCAAAATGCTGTGAAACAGATTAGAACTGCAGAAAAATCTGCCGGGGCGGATAAAGCTGCTGCTGCTGGGCTGGTGGAAAGCTGTCGGCAGGTTGCTATTGAAGCACGTAATGCAATTGGAGAGGGATATGGTGTTGAGAGCGAGGTATTGAAAGAATTTGAGCTGGCTTTGCAACCCGTTTTTAGACCAGAAACTCCAGAAAGTGAATACATTCAGGGAATATCAAGTTAGGCGAGTCTGCTTATAAACATCTTAGTACAAACACTCACGGTCTTATGGTATTATCTCAATTAGTCTTTAGAGAAGTCTATGGTGAACGATAGCATGCTTCTGGGATCATCAAGATTCACTCCTTTTAAGCAGCAAGCATTCATTGGCATTGATGATGGTTGGAGGTATTTGAAAAACTCTGAAAGGAATGGGTCTGTTGCAATGTCTATGTGTACTCCATTTGAAGATGCTTCATTGGACTCGAGGTTTGAAGATAAACTCGGAATTTCAGTCGATGAAATCCTGTTATCGGAACTGAATGTAGAATGGTATAAATCCATTACATCCATGTAAAATGAGTCATATAAATATTTTGCCTTCGTGTGGAAAGCGTAAGACTAGCATAAATTTGTGAAGATATTTCTGGATTTGTGAAAACGAAATGATTGCTTACCAGTTGACGACCAAGAAATCCTCGGATGGCTGCCTGTATTCTATTGGCGGATATTAGGCGCAGCTGTTGCCAGCTGCGCTTCGTTGCAAGGTTCAGTGCATTCTCTAAAATTATGTTCACAACTTGAGCCGCCACCAATTGACGCTGTTGATGAAGATATCGTCGAATATAACGTTGCAATTTGATAGCGCTGGTTTGCAAGGATTTCAGATATAACTGTTCAGCATCGTGAAGTCGTTGATCAGAATCGCTGTCGTTTATGTCTGACTCTTGCCCCTCGCCATCTATAATGGTTTCAATTTCAATTGAGCTTGAGCTGGAATAAGAAGCATCTATACAAGCGGGTCGGCAGGACTGAACTGAGCTCTCTTGATCGCTGTCAGATGGGTCCAAACTATAGACTGATTCATCTGCAGATGTATGCGATGATGAAGGGACTGATGCAGTAAAGATGTCTGAATTGACGCTACATTCATCAGTGTTCACAATTGAGACTTGTCGCAAGTGAGCCCTCTTTGCTTGTGTGGCACGCCACCAGGTTTGCACCTTCTGTGAGGAATTAATGAGTTTTCTGCGATGCTTGACTTCACGGTGTACTCTATAAATTCGCTGGATCGCTAATACATTTGGCTCTACTTGCTCCCTAAACCGACGAGAGATATACGTGAATTTTGCAATTATTGTGCGGACAAATGTTTGAATGACGATCGCGGCGCACTCGATCTGCAATTGCTCCATCGCCATCGCATCAACTAACATTTTCGCCAGAGATCTACGACTATAAGTTTGAATTGTAATGGCAGCTCGTTGACATTGTCTCTCGGAACGAAGGAATTGCACTTGACGAACAGAACTTGCCTTTCTCGATACTTTGGCAATTACTGTTGCTGCGTCGTTTACTTTCTTGAGATGATACAGGCGAGTAACTTCTTTCTTCGCTTCATAAATGCGAATCTGTTGCTGTATACATGTTGCATAAAGCGCTCTTTTCAGGAGCAAGGCGCAAAATCTTGTACGACAGAGGTATCTGCGAAGTTCCTTTTGAATGTTTACGGCTGCCGCCGTACTTTCAATATGAAGTTCGAACCCATGGTGCAGGTATTGCTTTGTGAACCGCCTAGCAGTTTCGTAAATAATTCTTCTCCTTCTAGAAGGAGTGGATATGGATCTCCTTGAACTTGAAGCTGCTGCGGGGACTACTTGTATCGATACGTCCATTGAACTTTTTGGATTTTTTGAATGGTGCATTTCAATTCAAATCTCGATAGTTTGGAAAAGACTCGGGATTCAAGTTTTGGAAATGAAGGCTGAATTTTCGGTGTTTCTTTGCCCCATTAAAACCTTCCTGGTTTTTAGTGCCCTGAGATTTATTTGAGAGCCAGACAATCCAATGGAAGCCAGTGATGACATCATTATCGAATGGATGAAATGCAGGGTTCATGCGAACTCCTTTCACAACAACCTATGGGAATGCCATCATTCTAACGCTGTGCATGATTTCATTCATCAGCCGACTGTCACGAAGCTTTTTGTCACTGTCGATAAAGAATCAAATGAACTGATTGTTTGCAGCAGTGCGCCTCCAGAGCCTTCAGCGGATAGAGTTGATGTTACATATTTTGTCAAGGCGGAAGGACAGATTCTATCTCCTGAAAATTTGGGCGAAGTGCTCATTTATGGAACTATTGCTATCAAGCAGACTGCAACTTCTGTGTTGAAGATAATGGAGGAAGAGTTCTATCCAAATATCTTCCAGAGTAGAGTATGGAATCAGTCCTCCAAACAAGAACTTCAAGGACTCTACCACCGCTTTATGGCGTCTCTCACTGAAAGTGCCAATGAAGAAAGTGGGACGACTATTCTGTACTTGCCATTCAAGAATCTTACAAGCTGCGAGGCAAACAATATTCTTTGCGATAAGAATATCATTCAGCAGTTGGAGGCTATTGCAATCCATTGGATCAGGCAGGTGAAGGAGGTTTTGAACTCTCACGAGCATAGCATTACACTTGATCATCAAGGCCCTATGGAAGAACTCATTTTTTGGGAAGCCAGAGCGGAGGATCTCGCTGGTATTTCACAGCAATTGCATTGCGCTGAAGTACTTGATATATTGTCAATCCTTAATAAGGCGAAGTCAAAATATGCGAAACCAGTTGAAGCTCTAGCTGGAGCACTTCACAAAGGATCGGAAGAAGCAGCCAACAGCGTCAAGTTCTTGAGACTGTTGCAAGGACCATGTGAACAGCTTGCAAAGCTAGATGCCGCTGAGATTTCTTCCATTATGTTGAAGTTTTTGAATTGCATTCGTTTGATTCATGTGCACTCTGCGAATTTTAATACAAATGAAAAGGTTTCTGATTTGATTCGTCGAGTGTCTGGCGAAATCATTAGACAATGTACTTTTCACATTTCTCTGCATGAAATATTCCACGGAGATCTTGAGAAGGCAATGGCAATACTGAACGATTGCATCAATTGTGGAAAAGCTTGGAAAGATTGTTACAATAGAATGGCAGTGACAGTGAATAAGCAAAAGAATGAAAACAAAGATTCGGAAGAACCCTGGAAGCTCAACGATCCATCCATTTTTGCAGAAACGGATGCTTTTGTACAGAGATGTGACGACTTGATCGATATATGTAATTCCAGGGTGCAATTTGTGGAGCGTTTAGAAGGCACCTTCAATTCTGTGGACAGGAAATACATGCCAACCTTTGGCTGGACCAATGGGCCAGAGATTGAGAATTCGGTGCGAGTTATCCAAGAAGCCTTTTTAGTTCAGATTGACCGTCTAAAAGGACTAGAGTATTCAATCTTGAACGCGAGAGAATCGAGATGGCACGGAGACTATAACACCTTTAAGTTGGCGACAAAGGTAAGTTTCGTCAAATATTGTTACAACGTGTTCTCTAGTTTACGTGGTTTAATCAGCTAACCTTCAATTCAACAATATGCCTCAACTGTGTTGCAGGACCTTGATACCATGCTCGTCAATGCAATCAATGGAGCTCTCGAACAGGTGCAAGTTGTTGATGCTGCTGCTCACCTTCTTCAAATATTCCATAAAATTGCGCATAGACCTGCAATCAGCAATTGCATGGAGAAGCGGACGATGGAACTCGGAGGATTGTTTCTTCGACAATGTCAAAAGATTCGACAAGAATTTGACAACAATCACCGCAGTCCGCCACTGAGAAAGAATGAACCGGTTGGAGCTGGATCGGCTCTTTGGGCCAGTGCTCTCTGTACCAGCGTTGAACAGAGTTGGAATTCATTATGCAATTCTTCCGCGCGGAATCTGGAGCTTGACGACCATGTTGAAAGCGTCTTCTCAGAATTGGTGCGATCCCTCACAATGTATCAAACGCAAAAGTACACGGATTGGATAGAATCCTTAGCAGGTTTGGATGCCTCACAATTACAAGACAAGCTTGATCAAGTAAGTTTTATTCTGCAGGTTTATTAAATCATGTAGTACCTTTTCTATGGCTGACGAATCATTCTTTTTAATATGTTTCCACTTCAGCCATTGCTCCAAAAACTGAACGAAACAAATAATGATATCCTTAATCCCCTTGCATCCAACTTTGACAGCGAAGTCACTTCTATCCTGACAGAAGCATTATGTTGGGACAAGTTACACAACGAAGAATTTATCACCCCGAACGAGGTCCTCGGAATATGTCATCAAAGAGAAGTTCTACGAATTACTTTTGAGCGCGTGATGATGCTAGTTCGAGCATATAACGATTTTCTACACGACCTCAAAGGGACTTCCACCTTATATTTGGATCATTTGAAGTTGCTGGAAAAGAAGCTTCGGCCAGGCTTTGTGAAAATAATGTGGTCAAGCAGACCCGCTGTGATTGACAAATTTGTACAGACAATGCTTGAAATGATTCATTCCTTTCATCGTGAGGTGAGGAAATTGCACTGTTCAACCTCCCGTATACACCGCTCTTGCCAGGAGATCGCATCAACCCTGATGATACGTATAGACCATAACTTCGATTACAAGGCTCTTCAATTTGAGGCTATTCAGACCGAAGTTCGAAATAAAGCAAGAGATGCAGTGTTCAAACTTCGTGATGACATAGAGATTGAGGTCAACAAAATCTTTCACCAGTTTATGAATGGATCCAAGGAGGTACTTCTTGAGTGGACGGCGCAGTTGAAAAGGTTTGACGACATGATCCTTGCTTCTTTGACGAAAGCTATAAGATTGTCCTTGAAAGATTTCGTTACTGCTGTGGGAACTGCTGTGGATGTCATTCCTCTCTTCAGCACTCAGGCTCACTTGGAAAATGGGAAAATAGAATGCAGTCCAACGCTCATCTCCATTACCAATTCAGCAAATAATGTTGTAAAGCAAACAGTCGGTTTATCGAAAGGGCTTTCCACACTATCAAAGAACCAAGAGTCAAGTCAAGGTAACATGTTTTACGATGCAATTGCCTCTGATGAAATAGTCTTGAACAGCATAGTGACCATTATGAACAAAATGAGAGATTGTACGTTCAGCATCAGTGAGAAAATATGTCATTATGACAAGTATCGGTCACTTTGGAGCATGGATTTGCAATCATATTTACGAAGGTATTCCAAATCGTCACAGCCAAGCTACGATCAAGACATTCGAAAATTTCTCACTCAACAAAATTCACTTGAAGCAGAGAAATCACTGTGCAGATTGAATTTCATACTGCTTGACTTTACAATATTGAAGACTGAACTGTGTAATCACGCGCTCGATTTCAAATCAGGATTGCTGTCTCTGCTAAAGAGAAAGACCGAGGAAAGCATTGCCGCGATTTATCTGTTTGTACAAGATAGCTCTGAGCGGTTACAAACCCCTCTTTCAACCATTGATGACCTTGGCGATATGATAGAACTTTCAGCGCAGGTGGAACATCAGTGCAAAGGGGTGGAGAATGAATTTTTGCCCTTGTTCACTGCAAAGTCTATTCTGGAAAAATACGGTGACGGATTCAAGGGGTGCGAAAGTCTGGACGGAATAACAGCTGCGTTCGATGCATTGCTCGCGTGTATAACTAAAACACAAAATGTTGTATCTAAAACTAGGGTTGAGATGAAAAGTGCCTTTCAAGAGAGGCATGAAGAAACTTTGTGTTTCCAAAAACACTTCTGCACCCAGGTTGATGAGGCACTCATGGCAGATGCAGCCAGTGTATCTGATGCAAAGGAGTTATTGAAGAAGCTTGAGGGCGAAATGGAAGAAAGGAAGAGAAGAGAGAGACAGTTGATCAGGGGCCTCGACTTGTTTCAAATGGATCTTGTTGAATCGAAGAATGTCCGAAGAGCAGAAGCCATAGTTCAACTCGTGAGCAGTACAGTGAAGGTGTCAGAAGAGTGGGATACCGTCAGGAAGAAATGTTCAGAAATACCTCTCTCTTCTCTGGACTTTGATGCCATGAGCAATGATATCAAACTCTTTACGTCGTGTCTGCTAAAGATGGATCGGGACATTAGAGAATTTTCTTTTTGGACAAATCTGAAACGAGATCTTGAGACTTTCAAGGACCTGTCTCCCTTGATGGTCGCGTTGGGCAATGTTGATATGCGTGAGCGCCATTGGGATTCCATTCAGGAAATGATTGGAAAGTCATTTAACTTCTGTGAAGGCTTGAATCTGAGCAAAGCACTTTCATTGGAGCTGGATCAACCTGAAAAATTAAATTTCGTCGTTCAAATTTCAGGTGCAGCGAGCAAAGAGTTTAGTATCGAGAATTATCTTGATGAAGTTGAAGTTTCTATCTCTGAGTGTATCCTTGAGTTCGACCCCCATAAGGAAAATGGTTTGAAAGTAACCGTGCCTGACGACTTCTTCTCAATGTTGGAGGATTTCCAGGTGACTATTGCTGCAACAAAGGCAAGCCCTGCTGGAGCATTTTTTATGTCTCGAGTATTACATATAGACTCTCTACTGAAGAAAGCAACGGAGTTATTCGAGGCTGTACTGCTCGTTCAAAAACAGTGGATTTACCTCGAGAACATTTTCCAAGGAGCGGGTGATATTGCTGAGCAACTGCCATTAGCAAGCGACAAATTTGCCAGAGTGCACAAGGATGTATCGACCACTATCCTTCAACTTCAAGAGCAAGAAAATCTTCATGCAATCCTGAATTGTAATGATATCAGTATTCAAAGCCTCCATGATATTTTTAGGCGAATGGAAGAGATTTCCTGTTCTCTCAACAAATACTTGGAATCAAAACGAAGGAGCTTTCCAAGATTCTACTTTATTTCGGACGATGATTTGCTAGAGATGATTGGAAGGTCAAGCCAGCCTCAGTTGATTCAGAAATACGTAAAGAAGTGTTTTGAAGGAATCCACACATTGAAGTTGGCAAAGAACCACGATGGTTCCTGGATTGCTCTTGGTGGGGACTCAGCAGACGATGAAAGTATCATGTTTGAAAAGTCTGTACCAATAGTGGGATCAATAGAAGTGTGGTTGGAGCAGATACAAAGTCAGATGAAAGCCACCATGATAACGTCTTTGGAAAATGCATTCAGAGACAGGAAGGCGCTGAAGCCACAAGAATGGGTTCCAAAATGGCAAGGACAGCTCCTCATCACATCGGGAGCTTTAGCGTATACAAAAAGATGCCAACGCGCCTTAGCAGCAATAAAAAGTGGCAAAGACAAAAATGCATTACGAGCTCTCCGAAAGAAGTACGTCTCTTTCCTACGTCGTCTAACTGAGATAGTACGGAGTGGAGATATCGATGCCACAAATAGAAGCAAAATTGTTGCCCTCATTACGACAGAAATCCATCACAGGGATGTGATAGAGAAAATGTTACGTTCTTCTTGTCATGATCCAACCGAGTTCATTTGGAGAAGTCAGCTGAAATTTTTTTTAAATGAGGGTTTGTGTGAGGTCCAACAAAATACTTACAAATTGGACTTTGGGTACGAATATGTGGGGAACTCCGGTAGGCTTGTGATTACACCCCTTACTGATCGCTGTGTATTGACTATGTTGACAGCATTATCGTTGTATAGAGGAGGAAATCCATTGGGGCCCGCGGGAACTGGAAAGACTGAAACTGTGAAGGATCTTGCGAAGAATCTTGCTTTCTTTTGTGTGGTGACAAATTGCAGTGAAAATTTTGACTTCAAATCTCTTGGTAGAATTTTTTCGGGATTATGTCAAAGTGGAGCTTGGGGTTGTTTTGACGAATTCAACCGAATCAAAATAGAAGTGATTAGTGTTGCTGCCGTCCAAATTGGGAGCATACTGAATGCTCAAAGGAGCAAGTTGGACTCGTTTTCATTCTTCGGCACTGAAATTCCTTGCAGAAAGAGTACAGGTCTGTTTTTTACTTTGAATCCAGGATATGCTGGAAGAACAGAACTACCAGACAATCTGAAGGCAATTCTCAGGCCAGTTGCAATGATGGCCCCTGACCTGGTTTTCATTGCAGAGGTCATCCTAGCATCTGAAGGTTTTGTTGGTGGTAAAGGATTGGCACAGAGAATGGTTGTCATATATAGTCTGATGAAACAGCAACTTTCCAAGTGTTGTCACTACGATTTTGGTCTTCGCAACATAAAATCTGTACTCACAATGGCCGGCTCGCTAAAGCGACAAAATTCAAATGAAGACGAGGCAACTATCATCATCAAATCACTGATTGGGTTGAATGAGCCTAGATTTATTGGGAGGGATAAGGATCTCTTTCGTCTGCTTTTGGCCGACCTGTTTCCCGAAAAAAAATTACAGCAATCATCTGATGCGGCCCTTGTGGATGCAATTAAAACAGTGATGAAATCAAACGATATTTATCCCAGCACATCAATCGTGGAGAAAACTGTTCAACTTGCACAGTCACAAAATACACGGCATTCGAACATGCTCATTGGGCAAACGATGGCCGGGAAGTCCACTATTTGGAAAACTCTCCGAGATGCAAAACAAAAACTTGATCCTCGTCATCCAGATTACGCCTCTACTGTGAACACTCACGTCTTGAATCCGAAGGCGCTCACAATTGCAGAATTGTATGGCTTATATGATGGGGCAACTTTTGAATGGAAGGATGGAGTTATTTCTCGACTATTCAAATCTTGTGCTGAAAGTGACAATGAAGTCAAAGGATCAGTGCACTGGATCATCTTCGATGGTCCAGTTGACGCGCTTTGGATTGAATCCATGAACTCTGTTATGGACGACAGCAAACTCCTTACCCTTATCAACGGTGATCGGGTTTCCATGACAAAGAACATGTCTCTTTTGTTTGAGGTGGAAGATTTGAAAGTCGCTAGCCCTGCTACGGTGAGCAGAGCTGCCATGACTTTTGTAGATTGTGGTGTTGAGTGGAGGGTCGTCATTCAAAAATGGTTTGATGATGCCCAGTCCGGTATCTTGACGGAAAGCAAAGATCACATTTCAGACTTCTGCGAAAAGGTGAGGACACGTTCCTTTCAGTGCACATCAGATTTCTCAAGAGTTCACACATTTAACCTTTCTTTCTCTGTAACAGTACCTCGACTCTGTGCTAGCATTCAAAGCAGAGCACTGTTTTGAGCCAGTGCCTTTGAACGATGTTGCTGCTTTATCCTCCTTCACACAGCTGTTCAACGTCCTTCTTTCCTCCGCGCCCTCGACAAATACAGACAAGGCATTGATCGAGAAGAAGTTTATATTTTGCATTGTGTGGACCATTGGTGGAGCGCTCGATAACACCAGCAGAAAGCTTTTGGACCAGCACCTTCGAGGACTAGAAGCCAAGGTCATGCCCACCCGTTCAATTTATGACTACTTTGTTGATTCCAAGACTAATGAATTCACGCTTTGGACCAAAATGGCGGATTCTAACTCTCTACCAGAAAGTGCCGAAAAAATGCCTTGTCATGATATTGTGGTTTCCACCTTGGACACAGTGCGAAATTCATACGTCTTGAACTCCTTTCTTGATAACGGGCATCGTATACTCATCACTGGTGGAAGAGGAACAGGCAAAACTTTGATTTGCGAATCATATCTACGGAGGCTAACATCCCAGAGTCAACATTTAAAGCTTGGATTGTCCCGAACCACCACAAGCGATTTTCTTCAATCTTTTATTGGCGCATCTCTCGAAAAAATCTCAAAAGGTACTTTCGGTCCTCGTTCTGGTGGGAAACGATTAGTTGTCTTTTTGGACGATCTCAACATCCCTAAAAAAACTAGCGAGGAAAGCCCTTTCCAGCCTCCACTCGAGCTGTTGAGACAACTTATTGATTATGGTGGATGGTACAATAGAGGCTCATGCACTTGGGAAAAAATTATCAATATCAATCTGCTGAGTGCAATGGCCCATCCAACCGGAGGGAGAGAAATTATATCTAGCCGAACACAGTCAAGATTTTCTCTGTTAAACTGCACAGAGTATGAATCGAAGCAGCTGACAGCAATCTTTTCATCTCTACTGCATTGTAAGTTGTCATTTCTACCTGATGATGTCAAGGAGGTACTTGGTAACATATCAGATGCAACGGTGGGGATCTTCAAAAGAGTTCGCAAAGACTATCTCCCAATTCCCGGAAAGTTTCATTACAAGTTTGATTTGAGGGATGTTCTAAAGGTAGCATATGGTATGTGTCTCATTGATAGAAAGAACTCAAATTTCCAAACGAAAGAAGATCTTTATTCTCTTTGGCGACACGAGTGCATGCGGACTTTTAGTGACCGGTTCGTTGACGATGTAGACAACGATATGGAAAGATTCACGAGGATCATAGTAGAAGTTCAAAACAAGCACATCGGAAATACGATAGATGTAGACAGCTCATATTTTCTACCGATTAGCCAGGGCCAGGTGTACCAACGATGCAAGGAGAGTACTCAAATTGAAAAGCAAATCTCGAAGTATCTGGAGGATTATAATGAGACTGGATCTTCCATTCCAATGCCCTTGGTCTTGTTTCGTAATGCCGTTAATCATATTTGCCGAATTCAGCGCATTTTAATGCTTGATAGGGGAAACATGCTCTTTGTTGGTGTAGGGGGCAGCGGCAGAGAATCACTTTCCAGGCTTGCAGCGTTTGCCTCCAACTATGAATTCTTTAGAATTGAAGTGTCGCGGAAATATAGAAGGAAAGAGTTCCTAGAGGATCTTAAAAGTCTGATCATGAGATGCGGGCTTGAGAACATTCAAATTTTGTTTTTCCTTAAGGACACAGATATACAAGAAGAAATATTCTTGGAGGATATAAGTAGTCTCTTGGATTCTGGAGAAGTTCACGGCTGTTTTGGGAAAGAGGATGTGATTGCTGTATGTGATGGCATTCGGAAAGATGCCGCTGCGGCTGGGCTCCACGAATCAAATGATAAACAACTATGGGAGTTTTTTGTCGAGCGCGTACGAAAGAATTTAAGGATCATTATTGCCTTCTCTTCCATTGGACAAACATTTGCGTCCCGTATAGAGTCATTTCCAGCCTTGATGAACTGTGCATGTGTGAATTGGTTCAATCCTTGGCCAAAATCTGCCCTGGAGGAAATTGCGAGAGACCAAGTACTAGGCGATAAAGAGGATGAAGACCTTTCTTTTCCAGACGAATTGCCTTGTTCGATGGCTAGCCTGCACGATAGCGCAGCTCGTACTGCTGACGAAATGAAGTCGTCTGTCCAAAGATACAACTATGTGACTCCCACAAACTATTTAGAATTCATTCGAACTTTCAAAAAGATATACAGGACGAAACGAACTGTACTTGATTCTCAGAAAGAAAAGCTCAGCGGGGGCTTAAAAAAACTACAAGTGGCGTCCAATGAAGTAGTATCAATGAGATTGGCTCTGGAGAAGAAACAATTGCTTGTCAAAGACAGTCAAAATAAGTGTGAAATCATGCTAGAACAAATCATGATTGACAAGAAGCGAACTGAGAAGCAACAACAAAGTGTAGAGATGGAATCGAAACAGATTGCTGTGGAGGAGAGAAAATGTTCTACCATCGCACAGGACGCCGAGGCCGACCTTGCAATTGCGCTTCCAGCTCTACAATCGGCCCTGGAGGAAGTGCAAAAACTTGACAAATCATCACTGACCGAGCTCAAGGCTTACGCAAACCCTCCACTAGCAGTAGAGAAAACTCTAGCATGCGTCATGATCTTCATGAATAAACCCACCGATTGGGCCAGTGCAAAAAGGAGCATGGGAGATATAAATTTCCTACATGAACTGAAATCTTATGACAAAGATAAGGTGAAACCTCTCATTTTGACAAGAGTGGAAAAGATTGTCGCATCGCCATCATTTGCACCTTCTGAGATAACAAGGATTTCTAAGGCAGCTGGCGCTCTTTGTTCGTGGTGCCATGCTATTCACATGTACTCAAATGTGGCGAAGGAAGTCGCTCCAAAACGTGAGCGACTGAGGCTTGCTCAAGATAGTTTGGTAGAAAAACAGGCAGCTCTACAAAATGCAAAAGAAGCACTTACAGTGGCCACAGAAAAGTTGATGAATTTGAAAGAGAAATACGATCAGAGTGTGAACGAGAAGAACAAGTTGGCCGACGAAGCAAAGACACTTACAGCAAAGCTCGGCAGGGCAGAGAAACTAGTAAATGGCCTTTCGTCCGAATACAAGAGGTGGACAGATACAATCAATGCACTAAAATCGCAATCAGATTCTCTACTAGGCGACGTTGTTGTTGCTACTGCGTTTTTATCATACGGTGGGCCCTTTCAAATGTCTTTTAGAGCGAAGCTAATTGCAGAGTGGGTATGTGTTGTGGAAAGGAACGGTATTCAGATTTCAAAGGACTATTCGGTCAATAACGTCTTGGGCAATGAAAAAGAAATACAAACGTGGAATAATCAAGGTCTTTCGACAGATGCTTTTAGCACTCAAAACGCGTTGATAATCAAAAGTAGCAACAGATGGCCTCTGGTTATTGATCCGCAGGGTCAGGCATCCAAATGGTTAAAGGCCATGTATGGAGATTCATTGAAAGTTCTCGATCTCAAAAAGAAAGAGTATCTTCGAGAGCTTGAAACTGCGATATCGTTTGGCTTACCTGTGTTACTTTACAACGTTTTGGAAGAACTTGACTCAAACCTTGATCCCGTCTTGAACAAAGCAGTAATATTGTCCGGAAGTAGGAACGTTTTGAGGCTTGGTGATAAAGAGATTGACTACAATGATAACTTCCGACTGTTCATAGTCACAAAGCTGGAAAATCCTCATTATCCACCTGAAATCTTAGCGAAAGTTACATTGATTAATTTTGGAACAACGCCAACTGGCTTAGAAGAGCAGCTGCTCGGTTTGATTGTCACAGAAGAAGCTCCAGCTCTGGAAATAAAAAAAAGAGAAGTAACAACAAAACTATTTAGCGGGCGTAATCGATTGGTTGAGTTGGAAGATGATATCCTACGCATTCTTGCGGGAAGTAATGGGAATTTGATTGATGACATTGAACTAATAAAAACATTGCAAGATAGCAAGAACCTTGCAGATGCTGTCAGCATGCAATTGAGAGAAGCAGAAGAGACTGCGAGGAAAATAGACGCAGCTCGCAATGTTTACCGAAGTACTGCAAAGAGGTCCTCAACAGTATTCTTTACAGTGATGTCTATGAACAATATTGATCCAATGTATCAGTTCAGCCTTGATTCCTATTTGGCTGACTTTCACGTCAACATTGCCAGCTCTCGTGTTCTAAATAGGAACTCTGATTCTGATTCTGATTCGCAAGCCTTAGCAGAAGATCGAGTGAAATCAATAATAGAACATCACACAATTGAAATATTCAAATCGATCTGCATTGCACTTTTTGAGAAAGACAAAATGCTTTTCGCTCTACAACTCTGTTGTAACGTTATGCTGGAGGAGCGGAAGTTATCAAGTGTTGAGTTGGACTTCATTTGTTATGGATCGATCATTTCAAGCAAGAACAAATTATTGTCCAAACCTTCGGTGAAATTGAAATGGATGGAGGTTAAAGCTATCCGTTCCCTCCCAGAGCTTCAGCTTGTTGTTCATGACATTATTCAAAACATAGAGGAAGATCAAGATAGTTGGCGAGAATGGTACCGTAGCGAATCACCTGAAACACATGACTTACCGGTATCTTGTGGGACTGATATATCTGAAGTACAGCGACTGTGTATTATAAGAGCTCTTCGTTTTGACAGGTTTACAAACTGTACTAAATTCCTGGTCAAGAAACATTTGGGAGAGGAATTTATATCATCGCATCCTTTTGATCTGCTTCAGGCATATAAAAGGTCTACACCAAAGACTCCATTGCTCATCATTCTGTCCCCTGGAGTCGATCCAGTATCTCAAGTAGTACAGGTTGCTGATGCATATTCAAAGAATCTTGTACAAGTAGCACTGGGGCAAGGTCAGGGGGCTTCAGCTGTAAAGGCAATAGAGGAAGCATGTATCTCAGGCGATTGGGTATTTTTAGCCAACTGCCATCTCATGCCAACTTGGATGAACGACGAACTCGAAGCAGTCATTGCGAGGCTACAGGCGGAAAAGACCAGCAGTCATTTTAGACTCTGGTTAAGCAGCAAGCCCACCTCTATTTTCCCATTGTCGATATTACAAAACGCGGTGAAAATAACAACGGAACCACCAAGAGGTCTTGTCGCAAACTTGAAAAACGTCTATTGCCAAGTAGGCCAACAGCAATTTGACGACTGCGGAGAAATATATGGATATAAAAAACTGCTATTTTGTCTGGCATGGATGCACTGTGTCTTGATTGAAAGGAGAAGGTTTAAAAACCTAGGGTTCAATGTACAATATGATTTCAGCAATTCTGATTTTGAAGTTTGCAATGACATTTTAGGCGTTATGCTTGGAAATGACAATTCTATTCCATTCGACGCACTACAATATCTCATCGGAGAAGCTATTTATGGAGGCAGAGTGACAGATGAATGGGATCGAAGGCTTTTGATGGTATTGGTGAAAACTCTCTTCTGTCAAGAAGCTGTCGACCAGCCTAGTTTTGCATTGGGTGGGGAATACACAATTCCTCACAATGGTACAATGGTCTCTTACAAGACACACATTTCTAGCTTTCCTACCTATGACCACCCGTCAGCTTTCGGGCAACATACTAATGCTCAGGTGGCATCGCAAGTAGAAGACGCAAAGCGATTACTTGGTTCCCTCTCTTTGCTTCGACCCGACAAACAGACGAAACAACTCAACCCCAATAATGGCAACGACAAAGGACGGCAATGTCTTGATAAGTTGAAAGCTGTTCCTCAATGTTTGGATATGAAGAGGGTTTCTGCATATGAGAACCATTCATTGGATTCCAGCGCTATGAAAACGTTCTTGGTTCAAGAAGTTGAGCGATATAACGAGCTTTTAAATGTTATTCACAGCACTCGGGTGCATCTTGAGGATGGAATAAACGGCAAAGCTGCAATGACTTCAACATTAGAGACTCAATTGAAGACGCTTTCAGAGTTTCAAGTACCAACACATTGGCAACACCTTTACAATTCCACAAAACCACTCGATTCTTGGATATCAGAACTATATAAACGCGTCCGCCAACTAGAATTATGGATTGACAATGGAGCACCAAAAATATTTTGGCTTGGAGGATTTAGTAACCCATCTGGATTTTTGACTGCAGTACTTCAAACAGAAGCAAGGAGGAAAAACCTATCAATCGATTTTTTTACCTGGAACTTCAATGTGATCACCACCGTTGCAGAAAATCATCTCGAAGTCCCAAATGAAGGTGTATATATCTCGGGGTTGTTTTTAGAAGGGGCTAGTTATGATGTTACATTAGATTGCCTCTTGGATCCCAAACCAATGCAACTACTGTTCAACATGCCCATCATTCACTTTCAGCCGACTGAATCCCCAAAGAAACCAGTATGCGAAAAGTACACATGTCCTATGTACATTTGTCCTGATAGAGCCGGACCGAGTCAATCACCTTCCTATTTTTTCTCCCTGAACTTGAATTCTGGAGAAAAGAGTTCAGACCATTGGGTGAAACGTGGAGTTGCAATCCTTTTAACGATCTCTGAGTAGTGAATGCACACCATCTAAAGTGTCATATTTCATGAACAGCGACATTAACTGAAGGTGATAATATTGGGCAGCGATAGTACTCTCAAATTGGTAGATGTGCGACAAGCCGGACAGGAACTTCAATCGTTTCAATATAACTTGATCTATGCTGCTAGCGCCATTAGTCCAGATGGATATGCCGCAGCTGGATCGTCCAATTGGACTGTATTTATATGGAAAACTTTGGATGGAGTTATGGCAGTAACCAGGGACCGTGGCGGTAGTAATGGTCAACAGTTTGCATCAATTGATAGTAAGGGAAATGTTATCGGCTATCATTTAAATAGTGATTAATGTTCGTATAGTTAATAAAATTTGAGATACAGACGAGATTTTGATATTTTACAGAATTTAGAGAAGATCAAGTTTCAATTTTTTCCTGTTTTAAAGATCCATTGTTCATTTCTATCTAACGAATGGACGATCATCTTGTAAGAGGACTGATCAAAGGGGATAAAAAGTAAGAATGAGAAGAATAGCGAAAAAGGATGCAGTAAATTTCATCATTATCTTCAATCTTGTAGGCCATGCTGCGTAGTGTGATTTTTTAAATAGAAGTCGGAATAGTTCGCTCGCAAACTGGTCGAGGTTTTCGGCAGTGTTTTTGTGGGGAGGTTCGATGTCGTGCTGGTCGAGGTTCTCGGCAGCGAGGTTAAAAAGGTATTGAATAGCGAGACAGATTGCCCCGTTTTTCCTGCGGGAGATTGGGAAAAGTACTTTGGTCCGCGATTATGGGTTTTCTGACTTTAGACGATACCTCGGAGGAGGTCCTCTAAGATGACAGATCGAATTGTCATGCAAATGTTGAACCCACTAATGTTTGATCCACCATCGCTCCAAACCAAACGCAAGACCATAGTCCATTGTATGAGGTTCTGACAACGTTGCCTGATTTCAAAGAGCTGCCAAGTTCTAGGTCCAAGCCCAATCTTGCCATAAGAGTGCCACCCAACTTGGATCATAGACACCTTTTTAAGCCAGCCATGCTTGATTGCTTGTTGCAAAATACTAGTATTCACAACCCTCACAATTCAATTCAACCAATGTTGGCATGCCATTGACCTGTGAAAGAGCAACATTTCATCTTGATAATTCGAAAACGGAGAACCTGCTATTTCTGCCGCAACCAGGATCACTCAATTATCAACTGCATATAGTACCCACAGTGGTGAAATTAGAATGAGTGAAAGAGAAACCTCATGCAACGAGGAAGTATCATACTTCTCCGTCCCCTCATGCAAAATCTGCAATACGCCGGGCTTCAACTTTGTGACATGAGGAGCATGGTCAGCAATGACTCCATACTCTCCAGCTGCAATGGGGACAATCACCTGATTGACCCTGGCATAAGGCGGCGGAGCATAGTAGGTTGAAGTGCAATTAAAAGGTCAAAAGTGTTGCTTTGGTGGTGAACGGGTAAAGAGTCAAGTAAGCAACCGTTAAGACACGTTAAGCCGACTTTCAAAAACAACTGATAGACAGCAGTGACAGAAGCAGTGACCAGTAGTGACACCACACCAGACACCACGACAGCCACCAGCTTGGTACGTGGCTAAACTGCACCAGTGCTCCTCAAGTTTTACCACTTGGGCAAGCCAGAAATTAAGTCAGCCTCTAATACAGACAACGGCAGTTTCATATTTATTTCTCATCCATTTGGTCTCTAGAGGTAGAGAGAAATGGGTCAAATTTCGGGTCCTATATAGTTGTCTCAACAACCGCCCACCCCACCCGAGGTTCGCCATTTCCGATCCTGTCGTGCACTTGATGACGGTTGTACCGCTAGAAAAAAACAAACAATCAGCAGAGAGTGACATAGAGAAGACAAGTATATTGATAGAGCCGGCGGCCTAAGCGGAGCACCACAACGGTGACAAGAGAGGCTTGTACAACGAGACTGCTAATCTGATAAATGTGTGAACCGTAAGCCAAACACGTGGGGAATCGAACTCAACACTTTCTAAAAGACGACAATTCACACAACCGCTA
>Ga0209712_10001545_pt1 | contig 19536 bp, 13 predicted proteins | sample ArcOceMetagenome_FD_187443 | JGI IMG/M metagenome (GOLD analysis project Ga0209712, IMG submission 187443) | Marine eukaryotic phytoplankton communities from Arctic Ocean - Arctic Ocean - Greenland ARC118M Metagenome (SPAdes) (version 2) | ecosystem: Environmental > Aquatic > Marine > Oceanic...
GTATGGCGTTCTGCCACCACCTTTCAGTTGCATTTCCCAGCGTTGGCCTTTGATGACAGCTTCAAGCACGGAAACTGCTCGACCGTCTCCGTAACCGTTACCTGTTTGAAACGGGCACTGGTGCAAGTATTCGGTGCCGTAGATGGAAAGTGCATAACCACTCGCCCAACCGACTTTGCGCATTGGCTGGGGAACGTGTGAAATCTCTCCGGAGAACATCCGGACAAAGTCGGACGATTTTGCCATAGAATCGGAGAAGCCAAGTTCGCGAAAAAAGCTTTTGCTGTGTATTACATACTCAGGATCTTTGATTGGTGTGGGATTAACGGGGACATAATGGCCCGTGAAGACTTGTCGCGGCTCGTGGTCGATTCCGTTTGCTGTTGCATCAGGATCGCAGCTGAGAGTGTCCATGAGCGAATAATTTGCCAACTTTGCGAGATCCTCGAGCGTCTCGACGGTTGGGGCAATTTCCTGAACCTGCATTTTCATTTCTCCAAAGTTATTTGATGGCTGATTACGCCCAGACTTACCTCGAGCTTGTGAACATATGGAAGTCAGTACGTGAATTCAAGCGTATACGATCTGCAAGTACAAATTTGTAATGGCATTAATTGCTTCAACACTCGTGATTATTTTAGCATCTGGTTTTTAAAAAATACCAATGTAATTATTCGCAGGCAAAACAAAGATAAAAATCTAGGCCGCTCGCGACCGAGATGTTTATACTGATTAGGGTCTCTACCTTTACCAAAATATGACATGAATTTATCTTTTGCTTTGTAAGCATTGAAAACTTTTAAAATGAACGATGAATAACCCTATATTTGCTATTTACGACATAAAAACAAAAAAAGCTGCAGGCAAGACGATTAGCTAGACAAATTCTACAATTACTAAAAAATAATTCAAAATAAGTAGGATGAAAGCCGATCCAAACAAACGCTAAGTGAACCCTGACACCATATCAAAATCAAAACATATGTTGAGAAGCTAATCATCTAGTTATTATTGGAAAATAAACACATTGACTAATTGAAAGTATCGCTCCACTTAAAGGCAAACTTCTAGGTAGGCATTTGTCTAGACGGTGTTGGCCTTAGATAGTGAGAAAGCGCGATGCAGAGACGTAACGAATAAAAGACTTGCTGTTGAACATGATGTAAAAGTGGAGGGTTGAGATAAGATTTAATGACTTGTCATGACATCATTAAACGTTTGTATTTCTAATAAATTCATCGTTAAAGATGCAATAAGATCGATTGTTGATCCTTTTTAATCATATTACCCACCACTAAATCAAATGAATTATCCACCATTCTCTGTATTTCTCCTTGAGGGACTGAACCATCTAACTTGACTGTATTCCAGTGCACTTTGCTCATATGATATCCAGGGATAACAGATGGGAAAATGTCTCGAAGCATAATGGCCTCTTGTGGGTCACACTTTAGGTTCATCCAGCTAATATCGTTTCCCTGGTTATCACTATTCCCCATTTTACCTAAGGCTAAAGTCGCGAACATTTTATGTTTGACCTTAAACACTGATACTCCATCCCCAAAAGGAAAGGTTTCCACTGTAAAAGGTTTGTTTAATAGGTATTCTCGAGCTTGTTCCTGGTTCATCTATTTTTCCTCAGGTAAAACAAAGGGTAGTCAGCTACCCTTTATATAAATTGTTTTACTATTAGCAATAATTAATCTTGCTCTAACAAATGCATTACATTTTTTAAATCTGTTTTGCCTTTAATGATTTCATCTGGTGTGAGTCCCGATATTTCATGGGGGAAAACCAACCATTCATCACTTTCGTGTACATAGTAGTCGGGCACAATATCAGTTTTGTTATTTTGTGGTTTGTAATAAGGACAAGCTATACGTATATCTTTTGGCATATTTGCCCGAGACAATTTTTTAATTTGTTTCATTAAGGCATCTACACTGCGCCCTGTATCAAATACGTCATCCACAATCAGCAGGCTGTCTTCTGCATTGGCGTTTTCAATCAGATAATGTAAACCGTGCACTTTTATGGTTTTGGATTGTTGATCAATACCGTAATAAGAAGAAGTTCGAACCGCGATATGATCGGTCTCTACTTTCTTAAAATCGAAATATTCTTGCACTGCTATGCCTATGGGTGCTCCACCACGCCAAATACCGATTATAAAATGTGGACGAAAGCCACTTTCATAAACTTGAGCCGCCACTCTAAATGAATCTTCAAGTAGCTGTTGTGCAGTGATAAACGTTTTTTCCATTAGATAAACCTTAAAATTTAGAGAGCTGCTGCCAGCGCGGGTGCCGCTAGATAAAACTTTGAGCCTGCTATTGTATACCGAAGCTAGGCTTATTCATATTTTAAAGCATCTGCCGGATTAACTCTTACTGCGCGATACGCAGGATAAAGGCTGGCAAGAAAACATAATATAAGTGACGTTACAATAAGAAATATGACTTGTTGCCATTGCAGATCGGTGGGAACACCCTGCCCGTCTGGGCTAAGGAATATAGGAAGATTAAATAGTTTTACCAAATTATTAATTTGAGTCACCAATAAAACACCCGTAACAACACCTATAAAAGTGCCTTTTATGCCATTGTAAATACCGTTAAAAAGAAAGATGCCCATAATATTATTACGGGTCATACCTTGCGTCAGAAGAATGGCGATATCACCTTGTTTTTCAGTCACCACCATCACTAAAGCCGACACTATATTAAAAGCTGCCACTGAAATAATCAGTAACAACATCAACGACATCATATTTTTTTCCATTTTCACGGCATCAAATAACACACCTTGCTGGTCTCGCCAATTAGTGGAACTGTATCCTTCAGATTCTAGTGCCTGAACCACACTTTTATAATCAAAGGCATCGTCTAAAAATAATCGCGTTTGGACTAACTTTTCTGGTTTACTTCTTAACAATCTAGCAGCATCGTCAATATGCATTAACACTGCTTTATCGTCCAACGCAGAGCCCATATCAAATATGCCAACGACACGGAATACTCTTTGACTGTAGATACGTCCAAAGGGTCCAAAATAACTATTTTCAGAAGCAATCAAACGGGCTTTTTCGCCAATACGTAAATTTAATTTGATGGACAGAGCCCGTCCGATGACAATCCCATATTCACCTTTGACTAAATCAGTAAGGCGACCGACCAACATATTCTCTGCAATAATAGACGAACGCTGCATCACCTCAGGTTGAATGCCTTGAAACATTACTCCTTTTAGTCCTTCGGATGATTGCACTATGCCTTCTGAATCGATCTGTTGGGCACTAGCAACAACGCCTTCAATATGATTGAACATATCAGGCCTAATGTCAGTATCAGGTTTTTTTTGCACTAACACATGAGGGGTAATGCTTAAATTGCGTAGTTTAAGCTCACCCTCAAAACCATTCATCACCGACAAGACAGTGATCAAGGCCATCAACCCAAGAGCAATGCCTGCAACCGAGAAAAAGTTAATAAATGCAATAAAGTGGCTGCCTTTAGATGCTTTGGCGTAACGTAAACCAATAAAGGCTGAGAGTGGGTAAAACATTAAAAATGAAACTCTTGTGACAACAAATCAGTTAAAAAATAAAGGTTTAACTGTTGGTATAGTGGTGAATGATGTTGAATAATACGTGCTTGGAGTAAATCTCACAAGCAAAGCAAAAACTGAGAGTGAATATGCAGACCTTAACGCTTGAACAAAAACATCAACAATTCGATGAATACTTCATGATCAAGCACAATATTCCAGTCAATATGCGTTTGGTAGCGGATGATTTTGTGTTGCCCGAAATTGATGATTTACATCAACATATGCCCTATGAGTTTCAAATAGCCAGTGAACTATCAGAGATTGATACTAAGGCTTTAAGGCCTCTACGCCGCCTAGGTGAACACGCTATCGAACTAGCAGAATTCCTGAATCATCAATCCCGAAAAATTGATTTAATGATGTCTTTAATACTGCAACAACACTCAAATCATGAAGAAACTTATCATTCAATACAATTTGGAGGCGGTGGCATAGTACTTGGTAGTGAAAGTGAGTTATCAATTGGCGGCACAATTGAACTCAAACTATTCCTAAGAGAAGAAGCATCAGCCATTTTTTGTTTTGCTGAAGTTATTGCTTGTAAGCCTGTGGATGATACGTACCATGTGTCATTGATCTTTACCCGCATCCGTGAAGAAGACCAAGACTTATTAGTCAAAGCCACTTTACACTTGCAAGCGGCTAATTTACGTAAACGTAAAACCCAAGAAAACCCCTAGAAATGAACTAAAACGAAAGAGATTAATGACTCACAGTATTTTTTCACCGCCTTTACCAAATAACACCCTTAAAACTAAAAACGATATTCGTCATTGGGGCAATCTCCAAGGTAGCAGCACGGCTCTTGTTTTAGCCAATGCAGTGAAGCTGGCCACCGGACCGGTATTATTAGTTACCGCAGATACGCCTAGTGCTATCAAACTTGAAAAAGAACTCGATTATTTTCTGCAGGACCAATCGGTTGATGTGCAACTATTTCCTGATTGGGAAACCCTGCCCTACGATAACTTTTCTCCTCATCAAGACATTGTTTCCCAGCGTTTAGAGACGCTTTATCAACTCACCCAAGATGAACGCAGAGTGTTTATTGTTCCTATTAACACTTTAATGATGCGTATGGCACCAGTGGATTATATTGGTAAATATTTGCTGATATTGAAGGTTAATCAAAGACTAGATATTAATAGTTTTCGTTCAGGATTAGAACGCGCAGGATATTTACATGTTAACCAGGTGATGGGGCACAGCGAATTTTCTATTCGTGGCAGTATCATCGACTTGTTTCCCATGGGCAGTCAGCATCCTTATCGCATAGATTTATTTGATGATGAAGTGGACACCATTAGGCACTTTGATCCCGAGACCCAGCGTTCCGGTGACAAGGTAGATGAAATAAAACTGTTACCCGCTAGGGAATTTCCTACAGATAAACATGCAAGTTTGTTGTTTAGGCAGCAATATCTCGGCAAGTTCGATGCAAATAACAGCAAAGAATCAATTTATTACCAAGTAGGTAAAGGCCTGATGCCGGGCGGAATTGAATATTATTTACCTTTATTTTTCGAAAAGACAGCGACCTTGTTTGACTACCTCAACCAAGACACCACAGTATTAATGCATGGCGATTTGCAAACCGCGCATGAAAATTATTGGAAAGATGTTAGTCATAGATACGAACAACTTCGCTACAACCTTGCCAGACCCTTATTACATCCTTCAGACATTTTTATGCGTTATGAAGAGTTATTTGGCGCTTTAAAAGAATGGCCAAGAGTTCAAATACAAAACAAAGCATTAGAAAACAAAAGCGGAAGCGTTAACTTTGCGACGTCCCCGGTGGGTGAAGTTGCACTAAAACCACAGAATAAAGTGCCATGGACTTCACTCAAACAACAAGTAGAACAGTGGCAAAAGCAAAAAGTTAAAGTGTTGTTTAGTGCCGAATCGGCTGGCCGCCGTGAAGGTCTTTTAGAAATTCTTACAAAAGCGGAGATTAAACCCAAGGTTTTTGAACATTTTAATGACTTCATGCAAAGCGCTGAACCGGTTGGTATTACCGTAGGCGCAGCTGAATTTAGTTTTTTACTTAATGAGCCCAAAAGTGCCATTGCTTTTATCACCGAAACCGAATTACTCGGGCATAAAATCAGCCATCGTCGTAAGCGTGATAAACGTCAGGGTACAGACGAAAACGCCATTATTCGAAACTTGGCAGAATTACAGATAGGCCAGCCAGTTGTGCATTTTGAACACGGTGTAGGCCGCTACCTAGGATTACAAACATTAGATGCTGGCGGCATCACAACAGAATATTTAACGATAGAATATGCGAAACAAGCTAAATTATACGTGCCGGTTGCGTCTCTACATTTAATTAGCCGTTATAGCGGCGGCGATATTGACCATGCACCGCTGCATCATCTCGGCACAGAAACGTGGTCTAAAGCCAAGAAAAAAGCCGCTGAAAAAGTCCGTGATGTAGCAGCACAATTATTAGATGTATATGCCAGACGGGCAGCAAAACCGGGCTATGCGTTCAAAATTGCATGGGATGAATACCAATCTTTCAGTGATAGTTTCCCCTTTGAAGAAACCATAGATCAACAAAAAGCCATCAATGCTGTGATCCAAGACATGGGGTCAGGCAATGCGATGGACAGATTAGTCTGTGGTGATGTAGGTTTTGGTAAAACCGAAGTGGCTATGCGTGCCGCCTTTATTGCTGCGAATCAGGGTAAACAGGTTGCCATATTGGTGCCTACAACTTTACTTGCCAGTCAACATTTTGAAAATTTTAAAGAACGATTTGTTAACTGCCCTTTTAGAATTGAAGTTTTGTCGCGTTTTGTGAGTGCAAAAGATGCAAAACAAACTGTTGAAGCTATAAGTGAGGGCAAAGTGGATATCGTGGTTGGCACCCATACTCTGTTACAAGAGCGCCTTAAATTTAAAGATTTAGGTTTAGTCATCATCGACGAAGAGCACCGATTTGGGGTGCGTCAGAAAGAGAAATTTAAGGCCCTTCGTTCAGATGTAGATATTCTAACGTTAACTGCCACACCTATTCCAAGAACCTTAAATATGGCCTTAAGTGGAATGCGCGATTTATCGATTATCGCCACTCCACCGGCTAAACGTTTACCTATCAAAACTTTTGTACAGCAACGTAACAAAGGTTTAATTCGCGAAGCCATCATGCGTGAAATTTTGCGCGGTGGTCAGGTGTACTTCTTACATAACGAAGTAGACACCATTGAACGCACCGCTGAAGAAATAGCCGAAATAGTACCCGAAGCGCGTATTGCCATTGGCCACGGCCAAATGCGCGAGCGTGACTTAGAAAAGGTCATGTCTGACTTTAATCATCAGCGCTTTAATGTGTTGTTATGTACAACTATTATTGAAACTGGTATTGACGTGCCATCTGCCAATACCATAGTGATGGATAGAGCCGATCATCTTGGTTTAGCGCAACTACATCAATTGCGAGGTCGAGTTGGCCGCTCTCATCATCAGGCCTATGCCTATCTGCTCACGCCACACCCAAGACGCTTAAGTAAAGATGCTGCCAAACGGCTTGATGCTATTTCATCATTAGAAGAGTTAGGCGCAGGCTTTGCATTGGCCACACACGATTTAGAAATTCGTGGTGCGGGTGAATTACTTGGTGATGGGCAATCAGGACAAATTTCTAGTATTGGTTTCACCTTATATATGGATATGTTGGATCAAGCAGTTGAAGCACTTAAAGAAGGTAAAGAGCCTTCTTTGGAAGCAGCACTTGCTGAGCAAACTGATATCGACTTACGTCTACCTGCTCTGTTCCCAGAAGATTATATATCTGATGTGAACATGCGTTTATCGTTGTATAAAAAATTAGCTAGCTGCAAAGATGAAAGAGCCGTCAATGAGTTACAAATAGAATTGATAGACAGGTTTGGCTTATTACCTCAAAGCGCTAAAAACCTGTTAGATATGACAATGCTCAAATTAAAAGCCAAACAGATAGGCATATCCAAAATTGAAGGTACCAATAAAGGTGGATTTGTGGAGTTCTCACAGCAAACACAAATTGATCCAAGCTTTATTATCAAGCTGATTCAATCGCAGCCGAGAATTTACAAATTGGATGGCCCACAAAAACTCAAATTTAACGTGCCTACTGAATCCGCCAAAGATAGACTTGAACTGTTTAATAATATGCTAACAGAATTTAGCCAACAATTACGAGCCGCTTAATGTCAGATAAAATTACTGATCATCTTCTAAATAAAGTCACTATTGATGCTTTTCCTAGTAAGGCTATATTTTGTGCGAAGGCTGCCTTTGCAGCCTTGCTTAGCATCAGCGTTTTAGCTCAACCTGCGTATGCAGTAGAGCAAGAATGGTGGTTTGATATTGAAGTGATTTTATTTGAACGTAATTTAGATGCCGCTAACATTTCTGAGAAGTTCCAACAATCCCAACTTCAACAACCAACCAGCGATGTTCTTGATTTGCTCACGCCCTATATATATCCTGATTTAAGCTATTTACGGGCTGGACTGCCGTATTGCCGTGAATCAAACCGTCTAGTAGTAAAAACCCAATATCAACAAGATTTTGCCTTTTCCTTACCAGTAGTTGAAAGCAACGAGTCATCAACACTAGAGCCAAATGATCAACTAGAACAAGATCAACAAACAGGCCAGAGTGTAGTCGTTGAGTCTGATGAAATACCTGAAGAAAGTTTTCAGTATGAAGTGGCAACAGCAGATATATTTACACAATCCAATGAAACAATACCTTTAACTCAAACAGCTGACGCTGGGAATCTGAACCCGTCTAACACAGAACAAAATAACAGCGGTAATTTAGAATCAGCTGCAGAAATACGTTTAGCAAGGCCTCCTATTAAAGTGGAGTTTATAGAATGGCAAATTCCTAGCGAATTACTTTGTAGCTACGCAGAGCAGATTGATGCATCTTTTACGTCGATGATAGCGTTGCAAAATGATGCGTTAGATACACAATCTAGTCATCAAATAAAGCAGGCTCCAAAGGTCATTAACGGTAATGAATGGCAACGTGAACGTGGCACATTTTTGTTACCTACAGAAACTATGAAAATGAGAGACCTGTACGACAAGATCAATAAACAGCGTGATATCAGCGTAATATTACATTTAAACTGGCGCCAAGAAGTTACATTTGGGCGAGAAAAAGCACAAACAATCAGATTATTTGCGGGAGAAAATTTTGCTGAACAGTTTGATGCCAATGGTTTGCCACTAGTCGATGATACAGATAGTTTGTTTGATAGTTTGAATCAAGTAGCTGACAAGTTTTATATACCTGAACAAGAACTAGCGCTTTTAACCCCAGAACAACAACAAGCATTGTTAGCACGTATTGATGGCACAGAGTCTGAATCTGTTGCTGAAGACTTATTTACACGAATAAACATTGCTTTGGCAGACGATACGCCTATCAATATAGATCAAGTTGATGATGCAACAGAGCAAAAAACAGCTGAGACTGGGCCTGCAATCCTTAAGGAACTTTGGCAATTAGACGGTGGAATAAGCGTATACCTTCGCAATGTAGGCCGCATTCCCTATTTGCACATCGATAGTAATTTAGATTTCAGGCAGCCAATATTCGATCCTAAGAAAGCTCTACAATTAGAAAACAGCTCGAATGAATTATCAGGCCAAGGTGCAATTGTGCTCAACCAACTACAACAACCTAATCTTTTACAGAGTGTCAATTTTAATCAGCTAAGGCGCGTAATCAGTAAACAAGTCCATTATTTCGACCATCCCCTGTTTGGTATGGTGGTGCGTATTAATCGTCATCGTTGGCCAGAAGCCGAACAAGAAACCGACATAAACTAAATAAAATAAAAATGATTTATTTCATGTCAGCAAAATATAAAAAAGCCGTCATGCTGACGGCTTTGATTCGTAAATAACAGACTTTATGTAACTAGAAAAAGTAGTTCAATCGCGCATAGTAATAACCACCTTGCCAATCTACATTATTACCAGACCAGTACACTGCACCACAACAGGTGTCTCCGTCATCTTTATCTGGATAGGTATCAAAGATGTTACGAGCACCCGCAGCAATACTTAAACTGTCACTTATCTGATAAGCCACTTCTAAGTCAATCAACACACCGGCGTCATATTCTTGGACGTTAGTGGCAGATGAATCGATAGCATTTTCGTACGAGCCATAAAAATTGGCGCGCACTAAAAGAGATAACAAATCGAAGCTAGTCTTAGACGAAATAACACTGCGCCATTCTGGGATAGCATTCTCTAAATCAAATTGATTTTCAGCATTAAGATATTCAGAAACATCTGTGTCTATTTCTGTTGAGTTATAGTTCAATGAACCGGTCAACACTGTGTCACCTAGATTATAGGTTGCCACAAAATCGAAACCTTGCGTGGTGGTATCAAACGCATTCTGGAAGTAATTAACTCCACCAATTGAATTTGCCCCCGCCACACCGGCCGCATCAAGTTTTAGAAAGTTTTCATAAGCATTACCTGATGTTGGATCAGTAGATACATCCAACGTCGAGACAGCATAAAAACGATCTTCTAAGGCAATATTGTACACATCAAAAGTAATCGTTAGATCGTCCAAATCAGCGGTAAAACCTAAAGAATAGTTAACTGATTTTTCAGGTGTTAACGGGTCCGCACCTAAGGCTTGTCCCACCGGACTGATAGCAGGGAATAAACCAGTCGCTACTGGAAATCCGTTTGGCAATCGAGTGGATACGTTAGTCGTACCTTGTTGACCCGGCGTAGGTGCACGGAAACCTGTACCCACAGAGCCACGCATATTTAAATTGTCTGTTAAACTATATTTAAAGGCTATTTTACCAACTAACTCTGAGCCAAAATCAGAATAGTCCTCATATCGTAACGCCCCTTGTAAAAATAATTCGTCAGAAACATCAGTACTCATATCTAAATAGATACCAGCCATATCACGTTCGTACTTACCAGAATACTCAGGTGAATAACCCGGAAAACCATTAGAACCCACGCCAACTACTTGATAAACAGGATCGTTCTCATCAGCACAATTTAACGTCGATCCACTTCCTATAACTGCTGTTCCTGCGGCAGTTGCAGTATCACCGTCACAAAAGCCCCAAGGATCAGATCCTGAGTAAGGCCCAGCTGAATAAGAGTCAAAGTCATTACCGATTAACTCATAACTTTCTTCCATATAAGTTAAACCAAAGGCAAATAACACTTCATTTACTAAACCCATATCAACAAACTGGGTAAAGTCTGCTGATAGCTGCAACTCGTCGTTTATTAGATCGCCGGGGCGAAATGAAGTAGGCGAAGCCGGCCCCATTGAGGGATTAACTGTATTTTTTAGAGTGTATTGAATTTCATTTGAGCCGTAACGACCGCTGAAGTCATAGGTCATTTCATTGGCAAACTCACCTTCCAAACCAGTAACAATCGAAACATCAGTAATCTCGCCAAAGAATCGAGGTGTAAAACCACCAGGAAATTTCTCAAGCGGTGAATAAAGTGAACCGTCTTCAGTTCGTAAGTTTTCAATCGTACCATTACCAGCATAACGATAATAAAAACTGCCGTCGCCTTCACTTTCTGCATAGTTACCAAAAGCATAAAACTTCATGTTGTCACTGATTTCATAACCCGAGTTGAAGAACAATCGCGTACCAGTGTTATTTGGCTGACCCCAGGGTTGTACGACATCTTCGCCACCCAAATTGGCATTGGCTAAACCAGCAGTATAAGTATCCACAGAATAGCCTGCTAAGGAACTATCAAAAGAACTGCCTCCCAAGAAATTAGGATCATTAGGATCCACACAAGCCCAACTTTCACAATACTGTTCTGAACGAGATGTCGAATTGGTATCGGAGTATTCAGCCGATAAACTAAAAAAGCCTTTATCACCCAAAGCAAAGCCAATGTTACCGGTTATGGTAATTTGTTCACCATCTCCTTCATAATACTGACCTGTATTAAGTGAGAATGAACCTCCTTCGTCATTATCTTTCAATACAAAGTTGATAACCCCAGCAATGGCATCTGAACCATATTGCGCCGCAGCCCCATCACGGAGAACTTCCACTGCCTTAAGCGCTGAAGCGGGAATAGTGGCTATATCTGGACCCTGTGTACCCGAGCCCCCAATTTGCACTAGAGCTGAACGATGGCGGCGTTTTGAATTAACCAACACTAAGGTTTTATCGGTTGGCATACCACGCAAAGTAGCAGGCCGGATAAATGATGCACCATCAGAAATAGGTTGTCTTTGCAAAGAGTAGGAAGGTACTAGCGTTTTTAATATGTCATTGGTATCTGAAAAAGGTACAGACACTAAATCACTTTCGCTAAATACATCGACAGGTACTGGTGAGTCAGCAAGCGATCTAGGTGCGCCCCTAGAACCAGTAATAACAATTTGTTCAAAGGTAGTTTTATCTGTTTTTTCTGCGTCTTGTGCGTCTTGTGCGAGAATGCTCGGTGACAGTAATACTAGTCCTGAAGTCGCTGCAATTGCAGGCAACGTAAGTCGGATTGATTGACTAAGTTTATGTAGCTTGAGCATTTTTAACCTCTTGTAGTGATAGATATGTGTCTTCCTAAGAACTGTGTGCGTTGTCGCTTTAAATAGCCGGTTTACACACAATTTGGAAACGAAGTGGACTAAGTAAGTGCAATGCACCGTTCTAGGTAGCAACAACAACAATAATCCCCGCTTCTTAGGTATTAAAAAGCAACCCAAATGCCAATTAGGAACACTAATTTTATGCTCCCCCCCCATACTTTTCTTATACCCACTGAAGACCGCTATATCACTGATCTTTAAATAATTGCATGGCACGGTACTTGTATTAAATAAAAAAATCGTGCAGCCAACAGCGGCTAAATTGATGGGAAATAACAGTTAAATGCGCAGTAATAGCTCAAATGCACAATTATGTTGCAAAGCTCAATTGGTAGGGGGTCGCACAAAATGAATAGTAAACAACTTAAGTACTTTTTAAAAACTGCAGACAAAGGCAGTATTACTAGCGCAGCGAAAGATCTGGATATCGCACAGCCAGCTATTAGTCAGCAAATTTCTAGTTTAGAACACGAATTATCGGTGCAATTATTCGAACGGGACTTTAGGGGGGTTAGACTTACCTTAAGCGGAAAAAAATTCTACCTTAGAGCTAAATCTATTGTTCATCAAATGGGTATCGCTAAGAGTGAAATTTTTGATACAGAGTCAAACCCCTCAGGTCGAATATCCATTGGTATGGCTCAGGCAGTCTGCAATGTGTTGGCCATCCCACTCACCCAAGCGATTCAGAAAAGCTATCCAAATATAGAGCTCACAATGCACTACGGTAACCCTGACTTTCTAAACCAATGTCTTAGCAATGGGCAAATTGATTTAGCGATTACCTATGAGCATACAGTCTTGGATAAGCATTTTTCTAGCACACCGCTGATTAAAGAAAATATCTATCTGGTGGTTGGTACTTTACAAAACACAGAGTCATACCAACAACTCATCATGCAAGATACGATTGAGTTTAAGCAACTTGCAGATTTCGAAATTATCTTACCTAATCAAAATGATCCTCTAGTTCAAATGTTAAATCGTTACGAAACCCAAACAGGGGTAAGAATTTGGAATAAACAAAACTTTGGATTATTGATGACCAATTTACGCTATGTGACCGATGGATTAGGCCTGATGATCTTGCCCTCTTCTGCGGTGTTTCATCTAGAGAAGTCTAAACAAGTGAAAACCATAACTATTACCCATCCAGAAATGAGTCGAGATGTATTATTAGTGAATAATTCTAAGCGACCTTCGTGTATTGCTATGCAGGTGGTGATTAAAACAATACTAACGTTAACAGAAGATGCCCATTCCTTGGGCAATTGGAGAGGTGAACTATTGTTTTGAGTCTAGCAACAGCTATCAGACTTAAGATAAGGCTAAGGTTTGTTCTAGTGCTTTTGGCAATGCATTAACATATTTTTGAACGTCAGAAATCATCCCCATACTTACCCGAGACCAATTATTATAATCTTGATAAATTCCTCGAATTAACACATTTTGTTCAGCCATTTTTTGTCGAAAGATTTCTGCATTACCTTGGGCTAAATCAACAAAAACAAAATTAGTCGAAGAAGGCAGTGCAGTTAATCCGTTAGCCTTCACTGCATCCAACACCATTTCCCGTCCCTCAACAATTTTCGACTTAGACATTTTCAGAAAAGCGTCATCGTTGTAACAGGCAATAGCAGCGGCTAATCCAGCTTGGTTCATGGCATAACCACCTAAACTAAAGCGATTAATATTAGCGGTATTTTCCTCTGAAGCCAGCATATAACCGACCCGCATCCCCGCTAAGCCATATATTTTAGAGAAAGTTTTAGCCACTATCACGTTATGACCTTCTCTGACCAAGGACACCATTGAATTGGTCTCCGGCATATCAGTAACTTCATTATAAGCTTCATCTACCAATACCAATGTTTTCTTAGAAGCCTTAATACAGAACTCCCGTAATTTTCCTGCATCGAGCAATCGGCCTGTAGGATTATTTGGATTTGTCACATGCACCATAGCCACGTCAGAATCAATCGCAGCGTACAATGCGTCTAAGTTAATACTCAGATCAGTGGTTTTGGCTATGCGTTTTATTTTAGCGCCACCAGTTTTTTGTGGTGCCTTAGCTGTGGTATCCCAAAATAAATCAGGGCCAAGTATTAGCCCTTTGGCAGAAGCAGCTATCGCAGCATAGGTTAAAACACCACTAGAACCAGAACTTAATGAGACTTGACTAGCACTTAAGCTATTTTTCTCAGCTATCATATCAACCAATACTTTATAAGGTTCAGCTGCGTAATATGCCCCTTTGGCACTGGCTTGCATCATAGCTTTCATAGCAGCTGGACTTGGACCGTAAGGGTTTTCATTGGCGTTAAGTTTAGCAATGCCCGCGCTGGGTCCATAATTAATAACTGGGGCACTATGATGACCCGCCAGTGCGTTACCCGATAAAGAAACCAACCCACCTGCTGCAACTGCAGAGGCTGTTGCTATAGTCCCTCGTAAAAATAACCTTCTACTTACATTGTTAGTCATATCGTCGTTCTCCAGTTGTCTCTAATTTGTTTTTAAAATGCTTTGTAATACATAGAAATAGACACCACTACTAAGTAAAGTCCAAACATTCGCTTCAGACTCACCTCGTCCAAACTATGCGCCCATTTGGCACCTATAGGTGCTGTTAGTATTGAACCCGCACTAATAGCAACAAGTGCAGGTAGATTGATGTAGCCAAATGTACCGTAAGGAAGATTATTAACGTTGTGCCCCATGAGCGAAAAACCGATTGCTCCGGGTAAACCAATAATAAAACCAACACCTGCAGCAGTTGCTATCGCTTGGTGGACACTACGATTACAAATCACCATAGTCATCACGGTAATAGTCCCACCACCGATGCCAAGCAACGCCGAGAACCCACCTAAGAAAGATGCAAGTCCAGCTTTTAATACACCTTTTGGCATGGTTAATGTGTTCGATGTACCTGCAAAAAGCCTAGGGAACAAAAAGTAAATGGAATAAATTAAAACGCCTGTGGCAAAAACAATAATCAAACTTTGAGAACTTGTTTTTGAGGCAATAAATAATCCAATTAGTACTCCAATGACCAACCATCCTGACCATTCCTTCAGTACCAAAAAATCAACTGCTCCCCTTTTTTTATGTGCTTGTACTGAGCGAAGACTTGAAACAACAATAGAAGCTAGAGACGTACCAATAGCAACCTTTATAAGTTCGTCTGACGACTCAGTAAAAAAAGGGAAAACAGCTAATAATGCAGGCACTACAACAAAACCACCGCCATTTCCAAACAATCCCGCAGTAATACCCGCAATTGCACCCGCTAAACATAACGTTGCTACAAACCACAACAGTTCAACTTCCATAACGCCCCTTAAAAAATTTAAATAAATGGGAATACAGAAGAATGTGCTGTACCTAATTCACTTAGCAGAAATAATGCCAGCCTTGTTAGGCCTTTATTTACGGTAGATATGGATGAATGACTAGCTAAAGATGCACTAAGCTGGATGTTTAGTGCGCAAAAATGATGCAAAAGAGAATATGTTATTACCTAATTGAGGATTGCAGATATCACCAAACTCAGATTGGTAAAAGTTAAGATAAGGTCACATAACTCACAGCAGTGATGATAAACGCTAAAAATATATTCAGCATCAACCCTTCTCTAGCCATAGTTTTAATACTAAATTTATCCATACCGTAGACTATGGCATTGGGTGCAGTAGCCACTGGCAACATAAAGGCGCAGCTGGCACTTATGGCGGCTGGCATCATCATTAACGCCGGATCTATCCCCGCTGCCACACCAGCAGCTGCGAGTATAGGCATCAATAAGGTAGCAGTAGCTGTATTTGAGGTGATTTCAGTTAAGAAAGTTACAAACAAACAGATGCATAGGATTAACAAGGGCACAGGCAAGTCAGATAACCCAGTTAACCCGTCACCTATCAAAGCACTTAACCCAGAAGCAGAAAAAGCCTTAGCGATACAAATACCACCGGCGAATAATAACAACATACCCCATGGAATCGAGACTGCGGTTTCCCAGTCGAGTAATTTATCTGACTTAGGTTTAGTGACCACTTCTCCAAATTTACCATCTTTTGCAGTAGGTTCTATCTCTTCAACCTTGTTGCCACTAGGGATCAGAAACATCAATACCACGCCAGCTAACGCAATACTGCTATCACCAATACTGGGCATATTTAACCATACAGTCCAATAAGGTCTAAACATCCAGGCTAAAGCAACCAATAAAAAGGTGATTAAAACACGCTTTTCAGCAGGCTGCCAAGCACCAGATTTAGGCAAAATATACTCTTGTGTACTTTCGAGGTTACGGGTTAACCACCAAGCGATTACCGGAATGCCAATTACCACAATAGGTACACCTGTTTTCATCCACTCGAGAAAGCTGATTTCTTTGCCTTGTGTTTCAAGGTAAACACTCATAAAAATAATATTCGGTGGTGTGCCTACCGGTGTGCCTACTCCACCTAGACTAGCCGCGTAGGCAATGCCCAATAACATAGCGATAGTTAATTTGGGATCTTTAACATGTTGCAATACCGCCAGTGTGATAGGCAATAACATCAAAGTAGTGGCAGAGTTTGAGATCCACATACTTAAAATGGCGGCGGTCAACATAAACCCAAACACCAAGCGCTTAGCACTTTTGCCGCCCGTGACATTCACTAAGTAAAAAGCTAATCGGCTGTGTACATTGGATTTTTCCAATGCCTTTGAGAGCATAAAGGCACCCATCAATAATAAAATAACATGACTACCCAGCGCTGAAGCCGACTCTTTATGGGTCAACACACCTGCCATAGGAAAGCCAAAAAACGGGATAAGGGACGTAACAGGAATAGGTAGGGCTTCTGTTACCCATAACATGGCGGTAAATAACGTGATAGCCGCTGTAGAGGCAATCAAATGGGGCTGATCAATAGCCAACAAGCCAAAATACAGCACAATTGCGCTGACAGCAGAGAGTATGATTAACTTGTTATTGGTTTGCATAAAATTGCTCTAATACCTTGCTAGCGATTTGGTGATCCTGCGTCTTTTTCAAGGTTGTATAATCTGAGGATGTTGTTTTTCTGAGGCTTTTAATTCTATCTAAACTATTTATATTCAAACCCATGTTTGAAGGTAAACCATCAATCACATTAGCGGCTCCATTGGGATCATTACACACCAACACCATGTCACAACCTGCAGCTATTGCCAGTTCTGCACGTTCTACAATATTGCCCATTTGTGCAGCACCTTGCATCGATAAATCATCAGAAAATACTACCCCATTAAATGCTAGTTCTTGGCGTAAGATTTGTTTTATCCAAGTTTCTGAAAAACCTGCGGGTAAATTATCAACATCGGGATAAATAACATGAGCTGGCATCACAGCGTCCAATAACCCTTGTTGATGAATTGATTTGAAAATGGCCATATCGAGGGCAAATATTTGTTCTCTGCTGCGGTTATCCACCGGCATCGCAATATGGGAATCTTCGAGCACATTGCCATGCCCTGGAAAATGTTTGCCTGTGGCGCGCATTCCTGCTCGGTGCATACCTTTGATAAATTCGCTAGCTAATTCAACAATTTGTTGCGGTTGTTGATGAAAGCTACGATCGCCAATCACCTCCGATACACCATGAATATCAAGTACAGGGGCAAAACTAATATCGATATCAAAAGCTAAAAGTTCAGCTGCCATCAACCAGCCAAATTGCTCACATAAATAGCCGGTTCTTTGAGAATTCTCATTGGATCGAACCGCAATGCTGCCCATAGCAGGGATTTTACTAAATTCTTGACGAAAGCGCTGCACCCTTCCTCCCTCATGGTCTGTCGCGATCACCAGATCGTTACGCGTAACACTTCGAATGTGCCTTACCAAGTCAGAAAGCTGTTTTTGGTCGTGATAGTTGCGGCTGAATAAAATAAGCCCGCCAACTAAAGGATGATCGAGTATATCTATCTCTTCGTGTGTTAGTTCGAAACCTGACACATCTAACATCAGTGGCCCCATCAATTAGTGCTCTTCTTTTTAGTGGTATACAAACTTAATGCACATACTATAAAGATGATCAAATCCTGCAGTCAATCAAATAATCAAATATCAAAACGAAAAATATGACTTTCAAACTCTCCCGTGGTTATACTCTGGGAAATCGTTATTTATGATGTTTTCAATGAAGTTTAAAACCGTAGGTTTAATTGGCAAACAAGCACATCAAGGTGCAAATTTAAGTCTCAAGGCGTTAATAGTCTATTTGACTAAACGTGGTTGTAGGGTCTTAGTTGAAACAAATACCGCACAAGAATTAGATACAAATGGTTTTGAAGCTGCTGATATAACCGATATTGGTAAACAAGCTGACTTAGCCATAGTAGTAGGTGGTGATGGCAACATGCTTGGCGCAGCAAGAGTTCTGGCTGAGTTTAATGTTGCAGTGTTAGGTGTTAACCGAGGTAACTTGGGGTTTTTAACCGACATAAATCCAGACGACTTTGAACCGCAACTTGACAGTATTTTTGACGGTGATTGCCAAATAGAACAGCGTTTCTTGCTAGAAGTAGAAGTTTATCGAGATGGTAAAGTCCAAAGCAAAGACTCTGCAGTAAACGAAGTTGTCATTCACCATGGCAAAGTAGCCCATATGATGGAATTTGAAGTGTATCTAGACGATAACTTTGTTTTTAGTCAACGCTCTGATGGATTAATTGTAGCTACGCCGACGGGCTCTACAGCCTATTCATTGTCAGGTGGAGGTCCAATTCTCACGCCCAACTTAGATGCTTTAGCATTAGTACCTATGTTCCCGCACACATTAAGCAGTCGCCCCATTGTTGTTGATGCTAACAGCACAGTGAAATTGAAAGTATCCCCTGAAAACACTGATAACATGCAAGTCAGTTGTGACAGTCATATTGTGCTAACAGTATTACCCGGTGATGAAATCATTATTTGCAAAAACCCTGCTAGATTGTCTTTGATACATCCAAAGGACTATAACTATTTCAATGTGCTACGCACAAAGCTTGGCTGGGGCAGTAAGCTCTATTAGCCGTTTACTTTATTTTTTTTAAAGAGATAACTAGACACTGAGCAAAAGCATGTTTATATTTACAGGTACTGTATATATAAACATGCTTTATTGTATGTCTTTTTCGAGAATTAGAAATGCTTACCCATTTATCCATACGTAATTTTGCCGTTGTTAAAACGTTAGACGTTGACTTTAGACAAGGTATGACAGCCATTACCGGCGAAACAGGTGCGGGTAAGTCGATATCAGTCGACGCTTTAGGATTATGCTT
>Ga0209712_10001546_pt1 | contig 19535 bp, 9 predicted proteins | sample ArcOceMetagenome_FD_187443 | JGI IMG/M metagenome (GOLD analysis project Ga0209712, IMG submission 187443) | Marine eukaryotic phytoplankton communities from Arctic Ocean - Arctic Ocean - Greenland ARC118M Metagenome (SPAdes) (version 2) | ecosystem: Environmental > Aquatic > Marine > Oceanic...
GCCATATAGGAGACATAAATAGTGAGGAAAATAGATATAAATGTTTGATTAGGGCAGTGAGCTGTAAAATTTTCCTTCTGTTGACAGATTATCATCCTGATTTTCTGGCGGGAACCGCAAAACTTTCTGTCAATTCGAAGATTTTTTGTCAAGTGGCGATCATCCATTTAAAAATTAAGTACTCAGATAGGTAAATCATGCATTTTGGCCTGATTTCTGGCGGGAACAGCAAAACTTTCTGTCAACTCGAAGATTTTTTGTCAAGGTTAGGGTATTAGGGATCTTAGTTAGGTCAGGTCAGACAAGGCTACTAACCAGTCTCCCTGGTATGGTTGAAACGGTGCCGCCGCCGCCACCGCCGTGTTTTTCCTAAAAATTTCATTACATCTGAAACTAACTAACTTTTTAGTGAATACCGAATTCTACAAAAAGATGTGGTTGAAACAATGGATGGAGACCATCGCCATCAAGATGGAATGATTACATTTCTTCCCGCCAGATCTCTAATTCTTTATGGTGACGTTTATCACTTTTTCTCATTCCTCATCTTTGTACAAAATCAACAAATAGCCCTTTTTTTGGAGGGGACTGTCAATATTTCGGTCTGTAGCCAGCTTCTTAGTTCTCATTTCTGGCGGGAACTGCACAACTTTCTGTCAACTTGAAGATTTTTTGTCAAGGTTAGATGCTCGCATATTTTTGGCCAGCCGGCGATCAGAATTATTGCTCACAATTTTCATTTTTAGAGCGGCATCAGTTGTCGGCTTCTTTTCTACATCGCCCGGCTAAACGGTGTCCCCAACCTATCCGCTTGCATGTTTTGGACTAAGCGGCGTTCAGAAATGTGAAGTTATGATATGGTGACGTTCATCATTTTTTTCTCATTCCTCATCTTTGCACAAAATCAACAAATGGTAGCCCTGTTTTTGGAGGGAAATGTCAATATTTTGGTCTTTTGACAGATTCTTAGTTCTGATTTCTGGCGGGAACTGCACAACTTTCTGTCAACTCGAAGATTTTTTGCTTTCTGTCAACTCGAAGATTTTTTGTCAAGGTGAGGTAATCGCATATTTTTGATCAGGCGGCGATCAGAATTATGCTCACAGTTATCATTTTCAGAGAGTCATCAGTTGTCAGCTTCTTATCTACATATCCCGGCTAAACATTGTCCCCAACGGATCCACCGACCGAGACGAGGGCATAGGACAAGATCTCTGCCAAAAAGGAGTAGATCCCCTGTTGCTGCATCTCGAGTAAAAGCCAATCGACACAGTTACTCCTAGTTAGGGTCAGGGTACTGACAATATTTCCGCTACGTTGTCAAATGTTTAGTTCTGATTTCGTGCAGGAACTGCAAAACTTTCTGTCAACTCAAAGAATTTTTGTGAAGGTCAAGATATTAGAGATCTTTGTGAGGTTAGGTGAATATCCGTCTGTTGACAGATCTTTAGTTCTGAATTTCTGGCGGGAACCGCAAGACTTTCTGTCAATTCAAAGATTTCTTGTCAACTTAAAATATCTGTCGCTTTGTCAGGTTTTCGCATAACTGTTCATTCATCCTATTGTCAGTCTTTTGCTAGATTCATAAAACCATAATCATTTCGAAATCAGTTCCTGTCTAGGATGTAGGCTTTTATGTTGAAAAGATGAGAACGCTGAATATATTTCATCTAGAGACGTCAAAGTGTCTGGTTTTATAGTGTATTACCCCTGACACAATCAGAATATCCTAGTTTTAGACACACAGTTGTGTTTAACATCGCATCACGCGGTCGTGGTTTATCATGTTGAAAGGATGAGAACGCTGAGCATGTTTTACCTAGAGACGTCAAAGTGTCTGTTTGTATATACTGAATTACCCATGACACAATCAGAACATCCTGGTTGTGGACACACAGTTGTGTTTAACATCGCATCACGTGGTCGTGGTTTATCATGTTGAAATGATGAGAACACTGAATATGTTTTATCTAGAGACGTCAAAGTGTCTGTGTATATAATGAATTTACCCATGACACAATCCGAACATCCAAGTTGTAGACACACAGTTGTGTTTAGCATCGCATCACGTGGTCGTGGTTTATTTTCTTTTAACGACCACCAAGTTGAGGTTTTTCCCAACTGTGTATTTTGGATGAAACCCTCAACATCCGCAGGACTCCTCCCTAGAGTCGTTGTTACTTGATACATCGAAATGAGCAAAAGAATATCTAGACAACACCCCCCTCCATGCATCCAAACGCTTCTGTAACCAGGACACAACATCCTTTTTCGAAAACAAACACAGCATGAACAACAATCCTGAAGCCAACAACACTGTCGACGCTGTACAGCAGCCACCAATCACCACAGAAAATCTTCCTGAATCGGATGATGAATCCTCGCTCTTCCCAAGCACGGATGACGAAGGGTTGCAAGGGAGCGGTAAAAGAATCCTTCAATTCAGTGATGAGGATATATCTGAAGCATGCAAACCAGCATCTGGAATGTCAGGTGATGCAATCATTGCAGAAGGAGGAAATGAAAGCGACAGTGTCTCTAGTCGCTTCAGTTCGCCTCCAAGCATTGGGGGGGTGGTTCAGAACGATGATGATCTCATGGATGAGTCTGTTGCAGCTAACAACCACAACGATAAGTCTGTTGCAAAAGCGAATCCCAGATTTGCAGATCAGTATGATAACTATTATCGCTCCCCAAACAAGCGGGAGAAGACAATCCCCAAGTCAAACGACAGAAACGAATGGGGTATAGGTTCTCAGATCAAGAAAATGTTTTTTTCGACTGGTACTGTGCTGGCGAAGTGTGATAGTCTCGGCGCTGGTAAGCAACACAACACATCTCATTAATCACTCTTCTCCACTTCTACTCCTTATTAATCACCCCTATTTGAATGCTTTATTCCAAACCCACAGGAGATTATAAATACTTGGTTGAATTCTCTGGAAACATCATCCGGACCTACACAGAAACATACCTTTCTAATTATATTGATGATTTTGATGCTGCCTCTGCCGATGCGGATGACAACATTGGAAAACAGGGTCAGTTTCCGCTGACATTTCTTGGTATCTTCGTGTCTGTGAGTAGGGGTGGGGGGGAGGTTGGGGGTTTGGAAGATCGCTGGGTTGTTCGTTACAATGACGGTGATTTGGAGGACTTGGATACCTCTGATTTGGACAAGCACATTCAAATCCACGAAAATGGTGATAGATTCTGGTATGACGATGGTCCTCAGAAAGAGAAACGCAAGCGGAATCCTCCTTGCGCATGTGCTGGTTGCTCAAAAGAACCATGTAACAAGTGTCAAAATTGTCTGAAACCACACTGGAAGCAAAAATGCGTTGAGAGGAAATGCGTAGCGTAATGGTTTTTTGTCAGTTGGGACCAACGGCACAACATGAGTACTTATAGTAACGGTATTCTTTGGTTACTTCTGAATTTTGGCGGGAACAGCAAAACTTTCTGACAACGCACAGATTTTTTGTCAAGCAGCGTTCAGAGATTTGAAGATTTAGTACTTCGGGCAGGCAAATCCTGCTTTTTAGCGGGAACTGCAAAACCCCTGATGCCGCATCTGGATAAAAAGCCAATCAACACAGTTACTCCTAGCCATCATCACACTACCTCCTAGCCTCATATTTTAAAGTATGATGTAACCTGTACTTATTTCTAAATCGTTAGTATCTCATTATAAAGTGTCAAATCTCCCAGAACATGGATTTCATGATCTGAATTTTGGCGGGAACAGCCAAACTTTCTGACGGCTCACAGATTATTTGTCCAGCTGCCATCAGAGATTTTGAAGATTTAGTACTTGGGGTAGGCGAATCCTGCATTTAGCGGGAACTGCAAATCCCCGATGCCGCATCTGGGGAAAAAGCAGAAGTTACGATACTTCGGGACGTTCATATGTTCGTACGTCATTGGTCGTGTGTTTGGCAGGAATCGTCAAACTTTCATTTTGGTGTCAGATTTCTTGATCCCAGAGAAACAGCGTGTATTGAGAGATGCTCATAATTTCAATATTGCAATCATTTGTCAACCCCGTATCCAGATCTCTTGGCTGAACAGTGTCCCCAGCGGATCCACTGACCGAGACGAGGGCATAGGACAAGATCTCTGCCAAAAAGGAGTAGATCCCCTGTTGCCGCATCTCGAGTAAAAGCCAATCAACACAGTTACTCCTAGTCATCATCATAATAGTATTCATCATCATTGAATTTGCACGCAGGTGGGCATTTTGTAAGTAAAAAAGCCATGGCTAAGATTGAGAAAAGGTCCAGATTGGGGCCGAAGGAGCAAAGAATGAGGAGAACGAGGACAACATCCGGCAGTGTGGGGTCAGGGTCAAAGAAAAAGGCCGCTGTTGCACCCGAACAACATGATACCCGCACTGAAGAGAAAAAGTTGCCTAACCATGAAGTGAAACAGTGTTCTCTTCCGGCATCAAAGCTACCGTTGCTTGTTTTGCATGTTCACCACGATGACTCGTTAGAAGCATTCCCCGAAACTGTTAATGCACCAGTCAACATGAGGTCCCGGATCCAAGTAGCAAAATTAAACTCGGACAGTGACAGTAACATTTACAGGGCGTTTGTGAACACGAAACTAAATGAGCCCAAGTCGGTGATTAGTGGGGAAGTGACCGTTACGGTCGGGTCTTTCTCATTGATCGCGGGACAGGATGATGGCAGAGTCCCCCTCTCTTCGACTTATAACGATCGGGGGAATAATAAAAACCTAGTCGCATCTGATGCTACTCCTGAAATGGTAAGGAAAGCGTTGACTTGGATTACGGGTGAAGAACACACACCAATCTCATCGGTTAGCGTGGGCATAGTTCGATACTTTGCCGAGTTGACGAAACTGCACGCGCCCAATGGTAGCAGTGACGTACTTGAGAAATTCATAAGTGACAGAACTTGGAATGCACCAGAAAATCATCTTTGGGGAGAATCTAAGGAGAGTGTGTTGAAATGGGCTGACGGAGATACATCTGCAAAGAATCGGAACAGAATTCTTCATCGATTTATATCGGAAAACTTTGCCTGGCAGACAAAGTTGGTCATGTTTGTATCTGATGGACTGCACAGGATAGCAGTAGCGGATTCCGCACCCCTTGGTCTCATCCCACGAGGAGGCAGTGTGGACTTCCAAGTCACGGCCAAAAAGTTTATGAATAAACTCACACATGCTGTTGATTCTTGTGGGGGCTCCAGGTGGGCACTCTCTGACCCTGAAGGGAACACCACTGAGATTGACACGATGCTGACCATTAGCTGCTGTATTCCGGTGAGCAATATTGACACGGACTTTTGCTTGAGGATGAAGGGAAGATCAGCCCAAGCTCAGCTTGGGCAAGGGAGGGCCGAGGATCATACCATGCGCAATGTGATGAGCTTTGTACTTCACCAGATGAGCGAATTCCCCTATCTCATGAATGTTCTCCCTCAAGTATGGGCTATTGGGCTTAATGGAGACAAGAAACAATTACTAAAATTAATTAGGGAAGGAGGCCTTTCTGTGCTCGATCAAGATGTTGATGTTCAGTGTGTGGTCCCAAGCAATAAGAATACGAAGGAGGAGAAGAAGAGGGAGGAGGAGAACAAGAAGAAGCCTGATCTCGGAGACGACAATAAGAAGCCTGATCTTGGAGAGATTTGCATCAGAGTTTGGATTGATTGTTTCGCAAAATGGTTGCTACCCGAACTGCGAAGAATTATGGTCCTACTACCAGAGATGTGTGATATTGATGATCGAATTGGACTCCAACTACTTTTGAAAAAAGACGAAGATGATGCAATGGGGGTGGAACTGTTCAAAACGCTTTTCCACAAAAAAAAAGATGCAGAACGGTACTCAGCCAAAGGAGCTCCATGCATCATCCCTTTTTCCAATAAACCTTGCATGCTGTCGTCTCTCTTCTCCCCTAAAGCAGATGGGAATAAGGTGAAGGACCCATATGAGCTATATGACAGAACACTGGACAAAAGCAGGACGAAAATCCCTCATTCGTTGCTAGATTTTATTTGGATTCTGATGTGGTCCCGTGTTTCAAATTCTATTGATGTTAGAATGAGAAAGTTTGTAGGGTCCACTGTTGACCCTATCTACCCCCAATGTGGTGTGGGTACCAAGGAACAATGCAGACGGTATTTTCATCTATTTGTGCAGACTGTGGGGTGTACCACTGCATCATCAACGACATCATGGTGGAACGGCACTTATTTTACGCGCGGGAAAACCACCACTCCTTGCAAAACACTCGGGAAAGATGGTATAAGTGTCCTCCTTTTAGATGGGATATTGGAGGATTGTCAAACTACATTTGGGCGATTTGGAATTGCTCCTAAACGATATGATCTAAAAAATGCTGCACCACCGTTCAACACAATACACAACCTTCAAAAAATACAACAGTTCGAGATAGTTACGAGCACAACCGAGTGGAAGGCCGCCTGTGAGTTGGGGAAGTCCACACTTTTCATGATGATTGGCATCTTCCTATGTAAGTTCATGAGCATGGATGAGGAGAAGGTCCGCCCCAATAAAATTAATTTGGGTAAAGAGGGGGACCAAATGATCGTTCTGAATGAGACCACACCGGCACCTGGTGCGATATTTGTTGGGTCGGTTAGTGTTGGGGGGAAACAAACTCAAGATTTGAGGTCAGCGAGTAAGCCGGGGAACCCAAGTCTGATCAAACCAATGCGCCACCATCGCATAAGTGAATTCTACGCTAAGTGTAACAACCCATCAGAATGTTTTTATAACAAGTGGCCAAGCAATGCATTTGATGAGATCACCCGTAAGCTGGCAAGAAGGGTTCAGCGGGAAAAGCAGGAAAGGGCGGAGCGAAAAGAAAAACAAGGAGGGAAAAGAAAGACCCCGCCTGAAGATATACCAGTAGTACAATTGGGAGGAGATTCCGGCAATCATGGTGCTGAAGCAGATAGTAACATTGCGCGGGGAGGGGGTGACAATCGAGATGGCAACAGTGGAACTAAGGGGAGCGGACATGGTGAAGCCACGCTAAACAACGATGACACAGGGGAACAACCAATTGAGGCCGCAGGGAAGAAGGAGAACAAGAAGGCAAAGAAGAATCCCCCCAAAAAGGCGAGGTCTACGAGCACGACGGCTGCTATCAATGCAAAGAAGGATGAGAGTGGTCAAGCACACAAGAAGTTGCGTAGTAAAAGGGCGCAAATCACAAAGGGAGTTGTTACCGCCTTGAAGCCATACATCAATTTGTTTACAGCTGAAGATGAAAAAGTTGAAGGGGTTATTGACTTCGATGATTTTATCGAATTAATCCAAAATGATGAAAAGAAGGCCGAGGAATTTTGGAGGGAGGGCATTGCACCTATACTTTCGGATGCCTTAGGATATTTTCATGAAGATCAAGAACGGACAAGTGTTGTCCAAAATGTCGTTGGGCGGTTCGATCTTAATGAGTCCAAATCCAGCAATGGAGGTGAAGATGGAAAGGAAGACCTAACCCAAAACCCTAACCGCAAAGGAGGTGAAGATGGAAAGGAAGAAGAAGAGGAAGAGGACGGTCGGCAGTGCATTGAATATGAGTCCAAATGCCGCGGCGGAAGTGAAGATGAAGAGGAAAATGAAGATGAAGAGGAAGATGACAATACGTCTTTAATTGCTGACACTGAAGAGGAAGTTGATGACCTGGAGACTGAACTACGAATAGCACATCATGCACAATTGGGAACATTAGGTGATAATGAAAGGGCACGAAAATTATTAGGGCATGAAGGAGCATCCACAAGTCAGTCTGGCTCTGATGAGGCTAAGAGTTCGTTGAGCAGCTCAGGGACAGAATGTAGTCTGGCATCTGAGGGTTCTGCTCCGAATTCTGCTCGGGAGTCTGCTCGGGCTACTACTCAGGCTTCTACTCAGGCTTCTACTCAGGTTCCGGCTCATGGTAATAATGCCCTGGATGATGACACAGACTTAAGTGTTGGCAATGAGGATACTCCAACTCCGGCTCCAGCTCCTGCTCCAGCTCTGGGTAAATACCTGTTGAGGCAGGCTTCAGCTGTGACTGGTCCGGCTCAAGGCGTGGCACAGTCTCTAGCGCAGGGTCCAGCTTCGAATCTACCTGGCTATGTTAATCACGTTTCAGGGTCTGACAATATGCCCACTGTTGAAGGAGATGAAACGGCTCCAGCTTCGGCTCTGGCTCCCGCTCAGGATACCGACCTGCTGGGACAGGATTCAACCTTGGCTGGTCCAGCTCAGGGCAAGACTCCGACTGGCTATGATGATAATGCCACTGACTTGGGTGTTGGCAATGTCGATACAACCCAAGACTCTGAGAGCACACATGCTGTAGAGTTTGAGAATATGCCTCCTACTATGCAAAATAAAGACGATGATGGCGTGAATAATGACGTCGTGAATGGGTTCATGTTTACTGTTCCTGCTTTGGATGAGGCTTCATTTAATATGTCTGAACTCGATGAAAACGAACAATATAAAGACTAGGCTAGGGCCCTAACCCTAACTACAACACACACAAAACAACACATTCGAAGCCTTTCACTCTGCAAGAGAAATGCTCTATTTATCTTTTAAACATTCTTCAATTACCATGATGTATTTTTGGAAATGTTATATTATTTGAAAAAGCATATTTGCCACACTTAGTTGCACATTGTTGAATCTTTAGATCGTTTATCTTCTCTTTCAAACCAAGATCCATTTGATGCATTAGTTCCATGATTTGGGTATTGTATTTTACCATGGTTTTAGATTTTTAGATGAGCAGATGATTTTAACAAAAAATCTGCGAACCTAAAGAAAGTTTTGCCGTTCCCGCCAAAAACGGAATAATGAGGCAACAAACCATTCAACCTGATTTTATTTCAAGTCAAGCTCCTTCCCCAAATCACACAGGTACCTAAATTCGTATTTTCAAGGATCGTTAGATTGACTCATAAATCTTTTTTTCGTATAGAAAGGATGACAAAATCCACATATCCTGAGCAAAGGAGAGCTCCTGTAGGACCGGTTTGTGGTCACCCCAAACTCCTTGGGAGATGGTTGCCTCCTCCATACACAAAACGAAAGGTTTACAACAAGGGCTTTATCAGGAGAAAGGGACGCCCCGGAACAGCGCCCTCCATTGATATACCAATAACCATTCCATCTCACATGAAAGTGTGGAAAAGTAACAAGCCCAGCTCAAAGAGAACACAGTATGGCTACATCCTACCAAAGGTATCTGATATCATTTCAACAACGTTTGCGCGAAGAAATAGGAGCGGTAGGACCAATAGAAAGAGAAGGAAGCAAAAAACGAAGCTGATTCGAATTTCCCCCCACTGCGTAGATAGAGCACAATGGTCCATGGAGGACCTTCGACGCACTCATTTGGTTTTCGATGGCAGCGACCTTAATTATCCACCTATCAAGCAGGAACACCATCTACCCGACGACAGGCCATTGCGGGCCTTACGCATAATATCTGGTGGGCTCCACATAGCCGACACTAAGGATCCCAGCCAAGGATTGTGTTATGAGACGCCGTCCGACCAGCCAAGTCCATTCATACGCTTGCCCCGCATAGATGCTTTGAATATCCTGGGATTCGGACACGGTAGGGGGCAAAACAAAATCATCGACGCGATGGATGATATCTCACAAGTGCAAAAGAGGTCTCTTGTCAGATCCAAAAGGAAACTAATTTACAGCGAAGGAAAGTATTGCGCCATAGGCTCTCAGGTTTGTAGGTCTTCCCCAGGCATTCGCGATCATACTTATCACAAAGACAAGGTATCGGATAAAGTCTGGGATGCCCTATGGGATCATATGATCAAGATCGAGGCAGCATTTTCAGCATTCTCTGATTCAAGCACAATCAGAGAAATCAACGAGGTTAGACGTCATCTCAATGTGAAGACAATGGCTTCTGCTGATTTGTCGAAACGATCGCGGATATATGGCGGTATAGCGTTTGGGGTAAATGTCCACCTGGACTGCCACACTGATGAAGACTACGCTATGTCCATTGTGACAGTTCACGTGCGGAAACAAGCATATAACATTTTATCTGACAAGGTCGTGGCTTATTTTTGTTTCCCCCGCCTTGGGGTGGCGGTGGCATTGAGGCCGGGGGACGTTTTAATTTTCAACCCAAGCGAGCCACACGCCGTTTCATCGCGATGCAGGCCCAGTGAAAAGGTCTACTGTGTATCATTCTACCTTAAGACCGCGGTTGTTGGCGGAAACGACAACTGCATACACCTGACAGACACTCAAGATGCAGTGACCTCATTTCAATGAAAGACTCTATCGTACGCATCTGTGCGTGCGTTGTAGGCGAAACGTTTCTGTAATTATCTCGAGGCATACCTGGACGAGGAGAGTTGCTAGGCTGGCAACAGAGAGCTGGGGGGGGGGTGAAGTATTATTTATGATAGGTTGATGCCACTAGCGAGAGGGAAATCATCTAAAATTCGACAATTCGGGGATGTGTTTGAAATGGATCACTCTAGATGTACATGGCCTAAGATACATCATGTATACAGATAAATTTGAAATAATGTCAAACACAGGGGGGAGTCCTTGTCTATTGGGTCAAAGTCATCAATAGAAATGCCTCAATGCCCTCATAATTTTGATCAGTGTCAAAACCATGGATCTCATATCAGATATCATTAAATTGTGCGAGAAAGCCAAACATACGACCACTCAATGTCCACCTGATGTATCTTACGATGATTTGATTGAATGGATCCAAATAACTTGGTATGTCATAGGCACAAAAATCGTTTCTGATACGCGTTGGGCGTTGAGTGCACCACCACCAAAACCTGGAGAAAATCAAAAAAATGCACTTACGTCATTCTGCCCCCCGATGGCTGATGCATCTTCAGCTGTGTCACAGCTGATTCTTTGGGCAGTGTATCAAGACAATTGTTATACGGGTGTAACAGAATGTCTTCTCAAATTTGTTCAGTCAAAAGAACAAGGGGAAAACCAGATCCGTCCTAACTCACCACCTTGTTTCAATGAATGGATCCACATATACATATATGGTGTAAGGACATCATTGACACATATCGCCTGTGTCATGAGCAGAGGCATTGAGCGGGATAAGAGACAGGTCGTTTCCATTCAGAGTCACTACCTGTTCGAAATCATTAAAGGTGTTTCCACATTCCTGTCGGACCCCAAATTGGTTCACTTTATTGATGAAAAAAAATTTCATTCGAGATTAGTGAAAGAATTCGGCCGTTTTCTTTTGACGGAGCAGGGGAAATTCCCAAGAACAAAACGGAATTCCAAAAAACAAATCCTCTTCCACTCGATTCCAAAGACGGCCAATATGTCATGGTTCATAACCAGCAAACTCATGGATGCCTCCGACCGTTCTAACTTGAAGATTGTAGTTATGCTCACAGACCTGAAACCAGTATTAACAGACTTAATGTCTAATGACAAGCTGCTTTCTCTAGGAAAACTAACAGAGATAATCATACAAAAGATGAAGAAACTGGACTCTGTACGAGATGACGATGAAAAAAAACTATCCGTCCTTCATGACCAGTTGCAAAGAACAGTTTCCAGTACAGTAGAACCTTTGTTGCCTCGTGCCTCAGAATGGGTGAGAAATTGCCTCCCTGCCGTTTTGAGGCTCTCTGAATTCATTCGAAAGATTCAAAAAAAACAAAAATTCACACCATTGGAGAAGGTGGCAATAGCACAGATGTGGCATGGCATCTGTGAAATAAAATCAACACCCAGGGGCAACAACTGCGCTCAAGTATTAAAACTCTTGATGGACAGTTTGACGTCAAAGCATGGTATGTTTTCATTGGAAGCGAGTAGTGTGGATTGTGTTAAAAGCATCACATTTGAGGAGGGACCAAAATTTGGCCTTAATGATGCATATTGGACTCTGCATCACAAGGACACCATAAAGATGATTGGTGGTGAAGAATGGGGAGCACTGAACATTGAGAATAGAAAAGGCAATGTAGATACCAACAATGCCCGTAAGAAGCGTTGCTACAAAGGACAGTCTCCCTCCCCAAAAAAGAAAAAGTATCAACACGAAATAATTGGGAGTGGGCATTCCAAGGAAACAGCACCAAATTCAAACAGGACTTCACCAAGAAGGACGAAGAAATAATGCAGGAAACCTGATTAGAGGGCTTGGACGCAAGTGTCCGTACAGGTGGGGATATTGATAGTTTTTTTGATTGGGTGAAGTAGATATTCGGTCAATAGTCAATCTTGGTGTAACACCAAATTTTGAAATTCCATAGATATTAGGTATAGCAATTCTCGGATTAGCACAATAATGTTTAAACTAAAACCATTATAGCGACATACTGCAGAGTAAAAGAGTAATCTTGACTTTACTGAATACTTATTATTTGTTGATAACCAAACCCTATTTTAATCCAATTATGTAAAAGGAACGAAACGGCATGTTGCCGCATAACAGAAGCGGATAGTAAATGTGATTTTCAGTAGTACGCTTTGACAGAGGTAACAATTGTGACGAAAGTGACATTTTTGTTGTTCCCCGGAGAATAATTTGTACTTGGTCCTACATACGTAAGTCTGTCTAAACGATTTTCCCGAATCGTGACTAAAAAGTTAATGAAATATGGACGACTAATCGTTCGTCGGACCTAAAATCAAAAAGAAAACTTCTAGCCATCGTTGGAAAGCTTATGGGGAAAGCCATTTGAGTGACGAAGTGGCAATGCATTCTATTGCCTGTGCAGGCTCCATTTCATCATTTTTTCAGCCTCATCATAAAACTCAATTGTCTCGGATCATTGTTATGTACCTACGGTAGTGTTTTGATTCGGGTGAAGTAGATATCCGGTCAATAGTAAATCTTGGTGTAGCACCAAAATTTGAAATTCCATAGATATTAGGTATAGCCAATCTTGGATTATCACAAAAATGTTTAAACAAAAAACCAATATAGACATACCGCAGAGTAAAAGAGTAATTTCGACTTTTACTGAATACTTATTATTTGTTGATAACCAAACCCTATTTTAATACAATTATGTAAAAGATAGGAAATGACATGTTGGCTCATAACAGAAGCGGATAGATATGTGATTTTTCCGTACGTATTGACAGAGGTAACATTTGTGAAGAAAGTGACGTTTTTGTCGTACCCCGGGAGAATATTTTGAACTCGGTCCTACACACGTCGTATCCCCCCTGACGTTTCATAATATTCCAAGTAGGTTCCACAACCATTAGTCGGTGTCATTTGTTGGGGAGTTACAAAGCTTGCAAATATTGTACTACATTGATACCCTTCTAGTTGTACTGGCCAGAAGCATCGATAACACAATGGTCATTCACACAATACTTACGAGGACAGGGTTGCAATTCTCAGCACTCACCATCTTCCATTGCTGTGCGCAAAACAAAGATAGGATCAACCCTTTTACTCATGCCTATTACACCATATCCTATCCATGTGTGATGAATGGATATTTTATTGCACACGCATGGCCAATGCTCACTTCATAATCAGTGTTCAAAATGCATTGTATTATGTAAGGCTGCATTACTTGATGGGAAAATGCACATCATTGGCCACATAATTGCATTTAGCTTTGGTGTGTTGGGAAAGATACGCATCACAAAAGTAGATGTGTCACTTCATATAAAGAGAACGAGAGTCCTCACCAATCTTCACACAAATAGAAGAGTTTGCATCTCTCTCATAATTTTGGAAGGAACGAAACCATCACATGAAATTCAATTGACACAAATCTAACAATGAGAAATATTTTAAACTTTCATCCAGAAGGATATTGGTACACAACTATGTACATCATCAACAGAATGACAAGCAGTTTCCCTGAGTGGAGGGAAGAAACACCCCCAACAATCTCCGCTGATTTCTTGAAGAGGATGTCAACCTGGCATATTAAGTGCGTGGCACCAATCAGTGAAATGTTGACAAAGACTCACAAAAAAACCGATTTTGACCATGCTCGATTTGACGCTGAAATATCAGCAAGCTCATATCCAAGTCACAAAGCTTATCACATTGCTTTACTAACACGAGCATCAACTGAACTACTTGAATGTTACAATACCCGTATTTCACGAGAGACCTCCATTGAAATTGACTCATGGTTCGAAGCCATGGTTCTTGTAGAAAGACGTTTTGGCACGACTTCAAACCGTCTGACGGAACAAATTGAATTACACACTTTGGACAGGGTGGACCCTAGTAATAGGGAAGATGAAGGTGCCCATTATCCCAATTTCAGCCACGAAGTTTTGTTAATTTACATCACTCATTTGGTGACCATTAACAAGGGGAAAGAAGCAAATGACGCATTTGATATGGGAGGAATAACTGCTTGGCCAAAAGCTTCTTCCGAGGTACTGGACAGTCTGTTCCTCGATCAAATACCATCCGCTCTGCTCAGTCTGTACGATCCCAGGATTGCAGAGACCCCCAATATCCATTTTGCAAAAATGGAGATTCCGTATTACGAGTTTACAAAGGCGACTCAAAGATCTGGAGATAGTTTGCCATCAATTGAAAGACTCCAAATGCTTGTAATTCAGAAAGTGATGGAGAAAGTCCGCGAAAGTATGATGAACTCACATGATGAAGATATTGAACGGGCTGGTGTTAATGGCCTTGCAGCTCTTCTTGCACATACCACATCCGTGATGACTACAGCTGTAGTGGCAGAGAAAAAAACGGAAAAGGTGAGGAGGTGTTTTCACAAGAATAAGAAGAGGAAGCGCACAGGCACGCCGTACAGACCCAGGGACCCACATGATTTCAACTGGGACCATTCAACAATGGGATACCAGTCACTTCTCTATCAGTACGCGAATTGTCTGAGGCAGCAGCGCACCCCAGCCCTAGGTGATTTAGCAGGAACTATCTATGAGTGATTTTGGGGACATTGTGGGGAGCGGCTTTTTGGAACGTCAGTAAATAGAGTTAACACAAAATATTCAAATAAAAGAGAATTGATGTGTTCTTGTGGATATCTGATCATAACATATAAGAGTATTCATTGGTCACTGACACTTTTTAAACAAAACATGTCTCCTCCGGTGCATGATTTTGATGATGATTGGTCTGAATCTAACTCTGCCTCTACAAACAATTGTGGTTATCATTCATGGTAAGAAAAACTCCTGTGCTATCTTCAAGTGATATAATTTATGAATTTACTAAGATTCTCAACAAAACGCATCATTAACCCATTGACAACGCAGGGGATCAAACGAAACCTCAGCCATAGAAATAGGTACCCGACTTCTAGAATTAAGCAAAAATTACATACATTCGAATTCTATCACTAGCACACATAGCAGCAGTGTGAGGGATATTTCAGTGGACTGTGATGCGCTCAGCGTCATTGTCACGACACAGGGTATGTGCAGTTCACAAAAGGAGACAGTTAAAGATTTCCTTATGCTGTTTGGATCAATCATGACACTTGGATGCAGTCTACCCAGTTCAACTACAGGGTCATCAAAACCGAACGGGATTTTTGGCTGTAATGGTAACGAATGCCAACACTTATCACCCCCAATGCAGGGCAACGAAATGCTAGTGATAGACATGCCTGTGAAGATAGCACTCCACTGCTCTTGCAAGCAAAAGTTGATACATTCATTGAGGTCAAAAGGATACTTTCTTGAAGCTTCCAAGAATCCAGGTATATGTTTTGATCCACACGTATCCGCAAACAAGCCCCCATACCCAATAGTGGTAGATTCCATAATCGAATCTTGTTTGGTCTCCAGCACAGATACTCATATCATCCATGTGGCAGACATGGGTTTTCGCCTACCCATCAAAAACAATCAGGAATGTCCTCTACGAAGTTTTTTTACCAGCATGAAACACATGGCAACAAACGGGCTGATTGTAGAAGTCACACAACTGGACATAGCTTTTGTATGCCCCATCCCAAAAAACAATCTCATTCAGGTGTCATGCACAAAGGCAGGAGACTGTGATAGTCGCAAGTCTCTAATTGCAGGATCAAAAATGAAAGTTTATCCACTACACCAACTCTCAAAACTTCATGAAAAACAAGGTGACACCCTAAAAATGAAAGAATTGAAAGGTACAGTACTAATCAGTAAACACGACACACATTGGACAGAGGGCCACGATGTCACCATAGGAGTGGTAGACAGAGACAACGAGTTGGACCCATACGTAACAAATGAAGCAGTTGAATCATACAGGAACAATGAACCAGAGGGTGATTCCTTGACAACCAACTCTGCCAATATTTACAGCATCAAGTTATATTCGACAATTGCCCACAGCCTATTGCAGCGCCGTAATAGGTTCCCAATGAGACTCAAAGCCATGTATGGAACTGGCAATAGAACTATATCTGCATTGCTTACGATGTTGCAAAATCTTGACAAGGCAAGAGAAAATGCATTTCAAATCGTAAAAGACTTTGGAATAGGAATGCGCGTTGAAGTCTCAATAAGACCACCCCCAAACGACCCATTACGAACAAAAGGACATCTGAATGATTTTCTCCTTCACGTGTGCCTCTCCCTGGACGAACTACGCAATCGACAAATGTTTAAGATACATCTGGATGTGAGAGATGCCCGCACAATTGACACTTGTGCTATGAAACTACTTAGTGATACATTATCACAATTGAAATTCCAACGAAAGAAACAGTTTAATGAAATATATTCCGACCCAAAGGCAACACAATGGTTGCGTGCACAACTCTCCCACCTCATGATCACTATTGGTATCTGCCCCGCTTTTGGCGTGAAGTACGTCAATACATGGCTATACGATGACAAGAGGCATGATCCACACAATTATATGCGTACCAAAAAAAAACCCAATGAAAACAAAGAGCAGCTGAATGCAATGTTATCCACATTGAAGAAACAATTGAGGATGTATAAAACGGAAAAGAAAGACTCTCAGGAATTATTAGCGTATGTGGAAACCTACCCTACCAGAAGCCCAATCTCGTGTCACCACAGCTTATCACTTCAGTGCAAATTACACCTCCCTATGATGATTTGGCAACACCTAATTCCAGAAATATCGAAGGGAGCACAGTTAACCAATGAAGACATTCATGGGAGAAGTGTGTTTGATGAAGAAGAGGAAGATTTTGAAGGGGATCGTTGGTGGCCTCATGAAAAAGATATAGACCCTGGCGTCATGAATGAGCAACTATCAAGTGCTCCAACGCCCACCGACCCAAAATGCCTCGTGCTGCATTCATTATCTCGTCTCAGTACTTTATCTCATCCAGAGTCCACCGGGTTCCTCTCTAGGCTGTGTGAATACATTATTGAGATTCATGATGATCCAGATCTTATCAGTCCTTACGGACATGCAGGCGAAAGAGTAATGGAAAAGGTCCAACAATTGCTCGAGCACGGTAAAGATGCCGATTCACTACCTAACACTGACCTTAAATTTGTGTGCATTCATTTGACCAGACGCACAATTCGAGGTAATCTGTCGAAAATGGAAATGATCCAGCAACTCTGTCAAAAATTTCATTTTCCCTGTCACAATGTTCAGCACAGCCAGACACCAAGCGATCAAAAAAAGAAAAATCGAATCATCAACTCAATAATGAGACGTGACATTGCTCTAGTCGTATTAAGTTGGGCGAACAAGACGCGCTATTATAGAGTCAATGAATGCTGCAAAGTGGACATATGGAAACCAGCACATGTTGCACTGATCGGCGAGCCAATCGAATTTACATGCAAATATGTTCATCCAAGTTTATACTCTGCTTTAGGCAAGATGTTTAATTGCAACGAGCGATTTCTTAGGGGTGCCATCCACAGAGAAATGACAAAGCTTGGAAAAAAACTCAAGCACTCGTTCATTCTCAGTGAAGGCAACACCAATCCAATATTTTCCGACGTGGATTCTCTGAAGCAGTTGGAATCCGACAATCGATTTCAAATTTCATTACCCATCGAGATAAGTGATTTTGAAAAATCTACAAAGTATCTCCCTCATATTATCCTTCCAATGATGGCATTGATGTACAACAAAAACATCATCTATTTCGATTTTCAGGAAAACGTGACATCACTCCTGACTCCTTTGAATAATAGATGGTCTGTGAAGTATCATTTTCGGGGGATTTCCATTTTCCCAAGAATCCCTGCCCACACATTGTCCCTGACCCTAGATGGAACATTTCAATGGAATCAAATTAAAAAAGCCACCCCCATACAAGCAACAATTGTCCCTAACAACCTCTTCACCTGCGATCCAATTGGCGGCCATACACACACATCAACATCAACGAAACAATTTCACCCACACCTCATAGCATCCAAAGATAAATCATTTCACAAAAATGTTTGGAAGCTATTACAGAATTTAGACGAACAGCTTGTTGACAATCGCACACGAAATCCACAAGACCCAATGGACATCATCACTTTTGTAGAAGAATTATCGTCAAGCATCACCAGGATCAACTGCTTCAGTGAGGATATTATATCCAATGCCCCCATATTATCATTGCCAATATCCTCAATACTATTTGCTATACGCGAAACACCCTTGGATGAGCATGATCATCACACAATATGTCCACTAATATGTTTGAAATATAAACTGTTATTTGGGGTGCTGGAACTTGATCGCAACAACAAAAAATTCACACACTTTTACGCATATAATCCATGGCTGCGCCAAGTTCAATATCGAAAATATTCGGATTATACAAAACTGGTTGATCGCCGGGAAACCATATATCTATACGTTTCCGAATCAAGACGTGGATATTTCAAGCCAATATCAAACAACATTGAATGTTGGAAGTTCAACTACAACCTGTCCGCCAAGTACTCTCACCTGGGAGTAAATGCATACGAAAAGCTCATTAGCGCTTTAACGGAAAAACTCAATGTGTACGCCGTTAGTGACGGCGACATGAAACCAGCTCAATTCAGACCTGAGGATATGACTGTCGTCATACCAACCCTGGTCAAATGCACAGAGATGGGGTATGACTACCGGCAAAACCTGCAAGCTGGAATCAATCATCATGCGATTATTTTAATCTTCCCATTTGATAGTCACTCTAATAAATGGCAGACATGCATCATCCATCACCCACACCAGAACCGCGAAAACGCTCTTGATGTATTGGAGCAAGTTACAAGAAGAGCGCCCTCTCCTGGTGACTATAGTCATCATTGCATTGGTGGCATCAAACCCGCGGAATGTGAATGTGCATTTCTCATGTCAATGTACGCAGTGTTGGGACATCGTTCTCGTAACGTAAAACAGGTGGAGAACGCTATCATGAAACTTTGCTCGGAGCCCGATCTCATGTCGAAAGTGAGGGGCTGGGTAGCCAAATTAATAAAGGGATCAACTCATCCCGGGGTAGTTCCATTGTGGATCGAAAGCGCAACCGATCATACAGATTTAACCTGGGCGGTATGAAGAGTTGGTGGATTTGGGATTCGTTGGCGATAAAATACAGGTACAATATTATTGCTATTAT
>Ga0209712_10001548_pt1 | contig 19528 bp, 12 predicted proteins | sample ArcOceMetagenome_FD_187443 | JGI IMG/M metagenome (GOLD analysis project Ga0209712, IMG submission 187443) | Marine eukaryotic phytoplankton communities from Arctic Ocean - Arctic Ocean - Greenland ARC118M Metagenome (SPAdes) (version 2) | ecosystem: Environmental > Aquatic > Marine > Oceanic...
TACAGTACAGTTTTTACTTTTTACAGTACTCAGGTACGAGTACACCCCGTACGGTAGCTATGTAGACGCTCATATAAAAACGACAATGAACGTATACGAACAAGAAACACCATCACCGCCATCCTCCTCCTCTTTCAATAATTACACTCCCACAGAGATCTCATCCGATGCGTACAATTATACGCCTCGTAAGGATAGTCGATTGAGTCTTTCTCGGATTAAACGAGAAAGACGAAAAAGGGAGATGGCTGCTCGCTCGTGTATGTCGAATTTGAAACGAGACGACTGTTATGGCGGTGTTGTTGAAGTTGGACCTGGAGTTGGAGCTGAAGTGGTGCAGGTAAATGATGATGATGGCGCCATTTGCAGGGAAAGACGGGAGGGCTATGATCTTGTCACGACTGAATCGAATCATCATGCGATTAATACTGCTTTTATCGGTGACAAATTGCCGACACAATCAAAAGAGTTGGAATCATCTCCGGACGATAATAAAAACGATGAAGAATTCAATTTTGATTTGGGTGAGATGGATTCGTCCTCCTCTGATGATAGCAGCGATGGTGACGGCGGAAGCTACAATGACAATGAACATGACAACTGCTTTTATGGCAATGATTCGGATGTGGAGAATATGAATATGTACGGAAACATACCGGCACAGTCTTTATCGAGACAAACTTCCTCAGTGGATTTGGATGATGACAATATCAAGAACAATTCGGAAATTGATCATGGTTCAGATAGAGGTTCTTATAACAAAAAATATATTTTCCTTGATGATGATGATGATGATGATGATGACATTGTGCAGACACGAGCGTCTTCCCGTCGAAAAAGAAGAATAACAATTTGCGAGGATAACGACGAGGATGATAACGACAGTGATCTAGATAAAAGAACCGCAGCGAATCATCGAAAGTGCCATAGAGATCCATATACCTTTGAAACGCAACAATCACAAAATAATATATCCTCTCCTCTCCTTTCACCCAGACGAGACGATAGCCCCCTTCTCTCACCAACACGAGATACCGATTTAATGTCACCACACAATGACGACACAACGCAAGACATTGTCAATTCTATGCATCAAACGACTGCTCATTTATTAAGTCCCAAAGAATTGCAATTTGAAACAAACGAATCCGCCAAACCTTCACGTACAGCGTATCCAGTTGCATTATCCACTGGAGCAAAGAAACCATCTCCGATTCGACAAGGATTGCGCACATCTCCCTTCCCTCGCCATTCCTTCTCGCGAGTTTTTCACAATACTAATTCACCCCTTGGTGGAACTAATGAAGATTTGATTGAATCGTCCGATAGTGACTGTGATAGCGACATAGACGATTTGTTAATCTTGCCCAAGAAGAAGAAATCGCTCACGAGGGAGAAAGAGTGCGGCGTCATATGCTTGGACTCGGATGATGATGGTGATGATGGCGATGCCGGTGACTACAACCAGGACGAAAATAATGCTGAAGATTATGATTTGCAGCAAGCGATTCGGACTTCCCTTCTTCCCGAATGGGGTGGCTCAAGATCTAAGTTGGGTTCAGGTTCTACTAGCAATCTTCATTCCACAAGAAAACGTGCAAGAAATTCGTCCTCGAGTTCCACGGAACCAATATCAAATACACGATTGAGCGCTGTTGCACGGAATAGTTTGAGGAGAGTATCAAATGATGCACCATTATCAATATCAATTGGTGGATCAAATCGAAGGGATTTGACGGGCGGTTCAGGATTAGGGCTTGGTGGGTTTCAAGTGAGGACCGAATATGAACCATTTGATGAGGATGGGGACAACGAAGAAATGCCTCCTCCTGCGTCCCGGTCTAGAAAGACTATTTCTACCCGCACGGCTTCTTCGTCTAGGTCGAGGAGCAATAGCACAGCGAGTACTGGAGCGACGACTCGTGGCAGAAAACGTAAAACTACCAAGAAAAAATATACCAAGAAAGGTGGAAAGGGAGGTAAAGGACGGAAACGCAATTACAAAAGGAAAGGAAACAACAGCTTTGCTGCCCGATCGTCGTCTGGAGGCGCATGGTCTTCAAATGAGAGGGGCATATCTTCCTTCCGTGGCCGCAATGGTTCTTCTTCAGGCCAATATATGGAAGTTGGAAATATTGATCCTAATCTCGGAAGTGCTGGTGGTGCATCGATATCCTTCGAATAACATGGTCTGTCGTCCTTATTACGTACACGTACTTCCAAATCGCCATCCACTAATTTTCTAAATACGCACCCAAAATGGATGGCAATGATGAGCGTATCTATTATTAAATGAACCTGGATTTTATGTGAGGTTTCGTTGGTTATTATTTTTAAGGTATTTTATCAAACCAAGAAAATCTAAGAGAATGATCTCTCGTGTGCCCCAACGCTACATTTTACCCATTTTTAAACGAGGTAGTACCGAGATCCACTCCCGGTCTTTACCACTTGACCCGCTTCGACGGTTCCAGAAGTGATTGCACTAGTAGTGATACGTTCACCCTCATCGAAATTAGGCGATCCGCTTATGAATCCTGTGATAGACTTGTTACGATTTTGACGCCACTTCACCAGTTTTGGTACTCCTCGTGGGGCTGCCATCTTCTTTGGGGCTGCCACCTTCTTCGGCGCCGGGCTCACTTTAGCTGCAGGCTTGTTCTGAAGAGAGACTGTACGCGCAGCAGCGGGTTTTGGGGGCGAAGAAGCGGGTGGCTTTGATCCCTTCGGGGCCAAGTAGTACTTCGATCCAGAAGTTGTCTGGACGAGGGCGCCATCTGCAGAATCAGTAGTGATGGGAGATGACGTGATAGACTCGCCGTCAGTGAAAGAATTCGATCCTGGAATTCACGGACAAATATAATTAGGATTATGCATTTGAAATAAAAATGTGTAAAACTACGTCAATGTGTGTAGGAAATGAATTCTCACCTGAAATGGCGCCTGTGATAGACCCATCTCTGTTCTGTCTCCATCTGAATAAGGTAGGGACGCCACGAGGAGCGGTTGACACAATCTTGGGAGCTTTCTTTCCTGTCCCAGCAGGCGATGATTGAGAGGAATCGTCGTCGTCGGATTTACCAAAATTAAGAAATCCGAGTGAAATTGTGGAACGAGATTTGGCGCCAGAAACAACTTTTTGAGCCTTCTTTGCTTGTGCTTGCTTTTGAGTTGCGGCGGAGGCAGCTGCTCTCTTCTCTTCAGCCTCTTTCCTTCTGGCTTCGATAGCTACGAGAGAGGCTTGACGCTTTTCTTCGGCTTGCTGTTTTCTTGCCTCTGCAGCTGCAAGAGCAGCTTGGCGCCTCTCCTCGGCTTGCTGTTTTCTTGCCTCTGCAGCGGCGACGGCTGATGCTTTCTTTTTTTCGGCAGCTGCAAGAGCAGCTTTACGCCTCTCTTCTGCTTGCTGTTTCCTTGCCTCTGCAGCGGCGGCTTTTTTCTTTTCCTCGGCTTTTTTCTTACGCGAATCTGCCAGAGCAGACGGAGTTGTCTTCTGTGGCTTTTGTGTACTACCGAACGCACCACCGGACCTAGTTACGGGCTTCGTTGACTTCGGTGTCAAAAAATATCTGTCGAAAATTGTTAATAAATGAAAATAGATTAGTGAGAATAAACTAAAAATTGTTCTTGACGTGGGATTACAAAGGTTGTACGCACCTGGAGCCAGATATGGTCTGAACCACACCTCCATCAACTGCGGTACTAGTGATGGGCGATGTGGTGATTGATTCTCCATCTTCGTAAGCCCTGGACCCTGAAATGAGCCCAGTCATTGAATCATCGCGATTTTGCCTCCATTTTGACAGTGATGGAACACCACGAGGAGCCTTGGATACAACCCTTGGAGTCGCCTTCGTTCCAGCGTCTGAGGATGTAGTCATAGTGGACTCTGCATCGGTACCACCAAAATTAAAGAAACCAAGTGAAATCGTTGCACCTGGTTTAGCTTTCTCAATCACTTTCTCCGCCTTCTTCGCTTTTGTCTTTGATAGAGGCACAGATTTAGTTGCAGGTGGATTATTTTGGAACGCAGGACGAGAAGCTTTTGGTGCCAAAAAGTATTTAGAACCTGAAGACGTCTGGACAACCGCATTATCGACAGCATCACCAATAATAGGAGAAGTCGTGATAGATTCGCCATCATTATATGCATTGGAACCTAATACAAACTTCGTGAGATATTTGGCACAAAATACAATTGGAAATTGGAAAGGGAAATATGTTCTCACCTGAGATAAGGCCAGTGATGGATTTATCTCTATTCTGTCTCCACCTTATAACGGTTGGTACCCCTCTAGGAGCGACAGAAGATGTGTTTGTCGCTGAAGAGGATTCGTTGTCAGATCCGCCAAAGTTGAGAAAGCCCAATGATATTGTCTGACGGGGTTTTGCCTCAGAAATTGCATCCTCCGATTTTTTAGCCTGCGCCTGTCTTCTTGCTTCGGCAGCCGTGGCCGCAGCTGCCTTTCTCTCCTCTGCTACTGCAACGGAAGCTTGACGCTTCTCTTCAGTCTTGCGCTTCCTTCTTTCCTCTGCTACTGCAACGGAAGCTTGACGCTTCTCTTCAGCCTCGCGTTTCCTTGCTGCTGCAACCTCTTGCTTCGCAATTCGCTTCTCTTGAGCTTCTCTCCTCTTTGCCTCAGCCGCTTCAGCTGCTGCTACTCTTCTTTCCTCTGCCTCTCTTCTACTTGCTTCGGCTGCAGCTTTGCGCTTCTCAGCAAGTTCCTTCGTTTTTGCTTGAGTATCTTGCTGGGTTGATTGTGATGTTGAAGCTTGGTCCTCATTCTTCCCAAAATTAAAGAATCCAAGTGAAATAGTTGCGCCGGGTTTAGCCTTTGAAATGGCCTTTTCGGCTTTTTGTACTTCCACCTTCTTTTGATTGCTTGCCCCAAGCGAAATGGTACCACCCGTTGAGGAAGACACTTTTTTCTCGGCCTGTTTTTTAGCTTCATCTTGCTTCCTAGCGGCGATAGCAGCTTGTCGTTTTTCTTCGGCTTCACGCCTCTTGGCGTCTGCTTGAGACTTTCTTTCCTCTGCTTGTTGTCTTCGCGCCTCGGCAGCAGCTGCTCTCTTTGCTTCTGCAATCTGTTTTGCCTTGGCTTGCGTGTCCTCTTTGGGATCAATAGAAGTCGCTACTTTAGATGATGCTCCAAAGAATCCTCCACCTAATGATCCCTTCTTCGCAGCCAAATAATACCTGGTGGGAAGGGAAATAAAAGATTACGTCAAAAAAGTAGAATATAAATTAATCTTCCCAGCTCTTTCAGAAATAGACAACGTACCTTGAACCAGACTTAGTTTGAACGACAGAATCAGCGGATGGATCCCTCGTGGTAATTGAGGACGTAGTGATTGATTCTCCAGTACGGAATGATGTTGATCCAGAAATTGAACCAATGATAGATCCGTCTACATCCTGAACCCAGTTTGATAGGGTGGGTACTCCTGCGGGAGCACCCGTGACGGACTTGGAATCTTCATCATCTTTCTGCTGTCCAAAACCAAAAAACCCAAGTGAAATAGTAGCACCAGGTTTAGCTTTGTCCACAATAGACTCAGCTCTTTTCGCGCGGAGATCAGCAGCTCTCTTTTCTTGAGCGTCCGCTCTGTCTTCGGTGGCTGCTTTCCTTTGTTCGGCAGCCTGTTTCTTCTTGACGGCAGCAGCAAGCTCAGTCTCTTTACGCTTTTGGGCTCGCTCTTCGAGAGCTTGTTTCTGTTTGGCTTCAGCTTCCTGTTTCTTCTGAATTTTAGCTAAATTGGGTCTTTTATCTTCAATTGGTTTGTCTACGGTAGTTTTTTCCTTATTGATCAAGTCCTTGTTAATCAAATTCTTTAAACTAACCTCGCTAAAGACAAAATCTTCGACCTTTTGCTTTGCCTCTTTCGGAGGTTGAGGAGAGGCTGCCTTCGCTTTCACAGGCTTTGGCATTGAAATCTTTGGTGCTTTGATTTTTGGGACACTGACCTTCGGCAATATTGTCTTGGGTGTGGATGGCTTCGGCAGAGGTGCCTTCTTTTTCGGTGGGGCTGCAGCGAGAGAATCCTTCTCTAATTGTTTTAATAATGATGGAGGAGGTGGCATCTCAGGTGGCTTGGGGACCATATCCGGAGAAGTTGGCAGTTGACGAGATTTCGCCTGTTCGGTCTCACCCGGAATGATATTTGAGACCGCATCCGTAATCTATGATTTGAGATTATGGTGTGAGAACATTTATTATAATCAAATACAGCGTACATGTGTATTGTAATTTCAATCATTGAACTCACATCGTCGAGTGTTTTTTTAGGCAAAGCAACAGCTTCTTCCACAGCCTTTTCAATTTTGTCTTCTACATCCTCCACAGCCTTTTCAATCTTGTCTTCTACATCCTCCACAGTTTTGGCAACCGCTTCTTTTGTAACTTTTACAACTCTACCTGGAGTCGCCTTTACTTCATCCACTGCCTTCTTTGCAGCGGTCTCGATCTCAGTTTTAGTTCTATCTGCAGATTGAATAGCTGCATCCTTAACCTTGTCAGGAATCTGTTTGAGCTCGCCAGTAATCTCTTCAGCTGCCTCGATGGCCGCATCCTTGACCTTGTCAGGAATCTGTTTAATTTCTTCCGTGGTCTCTTCTATTTTTTTATCTACAGCGTTCTTGATATTGGCAGGGATAGCCTTGGCATCATCAACCGCACTGTCAACAGCATTGGATACGGACGAAGCAATAGAATCAGCGACGGACGACACTGAACCGCCGATTATACTCCGGGTAGCCTGTCCGATTTCATTGTCCTGTTTTCCAATACCAAATGCGGCTGCTCCAAGGGAGATACCTAATGCAAGAGGCGGAATGGCAGGCCCAATATCAATACCACTCGTCATAAAATATATATCCAGCGCGGCACCAGCAATGGCACCAAAGGCCGCAGCACCGAAGGCAGAATTGATTGCCTCGCCTGTTAAAGAATCAGCTCTCTTACGAGCCTCTAGTTCGGCAGCTTCGACTTTCCTCTGTTCGGCAACAGCAACTTGTCTGCGTTTATTCTCTTGGATATCATTCTGTTTCTCAATGAGTTTCGTGGTAACGTCCTCTGCGGCGGCTAGTTTCCCAGTAGCAAGGGTTTCCTTTTCGTCAGCGTCTGCTACTTGATCAACATCAATGAGTTGGTCGGGGGCGTCGGGAGCCTGTTTGATATTCAGATTCTGAAGCGCAATTTCGGCTTCCTTAATAGCGGCTTCAGCCTCGGCTGCGACTTTATCGACTCCTACTACAGGCCTGGGTGCTTTTCCCTCTTGTGATTCATCGTTATCAGATTGAGCATACAACACAGTCGTAGCTTTGGCTGTGTGAATAGGAAGAGTTCTAAACAGAGGCTGTTGCTTGGAAGAGTCAATCTCTCGAAGCGAAGAGGATCGCTGAGGAACAACAAATGCATCAGCAGTTAGAGACGATGTTGCAAGAACTACGTATAGGCTGGCCGAAAATACCCTCATGATGAAAGAAATAATGGATACTCGAGAGTCAAGCACCAATATTCACCCTTCACTCTAGATGCGAATAAATAATGGAGATACGCACAAGGAGCTTTCGTATGAAAGTAGTATCCGTTTATGTACTTGTATCTTGATGGAAACAAGGTAGTTGAAAGGGTTCAATTTCAGTTTTATTAGGTGTTAGGTGTCGTGTCCTGTGTCACCCGTGAGAATCTCTCTAAAGTAACACGCGAGCCTCTTGGTATCTAAGTTGATTTTAGAAGAAGATCCAAATTCAAAAAGAGGGGGGGGGGGCGACCGGAGGGTGAAAAAAGGAAAAGCCGCCGGGTTTAGAATTATTTAGCTTCAAGTTGTATAAATACAGTATGTACACCACGCAGCCGAACTTCAACCTGTCGTAGCGTAGTAGAGGGTAAACCCATCACCCCGGTCGCGACGGCAAAAAGCACAAAACTCTGTTTGATCTTTGAATCTTCAATCTTCAATCTTCAATCTTCAATCTGGTTTGTTTGTGAACAAGCCGGGTTCCGACATAAACGCAGCAAGGGCAACGAAGGAGTTTAGTTTCAATGCCGGTCAAACCGTCAATCTAACTGTAGTCACTAATTCTAAAGTCGTCATATTGTGGGTGATAATAAACCCTATCGCCGACCAACCCTACTAGCCTGCCCACGTGTGTGGGGGGGGTGGTTGGTCAGTAATTAAAGAGAGTGGAGGGTGGGTATTTATTTACTACAGTACGTGTACGTCGTTGGATCGGATGTTATTACTTGCCAAAAATCTCCCCCGGCCGGTCGTTCCGTCGTCCAAAGGAGAAACGTCTGTCCATCGTTTTCCCACTCACAGATAAACGGAGAATTAGTGAATGAAGGTGCTCCTTGCTTGTGACTGGCTTTTAAAAATAAAACTACTAAAATGATAATGCAGCAACCCACCAATTTGAAATTTCGAAATTTTTAAATAAACAATTTGAAATTAGCTATTTTTTAATGATAGTATTCGTATTGATTTAGAATTTAAACCGTGATTGAAGCTAGGGGGGAAACGGACGAAAACAGACTATTACAATGTTATGTCCCCTGCCTGGGGTTATCAATATCCATTGCAATGTTTTGGCTTCGCACAGTATTATGTACCAACACATCAAACCAAGCTTAAAGTCTGCTCTGAGGTCTGAGGCAGACCATGACACCATGAAGGAGCTTGCGGCATTGGAATCAATGACAACGCAAAGGCAACATCCTTCCCTCAAAAACTGCGGAAAGAAGAGTATAATAATATCCTTCGATAATCAACATTCTTCGACATTCCATGCACCTTGGTTATGGCATAATGACAGCCGTAACATCATTACACCCTCTGGTCAGAGGAAACAGTCTCCAGGATACTGGAACAGCGAGGCTGCTATTGTCCACGCTTCAATCCGTCATGGTTCGGATATAGATATTGTTTCTCTACGACAAGAAGTCTGTCAAAATGCGGATTTTATAACGAAAAGTGGTGCAATTCATCCGATCAACACTTGCATTGCAGTGGATGACACTACACGTTCTTGTAAGATAAAAAATGATGGTGATGTTGGTGTGAATGCGGAGCTATCTGAATTAATGCTTGTCATTACATGGAATCGGCCGATACATAAAGATGCAGATATCGAGAATGAGAACTGCAATTCAATTTATAATTTGTTGTGGCTTAAGCAATGGGCTTATGACTCATTTGCCACCACTGCATCGAGATTGAAACGAGAGGTTTCCGATGAGCATACGTTTTTGTATAAATACCGACAAATCAAAGATAGAGAGGGAATTGCCGCTGTGAGGGAGATGCATGATGGTTTGGTTAGTGTTGATTTTCGTCATGTCGAAAGTGACAACATTGACAATCATTCACTAAGATTTTTTGATGTGAGTTATTTGAAATCGCTCTACTTTTCGCAATTTTTATATTTGTATTTCGCACTCATTTCATCTGTCTCTCCCGCCTCACTCAGGGAATATTCCTAGATGGAGCTGCTATTGTAACAAATGCACCCTGTATCTCTAGCCAACAAACACCCGAAGATATTGTATCCAAAGTTGGAAGAAGCATTTCCGGTGGATCACTCTCCCATGGCGCATTATATGGCGATACTTTCCACGTCCAATCCGCGCCTGATGCCATCAATATAGCCTACACATCAGCGGTACTATGCCCCCACCAGGATCTAGCATATTATGAATCCACACCAGGTTTCCAACTCTTGCACTGTGCCTCCATGACTAGAAATGTTCTTGGTGGAGAGAGTATCTTGATAGATTGCATGGCTGCCGCCCATCGCTTCCGGCAACTTGCTCCAGATCTATTTGAGATTCTAGTCAAGTGTCCAGCAACATTTGTAAAGAGTAGGGTTGGGGCTTACATGACTTTTACTGCACCTCATATAAGTCTCCACAATGATGGGTGTTGTGATTTGAATGATATGGATAGAGAAATTGTGAACGTACATTGGGCGCCACCGTTTGAGGGCCCGCTGCAAATTCACCCTGATCGTGTAGAGGATTATTTTAAGGCGTATGCTGCATTCGAGCTGATGTTGGATAATTCCAAGTGTCCAAAAGCTTGCAGCGAAGCGAGTAGTATTGGTTTGGACTTGGCGATATGTTTGTCAGAATATGCTAGAGACTATACGTGGGAATATCGTCTCAAGCCTGGAGAAATTTTGGTTTTTAATAATACGAGGATGTTGCATGGTAGGAGAAAGTTTGAGATTATTAAAGGAAAAAATGACGGTGGTGGTAGTTTTGAGAGGCATCTTATTGGAGCATATACAAACATTGATGATAGCCTGAATCGTTACCGAGTGTTGCTGAATGAATCTGGTCTAGCAAGTGGTGGCCGGGTAATACCCAATGTTGGTAATGGAACTCGGAGCGTTTTACCTACGGTTTAAAATAAGACATTTTATTTTTACACTCACATAAAACCAACCAGAACCAACTCACACATTCTTAAACTCACCTTTCCCTTGACCCCCGCACCTCTTCCACCACCACTCACAGGGAAATTGTCAATTTAAGCCAGCGCGTACCCCTATTTTAGTCGAAATTAAATCGTATCAACAAAATGACTCCAGTTGTTGAGGTTGGCAATTTGAAAATTTTGATGTCTACACGTATTCATACGTGTACTCAGGTGTACTGAGTATTTTCAAAAAAACGAGGTCCACTCAACAAGAAACCACAATTTTCATAAAGTACACTTTTGAACAAGCAAGGTACGTTCACATATGACCGCTATTTTACTATTTTGCATTACAGAAGACTCGACTCACAAATCTCTTGATAGCAACTCCTCGCAGCAGCCAGCAACTAGCAGACGACAAACAACAACAACAATGAAGACACGCATCTCAGCTACCTTTTTAATCCTTTCGGCTCTTGTCGCCTCTGCTTCTTCTGAAATATTAGCAGGTGAGTATGTGCACTGTTCATATCTTTATTTCTCCTGCTGTCACTTTGTGAATAAGTTCAACGATGTTCCCCTGTGCTGAGATGTTTCGTATTGTGTTCCTCGATATTTTGTGTTTTTACTCACGTCTCCTTGACAACATGAAAATAGAAACGAACCTTCGTGCTCTAAAGGCAAGTAAGGCTCCCAAGGCAACTAAGGATCCCGCTGCTACCAAGGCTCCCAAGGCAACTAAGGAACCTAAGGCCAAGACACCCAAGGCACCTAAGGACCCATCTGCTACCAAGGCACCCAAGGCAACTAAGGACCCATCTGCAACCAAGGCACCCAAGGCAACTAAGGATCCATCTGCTACCAAGGCTCCTAAGGCAACTAAGGATCCCGCTGCTACCAAGGCTCCTAAGGCAACTAAGGAACCTAAGGCCAAGACACCCAAGGCAACTAAGGATCCCGCTGCTACCAAGGCACCCAAGGCAACTAAGGCACCCAAGGCTCCTAAGGCCTAAAGAACCAAGGCTCCCGCCGTGCCTCGTCAGGAATTGAGTGCTGCCGGCTTTAGAACGATTTAGAGCTGGATAATACTTGATTGTGTGTACATTACACGTACTTAAATATATAAACGTATTTTTATCAGCTGCATCTTGAACTTGTTGCACGGTATTATAGTTTAGTGGGTTCAGTTTAGTCCTCTTCCCTAAACACTCATATGTTTTTGCGTGGCATCATCAACACAGCATCTAATGCCTTGATTCAATGCCTTGCTTTGGAATCCCAAGCCTGCACTGGACACATTTATACATTCTGTGTGGTATTAGGCTCACTATGTATAAAATTAGTTGTATCCACATATTGCATTTGCATCCACGCATTCAACATGCGATACTTGCATTTTTCTCCATTTGAAAATGTGAGCACATCTCGAATCTTCAATCTGCTCAGTAGGAGTGGGGGTTCAGTTATCACCCCCCCCATTTATGACGTTAGCCCAACACAACTGAGATTTCGAAAGGCAAGAATAATGAGTGATCCCGCACGCACACACACATAAACGGCAAAGACACAATAGCTAGTAGCTTTAGCGGTACATACCAACTTCACTCTTCAGCACAAAGATTTACACACACTCATTGGCAGCCAGCATCTTGAATCTGTAGAAATCGCAAGTTCGAAACTGATCAGTGACGGTATCAATACACCAGGTACCAATAACAAACTGCAATCATTAAAACAAAAAACTATTAAAAACAAACATCGCTAAACCGGTCAGTCCGCTACCACCGCTAATATAAAATATAAAAACACACACGCAAAAATGAGCGACCTATCCGACTCGGACGAGTCCCTCCCACTCACCGCCACCTCCAAAAAGCGCAAACAACCCCCATCCTCCAAAACCAAAAAACGCAAAAAAGTCCCAGAATCCATGATTGACGACTCCGCCGTCCTCTCCGGCTCCGAATCCGACTCGGAAGAAGAAGAAGGTGAAAACGAAGAAACCAACAACGACTACATCCGGGATGGTTTCGTGGTGGACGAAGCTGAAGAGGATGTGAAGAAGAAGGGGGGAGATGGATTGGAAGACAGTGATGATGACGATGATGATTCCGACGATGAGGCGACGAAGAGTAGGAAGGTGAGGAGGATGAGAGCAACGGATCGGTTGGATGAAGATGATTTAGCGCTGATTAGTGAGGCGAGGGGGGTTACTAAGAAAGTTGGTGCGACTGATGAGGAGAAAAGGGAAAGGATGGGAATCAAGGCTCGGAGTGAGAACGAGTTGAAGAAGGGTCTGTTTGATGCTAGTGACGATGAAGATGAGAGAGGCGCCGGTTCCGCTAAAAAGAAGGGGAGAAAGGCCGGGCCGAGGGGACGAGCTGTGGAAACTTTTGATGAAGATGGAATGGATGACTTTATTGAATATGACGATGAAGACGCTCGTGATACGGGACGATACCGTGATGATGATGATGATATGCTCGGTAATAGAGAAGGAATTAGCGAAGCACAACTCAATGAGGCCAATGATATTTTTGGAACTGACTTTATGGATTTCATGGCGGGCGGTGGCCAGGGGGAGGACGAAGATGATGATTACGAAGACAAGGATAGATCTTACCGCGAGAGGGGTGTTGGAGTAGACCTCGGGGTTGACTCGGGGGAATCCTCTGACGAAGATCTCTTTGCCTCCGATGATGAGGCAGGATCGGGGCTCACTTCTGATCAACGTGCTGAGGCCCTTCATCTCAAAAAAGAAAAGAGACAGCTAAAGAAAGCCAACCGGAGGAAGGCTGCTGCCAAGAAAATTTCGGATAGAAGGAAGGCAAAGCTTCGTAGAGCTTTTGAGCCTGTTCAGTTGATCGAAAACTTTTGTACAGAGAGGGATGACGAGATTAGGGCCAAGGACGTCCCCGAGCGGTATTTTGATATGCGTACTCCTTTTCATGGTCCAAAGAACTTGGATGATTTAACGAAGGAGTTCTCGCTAATGGAGGAGGATGAGGCGGCTTGGATGATCACTAGAATTCCTGCTGTGGCAGCTGAGCATTCAGCTATTGACTCGGATTATGACATGAGCATGAAAATTGATGGAGAAGGTATGGAAGAGATTGAAAAGAAGCAAAGAAATATTATCGTCTCTATCATGCTTGCTTTGAGATACGTGCATTGTGATAAACTTGAACCGGAGCTTATTAAGAAATATCGACAGGATACTGTTACTTCCCGTGCTGTCAGGGAGAACCTGTATGCTGTCTTGGATGAAGATACCGAATGGGAAAGAATCTTAAATGCCAAGAAGAAAGTAGCAACTTTACTCGGAGAACTCGTAAAGATTGCTGATAGTGATGATGCACTTGGCGCGGATGAGGATCAAGTTGCCAAACTAAAGGAAGATCTAAGGATTGCGCAGGAACGTTTGGATGAGAGCGTGAGGGATGAACAGCGTATCAAGGGTGAAATTGGGGAATTAGATAACGATGATGACGACGATGATTTATTCGGAGATGATGAAGATGATGATAAGGAGAAGGTGAGTGAATGAATTCTTTCAATTTCGTCTCAGTGCTGAAAGTATACTCAAAATTAATGATAAATGTCTGCAGAATGATGAAAAAGAGAAGAAGAAAAGTTCGCTTGAATCTCATCTCAAAACTGCAACGAACTTGGTACAAGTTTGTGCAGAACAAGTCACTCAAATCACTGCTTCGTTGAGACTCTCTGAAGAAAAAAGCGCACTCTCCAATCCTGGCCAAAGAAATGCTCTCGACACGTCGAACAAGGTTTGCAAAGAGAAGCTTTGGAACGCACAAGATTATGAGGGATATGTGACTTCGTTGAAGGATTACCGTCAAATTTTGGACGTCTACAGATACCTGAGTTTAATTAAGGAAGGTACTGATGCCATTCGTTCCAAGAATGCTTTGGCGAATGATGAAAGCGCAAAGAAGAAGCGAAGCAGGAGATTTGATAGGGATTATTATCGTACCTGTGTTTCACAAGGTCTTCGCTCCATCACTTATAAATTCGCGTTGTCGCCATTCCGTGCGGGTATTAAATTGGAGGATAATATGGCTCTGTCGGAAGGATTCAACTGGGACAAGGTTGTTCCAGGAGATGCTAGCGGCGATCCAAGGAAATGGAATGCGCCTACTGTCGAGGGTACTGATCCTTCTAGTTTTGCAAGTGACTTGGTGTCCAGCGGAGAGCTTGTACTAATTGGCTCGATGAAGAAAGACAGCGAATTTGACGATATTGAAGCTAATGACCCACTGCGAGGATGTAGATATGTTGCCGCAATGGAGCTTGCTTTTGAGCCAAGGATAAGGAAGCAACTGCGTGATCTCTATAGATCTAAGGCAGTTCTTAGTTCACGCCCAACATCGAAAGGATTGGATAGCATCGACCCCTTTCACGAATTTTATGGTTTGCACCTTCTACGTAACAAAAGTGTCAAAGATCATTTTCCACCTGATGAGCGTGAAACTGAAATGAAGAAAACGGGTCTTAACTCAGAGGAACGAAAAGAATTCGATGACAAGCTTAAGCGTGTTGAACGTGATAGTTGCATGCAGTACACGAACCTTCTCAAAGCGGAGAGAGGCGGCCATTTGAAATTTCATATTCATTTACCTTTTGTAGATGGAGGTCTTTATGATCATGAATGGTACAAGAAGGGCGATGATTATTTCAATAATCGTGAAAACCAAGATTTTGCTGTGATGATTCAAGAACTTGAGAAAATTTATTTGCCATCTAATCCTGATACCGATGAGTGGAACGAGGAACGCAATAAGATTCTTCGATTTGCTCTCAGTAATTTTCTCCTTCCTCAATTTGAAGCCGAGATGAAGCGCGATTTGCGGGATGCTGCTGTGAAGGTCGGTATCGATGCAGCTGGTAAGAACCTCAAGACGATGGCTATGGAAGGACCATATCGTCCATCGCATCTTCTCGGTGAAAACAGATTTCTTGCCCCAACCGGTGATTTGCCAATTGTTGGTGTGTGCTGTTCGGCAGACGGTAGAGAGGCTTCCTTCTTGGCTGCCGTGAATGAGAGAGGAGAGCTCATTGACCACCTTGCAATCCCTGCTGGAACACAGATTGATGGCGGCAAAATGGAAGAAAAGGCTATCGATTTCTTGTGTGGCACTCGTCCATCTGCGATCGTCGTAGGGTCGCTTGCTGGATTGCCGTGCCGTCTTGTTGCACGTAAACTTGGAGCACTAGCCACCCAGGCTACTGAAAAGTGGAACAACAGATATATTCAGGGACAGGAAGAAGAAGATGATGAGTACGAATCTCGAAAGGATAATTTTCGTCAACAGTATGGTCATGATGACGATAACGATGACGAGCAAGAGGAGTGGAAATGCAATGTTGAGATGGTCGATGACAATATTGCTCAGCTTTTCGGCCGAAGCATACGGGGAAAGAAGGAATTTCCTGATAGCGCGATTAATCTGAAATGCGCAATTTCAATTGCCCGCTATGCAAAGGATCCCTTGGCTGAAATAACATATGCGTGGGGAGTTGCCAGTGATGCAGGAATGTTTGGAACAGAAATGCTTTATATGAATATTCACCCGTTGCAACAGCTACTGCCGAAGGCGTTACTGCTTCGTGAGTACGAAAGAGTTCTTTGTCAAGCTGTTGCTGAAGTGGGTGTCGATCTAAACTCGTCGTGCAAATATGATCATCTCCATGGATTGCTTACTTTTGTACCCGGCCTCGGCTCGAGAAAGGCAGCTAGTTTCAAACATAGTTTGGACCGTATCGGTGGCGTTATTGCGTCGCGAAGAGATATTCTTGCTAAGCGCCTCGTTGGTCCTGTTGTTTACAATAACGCAATTGCATTCTTGAGGATCCGTGATATTGACGCTTTGAGCAACCAGTTGTTGCATCCTTTGGACGATACCCGTTTACATCCTGACGTTTACGTCCGTAACACTTGGGCTACAAAAATTGCAATTGATGCCCTTGAGATGGATAATGGCGATAACGAATCCAATGCAGATAAAGAGGATAGAGCTATTTCTGCAATTCGCGATATTATGCAGGATTCTCGCAATCAAATTAAAACATTGTTTGAAGCAACTAAGGACGAGTGGGAACGTGAACATGGTTATAACTTTAACGTCAGCGCCTGGAATCCCAAGATTAATGTCCCAGACGATAGATGGCGTGACAAGGTTGACGAGTTGGACCTAGAGACTTTTGCCAACATAATCGAAAGCTCCGGCGCAGGAAAGTGGTTGAGTCACTTGACAATGATCAAGTGGGAATTCCGTCTTCCATTTGAAGATCCAAGGTTGCCAATGGAGCCTCTTGACAGAGAAAAACTATTCCGCCTTCTTACTGGCGAAACTGACCAGACTATTTGTCCTGGAAAGGAAGTCACTGGAAAGGTCGCGAGAATTAGTGATTTCGGAGCTCATTTGAAGCTAGAGGGCGATGTTCCTGCATTCATCCCATTGAGAAATCTTGCGGATGGGCACGTTGAGTCGGCTGAGGATGTGGTCCAAATTGGAAACATTGTCACAGCTGTTGTTACCGACGTAAAGAAGGATCACATGAGTGTTGATCTCAGTTTAAAGATAGATGACTTTAGGAAAGACCCCAGCTCTTGGGAACGTCCCTCGACCTTGCCTGCACTTGATATGTGTTTTGACAAGGTTGCTGCGGCTGATATCGAAAAACAAAAGAGCAAGGAACGTGAAGATCGCCTTACTGCTGCTAGAAGTGCTATTACTGGCGAATCTAATGGGGGCTCTAAGGCACCATCTATGGGACGAACAAATAGAGTGACTCGGCGTGCATGTGCGCATCCTGCTTTCCGTAATGCGAATAATGATGAAATCATCAAAGAAATGAAGGACGGCGGTGATGCCATGGTCGGCGAAGCTTTGATCAGACCAAGTAGTAAAAATGCTGACGTTTTGGCAGTGAACTGGCTTGTTCGCCCGGGTGTCATAAAGGTCTTTGAAGTGTCTGAAGATGACAAAGACAATGATGCAAGTGTTGGAAACACTCTGAAAATTAATAATGAGGCGTACGGAAGCATTGATGAATTACTGGCTAGATTTATTGCTCCTATGAACGACCGTGTCGAGGAACTCACAACTCACCGAAAGTTTTTAAATCTTCTCGATGCAGATGTTGACGAGAAACTTCGGAGCATGAGGGTGACAGGAGGGAAAGGAACTTTTTATTATTTTCTTTGTTGGAGTGAAAAACATCCCGGTTACGCATCATTGAAGTATATCTGCACCACCAATCCTAGGTCTCACTATATCAAAATCACTCCAGATGGATTCAAATGGTCTCTAAAGACATATTCAAACCTTGATCAGGTTTTGAATGCTTTCAAGAAGAATCCTGGCGGATCTGCGAGTTCAAGCTCTTCAAAGCACAGCACTGCATCGTCGTCGATGAGATCGTCACAACCAGTGGCTGGTCGTGCATCTCGCTGGGGAGCGAGACCAGCAGCCCCGCCTCCACCTTCGAATATTGGCGACGGCTGGGGCGCACCTCAACAGGCTCCACCAGCTGCTGCCAACGGAGGGTGGGGACAACCTCCTCCTCCTCCTGCCCCGCCAAACTTACCTCCTCCCCCGCAACACAGTTATCCTCCTACTAGACCACCAGGGTCATACAGGCAATAATGCACTTGTGCGTCGTAATGAGGAAGAGATGAGTAAAAGCTGCTAAAAGACATTATGCTCAAAGATTAAATTATAAAAGCGGTATAAATATGTGTGCCCCTTCATTACATCTACAGTCTTGTTGAAGCGGAAAAATAGTCAAATGGAGAGTATAAAAACTACAGCCTTCGGAGGATTGCATCCATGCGATCTAATTGCTTTTACTCGCACAGTTTGTATCTCGTGGTGTGTGATTTTGGCATTTATTTTGTAACGATAAAAATAACTCTACACGTACTGTAAATTCAACTTTTCGTCGTTTAAATTGGACGCCCCAATGTACACGTAGGCCCAAAGAATGATCTTTGTCTTCCCTTCTAAACCATTGCTCCAAGCAAAGGCTCAGTTCGGTGTCTCTTGGGATTTGAATATTCAGTTTCCTTTAAAGCAGCAAATAATTCACGTTTTGGCGCAGCTGATACATTAGCAGGCTTGTTGACTGATGCCATTTCTGAGGGGAGATCCGAGGTGGTCATGGCACTACCAACAACTGAAGGGGTTGCGAATGGCAAATCCACTGGGGTTTGCGTAAGTGACGGTGTTGTTGACATGGCTGCCTGAAGAGGAACAACCCCAAGACAAATACTACTTTGAGATGAGGATGGCACAACATCATGACTGCTAAGGCTTTGCAACGGAGTTTTCAAAGATTCTTGACTAAAAAAACATCTCCTCCTAGAAAGCGGCTTTTTCACTGAGGTCATGTCGATAATAGGCGACACTGAGACTTCCGCGAGCCTTGACTTGATATTTCTATTTGATTCCGTGTCATTCTCGGCGTCTGATTTTGTGAACAGCTTCCTGTTGAGTTCTGGTTGTGGTGAAAACTTGAAAGGTGTTTTCATAAAATTGTCTGAGAGAGGTGTCATTCCATTCACGTTCAATGCACTCGGGCTAAACATAGCTGGGCTTTTACCTCTTGGAGAAAAGAGACTGTTCGAGAAGGTATCTTTAATGGCACTATTTGACTGATTTTGTAATGGTTGCATAAAAGGTGGAGACAAATTCATCATCATAGTAGAAGGAGAAAACTTTAGATCTGCAAAGTCACCCCGTTTCTTTCTCTGCACTCCTGGAGTAAGGTTGAATCTCTGTTCCGATAATATTTGTCCATCGATATCAATTCCTAGTCCCGATGGTACTGGCGCAGGATAATGTCCTTGCTGCAACGCAATCTCCTTGCATGCATTTTGGTTATGTGAAATCAAGGGTGCTGTTTGTCGCGGGGGGTAGGGACTCATACGTGGAACTGAAGGTATTGACATCGGCGGCTCGTGCTCCCTCCGTGGTGCCATAATAGCTTTCTTCCTGTCTGATCTGCTTGAGTTCTTGTTTCGAGGATGCACATTTGCACCTCTGACAGCGGCGAGCACCCCTTCAGTGTCTCCCATAAAATCGAAGCGTCC
>Ga0209712_10001550_pt1 | contig 19527 bp, 20 predicted proteins | sample ArcOceMetagenome_FD_187443 | JGI IMG/M metagenome (GOLD analysis project Ga0209712, IMG submission 187443) | Marine eukaryotic phytoplankton communities from Arctic Ocean - Arctic Ocean - Greenland ARC118M Metagenome (SPAdes) (version 2) | ecosystem: Environmental > Aquatic > Marine > Oceanic...
ACTTACTCACGAGCAGCCAGCTGCCGCACCTAAGAAGAAAGGCCGTGCTCCTAAGCGTGAGGGCTAATTATGTTACAACCTAAACGTATGAAGTTTCGTAAAATGCATAAAGGTCGCAACCGTGGTTATGCTACGGGCGACAGTGTAAGTTTCGGAACTTACGGACTTAAATCCGTAGGTCGTGGTCGAATGACTGCGCGCCAAATCGAAGCAGCTCGTCGTGCTATGACACGTGCCGTTAAACGTCAAGGTAAAATTTGGATTCGAGTTTTCCCTGATAAGCCTATTACTGAGAAGCCTCTAGAAGTGCGTCAAGGTAAAGGTAAAGGTAACGTAGAATACTGGGTATGCCAAATTCAACCGGGTCGTGTGTTATATGAAATGGACGGTGTTCCAGAAGATGTAGCACGTGAAGCGTTTGCATTGGCTGCATCTAAGTTGCCCTTCAAAACAACTTTCGTAACTCGGACGGTGATGTAATGAATGCCACAGAACTGAAAGAAAAAAGCGTTGAAGAATTGAACGCAGAGCTACTTAGTTTGCTCCGTGAACAATTCAACTTGCGTATGCAAGCGAGCACAGGTCAGCTTGAAAAAACTGACGGTCTTCGTAAAGTAAGTCGCAGTATCGCGCGTGTTAAAACCATTCTGACTGAAAAGGCTGCTGCATAATGACTGAACAAACTAGTCGTACAGTACAAGGTCGTGTGGTCAGCAACAAGATGGAAAAGTCCATCACTGTTGTAGTAGAACGCAAAGTGAAGCACCCAATTTATGGTAAATTCATTAAACGTACTACGAAGCTACACGCACATGACGAAACTAACCAATGTAACGAAGGGGATGTCGTGATAATACGCGAATGTCGTCCTTTGTCTAAGTCCAAAAACTGGATGTTAGTAGACGTTATTACTAAAGCTTAATTGCTTTAGTAAACAAAACTAAAAAGGCGCTAACCGTAAGGTTAGCGCCTTTTTATTTATCGATTTTTAACTTGGTTCCAGCTGAAGCAATACCCATAAAATATTCAGGTTAGTTATTTTGCGATGACGATGAACCTTGTAAAATATTTTCCCTCAGTAGAAAAAATCACTGGAAGGTGATACCCAAAACATCAATGTGATGGCCACATAGCATCTGTCGTAAACTTCCTTACCCATATCGTCGCAATTTGAACAACTACTATTGTAGGTACGCATCACTTGTGTATAAAAAATGTCAGTATTGCTTGAGTTACCAACTATTCTCTTTTTACTAGCCGACTACTATATAAAGTCACAGCAGTTTACAGCTCAGAAGACCCATTGCTTTAATATGACCACTTTGGTTGTGTTGCAAATAACATTGGCTGTTTTTGATAAGTAATGAAAAAGTATCAGCCGGCTTTATCTCTCTGCCATGTAATAAAACTCTCTGGTTGCTGCCGAGCTGACTACGATCAACAATCACAGTACTCTGTTGGGTGAATACATTATCAGCGAGTTTTATCGGTTGGCTATTCATCAAACTGCCTATGGCTTGCTCTAATATAATACGCACCTCAGGCGATGAATGCTCAAGCAATGCGGGTTGTAATTCCTGTGCTTGGATCGTTTTACAGCTAGTCAGCACTATGGTCGCCATGACTAAACAACACTTAGCTTTATTAATTTTCACAATGACGTTGGCTCGCTAATAGGCGTTAAAATCTTTATCGACTCAAAAAGGGTATTGGGTGTTTTAATGGCAATGCCAGTGACTGGTATGTTTGTAACTTTACTCTTTGCTTTACCGGTAGGTTTATTTTGAATTGGGCATGAGCCAGTTTCTGCATAGCTGATGGCTGATGCTAGTAAAGATTCGTCTTCATCTCCGAGGATTCGGGTGAAATCATCGGTTACTTTACATCCTGGTAATTGGTCATCAAATATTGGGCTGGAGACAGGGCTAAATCCTTCTGAATATTCCCCAAAATCTTTTGCATTAATGCCTTGAAACTGAATGGTGAAATAGGTGGTACTGCAGTTATCCGTTGCATAAAAACCAAAAGGTTTACCGCATGTCGTATCGCCGATTAACACGACTTCAACATCAACACCTCTAAGGCCATTAATCACCGCCTCGCTAGCTGAACAGGTATTGTCTGTTGCCAGTATAAACACTCGGGTTAAATTAACCGTGGGCAAAGTATTATTAGTAAATTGATTGGTAGTCCAATCAATTTCTCTGGTGTAAAAAGGAGTGGGTTGTAATGAGTCGTCTGTGATTGGATTCTTGCTAGGATATTTATCATTGAATTGTAATGTTTCAAACGTTTGGTTATTGGTCTGTGCACTGCCTGCCACCATGTATGCTACTTGCGAAGCCATCGCCAGCAAACCGCCGCCGTTATAACGCAGATCGATAACCAGCTCAGTGATACCTTGGTCAACGAATTGTTGAAACCCATCAATGAGGCCCTGTTGCCCTGTCCGGATAAATGAATTGAACTGCATATAGCCCATCTGACCTGCATCTGTGGATATGACTTTTACGTTTTGAACAGTTTGCAATTCAATATTTTGTGAGGTTAAGTTGATATCTAACACGTCGTTTTTAGATTCATCTGAAAACACAAAGTTAAAGGTTTCTCCTGGATCAGATGGGAACAACGCAGCGTTAATTTGATCAACGTCTGCTTCATCGCTGGCGTTCACAAAATCAATACCATCAATTGATTTCAACTCATAACCTCTGATGACACTGGCGATGGCAGCAGGTGAATTGGGTTCTGTAAAGCGCACAATTAAACGTCGAGGTGAACTTGCACTCACAAATTCCCAGCTGATACCATATCCAGAAGTGACACCGCTTTGTGTTCGTTGATTGTAGTCTTCAGTTGATTGGGAAAAATGGAAGTTATCTTTAAATGAACCTGATGCTGTGCGTTCATTGGTTTTTAGCTGGCTAAAATAATCAGCGACAGAAAATGATGCCGGGTTGTTATCATCTACTTCGCTATACCAAAGGTAAGTATCGTTAGTCCAAGAGCGGAGCCACATCTTTTCATGCATGCTAGTACCTTGAGAGTCCAAAAATGTATCACCGTTGCTATCTGGGCCTGTTCTTGGGATGGCACAAAGATTTTTATAAACTGAATCATCAGTAAATTCTCCAGCAATCCAAGTTGGTTCTTCAATACTGGGGGGAGGTGGAAAACTTGGTGTCTTCGAACTACTCCCCCCGCAAGCATAAAGTCCAAAGCTAATAACTGTAATGAGTGCTGACAATGTTTTTTGATTCATGATGATCTTCTTCTTCTTTAGACGAGATTTCTTACCAGTTAGATTTTTGTTCAGGATCATTTAAAATGACACTAATTTCCAACTAATAAAGACTAAGACAGCTCAACGTCATGATTAGTTTCATATTTAAGCATTTACGCAAAAGTCTTAATTTTAAGTTTCAGACTTAAGTTTAATTGCAGAACTTGTTAACTGAGTGCCAATCAATGAGAGAACACAATATGCAGTAAAGTAATAAAACCCCTCCCCTGCAGCAGATAAAGTTTGAGTACTGATATCCAAGGCAATCTTAAAACCAAACACGCTAAATTGTTCAGAAGTACTAGTTTCTGCGTGGTTGGTAGACATAATTGCTAGGAAAATAGCAATCACAAACACGTCAGCCATTGACCATTTACCTATAGCTTCCACAAAGTTGATAAGTTTTTTTTCAATTCTCAGTGATTTAGTCAAGTAGGCAGCACAAACCAGTATTGTTTTTAATAATGGAATACACACTGAAAATGCGAATATCAGCGCGGCTACTAGCAATCTTTGGTCTTCCCATAATTCTATAATGGTGGCCATAATAGACAATTCTTTATCTATTAACGACGAGGTGAGGGCTGAACCGCTAAGATTGGCCGCCATTTCCATATTAAATGAAAACATAGTCAATAGTATGCCAGGAAAAAATAGACCTAATGCAAAAATATTAAAGGTAAAGCCAATATGTTTTTTATACATTTTCAAACGTTTTCAAATAAAGCTTCAACTCGCCTGCGGGTGTCTTCGATAGTACTCACATCGGCAGGTGCAATAAATATAGTGTCATCGCCTGCAATAGTTCCCAATACACCATCTTTTTTGCCTAAAGAGTCTAATAATCGAGCAATTAACTGGGCTGCACCAGGACTGGTACGAATAATCACCATCACATTGTTGTGCACAATATCTAAAACAAGTTGTTTAAGGGGACTTTTTGCTGTGGGCATACCTAATTCAGGAGGCAAACAATAAACCATATCCCCCCGGGCGTTGCGTGTACGAACCGCGCCAAATTTACTTAACATACGGGATACTTTGGATTGACTAATATTGTCAAGCTGTTGCGTTTTTAGCGCTTCGACTATATCGCCTTGTGATCCAAAGCTTTCCGTTTTAAGGATGTCTTTAAATGCTTTAATCAGTACGTCTTGCTTAGTATTGGCCATAAGGAACTAGTTGGTGGAATCAATTATTGTATTTTGCAGCATTGCAGGGGTTTAAGCAATTTGCGTGCATAAACAATGCTGAAGAATATATGATAAAACATAGCTGGCTATTAAATCGAGCGAGACCCTAGTATAATAAAGTGTTATTTATACTTTATATATTTTACACCCCAATTAGCTTTAATAATTGCAAAGCAGAACGCTTTTCACAGGAGAGAATCATGAAAATAGCCGTATTAGGTGCAGCCGGTGGTATCGGCCAAGCGTTATCATTATTATTAAAAGTTCAATTGCCAGCAGGCTCTGAACTATCTTTGTATGATGTTGCTCCAGTCGTTCCTGGTGTAGCGGTAGATTTAAGCCACATCCCCACTGGCGTGACAGTACAGGGTTACGGAAAAGATAATTTAGCTGATGCCTTAACTGGCTGTGACATTGTGTTAATACCAGCAGGTGTACCTCGTAAGCCGGGTATGGATCGTTCTGATTTGTTTAACATCAATGCGGGTATCGTTAAAAATTTAGTTGATGCTATTGCGGATAATTGTCCTGAGGCTTGTACTTGTATTATTACTAATCCGGTGAATACAACTGTCGCCATTGCAGCAGAAGCGTTAAAAGCCAAAGGTGTTTATAACAAAAATAAGCTGTTTGGTGTAACCACCTTAGATGTTATCCGTTCAGAAACCTTTGTTGGTAATTTAAAAGGGTTAAACCCAGCTAACTTGCACGTTCCCGTCATTGGTGGGCATTCTGGTACTACTATTTTGCCTCTTTTGTCACAAGTTAATGGGGTAGAGTTTACGGATGAAGAAGTAGCAAGTTTAACGACTCGTATCCAAAATGCAGGTACTGAAGTAGTTGAAGCAAAAGCGGGTGGTGGGTCAGCAACATTATCTATGGGCCATGCTGCTGCAAGATTCTGTTTATCTTTGGTTGATGCTATGCGCGGCGAAAACGTAGTGGAATACACTTACGTTGAAACCAATACTGACGACGCTGAGTTTTTTGCTCACCCAGTACGTCTAGGTAAAAATGGTGTGGAAGAAATTTTATCTTATGGTGAGTTGAGTGAATTTGAAGAAAACGCTAAGAACGCTATGTTAGACGGCCTACGTAGTGATATCGCTATGGGTGTTAATTTCGTTAAAGGTTAGGTTTTATTGAAGCGCTTATAACAAAGCGCTTGAAAAAAAGCTCCTTAGAAGTATTCCTCAAGGGGCTTTTTTTAGATGACGTTACGCAGTAGCGGGGTGGCTGGTGACAGTTTTATTAGTTTGAATCGCTTTTGTGGTTTGTAGCTATCTTTGCCACTGTTGTGAACTAAACCAATAGCGATAATAAGTGACATATCGTCTTTGGAACAAAGTAAAAAATCAAGATGTTTACCGCCTGCTCGTGAAGCTGCATTCTGATGTACAGTCAAAATACCACCTATCTTTGGTCCATGTAAGATAAGAATTCATTTCCTGCCGCTTCTTTGATAAGTCATAAAAACGTACGTTCAACGAGTGTGAATAAGTTACCTTTTTAAAAGGTAATGCTAAACCCGGATCATTCAGTTTCATTTTGCCTACAGCTATGTTGCCCAGTAACATCATCAATACAATTGCTAGTTCCATGATATCTCTAAAAGCCAATGTCAGAAAATTAACTAAGTGTTAGTCTTTTCCTGATCAGGCAAATAAAGTGTCAACAGCGGGATTATAAACGAGACTTTTAAATTAAGAGCTTTAGAAAATGTTAGATTAACTTAAGGTATAACGTTAATTAGGAGATTTTATGAGGATATCGATTTGACTGCCTTTGCCGTCCTTAGATATCACCAGCACTTTTTGACCATTAGAATACTGAAGCAAAATACGGCCTTTAAGCATTTTTTCATCTTCGGCTTGACCTAGCTTTTCAATATAAAACGCTCTTATTGTTTGCTGATCACTGATAGCAAAATAAGACATACTGGCAGGTAGTTCCTCCGCAAATAATAGGCAGAATTTGGCATTAGGATATAGTGGCCATGTATAAAAAAATTCTGGGCAGCTTTGTGTACTGACATTCGTTTCAGTTTGTTGTTCTTGCGCCTGTGACAACCCGCTAGACGACAGTGTCAATAATATAGACACTTTAAAGATTAATTTTAACAAAGACGTGTCCTCACCCCAAAACATTTGTTTACTATAGGAGCGATTCTACTTAGCATCAAGCTTAGTAGCAGCGTGAAAGGTATGGTTGACCGATTGTGAGTATGTAAATGATACAACTATATGCAGACTATTTAAGGAGCATATTGTTTTGTGGTAGTTTACTCCTGGGTATTCAAATACTCGCTATGGTGGACCAACATGCCAAGCTAATTGATGCCCATCTACTGAAGTGATAGATGTTTTTGTAAGTTTCCAGCAAACTGCAGATGGTTATTTTAATGGCAGCATTCAAAATTTGAACAGCCACTATAAACGTAGTGACGATGCTGTTTTCAAAAACGATGCGTTTAATATTCCCTTTATCTCAAACTCTGTGACTTATCTTAAAGCAGAGTAGGAAGCCCTTAAGCAATCTGCCTTAATGAGAACAGTATATGTGTTGTTTTTTGCTGACAATAAGATTTTCTAACAAGTATTAGAATAATACAGTTACACGATACCCATTGATCCACAGGCGCTGTTGTAGGGTTTGAGCAGTGGCTTTTTAATCGCCAATTTTTTGATTATTTATTCTATATTATTTGTTAAGGCTTAAGAAAATCACAAAAATGAGCTTAGCCCATGCTCCTTGAAACAGAAGCATTGAATGTGACTCCCAAAAAAGTATAAAAATTTGAATAAGCGTACGATAGCTGTAATGAACAGAAGCGGACGTTCACTTCGAGTCTATAGCTTCATTGATAGGAAATAATAGACACTGATTCCTTTACTCTTTGCGGCATAGCTTTTCTAATCCCTGTTAAAATTTGGCCCCATCCGATCCGATTGTTACAGATTACATCATCCACAAATACGACGTAGTAATCTATACGATCCGTTTTGTATAGTTCGAGTTTGTGAACAATAGGAACACTGCTGCCAAAATATGTTATCTCAATCACTCGCCACAGCTTTGGAATTTCTCAAACTGGCTGATGGTTAACATTCTTCTCCAAAGGTGGTTCCGTTTTTATTCCACTAGTGTATGATTTAGATGATTTAATTATATTTACTTGTTCGTCGATATATAGCTTTATCTTACCTTGCAAGATGAGTATAGCTTGTAAGGTAAGGCTAATAAGCTGTGATAAGCAATTCATAGAATCGGAGTATTTTGATGAATATTGAAAAAACATGGAAGTCGCTTTCAATTTCTGGCGCAGTTCTTATTATCAACGGCATTATTTTTTTGACTATTATGCTTGCCATAGGCTCCGATGCTTTTTTTGGTGTTGGAATTGGGTGTTTCGGTGCTGGTTTTCCGCTCCTAATTTTAGGTCTATTACAGCACAAAAAAATTAGAAAGCAGAATGATGCTGGCAGCTTATGACAAGGCAAATCACAATCGCCCACAAAGTAAAGTGGGCTGGATTTCGCTATCGCTCAGCCAATGTCTGCGGCGTTAGATTTCTAAAGTTTTATTAACAATAAGGAGGATCCTACATGGATCATTTTATAGGCGCATTAAAGAAGTATGCTGATTTTAACGGTCGAGCACGCAGAAAAGAATACTGGATGTTCGTACTTATTTACATGGTCATCAATGTTATTTTAGCTGTACTTGGCATGGATGTAATTTCAGTGATCTTTGGTCTGGCAATTCTAGTTCCAAGTATTAGTATTGGAACTAGAAGATTACATGATACTGGGCGTTCTGGCTGGTGGCAGTTAATTTATTTTGTCCCTCTAATCGGTATAATCGTCATGATTATTTTCTTGGTTCAAGATAGTCATGATGAAAATAATTATGGTGTTAATCCTAAATCAGGTGTTACCGCATAAAACCTAACAAATTGCTAAGCAGAAAATAATAGTTGGCCATCGCTCCGCTTTTATACCCAACCATTATTTTCTGCTTAGCAAGGCGTTATACTTTTTAATATTTAGCTTTAATATTGAATTATCCAAGAATAAAAAGGATTGTTATGAAAGAAGCTATAGATGAAGTCAAAAGTGACGTTAAAGCTAGATTATTATATTGGAATAATATCCAGAGTAAAAAAGTTAAAGTTGTTTTAATCTTTTGTTTTGCAGGACTTGTCACGTTGAAGGTTTTTACTACCGTTTTAACATTTGATTGGCTTACAAGTTTATTTATTTGATAAAACTGTGCAGTCAAAATATACCAAGAAAAAAAGGATACTTAACAGTTGGTTTTTGCTCGTGCTTTGCTTATTTTAAGCTGCATATTGTGGCGTTATATGAACCGAAACTACGGAGAACCTTATGAAGGTTATTTGTCCATTGTTATGCGTTTTATTCTTATCCTCATGCGTCCATTATAGTGTTCAAAGGGGCCTTGGAGAAAATAAATCCGATGTCTGTTCAAATAATTCGTCAAAGAAAAACTAAAAGTACAAAGCAGAATTAAAAGCACTTAATGAACCTATTGAACGTCATATTCGGCAATAGTGATATAACAAGAGACTATGGTGTTACTCGCTAATTTATAGTCTTTGGTGCTTCCCGCATTTCTGCGTTCGTTTACCAGCATGGAATTTAGGGTAGCCACAGCCTTTCTAATGTAGGCAATAAAGGCTACTTTTTTAGGTTTGCTAGCCGGCAACTCATCGCTGATACGTGCCTTTAAAAACAGGATTGAATGGCTGACATTATGGCTATGTATAAAATAGTTCTAACTTGATGTTGTTCGCTTTGAATTTTTCTTAGTCCTTTATATTGACCACTTTCTTGATCCATTGCGCAACAGTAACTAAAGATTAAGCCTGTTTACTGTTTATGTGACCTAACTCGGGCAAAGTATAAATGATAGATGCAGAAGGAATTTTACCAATGCTTTTAGTGCTTCCATGAGTGCCACCGATTCGGCAATGTGTCGCATCAAACGATTACTTTGCAGTACATGTAATGTTTGTTGTTCTCTTTCCCATTCATCGGCACTCATATCTATAAAGTCTTCACTAGCCCGTTTGGTGACTTTTATGGATCTATGCTCATTAATAGTTTGTTTAACATATGCTGTTAAATTATTCCAAACGGGTTCACGCTTATGATTTTTCAAAATCAACTCGCTATTCATGGACAGTCATGTCGTACCTTGAAGTATTAAAATATAACAAAGCAATTAAAGTTTTGGCGAGTCTGCGGTGTATCAACAGTTGAATGCTTCATCCATTGCCCTTGACTATCACTTCTAGTTCCCCCAGATCTGTTAATCACAACTATAAATAGATATCTAAAATGATGGCATTATGAATAAATACTTAAAAATCGATATTGTATCTGACGTATCTTGCCCTTGGTGCATCATCGGTTATCAGGCATTGAATCAAGCTTTAGCTAATTTGGCCCCAGATATCCAAGCCGATATTACTTGGCAACCGTTTGAACTTAACCCACAAATGCCAAAAGAAGGTCAAGAAATTACTGAACATATCACTCAAAAGTATGGCATTACTGTTGAACAGAGTGAGCAAAATCGTGCAGCCATTAAAGATCGGGGTTTGTCTGTAGGTTATGAATTTGGTAATCGTGGTGGTGGTCGTATTTACAATACTTTTGATGCGCATCGTTTATTGCATTGGGCTCATGAACAAGGCAAACAAACTGAGTTAAAACTGGCGCTATTTGATTTGTATTTTCAGCAAAATGGTAACCCTAGTAATCATCAACAACTGTTATCTGTTGTTGAACATATTGGATTAGATGTGGCAGAAGCGAAGCAGATATTGGATTCAGATAAATACACGGTGGATGTCAGAAAACAGCAACAGTTTTATCAATCAGCAGGAGTGAGTTCTGTGCCTGCAGTGATAGTGAACGATAAACACTTGATCAGTGGTGGCCAGCCTACTGACGTTTTTGAAAAGGCGTTAAAGCAAATTGCTGAAGAGGGTGTTAACTAAACCAGAACAACTATTGTTGTTTTGTGTAACGAGGGTGAGATTTAAGTCGCTAGCTAATTATCCAGAGTTCAGGTTCATTATGGTGAGTCGAGCGTAGACAGGTTGTTAAGCTTTATTATGTATGGTTCCCCTTCAGTAGAAGGGAGCCCATACATTTCTTTACACTTTGATGTTGTTATTGTTACTGGGTAACGGGGAAGCCTCTATCTCGCATCAAGGCTTCAACTTTAGCATCACGTCCACGGAATAGACGATAAGCTTCGGCGGGATCCATAGCATTACGAATAGAAAACAAGTGATCGACTAGCTTTTTACTGACGTCCTTATCGTAAAAGCCTCCAGGCGCTTCGGCAAACGCTTCTGCTGCATCAGAAGTGAGTACCTCAGCCCACATATAGCCATAATAGCCAGAGGAGTAACCTTCTCCTGAAAACACGTGACCAAACTGAGTGCTGCGATGGCGCATCACCACTTCTTCAGGCATACCCAGAGCCGTTAGTTGCTCTTTTTCAAATGTCTGCGGTTCGATTAATGCAGGATCTGTGGTGTGGTATAACAAGTCCATGATGGCTGAAGCCATATATTCAGTTGTTTTAAAGCCTTCATTAAAGGTGGCAGCTTTTTTAATTTTGGCGACTAAATCAGCAGGGATAGGTTCACCCGTTTTGTAATGTACCAAGTAGTTATTGATGACTTCGTCTGTTGTTAACCAGCGCTCCAGTAACTGAGATTGAAATTCAGTGTAATCTCGCACCCCAGAATGTGAGGTAGGGTAAGCAACCGTGGCTGATAAGAAATGCAGGGCATGTCCAAATTCGTGAAAATAAGTTTCTGCATCGTCCCAAGATATGAGTGTCGGCTGACCTTCTGAACCTTTCACAAAATTAGAATTATTAGAGGAAAGTACTGTCTTTTTGACATCATAGGTTGTATGACTACGATAGGTGGTGGCCCAAGCGCCAGAACGTTTCCCTTTGCGACCAAATGGGTCTAAGTACCACAGACCAATATGTTCACCTGACGTTTTGTCTTTGACTTCCCACACCTTAACGTCTTCATGAAATACTGACACTGAACCTTCAGGTACAGGCGTAAAATCAAAGTTAAATAATCGGCCTGCTACATAAAACATAGCTTCACGTAATTTATCCAATTGCAGGTATTGTTTGACTTCATCAGAATCAAGAGAGTATTTGTCTTTGCGGACTTTTTCGGCGTAATAGCGATAATCCCAGGGCGCTATTTTAATGTTAGCCTCTTGTGCATCTGCTATTGCCTGCATATCGGCAACCTCTTGTTCAACACGTGCTATTGCTGCTGGCCACACTTTTTTCATCAAATCCATGGCGTTTTCTGGGTTTTTTGCCATACGGTCTTCTAAGCGCCATTGCGAGTAGTTGTCGTAACCTAGCAGTGCAACACGTTCATCACGTAAAGTGAGGATGTTTTTGATGAGTGCGTTATTATCAAATTCATCACCATTATTCGCTCGGCTGTAATAAGTTTTCCATACTTTTTCTCTCAGTTCTCGTTCGTCAGAATAGGTCAAAAACGGGTCCATCGATGAGCGAGAGTTGGTAATCGCATATTGCCCTTCTTTACCAAGCTCTTTTGCGGCGTTTGCGGCAGCCGAAATCAAAGACTCTGATAGACCCGATAACTGGTCTTCATTTAGAAATGACACATAGTTTTCTTCGTCAGCGAGTATGTTGTTGGCAAATTGTGTTTGTATGCCAGCTACTTCTTGATTGATGGCGGCATAACGGGCTTTGGCTTCGTCTTTTAGTGTTGCGCCGTTGCGAGCAAAACTATTATAGATAAGCCATGTAACCCGCTGCTCTTCGCTGGTTAAGGTCTTTAATTCTTCACTTTGGTAAACGGCTTTTACTTTCGCAAATAGTGTTTCATTACCGGTAATACTTGAATTGAATGCAGAAATTTTTGGCACCATTTCTTTTTGAATATCACGAAATTCAGAACTATTATTATTTGAACTCCATATGCCCCAATAACGAAATACCCTGCTTAAATCGCTGCCGGCTTTTTCTAAAGCGACTATGGTGTTTTGGAAATTCGCGGGCTCTGGATTATTGGCTATGACATCTATTTCAGCCAAATTCAGAGTCATACCTTTTTCTAAAGCGGGTTTAAGGTCTGCTAAATCCATTTTATCAAAAGCGGGTACGCCGCCATAAGGGCCTACATATTCTGCTAATAATGGATTTTGTTGTTCCGCTTTTACCTCTGAAACTGTGCTGGTTACTTGGGTTTTAGTAGAGGTGGGATCGCTACATGCACTTAATGCAACTATCACCGCACTACTTAATAGCGCTGCTAGTTTTATTTTCATAATTTCCTGCCAGATGGTTTTTATAATATTTATTTAGTTCGTCAAGGTTAATCTGACGATCACAAGAGTGTAATGTTATGGCATCAAAGTACAAGGGGGTATTAGTGCGATGCACTATGTTATGAGATGTATTTTGAGTATCTATTGTTATACCTAACTGGCGTTGGGTATACGGTAACTACACGCATACTGGCTAAAGTGTAAGTATGTTAACGCATGTTAAGTGTCTGAAATGAGAATAGTTCTACTAGTCACATTTTTAATGGTATCAAGCCATTGTTTTGCTAATTCAGATGCACTGGCAAACACCTTAAACTGGATGCAAACTTGGGCTCCACAAAACCTCGAATTTAAGATGACAAAGTCTGCAATAAAATTTAAGTGTTGTAAGCAGAAAGATTACTTCGCTTCTTTGAACCAACCGATCACTAAAAATATTATGCTTGAAATGGGCTTAGGTTATGCAGAAGGTGCACATTCTTGGGGGGCTTTTAATCAAAAAGTGTCTGTAAAAGAGTTTTCTTTTATTCCGAGATACCAATTTAGTCATGATGTTAGTATTGGGTTTGGTGTCATTGCTCAATCACAAACCGAATTTAAAACAAGCCAAGGCTTTGAATTCAATTTGCCAGAAAATACCGAGTGGTTGGTCAATACACGCATTGATGGTTTTGCTAATAATCATTATTGGCAGTGGACTGCGTCAAGACAAAAATGGAGTGCCTCAGATGCACTCGGAGGGTTATTTGAAGACGGCGCTGCGAGTAATTACATTAGCTTAAGTTACAATGGGTATTTTTGAGACTTTACAGAGACTTGCTTAAACCGCAGCCCCTCTCAAGCTTGTTTTATCCAAATGCTGAGCATCGCACAATCGCAATACTGTTTTTTTATCGGTTGCATTTACTTCAGTAATACATGTATTTTGAAAGTCTGACAGTGGCGAGATAGCCTTATCCACTGTCAAGTGTTGTTTAATGATTTCGCGCAGTACTAAGCCATGAGTCATAACAATTAGGCTTCCTTGCATGTTCTGATGGGTTGTTAATACACACTCCCACGCATGATTGACTCGTTCTATAAACTGCTGATGCGTTTCACCATTAGGCGGTGCATAACTTTCCGCAAAAAAATCAGCGTTAATCTCTCCATAAGGCCTACCACGTAAATCACCAAAGCTTCTTTCCCTCAGTAACGGCTGTAGGCTAAAAGTAGGTTGTTTTATTGCACGAAGAGGCGCCGCCGTTTGTTGGGTGCGCATGTAGTCACTGCAGATTATATTCTCTATGGAAATATTCTGAAACGTCTGAGCAAGCTGCTTGGCTTGTCGATGCCCCAGATCTGAAAGAGGGGTATCGGGCGTCTGTAGAATTCTATCTCTGTTGCCGTTTGTTTGGCCGTGGCGGATAAGATAGATAGACATCAAGCAAATACCACCGTTTTGCTCTTGTGAATGATCACGCGATCTTCTAGATGGTAACGCACACCATTAGCTAAAGCTGTTTTTTCACAGTTTTTACCCTTACGCACCATATCAGCAGAGGTATCGCTATGGCTAATACGCATCACCTCTTGTTCAATAATAGGGCCTTCATCTAAATCGCTAGTCACATAATGGCAAGTGGCTCCGATTAACTTCACGCCACGGTTATAAGCTTGCAAATAAGGTTTAGCACCAGCAAAGGATGGTAAAAAGCTGTGGTGAATATTGATTGCTTTTCCTGCTAACTTTTTGCAGAGATGCTCAGGGATAATCTGCATAAACCTAGCAAGTACAGTTAAATCTGCCTCATAGGCCTCGATGAGCTTTTCTACCTCAGCAAAGGCTTTTTCTTTTGGTTGGTTTTTAAAGTCCACCCAATGAAAAGGGATGTTGTGCCAATCTGCAAATTGTTTCATTTGTGGATGATTGGCAATGATACAAGGAATATCACAATGCAATTCACCACTGTGCCAACGATGCAAAATATCCATCAAACAATGAGACTCATGACTTGCCAACATCACTACTTTTTGTTTTTTGAGTGAATCCACAATTTTCCAATGCATTTGGAATTTTTCAGCAATAGGCTCAAAAGCCTGCTTCACGCTGTCAATACTCATGGTGATTGATTCGGCTTTGATTTCGTGGCGCATAAAAAAGCGCCCCGTTTGTTGATCAGTATGATGGTTTGCCTCGACAATAGTGGCATTTTGTTCAGCCAAAAACTGGCTTACGGCTGCGACCAACCCTATTTGATCTGGGCAATCAATGACTAATCTAAACGTTTGCTGCATAACTCATAAAACCTTGATTTCCTGTATGGCTTATTGTCACCCGCTAAAGCCGATGGGGTAAAGAACAAAAACGGCTATTTCAGAATAAACACCATGCTCGTGATTTACATTCTTGACTCAGTTATTATCAAATAAGTGTTCAAACTCAGACTACTTTAAAAGCAAATAGTCTGGCCAATGGCCAAGTCTGCCTAATATGATAAGACACCCCTTTTTTACCTGAAACCGACTCGTATAAATGAAATTCTGCGTTATACCAAGAAAAGGTAGGTTCGATTAACGCTGCTGGTGGACTTACCAAGCACTTTCTGGCGAGAGTAAGATGTGCAATGTAATCTTGTTTAGGAAGCTGCAAGCCAACTGAGTGAGATATTTTAGATAGAATTTTCGCAAGTTGTCGATGGGAATCTTGAGTGTTTTTGCATCCTAACCAAAGAGCTTTGGGTTTTGACCAATAACCTACTTGGTTAAGTGAAACCTCAAATGCGTGTATCTGATCAATCTGATTAACGGACTCACATAAGGCATCGAGCTGTTTAGGCGAAATTTGCCCCAAAAAAGCTAAGGTGACATGAAAATTGACTGACGGTACCGGTGCATCAAAGTGAGGAAATGCTTTATTTCGCCAAACCTCTATCGCCAACTTAGTTTTGATGTCGGGTGATAAACCAAAAAATGCGCGCATACTGTCAGCCCTGATGTTTGTTATTATCTTAGTTAGACACTTTACTCACACTTTTATTTAAACCAAAGAGGTTTCATTTGTTACCTGTTGAACATATTTTACCCGCGCTACATAAACAATTGATTGGCGGTGATGCCATTGTTGTGGCGCCGCCCGGTGCGGGGAAGTCGACCTGTTTACCTTTGTCTTTGCTCAAATTAGATATGTTTAAAGATAAAAAAATTATTCTGTTACAGCCAAGGCGTATTGCTGTTAGGACGATTGCCTCATATTTAGCGAGTCAATTAGGTGAATCGGTTGGTCACACCATAGGTTATCGTATTAGAGGCGAAGTAAAAGTAACGGCTAACACCCGCTTAGAGATCGTCACAGAGGGTATTCTAACCCGCATGTTACAGAACCAGCCAGACTTACCAGATGTGGGTCTAGTAATTTTTGATGAGTTTCACGAACGTAGCGTGCATGCCGATTTTTCACTGGCACTGTGTATTGAAGTGCAGCAAGCGCTTAGGGAAGATTTACGTTTATTAGTGATGTCAGCTACGCTTGATGTCACAGCGCTAGGCGAATTATTGCCTGCAGCCAAATTATTAGAGTCTAGTGGGAAAAGTTATCCTGTGGATATCATTTATCAACCCGACAATTCAAGTTTACATTTGTTTGAAAAAGTTAGTCGTTTGGTCATCCACGTTTTTCCTAAACATCAACATGATTGTTTGGTCTTTTTGCCCGGTGCTGCCGATATTAACAAAGCTGCACAGCGCTTGAGCCAACATTTTGCAACTGAAGTTGAGGTTTTGAAGTTGTTCTCGGAATTATCGAAAAATGAACAGCAACAAGCTTTACTGCCCAACCCCGCAGGAAAACGAAAAATTGTCTTAGCGACAAATATCGCTGAAACCAGTTTAACCATCGAGGGTATTGAAGTTGTTATTGACAGCGGTATTGAGAAAAAGGCCATTTTTCAATTAAACCGTGGTATCACGCATCTACAAAGCCAAAAAATATCCCAAGCTTCTGCAACGCAGCGGGCAGGAAGAGCTGGGCGTTTGACTGCAGGTACTTGTTACCGACTATGGAGTAAAGAGCAACATAGCAGATTAGCGCAACAAATTACGCCTGAGATCATGCATAGTGACATGAGCAGCTTTATTTTGGAAAGTGCTATATGGGGAGCGGATGTGTCAGCGCTTGCGTTACAAGATCATCCTAGTGACGCGCAGCTATCCCAAGGCTTTGCACTTTTAAAGCAGCTTGAATTACTCGATGAAAATCAGAAGCTCACGACCTTAGGGCGTAAAGCTCATGGCTTAGGTTGCCACCCTAGTATCGCTGTTATGTTGCTTAAAAGTGCGAAGATGAGCTCAGAACACTTAAGTATGGGATGTGCTCTAGCGGCACTAATAGAAAATAAAGACCCGATGGCCAGAACAGCCAATGGAGCAAGCCTTGCCGCTAGATTACATTTTATATTACAACAAAAAAATCATGTTATCTGGCAAGCAATCCGCCAATGGCACTCGAAATTGGCATGTCGCCTTTTAGTTTGGCCGCTCGAAGACACGGCTGTTTTGGTAGGTTATGCTTATCCACAATGGCTGGCAAAACAGAGAAAAGATGAACGTTATCAGCTGGTGAATGGAAGCGGCGCGGTATTATACCAAGATGACGCTTTAACCGCGCACCCTTGGTTAGCGATAGCAAATATGCAAACCAGTGATAGACAACAAGACAATGCGCAAATTCGTTATGCGGAGTCTTTAACGCTGTCACAACTTGAGCAACATTTTGAGCACTTGATTGAAAAAAAAGAGCGAGTTGACTGGGATCCTGAGGGTCAAAGAATAGTCTCAGAAATGCAAAAGACTCTGGGTAAGATCATTATTCACAAACAACCCATAAAACGACCTTCCGAGCAGCATATTCTCAGTATTTGGCGTGATGTTATTCATGCCAAAGGTATTGCAGACATTCCTTTCAATGATGAAGCTCAACAACTTATCTACCGTGTGCAATTGGCAGCAAGTTTTGCTGGGGCCCCATCATTTTCGGCGTTTCAGGCATTTCCAGATTTTACGGGACCTGGTTTGCTCAATTCAATTGACAGCTGGCTGATACCCTACCTTACGAATATATTAACTTGGCAGCAATTTACGCAATGTCATTTCCTGCAACAACTGCTTAACGAGTTGGACTTCGCACAGCAACAAAATCTGAACAAACAGTTACCCAAACGGTTGATTTTACCAAGTGGTAGCAATGCTCAGTTGACTTATACCTCGAGCAATAGTGTGATGTTATCGGTGCGTATGACCGAATTATATGGTTTGCAGCATCACCCAACGGTTGCACAACAACAGGTTCCCATTACTGTTGAGTTACTTTCTCCTGCAAGGCGACCCATACAAACGACTCAAGATTTACCCAGGTTTTGGCAAGGAAGCTATAAAGAGGTACAAAAAGAAATGAAAGGTCGTTATCCTCGTCATTTCTGGCCAGATGATCCGGCAAATGCCCAAGCAACAACCCGTACAAAAAAAAGAATGAGCAGTAAATTATGAGTAAAACTCCCGTAGGCAAACCTAAGGCTGCAACAGTAAAGTCAAAGTCAACGAACAACGTATCGAAGGTTTCGATATGGAAACGACTTAACCCTTTTAGTTGGTTTTGGCGCCATTGGGGTAAGTTACTGTCTATTTTTATCCTAGTGATGGCAGCTTACACACTGTATCTCGATGCAACAATTAGTCAAAAATTTGCCGGTAATAAATGGCAGGTGCCAGCACAAATATATGCACGGCCGATGTATTTGAGTCTAAAACAAGAAATAAGTATTAAAGAGATTGAAGAAGAATTACAACTATTGGGTTACAGAAGGGTGACCCGTGCCGATAGCTCAGGCGAATACCAAGTATTGATGAACGGAATCCGTATCCAGCGTCGTAAATTTTATTTTTCCCATGGCATAGAAGATTTACGACACATCGAAATAAGTCTCAAAAATTCGCGTATTAGTCAAATACAAGACCTTAATAGTCGTCAAAGTATCAATAATATTTACCTTGAACCATGGCTCGTCACTCGTTTGGTCAGCAATGGTCGGGAAGACCGTATGTTAGTAAAAATCAACGATGTTCCGCCTATTTTGACTCAGGCGTTAGTCGCTGTGGAAGATAAGGACTTTTATCAGCACTTTGGTGTGGCGCCACTTTCTATTTTACGGGCTCTGATGGCTAATATTTCTGCAGGACGCACTGTACAAGGTGGCAGTACTCTGACCCAGCAGCTGATTAAAAATCTATTTTTAACACGCGAAAAATCTCTAGTGCGTAAAGCTAAAGAAGCAATGATGGCGCTGATCATAGAATTCAGATACAGCAAAGACGTTATCCTCGAAGCTTATTTAAACGAAGTATTTTTAGGTCAAAATGGTGATACCGGTGTGTATGGATTTGGTTTAGCCAGTTATTTTTATTACGACCGCCCTCTGAATGAACTGAGCATTGACGAAATGGCTACATTGGTAGGCATTATCAAAGGCCCTTCATATTACAACCCACGTAAACATAATGAGCGAGCATTAAAGAGGCGCAATATAGTGCTGCGTTCTATGTTTGAAAGTAACCAATTGTCACCCAATGAATATCAAGATTTAGTGAAGCTACCCATTAAATTAGCCACTGGTGCGAGCCTGAAAAAAGATAAACATCC